>Ga0209040_10004817_pt1 | contig 10150 bp, 6 predicted proteins | sample BogFormECP12_OM3_FD_188240 | JGI IMG/M metagenome (GOLD analysis project Ga0209040, IMG submission 188240) | Bog forest soil microbial communities from Calvert Island, British Columbia, Canada - ECP12_OM3 (SPAdes) (version 2) | ecosystem: Environmental > Aquatic > Freshwater > Wetlands > Bog ... | reverse complement strand
CATTGTTGCGGGATGTCCCATTTTCCAATTATTCCGAAAGCCTGCTGGCCAATGAGGCTGCGGCGGAACTCAATGGACTATCTGGCTACACCGGCCCGAGAAACACCGGCGGCCAGGTCACCACCAACGAGCTATTCCGGGGCAATTTTGCGGGCGAGACGGCCGGGCCCTACGTATCGCAGTTGATGGTGCTTCCCACATACCTGGGCAACCAGCCCATCAGCCAGAGGTTCCGGACTTTCGTCAAAGGTGTCGATTACCTCACAGACTTCAACTCCTATGTGCTGATTCAAAACGGAGGTAGCACCGGCGATGCGCTCAATTTCGATGCGGAATTCCGGTATATCCGAAACGGTAGAGACTTCTCCGCATGGACCCATGTAGATGTTCTCTTCCAAGCCTATTTCGTGGCGCTCCTGGTCTTGCAATCCATCGGCGCTCCAGTCAACCCTGGAAGCCCGTACAGAGCTTCGCTCACGCAGGCGGGCTTTGGGACCCTCGGCGGGCCCGATTTTGCGGCCACCATCGGCGAAGTCGCCAACCGGGCTCTGCAGGCCGTCTGGTTCCAGAAGTGGTTTGTGCACCTTCGCGCCCGGCCCGAGGTGCCGGGAGGGATCGCTCATCTCATCAAAACCGGACAGGGAGCGAACACAGACGTCACGTTAAGTTCTGACCTGATGAACTGCAAGGCCATGGCGGGCGTCTTCAAACACCATGGGAGCTACCTGTTGCCGCAAGCCTTTCCGGAAGGCTCGCCCACGCATCCCTCTTACCCCACCGGTCACGGCACCGTAGGCGGAGCCTGCATTACCGTGCTGAAATTCTTTTTTGACGGCAGCTTCGTGATCGCCAACCCGATGGTGCCGACCACGGGCGGCGAGGGCCTCACGCCGTTCACCGGCAGCCCTTTGACCGTCAACGGAGAGTTGAACAAACTCGGGCACAACATCACCTTCGGCCACGGCATCCATCCCGGCATCCACTACCGAAGCGACAGCGATGAGTCGCTGATCCTGGGTGAGGCCCTTGCCCTCAGCATCCTGCAGGACAAGGCCGCGACCTATAACGAGAAGTTCTCGGTAACCATCACGAAATTTGATGGCACGACCGCGACCATCTCCAACTAACAGAAGCATGCCAATAGATGCTTGTGACGAAAGCAACATGAAGGAATCTCAACCTATGTGAGCGCCGCGAAAACAGATCTGATTGTCAACGCAGCGCACACGACAAGTTCCCACTCCGTTGGGTAGCGATACTTCGAAGACCACTGAATGATGTAGTACACGCATGGAAAGCTGATCCACGTCAGAAAGAACAACACGGCAGTCAAGCGCCCCACCCGAAACAGAACTCCGGCACCGACCAGCGCCAATACCGAAAAAATAAAGTTCAGGATGCGCTGAACGATATTCCGGCCGGGGGGAAACCACCACGCCAGCAAACGACGGGCAGTCAGGCGGGCGAACTGTACGGGATTGGAGCGTACCCAGGCTTTAGCTTCGTTCAGCTTCACCCGGTTGTACCGGACTTCGCCCAGTCGCAGTACGTTCTGCGCCTCTTTCAGGTTCAGCGACGGATGGGGAACGGCGAAACCCAGGTTAGTTTGCATGTCGAACGCTCTGCCCGGGCCATTTGAGATCCAGAATTCCAGACCGAAATTGCTTCTTGTCAGTATCAGCTTTCCAAATCGCATCTCGTTGCGGATAGCCCAGGGAGCCAGGAATGCCAGGACTATCAACAGCAGGACAGCACTCTGTTTCAGGTAGCGCAGCCGCTCCCTTCGAGGCGCGGCGATCAAGCCGGCCATTAGGAAAGCCGCAAGGACAGGCAGAAAGGCGGGTTGCAGGAGAATGCCAAAACCCCACACGAAAAAATATCGCCAAGGTGTTCGTCCCAGCCAGGATTGGTCCCTCCATAATCGGATTGTCATCCAGGTCAATAGGAGAAGCACCAGAGCTTGCCAGGGATGGTCCCAGTTCCCTCTCAGTTCAGTTTGCAGCGCGCTCACGTAGACGGCACCCAGAATCCCAGCGATCATTCCCACCATTCGATCCAGTCCGGCCTCCAGACAGAAAAAAGGAAGCAGAGCGCAACGCAGGGCAGCGGCGGCACAGGCCAGGGTGATCTTCACCGCCTCGGCGAGGCTACCCGTGCCAAAGAGCGCATAAATGCCACTCATGAACAGGGGATAAAGAGGCATCTCATGTGCAGTTGGGCCAGTCCGGATGAGGTAAGGATTGCCGTACTCATGGAAATTAAGAACGGACAGCGCTATGCGGACCATTTCGTCTTGTTGATGGTTGTGGAACAATCCCACTCGCCAGGCCACGAACAGGCGGAAGACAAATGCGAAGAGAAAGATGCTAATGGGCAGTGCAACTGCGATGCGTTTGCCGTCGTTCATCGTCGAAATATGCCGCCAAAATCACAGGAAGTCTACACGAGTCCTAAGGAAAACATTGGACAATCGGGAGTTCGCCATGGCGGCCAGTGGCACAACTGGCACGATGCGAGTCTAGTATTCCGGAACGAAGAGCCTACGAGGTTTAACCACACTCTTTCAGCCGTTGACTGCACGAGCCAAGTTGATCATTGCTGCTGGCACTTCCCGGCCCCGGATTTCATTGCAGGATTCTTGCCAATTCGCTTATGCTGGAGGCTATCCCCCGGAAAATAGAGCGTTTCAGTGAGCCAAGTATTGCAAGCTGAGCACCCACCTGCGCGAACGCTCGCCGCCGACCCGCCATCCTGGCCTCCGGTGTGGCAAACCGCCCTGCTGGCCGGACTGTTGCTCTGGCTGTACATTCCTGTGCTCCGCCACCTGGTCGGACAATGGTGGCACGACCCCAATTTTTCCCACGGCTTCTTCGTTCCCCCATTTTCTGCCTTCGTCGTCTGGCAGGAGCGCTCCCGCCTGGCTCGGCTGCAGCCCCGGCCTTCATGGTCGGGACTGCTGATTCTGGGCTTCGGGATGGGTGTGCTCCTGCTTGGCCAGATGGGGGCAGAATTGTTCCTTTCCCGCTTCTCCATACTCCTCGTACTGGCCGGTATGATCGTATTGTTTCTTGGTTGGAATTTCTTCCGTGCCCTCTTGTTTCCCTGGGCATTTCTGTTGCTGATGATTCCCATTCCGGCCATCCTCTTCAACCGCGTTACCTTCCCCTTGCAGTTGTTGGCGTCGCGGGTCGCCAGCACGACCTTGCCCTGGATGGGTGTCCCCGTATTGCGTGAAGGCAATGTGATCAAACTTCCAGTCATGGCTCTGGAAGTAGCCGACGCCTGCAGCGGCATTCGCTCCCTCATGTCATTGACCACGCTTGCCGTCATCTACGGCTACCTGACGGAACGGAGAATTTCTGTGAGGGTGTTGCTGGCGCTGGCCTCGCTCCCCATCGCCGTCGTCGCCAACAGCCTTCGGGTCATCGGCACCGGGCTGCTTGTGCAATATTGGGATCCGGATAAGGCACAGGGCTTCTTTCACGAATTCCAGGGCTGGCTCATGTTTGTCGCATCACTACTTCTGCTGTATCTTCTTCATCGTCTGGTCGTCATTTTGTGGGGAGAGAAGGGTTCGGGATCATGAGGCAATTCAGCCTTGTGCGTTTCTTGTTGGCCGCCGCGATGATTGCCGTCACAGCGATGGTGCTGCAAGCGCGCGGCCGCAACGAAATCATTCCGCAGGGCTTGCCGCTCTCGTCTTTTCCCGCGCAACTGGGAAACTGGAGCGGTAAGGACGTTGCGCTCGATCGCGCCACCCTCGAGGTCCTAGGCCCCGGTAAATTCCTGGAACGCCTCTACGAAGACCAGGACGGAGACTTACCCTTCATCGATCTGTTCCTGGCCTACTTCCCCAGCCAACGCACCGGTGACACCATCCACTCGCCCCAGAACTGCCTTCCGGGCTCTGGTTGGACACCCCAGCAAAACACCCGCGTCGCACTCTCTTTTCCCGGCCACTTCCCCTTCCCTGCAAACCGCTACCTGGTTGCGAAAGGGGATGAACGCCGCTTGGTGTTGTATTGGTATTGGGCCCACGATCGGGGCGTGGCCAGTGAATACTGGGCCAAGTATTATCTGGTCAGGGATTCGATCGTCATGAATCGTAGTGACGGAGCCATGGTCCGCCTGGTGACGCGGATTCTTCCCGGGGAATCGGCAGACGCCGCCGAGCACCGTATTCTTCCCTTCGCATCCACCCTGGTCCCGCTGCTCAATGACTACATCCCCCGCTGATCGGCTAAGCACTGTGGATGCTTGGGCTTCCCTTCGTGTAACTTCGTGTCCTTGGTGGTTTACTCACGACTTCGCCCCGTAGAACAAACTTTCATCTTGCTCCCCGCCCGCGCCGGTGTTATTCCTGACTCTCCTTATTGGATCGCAAACCTGACCCCCCGGGGCACTTGATTGCCGGACCCAAACGCCGACCCTCTGAACCGAGTCTCATCCCTCTCCACTGGCTCATCCATCGCTGAAGCCAATAACGAAGATCCCAGCCGCCCCAAGCGCGTTCTCGGCCTCCGCGATCTGATTCTGTTTTATGTAGTCACCGGCATCAGCCTGCGCTGGATCGCGACCGCCGCCGCCGCCGGCCCCAGTTCCATCGTCATCTGGATCGGCGCCTGGCTCTGCTTCTACACTCCCCTCGCTCTTTCGGTGCTCGAGCTTTCCTCCCGCTATCCCAGCGAAGGCGGCCTCTACGTCTGGAGCAAGCGCGCCTTTGGCGACTTCTCCGGCTTCATGTCGGCCTGGACCTACTGGACCAGCAACCTTCCCTACTTCCCCGCGGTCCTCTACTTCGCCGCCAGCAACATCCTCTTCATGCGCCAGACCGCTTGGGCACACCTCTCCAACAACGCCACGTTTTACATCGTCTTCTCGCTGCTAACTTTGAGTGCTGCCACGCTGATGAACATCATCGGACTCGACGTGGGCAAGTGGCTGCACAACGTCGGCGCACTCGCTATGTGGATTCCCGTAGCCATCGTCATCGTCATGGGATTAGTCGCCTGGCATCGCTACGGCTCCGCCACCCAGTTCACGCTTCACTCCATGACTCCCAGCACGCATCTCAACGACATTATTTTCTGGTCGGTGCTGACCTTCGCCTTCGGTGGGTGCGAGACCGCCTCCTTTATGGGAGAAGAAATCAAGAATCCGCGCCGCTCCATCCCGTTCGCTTTACTCTTCGGCGGCGCCACCGTAACCCTCTGTTACATCCTGGGAACGGCTGCAATCTTGCTGGCGCTGCCCTCAAGCGAAGTCAGCAACCTGCAAGGATTAGTGCAGGCCATCTCGAAAACCGCAACCCGCGTGGGCTTCCCCGGAGTGCTTCCCGTCGCCGCATTCCTGATTGCCCTCAGCAACATCGGCGCCGCCGGCGCCTACCTCGCTGCCGTAGCCCGCCTGCCCTTCGTTGCTGGCATCGACCGCTTCCTGCCGCCGGCATTCGGAGCACTCCACCCGCGCTGGAAAACTCCCTGGGTTGCACTGCTCACCCAATTCGTTCTCGGCGCGCTCTTCATTTTTCTCGGACAGGCTGGAACCAGCGTCAAAGGCGCATACGACGTGCTCGTCAGTATGGGCGTAATCGTTTATTTCATCCCGTACCTGTATCTCTTCGCCGCCATGATCAAACTGCAGCGTGAGCCCGCCGGGCAGGAAGTGATCCGTGTTCCCGGAGGAAGTACGATGGCAAAGTTGGTCGCCGCTCTCGGATTCGTCACAACAACCCTCACCATCGCCCTGTCCCTGATTCCCCAGCCCGACGAACCCAACAAACCGCTAGCGTTGCTGAAGATCGTTGGAGGGACGGGAGCGCTGCTGCTACTGGGAGTCGCAATTTACGCAGGAGGAAAGAGAGGGACAATGTGGGGACAGCCGCCCCCGGCTGTCCGCCGGGCACAGCCCGGCTAGCCTGAACTCAGCGGCACAGGACAAACGAGGGCAGCTGTCACTCCATAAAGCCATAAGCGCAACTACTTCGTGGAAGAAGGAGCAGAGTTGAGTTCAGCCCGGCCCTCCGATTCGGCCGCTAACGCAGCATCGTGCCACCGGCCAATCTGCTCAACCGCCTGGGCGAAAGAAGCCACCACTCCGTCCGGCCGCGTGCTACCGAAGCGTTCTTTGGCTTTGTTGAGATCGCCGGAAAACCCCCAGATGCCGGCAAGAATCTTAATCTCAGGCAGGCGGATACGCACCCGCTCGCACAATGCGCGAGCCTGCGCGAACGCAAAGGGGGGAAGCGCCGAGATGCAGATTACGTCTCGAGGTTCGGGTAGAAGATGGGTCAGAACCTCCTCGAAGGGAGAACCGACCGGCAGCGAAATTACGCCGAAGCCGGCGCGCTCCAGCAACTGAGAAAGCATGGACGACGTGATCTCGTCGGCCTGATCGTTCGCTGACAAACAAAAAATGCGGATGGCTGAAGGCCCGAGCTCCGCCTTGATCGCGGGTAGTTCGGTTTGTGCGTTTGACATCCAGCGCGGTCTCAGCCTTCTGGATTTTGCCGGGGCCGCTTCCGTCTGGTAAACCGCCAGCTCAGAAACAATCTCGCTCACACTCAGAAACAGGAACGACTCCCGCGTCTCGTCCAAGCCTCCTTTGTGGCGATCCTGTTCCGCCAGCGTGAGAGCCGGGACCAGTACCTCGTCATACAGACTCACCAGCGGATGAGTCCTCAGAAAAGTGGTGGCGATGGTTCGGGCGTCCTCCTGATCCAGGGCAAGCAGGCGTTGATAAAACTGGGCTTCGACTGACAAGGCGGTCTCATCGCCCAGGAGAATTTGCAGGAAAGACATGCGCGGAACATAACGGCCCAGAACGATTACGCAAACCGTGAGCGGAACCGCCAAAACCAATCCGGCCCATCCCCACAGCGTCGTCCAGAAAACGGTGGTCACCAGCAGCGCGAGCGAAGAGATCCCGGTATGCGCGCCGTACAGCCAGGGCTCAACAATATTTGCAGTAATCAATTCGAGCACGGCAAACACCAGAACCACCAGCAATGGTCCTCCCCAGCCATGGAATACCGCCAGCGCCAGGGCCAGGGGGCAGGCGGCTGCCGTCGCCGCACCCACATAGGGCACGATCCGAAGAACGCTCGCGATCACCCCCCAAAGAATGGCATTCGGCAGGCCGATCAGGAACAGTCCCGTCGCGAAGCAAATGCCAAAGCAGGTATTTACCAGAAACTGCATGACGAGGTAGCGGCTGATGCGGTGGCCCGCGTCATTTAACGCCAGCGTCATCGCATTCAACTGCGCCAGGCCGCCGAGCCGCAGCAAGCGGTCGCGTAGATCCTCTTGCTTGATCAGGATGAATACCGTGAAGATCAGAACCATGCCCGCCATCCCCAGCGGCACGAGAACCGGACTCATCACCTTCCCAAGGTATTGCAAACCAGTAGGCGGAACTGTGACCACCTGAACCGGCACTGGTGCCGCGGGCTGAGGAACCGTCTTGGCCTGGGGACTCGCCGGCAAACTGGCAGGGGGATTCTTAGGGTTGATCGCCTGGTCCGAAAACTCAGTGCCAATTTCTTGCACACTCTCCGCTGCCCGGCCCAGCGCGTTGTCCTTCGGATAATGCAGCGCTGCGATCTTTTGATCGATGTTCTGGCGATACTTAGGGAGATCGTTAGCGACTTGCAGCAGTTGCCCTGCGACCACCCAGCCCAGGCCCCCGAGGGCCGCCACTGAAATCAGCATCACCAGGGCCACCGCGGGTATGCGCCGCATGTGACGCCTTTGGAACCATGCCACCGCCGGTGTCAGCAGGAAGTTGAGCGTTAGCGCCAGAGCAAGGGGGATGAGGACCGCGCGCGCGAAATACAAAACCAGAATGACGCCGGCCAGGACGACCAGAGGGTTCAGCGTCGGCGAATCCTGTCGAGCGCGACTCATATGCCTTGAAACAATACTCCAACTCCGGCCACCAGAATCGAGAAGATTTTCGCTTTAGACGGGTGGAATTGGGGTCGGAAGGAAAAGTTTTGCGGTCCCAAAGCGGCTTCAATAGCCAATCCTCGGGCGAATGCTTGCGCCGTTTATACCGGCGTCGCGGTCTTCCTCCCCGGATTAAAGAACGGCAGCCCGGTCACCTTAACATTCGCCTTCAGCCGGATCGCCTCGATCGTGATCTCCATCTGCAACTGCGTCCCCAGCTTCGAATGCTCCGTCTCCACGCTGGCCAGCGCAATCATCTTCTTTAGGATCGGCGACCAACTGGTAGTCGTCGCCTTGCCCACTTGCTTCTCCCCGGAGTACAAGGGTACCGCCACGCGCGAAGCCTGACTCGGCGCAGCCGGCGTAAGACCATAGCGCTCATAAAGCGCTTCCACGTCAGTCCAATCGATCTCGACCCCGACGAGTTGCCGTGGCACGCCGTTTTTCGCGTCCTGCTCCAGCGCCCGCTTGCCAATAAAATTTTCTTTCTCTAAATGCACCATCTTGGCCAATCCCAGCTCATACGGCGAATACTTCTGCGAAGGAATCAGCGCCTTCTTCGAACTCGTATAGTCCACGTCGATCAGCAGCAACCCTGCCTCCACCCGTGCCACATCCAGCGCCAACATGCCCGCCGCATGCAAATCGAACTGCTTGCCCTTTTCCGTAAGCGCATCCCATACCTTTACCGCATCATTCCCGTCCTTCAACGGGACCCAGATTTCATATCCCAGATCGCCGGTATAACCTGTGCGGGAAATGTCTACGGGCACGCCCGCAATCTTGCCGTGGGTCACGCGGAAATACTTCAGATTCGCGATGTCGGCTTCCGCCACGGACTTCAGCAGCTTCGCCGAAGTCGGACCCTGAAGTGCCAGGGCCGCAACTTTTTCGGAAATGTCCTCGACCTGCACATCCATGTTCAGGCCATTCTGCCGGAGCCAGCGCAAGCTGGGGTCGGCAGCCGTCCAGCGATAAACGTTTTCCTCGAGTCGCGAAACGGTTCCATCGTCGATGACCTTGCCCTCTTCATCGCACCAGCAGCAATAAATCACCTGCCCCACTTTCACCTTGTTGATGTCGCGCGTGATCACGCGGTTCACCAGTCGCGTCGCGTCTTTGCCCGTGACCAAATACTTGTAAAGCGGAGAAATATCGATCAGCGCCGCCGCATTGCGGATGGCGTTGTACTCGTGCTCGTGATGCACTTCATACACGCTGACCGTGTAGTATCCCGACCACTCGCGATAATTCAGGCTCTGGCAGAGGGCGAACGTTCTTTCGTGAAACGCAGTTCCTACGGGCACGGTGATGACCTCGATTCGACTTCCCCTGTGCACCTCTGTGCCCTCTGTGGTCAAGAAGTTCTTTAACCACAGAGGACACAGAGGTCACGGAGGAAAAACTCTCGACGCCGGATTATACTTCGACGCGGCCAGCTCCGTCTCTACGCTACATCCGTTCCCTCTGTGTACCTCCGTGCCCTCTGTGGTTAAGGTTTCCCCCCTTTTGCAGACAAACCCGCAATTACTCAGATAGAATGGGTGCCCTAGTCATGCGCAGCGTTCTCATAGCGTGGTGCGTTCTGCCCAGCGGGCTCTGATCCGCTCTGCTCTTGCTCGTTGACACATCCTCTTGAGCTGGAAGCCAGGAGCTAGCAGCTAAATGACAAAATACGACATCATCGTGATCGGCGGAGGCCACAACGGGCTGGTCAACGCCGCCTACTTGGCCCGCGCCGGCAAAAAAGTTCTCGTCCTCGAACGCCGCCATGTGCTCGGCGGCGCCGCCTGCACCGAAGAAGTCTTTCCCGGCTTCAAGTTCTCGGTCTGCTCGTACGTCGTCTCGTTATTGCGGCCAGAAATTATTCGCGACCTCGATCTTCCCCGCCACGGCCTCGAAATTCTCCCGCTCGACGGAACGTTTACGCCGATGCCGAACGGCGACTATCTGTGGCGGGTCAACGATCACGGCAAGACTCATCGAGAAATCGCCCGCCACTCCAAGCTCGACGCTGAGGCTTACGACGAATTTGGCAAAGCCATGCAGGCCATGTGCCGCTTCGTGAAACCGATTCTCGGCATGGTGCCGCCTGATCCGGCGACGCTCAAGCCCCAGGAACTGATGAAGCTGCTGTTCATCGGCAAGCGTTTCCAGGGCCTCACCAGCGACGACAAGTACAACCAGGTGCAGTTGATGACCAT
>Ga0209040_10004816_pt1 | contig 10151 bp, 10 predicted proteins | sample BogFormECP12_OM3_FD_188240 | JGI IMG/M metagenome (GOLD analysis project Ga0209040, IMG submission 188240) | Bog forest soil microbial communities from Calvert Island, British Columbia, Canada - ECP12_OM3 (SPAdes) (version 2) | ecosystem: Environmental > Aquatic > Freshwater > Wetlands > Bog ... | reverse complement strand
CCGATGTGATAGCCATTGGCGAGCCCTTGGTTCGAGCGATGGCGGGTCTCCCACCGCTTAGAGGAGGCTGCGGCGTTAACAACGTGCGCGTTACACCGCGAGCCACCACGCAACCGTGCGTTTACTGGCCGGGACTGGGTGAGCCACTGTCTGATTTGATCTCCGCGGGACCTGACATTCTTAACACTCCACCCTTCGAGCAGTCCCGGACACTTCCGAAAGCCTGCCAGCCCTGCGAGTTCAAGTACCGCTGCCATGGAGGATGTGCTGGACGCCGACGGTTGCAGGGCGCGCTGGCGGAACCCTGACTCCTATTGTCCGATCATTCGCGGGGAGCGCCCAAGCCTTGCTGTCCGCATTGTCCCTACCCGTGATCTGCGTAAACTAAACAGCTCCTGCACTACCATAGTGATTGCCAGAGAGTCTGATTCCTGAGAGCTCAGTGCAGGAATACATTCGCGCTCCTCAAGTTCGCTCCGCGTTCCTTTAGGGATCCTTAAACGAATCGAGGATGTTCTCTGGCGCGTCCAAATCGTCCTTATCCGAGCACGATGGGCAACAACACACCGACACCCAGCACGAAAAGCCAAAGTGCAGGCGCCGCGGTACCGAAAGGCCTTCGCCGGCTCAGTTCGCGCGAGAACAGTTGGGGATCCATCCGAAGCCACCTCTTGTGGTGGCGTTCTAAGAGCAGAAAGACAACCGCTGTTGCCGCACCGTAGAACAGCTGGCCGACAAGAGATGGCAAGAAAGCATGTGCTGCCTTCGGAATGACGCCGGGCCGGCAATTTTTCGCTCGGGGATTCCCCTACGTGATTTTCAGAGATTCTCAGATTTCTCGCGGTCAGCGACTTATGCTATAACAGTGTCGGCCTGAGGCAGCAGTCCGCAGGCAACGCGGCACTGCCCTACCAGCGGTTGACGTTCTGCACTTGGAGAGGAACCGTGAGCAAGCTGGAAAAATAGCGCACCTACGCCGAACTGGTCTCGCGAGAACAAGATCCCGCAAGGCTGATGGAACTCGCTGACAAGCTTAATGAGGCGTCGACCAGGGAATGTCCGAATCAGGTTTTCGTAAAGCCGGCCCCTAACGCCCCATCCATCCAGGAGATAACGAACCTCTCAGGGAGCTAAGGGACACGCCTGCTCCGGGCCACGCCTCTTCGCTCAAGATTCCACTCGCCATCCATTCTGAGTTACACTTTATCGATTTTGCGCATCCAACAATCGTGTCTCGGAGTCCGCCAGCGGCCTGGGACCCTGGCGGGCTCAGGTTTGACAGGACATGTGGATCTCCTTCCCTAAGTTTTACAAGATCGTTTTCGCGGTTTTCTTTCCCGTGCTGGTCGCTATCGGGATTGGTTCGTATTTCATGTCGAACCGTTTCGCGGACAACGAAGAACTTGTAGTTCACACCTACAAGGTCATCTCGCTGTTGAAGACGGTATCCAGTGAGCTTGGTGCAGCGGAAAGCGCGCGCCGCGGGTACGTTCTGATGGGTGACGAGGCGCTGCTCCAAGAATACCAGGCCGCGCTGCAGAGCGTGCCTCAAGCCCTGCAACAACTGCAGTCGTTGACCGCGGACAACCCGCAGCAGCAGCAACGACTGGCTCAGCTTTCACCTCTGATCAGCGCGAGACTGGAGCTCTCGCGGCAAGCGATCGCGCTGCGAGGGTATGAGACTTCTCCGGGTGGTCCGCAAGCCGAGTTGAGTCGGCAGGGCGCCGTCCTGGACGCACAGATACGCTCGCAACTGAATGCGATGGAAGACGAAGAGAACCAGTTGCTGAGAGAGAGATCGAGACTCTCGGCGCGCACTCAACGCCGCTCCACGGCCTTCCTGCTGCTGGCATTCTTGATAGCTTCGATCATGCTCGTGTTCCTCTTCATGGTCATGAGCTGGGAGGTAAAACGGCGGGCCGAAGCTGAGGTGCACGCCAAGGAAAACGAAGAACGGTTCCGGCTGCTGGTGAGCGGCGTACAGGATTTCGCGATCATTCGCCTCGACCTCGATGGCCGAATCACCACCTGGAATCTTGGCGCTGAGCGGCTCTTCGGCTATCAGGCCTCGGAGATCCTCGGCCAGCCCCTGTCTCATTTGTTCCAGGCTTGCGACCAGGCCACTCCCCAAGCACATTTGCGGACCGCCCTTGATGTCGGTCACGTTCAGGACGAGTGCCAGCAACTGCGTAAGGACGGCACGGTCTTCTGGTCAACCGCACATCTGACGCTGCTGAGAAACGAGGCCGGTCAGCCCCACGGTTATGCCCTGATCACGCGCGACATTACCGAGCGGAGGGAGCATCAGGAACAGATCATGCAGCGTGAGGCCCAGCTTAACGCTTTCTTCTCGAATGCGTCGGTCGGCCTTGCCATCATTGACCGGGAGCTGCGTTTTCAGCGGATCAATGGACCCTTCTCACTCCTCAACGGGCTGCAGCCCGGCGAGAACGCGGGCCTGTATGTGCGGGATGTCGTGCAGCATCTTGCGACGGAGATCGAGCCGCTCATTCGCCACGTCTTCGACACAGGCACGCCGGTGCTCAACCATGAAATCAAGGGACACGCACCATCAACTCCCGGCGTGACTGGTTGGTGGCTGAAGTCATTCTTTCCCATTTCCCGAGAGGGCGAAACCGTGACCCAGATCGGCGCCGTAGTGCAGGACATCGCCGCTCTTAAACGGGCCGAGAACACGGTTCGCTGGCTCAGCGGCCGTCTGCTTAAGTTACGCGACGATGAAAGACGGCGGCTCGCCCGCGATTTGCACGACTCTCTCGGTCAGACTCTGACCGCCGTGAAGATGAATCTAGCTTACCTGGCGAGGGACACTTCAGGACTGGATGAGCGAGGTCGTAATGCGATGACGGAAAACAAGGAGCTCGTCGATAGCGCTCTGCGGGAGGTGCGTACCCTGTCTCACCTATTGCATCCCCCTATGCTCGACGAGGTGGGCTTGCTGCCCGCCATCCGATGGTTTACCTCGGGCTTCTCGGAGCGGAGCGGCATCGAAGTCAAATTGGACTTGCCCAGTGATCTGCGCCGCCTTCCTGTGGAATTGGAAACCGCGATCTTCCGTGTGGTACAGGAGAGCTTGACGAACGTCCACCGTCATGCCCACAGCGCTGTTGCCCTGGTCCGCCTGGAAGAGCGCGAGAACCGCGTCGACCTCCAGGTGATCGATCACGGATGCGGCATACCGCCACAAAAGCTCTCGTTCCGCGCGGAAGGCCCGACCATCGGGGTGGGCATCCTGGGGATGCGGGAGCGCCTGCGGCAATTGGGCGGACAATTGGAAATAACCTCCAACCAGGCGGGAACGACAGTCCATGTCATAATTCCGTTGACCGAGGATGCATGAACGCGGTGAAAATCCTGATCGCCGATGATCACGACATCGTTCGCAAAGGCTTGCGTGTGCTCATCGAAGAGCATCCCGGGTGGGTGGTTTGCGCCGAGGCACGCTCAGGCCGGGAGGCCGTAGAAAAGACAGTCCAGTTAACTCCCGATGTTCTGGTCATCGATGTCAGCATGCCCGACTTGAACGGTCTGGACGCCACCCGGCAGGTTCGGAAGTTGTGTCCCAGGACCGAAGTGCTGGTCATCACCCACCACGATTCCGACGAGATCGCCGGCGCCGTGCTGGACGCTGGGGCGCGGGGCTATGTCCTCAAGTCGGATTCCGACCGGGACCTCGTGCAGGCGGTGGAAGCCTTAAGCCGTCATAAACCATTCTTCACCGCCAGGGTCACAGAAATTTTTCTTGCCAATCGAGGAAGCCGGGAAGCCGATCCGGCGAAATCGCTGCACAACCGGCTTACCACGCGGGAGCGCGAGATCCTTCAACTCCTGGCCGAGGGTAAGAGCGCCAAAGAGGTCGCTTCCCTGCTGGGTATCGCCACCAAGACCTGCGATACGCACCGCACCAACATTATGCGAAAGCTGAATGTTCACTCGATCGCCGAACTGGTGCGCTACGCCATACGCAACAAGGTGGTTGAGCCATGAACAACTTTCGTCAGTCCACGCTCAAAAATACATGATTCACCGTATTTACAACGACCCAGCCCTGCGCTCGAATAGGGTCTATACCGTGATGAACTCAGCAACCCCGGCCCGGATCATGCTGTCAGACGACCATTCTTTCGTACGACGGGGTCTACGCAACCTACTCGAATCCACCGATCAGTACGAGATATGTGGGGAAGCCAGCGATGGTAACCAAACCCTCGAGCTGGCCAGGGCTCTCCGTCCCGATATCGTCATCCTCGACATTTCGATGCCCTCGCCGAATGGTCTGGAAGTGGCGAGGCAGCTCCACGAGTCGCTTCCCGAAATCAAGGTGCTGGTTTTGACTATGCATGATTCGGCCGAAATGTTACGGGCGGCCGTGGCTGCTGGCGCGTCCGGGTACCTCTTGAAGTCTGATGACGAGAAATTGTTGATAAATGCCCTGCAGTGTCTGAGGACGGGCCGCCATTTCGTGAGCCCTTCCTTCGATGCCGGACTGGCCAGACAGCTTTTTCAGTAAGGGCTCCCACCCCTTCAAATCAAGGCTTTTCCCTAAGTAGCTTATCCGGTCACTCTAAGGTTTCCACCGGATTTTCAGGCACCGCCGGGTGGCCTATGGTTACACCACGCACACAAGTGCGCCCGGCGATCAGCTGGGACAAGGAAAGCAGAAAATGAATCAGCCAGTCTTACACACTCACATGCTGGAAGACGTTGGAACTCAGCTACCGGTTGGGAGGTCACCTTTGTTACCAGAAAAGCAAACACTAGAGAGTTGCATCTCAGAGCACGAAGCCATCTCCGGGGCCAAGTTGGGCGATGCAAGCTGTTTTGAGGCTTTATATAAGCTGCATAAACGGTACGTCTACACGCTTTGCTTGCGCATGACCGGGAACGCTGCGGAAGCAGAAGATCTTACGCAAGAGGTCTTCCTGCAGCTGTTTCGCAAGATTGGCACCTTTCGCGGAGAATCAGCTTTTTCCACCTGGCTTCACCGGGTAGCCGTGAATGTAGTGCTGATGCGCCTGCGCAAGCCGGCTGTCGTTCCCGAACCCTTGGAATCGCGGCCGGACGATGGCCCGAATAGAGAAATGGGCGCGCGCGACAGGATTCTGGATTTCTCGATTGACCGCATCGCCCTGGAGCGTTGCGTTGCCTGTTTGCCCCCGGGATATCGCAGCATCTTCATCTTGCATGACGTGGAAGGTTACGAGCACCAGGAGATTGCCAAAATGTTGCGATGCTCGATTGGTAACTCCAAGTCACAGCTCCACAAAGCACGCATGAAATTACGCTCGGACCTTCGGATGAACGGACTGAAAGCCTGCGGGAACGCGTGCAGCCAGGGTAGTGAAATTGCGTCGTAAAGAAGCGGGAAAACCTCAAGAAGCGAATCTCACGATCCATCGTGGCGGTGATATGGCGCTTGCGTTTCCCTCATTCTCAGCTTATGGGGTTGAAAATGTCGCCAAGACAAGAATGGACGCATAAGGTGACAACGCCGCTACAGTGGGACAGCAACTAGTGCACTCGCAGGACGTAGCTTCATCCCAGCTCGTGTACACTGCATCTCCGGCGATCATCGGTTGCTGTCTTGCCTCTACTGAGAGCTCTGCCAGACAGCCGGGAGCGTCATAGACGAGCAGAAAGGCACGGTCTCCACAGCTTCCGTAGGCAAGCACCTCGGCGGTCGAGTATCGGAGATCACTGCACACCGGTTACTCAGGTTTCCCTGTGTAGTGTTGTTCCCGGTGGACATCAGCATGATCTTCCAAGGACTCCAGGTGAGTTATGACCTCGGCGGGCATTCCCAGTTCGGCCGGCAGGTGTTCTTCCACGATTGTTGCGAGCCGGTGGGCTTCGCTGACCGATGTCAGGCGCGGGAACAACAAGTGTACTTCGATGATCTGGCGGTATCCGGTGGTTCGGAAGCGTACGCCATGGTATTGAATGTTCAGTTCCGAGCAAATTGCGTCCAGCCGGTCCCGAATCTTCCGGCCGGCTTTCGGATCAGAATAATCCAGGAGCCCGACGGCCGAACGCCAGACCAGGTGGCCTCCTGACCACAGAATATTCACGGCCACGGCGATGGCCACCAGCGGGTCGAACGGCTTCCAGTGCGTCAGTAGCACCAGCCCTAGTCCTGCGACAACACCAAAGCTGGTCCAGCTGTCGGTCAAGACATGTTTGCCATTGGCTTCGAGAATGAGTGAATTGGTCCGTCGGCCGGTCCGCAGGAGATAGTAACCGAGACCCGCATTGAGTAAACCCGCTATCAGGATCAGCAATACGCCTGCTCCCAGGTGCTCCAGTTGCAGCCCGGCGATCCACCTCCGGATCGACTCATAGAGAATGGCGATTGCGGCCACGACGATCATGGCTCCTTCAAATCCAGCGGAGAAGAAGGTGATCCGTTCGTAACCGAAGAGGAATTGCGGGGAAGCTGGTTTGGTGCTCAGCCGAAGGCTAAAACCAGCAAACCCCACGGCTATCACATGGATGACCGACTCGGCCGCGTCGGAAAAAATTGCAGCCGAATGCGTCATGAAATAGGCTGCGGTCTTACCGATCAGCATGGCCAAGCCGAAAATCAGCGATAGACGCATGGCGAAGCGGGCATCGTCCAACTCCCGTTCGTCTCTCCGCGTTGCGGAGCTAACCGTGGCTTGCGTGGGCACGTTCTGTATCCCTGGATCAGAAACTTAGTGTTGGCAAATAATCCCACAGAAACCGCAGTAGAAGATGTGATGTAGCTCACGCACTCAGCCCAGCGGTCCTGCAGACCACTGACCGGCACATCAACCCGCTGACCCTAACATCAGTCGTCGACGTCGTGGGTATGGCTTTCCGCGTTTGCCTTCACTCGCTGCGCGCCCTGTAGCCCGATCTCCTCCGACTGTCGTGGCTGATGACGTGCCACCAGTCGAGTGGAATTGACAATAAACGTCAGTTCTGAGGTGACATGAATAAACGCCGCAAGCAGAGGGTTTAGAAGACCCACACTGGCGAGGATAATGCCCACGGTCTCCACGCCGAGCGTTCCATAGAAGTTCTGGTAGATAATGGATCGGCACTTCCTCGCGATCCGCACCGTTTCCACGAACTTGCTGAGATTATTGCCGATCAAAACGACGTCTGCGCTCTCTCGCGCTACTGCCGTGCCGCTTCCCATGGCTACGCCCACCTGCGCGCGGGCTAGCGCCGGAGCGTCATTAATTCCATCGCCGGTCATAGCAACTATTTCCTTCTCGTTAATCAGCTCGTCCACGCGGCGTAGCTTATCTTCCGGCAGCATCTGCCCGGAGACGCGATCAAACGCCGCTTGTTTCCCAAGTTCATTCGCGGCCTGCTGGGTGTCTCCTGTTAGCAACTCCAGCCACAGGCCCATTCCTCGCAAGGCGCCCACCGCTTGAACAACTTCGGGACGGAGTGCGTCAGCGACCGCAAGAGTTCTCACGAACTGTCCATCACGAGCGACAAACAGCGAGGTTTCTGCCGTCGTTTTCACCGCAGGTAGTGATATTCGGTGTTCCCCAAGAAACACAGCGCTGCCGACCAACACGGCCTTCCCATCTACCGTCGCTGCGACGCCGCGGCCAACAATGTATTCAAAACCCGTGGCTTCCAGCGGTGCAAGATTCTGCTCCTTAGCTGCTGCCATTACGGCGCCCGCGAGCGGGTGCTCAGATAAGCGTTCCACTGACACGGCGAGCTGCAACACATCACTCGGCGAGCGGCCCGGAATGGGTACCACATGTCGAACGCTCGGAATACCTAATGTGAGTGTCCCTGTCTTGTCCAACAGCACGGTGTCAATGCGCGCCAATAGCTCCAGATACAGACCGCCTTTGATGATCGCTCCCTGACGGGCGGCACGGCCGACCGCGCCAAGAATTGCCAGCGGTGTGCCGGCGGCAATTCCACAGGCACCGGCAACGATAATGACTGAAATTGTGGAGCGAGCGTTGTGCGTGAGTAAGAAAGTGAGCAGCGCCGGCGCCCAGTGCGAAGTAGACAAGATAACCAGCCAGGCGATCAGCGGTCTTCTGGATGGGAGCGCGACTGCGCTCGGCTTTCTCGACCGCCTCAACAATGCGCCCAAACGTCGTTTCTCTTCCGACTTTCTCTACCGTTACCTCAAGCGCTCCCGTCTGATTCATCGTTCCGGCGTAAACCGAACTGCCCTGTGTCTTCTCTTGTGGAAGAGGTTCCCCTGTAATGGCTGCCTCTTCGACAGTCGGGCTTCCGGCCACCACCTTGCCTTCTACCGGGATTCGGGAACCTGGTCGTATCAGCACTCGGTCGCCGTGGTTAACTACCCCAATAGATAGGGCACTCGACGAACTCACCGTTGAGCAACACCACGGCTGTCGAGGGCAGGTATTGCAGCAAGTCCGCAATGGCCTGACGTCCGCGGCTCACCGTGAGTCCTTCAAGTATTTCGGCCACAAGAACGAACAGCGTGATGATCAGTGCCGTGAAGAATTCTCGGATGACCAGCGCTGCCAGCAGAGCTAAAGTCATGGAGAGTTCCATCGTCATCCGCCGCTCACGCAGGTTCTCGAACGCTTCGGCGAATATGGGGAATCCGCCAACGAGCACCCCGGCAATACCCAGCCACTCAGTTGAGGAGCGAACCATACAACGGCGGCCACGACGATGACGAAGGCGATTCGTAAAAGGTCTGCGCGTTCGATGACGGCATGATCTTCGTGCCCTGATTTGACATTTGAGTCGATAGCAGTTGTCCTCGCAATCGGCCCGTGTTCTGCAGACGTGCTCATGGATCAGCCTTTCGGGATAGTGCGCTATCCGAGATAGCTGCGAATTACGGTCATGACTTCCTTGATTTCGCGATCAACGCTTGGCGTCGAAGATTTTCCTTGCAGGGTGTGCGAACGGAGGTGCCCCTCGATCAACTCTGCCATCAGGCCATTCAGCGCACCGCGGGCTGCCGCGGTTTGCTGCAAGACCCTGTAGCAGTCCTCGCCTTCCAACACCGCACGCTCCAGGCCCTCGATCTGCCCCTTGATGCGGCGAATCCGACTCAGCAGCTTCCGGTCATTGGCAACATGAGACATACTAGGGGGCAGTATATCATAAGTCAAACGGGTATCCTCAGGGGGAAGTGCAGCATGTTTGTACATTTTTTGAAGGCACCTCCCAAGGACTGGGAATCACTTGATGTAGCGATGCAGTATTCCGATAAGGTTCTCCGCTGCTTTCGTTTGTTTCGACTCAACTTTGGCATTTCTGTCCAACACGTGGAAGCGAATCTCTCCCTCGACGATTTCGACTAATAAGCTGTTTACGGCACCGCGGCAGGCGGCGATTTGCTGGAGAACATCCTCGCATTCTTTCTCCTCTTCAATTGCCGTACGAATACTTTGCAATTGCCCCTGAATGCGGTTTACGCGCACCAATAGCTTCTTTTTCTCGTCCGTCGTATGAGCCAAAGGCAATCCCTCCTTGACATACTATACCCAGTATAGTACAAAGAGGCGTTGGTTAACAATCTGTTCATATGCCGTGTGTTTAATGCAATCGCAATCAATATTACACAGCAGAGAGATGTCAGCTCCCGCCGTCGGAACGCACGAAACGAACTGGGATGAAGCTGGAGCACACCTTCCAGTTCAACGGATCGGTTTGCGAGCGCGCAAAGTAGCGCACTGAGGACCGTCGAACAGTTGCTGACGAATTAGCAACGATCGCATCTGCCGTTGGCACTTTCATGGCCAATGTCATTCCTTCGCAGAGGACGTGTGCAAGCTGTCCGCCAGCGCCATTGCGATGAGGACAAGGAGGATTCATGCACGGGGCTCCGACACGTTTGTGTTTCCTGCTGTTCTTGGCCACAGCCTTGCTGGGACGTGCCTGCGCCCAAAACGCGCTAACCTGGCAGGAGGTTAGAGCAAAGTTCGAGGCTGCGAACCCCACTCTTCGAGCGGGACAGATTGGCGTCGACGAGTCGCGCGCCCAAGAGATCACAGCCTATTTGCGTCCCAACCCGACTGCGGGACTGCTCGCTGATCAGATTGATCCTTTCAATGGGGGTCCGCCGCACGGCCCGTTTGCCTATCTGTTGTCGGTGGCAAACATTAGTTACCTGCACGAACGCCAGCACAAGAGAGAGTTGC
>Ga0209040_10004815_pt1 | contig 10151 bp, 10 predicted proteins | sample BogFormECP12_OM3_FD_188240 | JGI IMG/M metagenome (GOLD analysis project Ga0209040, IMG submission 188240) | Bog forest soil microbial communities from Calvert Island, British Columbia, Canada - ECP12_OM3 (SPAdes) (version 2) | ecosystem: Environmental > Aquatic > Freshwater > Wetlands > Bog ... | reverse complement strand
GACGGAATTGTATCGACGATACCCAGATCTGCGATGCGCGTTCCCACATCTGGCGATAAAACCGCCAGATATGGGGCACCCAATTCTTCACGGCAAGGAGGAGGGAGCGAGCGGCGCGGGCGGCTTTGTTCCGCTGTAGAACACGGCCCCACTCACCCTAGATCTGCCTACTCGAGCCAACAGAAGGCTTGAATGGGGCCACCCTCGCGGGTTTTGTTTCGTTCTTCTGTTCGTGTGCCGCGCCTGATCCGCCACTACTACGAACAGTAACGAACACAGATACACAATCCCGGTATTATTGTGCTGCAAAGGCAAACCTCGTAGCACGTAGGCTGGGGCGGCGGCGGGGATTGGGTTGTTGGCCGCTTATATACCCTGACCTCCATCCCCTCAAAACCACTTGCTTCAAGAAATTTTTTCAGTTCGGCCTCGTGTCCGCGCTGATAGCCAGCAACGGAATCAACAAATTTCTTATCGTTAGCGAACTTGTCCACAAGCTTTGTTATCGTATCCGTCTCGGAAGCTGAAAACGCCTGCTTTGTGTGCTTTGTGTCAGCCATAGTACAACCCCTTTCGAGCCGGAAACGAACCGGCGAGTGACTGTACCACGTCTCATGTTAAACGTAAAGCGCACACGCTAAGCCGACTTCTCCGCATCTGTCAGCGGGCCCGCAGAGGATTTTGCATATAGAATTTCTGCTCCTCTAACGATCTCTTTGGCTTGAGCATTTTTCAGATTCACCCACATCTGGCGATAAAACCGCCAGATATGGGGCACCCAATTCTTCAGGCCACCAGGTCGATCGGGTGTTTCTCCTTAATTTGGAGAGTAAGCAAAGCGGACGACCCGGTTCTTAGCATGGCACTCTTCGGTGTCTTCGAGACAGGCTGGATACCGCTCCCCCCAGGGCACAGCCAGCAGAATCCGATCCGCCGCAATGCCCTTGCGTATCAGAAGTTCCCTAACCCACCACGCTCGTTGTCCCGAGAGTTTCAGATTGTAGGCCTCGGTGCCCGTCGCGGAGGCGTAACCTTCGATGAAAAAGCGATCACCTGGATGATCCTTCAACCATTGGACATCGGCATTCAGCGTATTCTCGTCCAAAGCATGGTCAAAGCGATCATGGGCAAACGTGACTTCATGCATGTTTTCGTTGAAGGCTTGCTCCTCCGGAGGAAAGAGAACCACTCTTGGTTTTGCCCAGTAATCAACCCAATAGGCAGCATCAGCGGATGCTCCTGAAGGACCTTTTGCAAATAGTGGGATACTGGTCACAAGGAGCATTGTGACCGCAACGAGAACAAGCCGGCATTTCATTGGGGTAACCTCCGTTCAGTTGTGATTGCCGCATTGGTGGGTGGCCAACTCAAGCTTTTTTTGCTTGAGCGGGGCAGTTTTGAGCTAAGCTGCTTGCGTGCCCTGGGGTCTCAAGCGTTTCAGCAATCCGGACAGACGCACTTTATCACGTTCGGCTGTTATCATCGCCGGTCGCCGCGTGAATTGAGAGCTCATGACGATCAGTTCGTCGAAAAGCTGCGGTATATTCACCGCAATCCGGTGAAGCGCCTGTGAAAACGGCAAGCCTCAGAAGGCCCGCACTAAATCTGCATTGGCAATCGAGTTCTTTTGTGGCCAGGGCGCATACCTTGGAGTCAGTGCAGTCGCTGCCGGGCTTGCAGCCGCAGCTGTTATTCGATGAATCCCAGGCGCAATACGTGGTGGGCTGGCAGAATGCGGAACGGTTCTTAACCTGCAGGTCTTCTTGATTGCTCAAGTCGATGTTTACCGTTAGCATCCCGATGGTTTTGTTATAAGCGCCGAATGTGGCCCAGGGTCCGGTTTGCGTTGTATCGAATATGAAGCTGTTATCGGGTATAGGCATGCGGCCTGGAGTGATAACCGCCGCCGCCGCCTCCTCGTCCGTCATCCCTTTTCCGATTACTACATCGACACAACTGTTCCGCTGAGCAAACAGACGGAGAAAGGCGGCACGGGGGTAAATGTCCGAGAGAGAAACTCTGATCGACCTCTCGGGGCCTGATCGTGCGGTTCATGCCATGCTCACATCCATGTGGAACCACATGGGTACTTGTGTAGTGCCCTCTATTTCCTTTCCCCAACCGCTCTCCTACTCTCGTTCTTGACGATTGCGTATTTGCGATACATTCGCACGATTTAGTCCCCACGCAGACGCAGCCGACGCAGGAGCGAACCAGCTTCGCTTTCCCGCGATATCCGTTTCCACCTGGAGAAAAAGATGATTGCGAAATTGATGAAACAGCTTCTCTCGATACTCGTCTGCTCAACCTTGCTTGTAGCGGGAGCGCCGGCGGAGGCCCTCCTTCAGGATCAGGCCACGCCGCAGGATTCTTCTCAACCCTCGTCGGCGAGCCAGACCTCGTCGTCGAGTGCAACCGCTACAGCCCCGGCGCCCGTGCCGCTGAGCTCGGATCAACTGGACGCCCTGGTTGCGCCCATCGCACTTTATCCCGACGCCCTGGTTGCACAGGTTCTTGGGGCGGCCACACTTCCCGACGAGGTTGCGTACGCCCAAGACTGGCTCCAGCAAAATCAGAGTTTGACGGGAAGCGCACTCGTGCAGGCTGTGGATCAACAGTCATGGGATCCCAGCATCAAGGCGCTGACTCAGTTCCCATCCGTGCTTGGCGATCTGTCGAAGAATATCTCCTGGACAACGAGCCTCGGGCAGGCTTACGTGAATCAACAGTCAGATGTAATGGCCGCAGTGCAGGTGATGCGCGCCAAGGCGCAGGCTGCGGGAACTCTTCAGTCTTCGTCCCAGATCCAAGTGGTTCAGCAGAGCCCCTCGACGATTGTGATTCAGCCGGCCAATCCTAGCGTGGTCTATGTTCCGCAGTACAACCCGACTGTTGTCTATGGCACGCCCTATGTTGTGCCTGCTTACACGCCGCCTGTCGCGGTTGCGACCGCCGCGGTCTCCTTTGGTGCGGGTGTCGCAATCGGCGCGGCCTTCGGTGGAGGCGGGTTTGTCGGTGGCGGCTTCATCGGCGGCGGTGGTGGTTTTTCCTGGGGATTCAGCTCATGGGGCTGCAACTGGGGCGGTGGAGGTGGAGGTGGCGTTGTCTACAACCACAACACCTATATCAATAAGAGCATCGTTAACAAGACCGTCATCAACAAGAACATCAACAACCGGAACATCAATAACAGGAACACTACGAACAATAACAACCACCCCTATGATCCGAATGGCTCTCACGGAACTCCGAACGGCGGCCACAACAGCGACCATGGCCTGATCGGCGGCAAAGGCGGAGTGCAGCGTGATCCTAACGGCGAACAACGTCCTGGCGACCAGCGCGCCGATGGCGGTCAACGCCGCGGTGATGAGCAGCGTGCCGGCGGCGACCAGCGCAACCAGGACGGCTTCGATCACGATCGCGGCGAGAACCAGCGGGCCAACCAGCAAAGCTCTCATATGGGCGAAAACAGCGACCGCGACCGCCAGGACGCCGACCGCGGCCGTGCCAGCATGCGTCCGGCAGCAGAGCAGCGCTCCCGTCCGCAGCAGCATTCTCATCCTCAACAACACGCTTCGCACCCTGCTCCGCACAATTCGGGCGGGGAACACAAGCGCTGAGCAACGACAACCGAGGCTGACCCTGAAATCAGAACAGATGCATAGAAATGAGACACCAAGCGATGAAACTTCAAATACAAAACGCGATCACGGGAAGCACTCTTCTAGCTGCGCTGCTTCTGCTCGTCCTGGTTAGTACCTCGGGATGCGGACACATTGTTAACAAGAGCGGCGCGGTCAATCAGAAGGGCCTGGGCGCGAAGACTGCAGAGCTTGCCGCTTCAACCAGCAGTTATGACCCAGCCGACGGGTGGACGGCAGCGGAGTAGATCGGCGGCGCCTCCCGTGTGCACATTCCATCGCGGCGATTGTAACTAACAACTTATGATCGCCGATAACAACCTGCTTTCAATAACTATAGGAGAGTTAGCCATGATGATTAAGAAAGATATGCTTATCGGAACGGCCCTGGGTCTGATCCTGGGCTGCAGTGGAGCAGTATTCGCTCAGGCTCCGGTCGTAAACATCGGCAACAGGCATGGGAATCTACGGGCCGCTCAGCAGTACATTGCCTCAGCCTGGCAAAGGATTGACGAAGCCCGGGTGGACAACCATTACAACCTTGGCGGCCACGCCGGGAGGGCGAAGGACCTGCTTATGCAAGCGGATGAAGAGCTGAGGCTGGCTGCTGATACCGCTAATTCCCACGAGCGATAGCAAGCGGCTGGAATCGAAAACGCCCGGCCATGTGGACGCAGAGCAGCCTGCTCGACGACGTCCACGTGGCTATCTTGTTACAGGAGGGCCTTGTTCTGCAGGGTGAAGCGGAGCAGGGCGTTCGCCCCTTCGCCCTCGAGGTTAAGCTTGCGGCAAATGTTCGTGCGGTGGTTCTCGACGGTCCGATAGTGGATGGAAAGCTCCGCGCCAATTTCCTTGCTCGATTTGCCGTCGGCGATCAATCGCATAATGCGGCGCTCGGTAGGAGTAAGATTGCCGGTCAGCGAGTTTTGAATGGCCGGTGTCTCGCGCCGCTCGAGCAGCAGCGTGGTTATGGCGGTACTGATATATCGCCGGCCAGAAGCCACGGCACGCACGCCGGCTACAATCTCTTGCGAGGCGCTGTCCTTCAGGATATAACCCAGGCTCCCCAAGTCCATCGCAGTGCGAAAGAGATCCTCGTCGGCGTGAAAGGTGAGGAAGATAATCTTAACTTCCAGCTTTTGCCGGGCGATCTCCCGAGCTACCCCAAGTCCGTCGAGCTTCGGCATGTCGATGTCGAGCACGGCAATGTGCGGGTGAAGCTTTTTGATCAGTGCCAGAGCCATCTCTCCATCGGAAGCTTCGGCGATGACTTTGAGGCCGGCATCTTCTTCGACGCTGAGCCGCAATCCTTTGCGTACGATCGGATGATCGTCTGCGATCAGGATCCTGATCTCTTCATCCACGGCCGCCGCCTTTCATGGGAATGTCGACTGTCACCATCGTGCCACGGCCATGGGCAGAGCGCACCTTGAATTCGCCGCCCAGCAAATGCGCCCGCTCGGCCATTCCTGTTAATCCAAAACCGCTTTGTCCCGGCTGCGTGCTGCGCGCTTCGGGCATGAACCCACGGCCATTGTCCTCGATGGTGAGCATTACACTTTGGGCGCTTCTCTTCACGCAGACCTTAACCTCGGTCGCTTGTGCATGCTTCATGACGTTACCCAGGGACTCCTGAACGATTCGGTAAAAGTTGATTCGCAGTTCCTCGGGGAAAAGGTCGTCGATGTTTTCCAACTCGGAAGAGAACCTGATTCCGGATGCCGTGGCAGTGGTGCGAATCATTACTTCGATGGCCTTGGTCAAACCGAGCCGGTCCAGTTGGAACGGACGGAGGTTGTAAGAAATCTCCCGCGTTTCTTGAATTGCCGACGATGCCTCATCGCTGATCTCTGAGACGGTCTGCTTTTCGGTACTGTCCTCCTTCTGCGCGCGAAGAAGGAAGAGTGCGAGATTCTTAATCACCACCAGGCGCTGTCCAAGGCTGTCGTGCATTTCTGCGGCGATACGCTTGCGCTCGGCTTCCTGCGAGGCAATCAACTGCCTCGTAAAGGCTTGCTGCACGGCATGAGCCTGTTCCAGCTGCATTATGCGGTAGCGCCACGCGACCAGGATGAGCAGGCCGGCAGTGAGCAGCAGGAGAGTCTCAAACCACCAGGTTTCATAGAATGGCGCCAGGACGGTCATGGACAGCGTCTGGCCCTGGTTGTTCCAGACGCCATCGCTGTTGCCTGCGATCACGTGAAAGATGTATTCGCCCGGAGGTAGATGGGAGTAATAGGCGATTCGCCGCGCGCCGGCGTCGATCCAGTTCGAGTCCAGCCCCTCGAGCCGGTATTTGAAGTGAACCTGCTCCGGCTTGATAAAAGTGGGAGCCGTGTATTGAATTTCGAAGTTCTCCGCGCCGGGGGCGATGCGAGGAGTGCCAGCAAGTGCGACCGGCGTTCGGTCGACCTGTAGAGATTCGATGACGACCGGCGGTGGCTGCCGGTTGTAAGAGACGGTTGCTGGATCTATGACGGCAATGCCCTCCTGCGTTGGGAACCACAGTTTGCCATCGCGCGCCTTCACTCCGGCTGGCCATAAACCACCGTTACATTCGACGTTTGCCATACCGTCGACCTTGCCATACGCCACTGACGCAATCGTGCTGCGCTTTCCAGCTGCGAAGTCGTTGAGCTCCTGTTTGCTTACGCGGTAGATACCGCGGTTGCAGCTCATCCACAGGTTGCCGCGGGCGTCTTCCAGAATCTGAAAGACACCATTATTGAAGAGGCCGTCGCGCACGCTGAAGCGGGTGAATCTGCCATCCTTGAAGCGGCCAAGGCCGCCGTCGTAGGTTCCGATCCAGATCACGCCATCGCTGTCTTCGTAGAGAGCGCGCACGTTGTTGCTCGGCAGGCCCTCGCGTTCTGTCCAGTGCGCGAACTTTCCGCTGTGCAGACGGGTGAGTCCACCGTAGCCGCCGATCCACAGGTCGCCCTGACGGGTTTCGATGATGACGCGTACGTCATCGACCGCGAGCCCATCTTTCACAGTGAACAGACGGGTCTGACCATCCTTCAGTGAAAACAAACCAAGCGAAGTCCCAAACCAAAGCGTCCCTTCACGGTCCTGATCGATGGCCTGCACGACGGCGCGGTCCAGGAGCGAAGGCGCGGATGGTTTTCTAAAACGGCTGTCGCGATACACGGCCAGTCCGCCATGCGCTGCAACCCAGAGACTCCCCTCGCGATCCTCGTAAATCGCCGTGACCAGCCTGGCGGGAAGGCCGTCAGCGACGGTGAAGTTAGTGAATTTCCCCTCGAAGAAACGGCTCAGGCCCGAGTTCCAGGCACCGATCCACATGGCCCCGAGATGGTCCTGCGCGATCGCATAGATGTTGTCGTCGATCAGGCCCTGTTGCTTTGAATAGACCCTGATCGACTGTTTCTGGAATCGATACAGTCCCTGTCCTTCTGTGCCGAACCAGAGATTCTGTTCCCGGTCCTCATAAAGAGACGCGAAGGGAATGGTTGTTACGTGACCAGAGCTGATGTAGTCCACGGATCGATAGAGCTCATGGCCAATCCGCAGGGTCCAGGGATTTCCGTTGCCATCCACATATGTGGTGATGGCCGACGTGTTGCCACCGGCCGTTCCCTTTCCTTCGTCAGAAGCAACTTGGAAATTCTTGCCATCGAAGGTTTCGATCCATAGCGCTCCAAGCCCATCGCCCGCGGCGACCCAGATGGAAAGGCCGGAGATTCCATGGGGCATCGGATAGGTAATGAAACGTCCTTTGAGGAAGCAGTGTATCCCACGCTCGTCCCATCCCCAGAACCCGGCGTTTTCCCAGCGAAGCGGCTCATACCGGATCTTGAGGTCTCCGGGAGTGACGTCGAGAAAGCGCCCCTTCGATCCATCCCACTCCTCGATCATGTCGGAGTTTAGAATCCACACGTGACCGGAGTGATCGCCGGTGATGGCCCGGACGGATTTGACTGGAATTCCTTGTTCTGAGCCAAATGTCTGAAAGACGCCATTGTGATAGCGTGTGAGGCCACCACCTTCGGTGTTGAGCCAAAGATCGCCATGGTCGCCGTACATCTGGCCAAAACGATTGGAGTCGATTCCGGGAGTGTTGCTCTTGTTGAAGACAGTGAAGTGAACTCCGTCGAAGCGGACAAGCCCATCAAGGGTGGCTATCCAAAGGAACCCATCGGGAGACTGATACAGGCCGCGAACAATGTTTTGAGACAGGCCAGTATCCGCGGTCCATACGTCGTAGCGGTATTGCGCGTGGGCGGGGATGCCCGCGCAGAGGAGGGTCAACAGGCAAGCGCAGCGCGACAGACTGCCATAGAATGCGAGCGGTTGTGATTGCTTTACCATCCGGCGGCAGAAACCGTAGCGCAGGCCTGAACCCGACATCGACTTCCCGCTATTCCTTCCTGAATGACCCTCTTGCCCCGCGCTTGTAAAGGCGAATGGCTGCGTCAAAGCGCATATCCGCTTTCTCTGCGAAGGATACACTCGGCGGGAAAGCCGAACAATCAAAGAATTGCCGCGAAAGAGCAGGTCATGTGCTGCCGGGTCAAACCACCCGTGTGGTACCACACGGGTGTTGTGTAGCAGCCCCTATAGCTTTTCCCCGGCCCGCTCTCGTACGCTCGAAACAGGAAGGAGTTTGTCCCATGAAGCTGGTAAAGACATTGTTCGCGGTGATGATTCTGCTGGCGGTTTCGCCGGCTCTCGCTCAGACATTCTCCGATCCGGTCGCCTATTGCAAGGCAGTCGGAACGATCGATAAGCCCGATGCGCGCTATACGGGCCCGAAGCTGCCGGGGTGGATGGCGGAGAAGCTGAACATGAAGCCGGATCAGGGCAAGCTGATGGAGTGGCGCTGCGCTAACGGCGCGGTTCTCGCCTGCCAATATGGCGCGAACATACCGTGCGGATCGAAAGCTGCCACCAGCCAGAAGCCGACGCAGCCGATTATCGACTACTGCCGGCAGAATCCGGATACGCAGTTTGTGCCGATGGTGGTATCCGGCCATGAAACCAGCGTGTCGTGGGCGTGCCATGGGCCGCGCCCGATGGTGATTCATTCCGCGGAAGTGGACGCCCAGGGCTATCAGAAGGATTTCTGGCACAAGGTATCGCCATAGGTATTTCTAAATTGGCCGATCGGAGTCCTTCGGTATTTTCGGCAAGTACAGGAAGAAGAATGACAGTATTAATTGTTGACGATAACGCCGGAGTTCGCCGCCTGCTGCGACGTGCAGTACTCGAAGCTGCCAGCGCGGTATGGGAGTGCTCGGACGGCGCTGAGGCTCTGGCGGCATATACCGACCAGCGGCCCGATATAGTGCTGATGGATATCCGGATGCCACGTATGGATGGACTCGCCGCGACCCGGCAGATCCGCGAGTTCGATCCGGGGGCTCGTATCGTCATGGTGACGGATTATGAGGACGAGGACCTGCGCAACGCGGCATCGGAAGCGGGAGCCTGTGCTTACGCGCTGAAACAGAACCTTACGGAGCTCTCCGGATTGATTCGCTCGATCACCAGCGGAAACAATTGAAACACCACCGAAGGCGAGAACCGATGCCTGTGTACTCTCCACAGTTAACGCCGCTGAGGAAGCGAGCACGGAAGGCTCGTGATCGCGCATCGCAAGTCCGAGGCCTCTGTGCCGACTCCGACGATTGCCCCCGTGAAGGCGTTGGATAAGCAGCGCGCGTTGCTGAGTGTGACAGGAGATCGCGACGACATGACCGAATGGCAAAGTAAGCGTTCGGCGTGTCGAAAGCATGTGGGAGGGGTGTGATGAAAGGTGACAGTGAAACCCATGGTCGTAACCTATTGATTCTAGGGGCATCGGTGGCACCGTAAGGCATCCTAAATCACTCAAAATCACATTTCCGTACCGTCGTAGCGTACTGTCAAAATGTCCGCCAGACCTTTGCCGCGCACGTTATACCCATGGTCGTAACGGCAATAACATACTTGACACACGAGAACATACGGCGTAAACTGTTTTTAGTTTGATGGAGCGCCTTATGTCTGACACTCTCAAGAGACCTGTAACTCTCCAACAGGCAATAGTTTACTTCTCCGATCCCGACCGCGCTTTCCGCTATGCTGTGGAGCTTCGTTGGCCGGATGGACGCATCGATTGCCCCCGTTGCGGCTCTGAGTCCCATTCGTTCCTCAAGACCCGTCGGATATGGTTCTGCAATGGTTGCAAGAAGCAGTTCACGATGAAGGTCGGAACCATTTTCGAGGATTCCCCGATCCGCATGGACAAGTGGATGACTGCTGTCTGGATGCTGACCGCTTGCAAGAACGGAATCAGCAGCTATGAACTGGCCAAGGCCATTGGCATCACTCAAAAATCCGCATGGTTCATGCTGCATCGCATCCGTCAGGCAATGCAATCTGGCAGCTTCATGAAGATGGGCAGTAACGGCCCTATCGAAGTGGATGAGACGCATGTAGGCCCAAAGCCGCAGAAGATGCACCGCGCCAAGCGCCTGAAGGTTCACGGTCCTGACCGCAAGG
>Ga0209040_10004814_pt1 | contig 10151 bp, 13 predicted proteins | sample BogFormECP12_OM3_FD_188240 | JGI IMG/M metagenome (GOLD analysis project Ga0209040, IMG submission 188240) | Bog forest soil microbial communities from Calvert Island, British Columbia, Canada - ECP12_OM3 (SPAdes) (version 2) | ecosystem: Environmental > Aquatic > Freshwater > Wetlands > Bog ... | reverse complement strand
TCCCGTGGTCATTTGAGCCGGTCGGCTTGCCGCCACGTTAAACATTGGGCTAAAAGATCGGGGCTCCTTGAAACGCCGCCTCGCCTTTGAGCCCTCGGGCGCCTTGCGCCGGAGACGACGATATGACGAGCCCGCGCAAATCCCGCGACCCGAACAGCCTGCGGCCCGCGACCCAGCTGGTTCACGGCGGATCGCTCCGCTCCGGCTTCGAGGAAACCTCGGAGGCCCTGTTTTTGACCCAGGGCTATCTCTACGACACGATGGAGGTGGCCGAGGCGCGCTTCAAAGGCGACGAGCCGGGTTTCATCTACTCGCGTTTCGCCAATCCGACGGTGGCGATGTTCGAACGCCGGATGGCGATCATCGAGGGCGCCGAGGCGGCGCGCGCGACCGCGAGCGGCATGGCGGCGGTGACCGCCGCCCTGATGGGCCAGCTCAAGGCCGGCGACCATGTCGTGGCCGCGAAAGCCCTGTTCGGCTCGTGCCTCTATGTCGTGGAGGAGCTCTTGCCGCGCTTCGGCGTGGCCTCGACCCTGGTCGAGGGAGCCGACCTCGACGCCTGGCGCGCCGCGGTCAAGCCCAACACGAAAACCGCGTTCCTGGAATCGCCCACCAATCCGACGCTGGAGATCGTCGACATCGCCGCCGTCGCCGACATCATGCATAGCGTCGGCGCGACCCTGGTGGTGGACAACGTGTTCGCCACCCCGCTGCTCCAGCACCCGTTGCGGCTGGGGGCGGACTGCGTCGTCTATTCGGCGACCAAGCACATCGACGGACAGGGCCGGGTGCTCGGCGGCGTCATTCTCGCGAGCGAAAAATTCATCGCCGACAACATCCACAATTTCTTGCGCCAGACCGGCCCGTGCCTGTCGCCGTTCAACGCCTGGATTCTTTTGAAGTCGCTCGAGACGCTGCCGGTGCGGGTGGGGGCGCAGGTGCGCTCAGCCGAAAGAATCGCCGAGTTTCTGGCGACGAGGCCCGAGGTCGTGCGCACGCTCTATCCCGGCCGGGCGGACCACCCGCAGGCGGCGCTCGCTCGGCGGCAGATGAGCGGCGGCGGCACGTTGCTCGCCTTCGAGGTCGCCGGCGGCAAGGCGGCGGCCTTCCGCATGGCCAATGCGCTGTCGATCATCGGCATCTCCAACAACCTCGGCGACGCCAAGAGCCTCATCACCCATCCGGAGACGACGACGCACCAGCGCCTCCAGCCCGAGCAGCGGGCGGCGCTCGGCATCGGCCCAGGCCTTCTGCGGCTGTCGGTCGGCCTCGAGGACGCCGACGACCTGATCGAGGATCTGGCGCAGGCGCTCGACAAGGCCGCGGCGAATCGCGCGGCCGCCGAATGAGGCTCGAGCGCGATATGCGCGCTCAAGCCTCGCAGCTAACGATTACTGCTGCTCGAGTTCGGCCGCGGTCGGCACGCGGCCTTTCGGCGTCAGACCGTTGATGAGCTGGGGCAGCACGACGGCGAGCTGCTGTAGCAATTCCTGCTGGCTCATGCCGGTGCGCTGGGACAGTTCGTTCAGCGTGTTCTGGCCGAGCGCGGAACCGAGCTGTCCCGGTTGAATCGGCTTGTTCTCGCCGGGTCCGACCCAGGAGTTGACCTGGGGCGCGGCGCCGCCGGCGGTGAGCCTGCCGATGAGGTCGCTCAAGCCGCCGAGCACGCTGGTGGCGGGCACGTTGGCCGGAACAGACGGCGGCGGGGTCGGCGAAGGCGCGGGCGAAGAGCCGCCGCCGAACAGCTTGCCCAGGATCAGGGCGCCCGCGGCGACCGCGATCGGCGTCGCCAGGTTGCCGCCCGGAACCGCATTCTTCAGGTTGTCGTCAAACCATGCCATCGCTTCCTCCTTGCCTCGCGTCGACCCGATCACGTCGCTCGACTACAGCCGAGAATACCGGCTTGCGTTTTCGGCGTCCATCCCGCAACACTGGCGATCGCTCTCCGCCTGCTCGGCAGCGAACCGGGCGCGTCGTCCCAGGAGGGCTCAAGGAGGCGTCAGATGGGCATTATCAGCTGGATTATTCTGGGGCTGATCGCGGGTTGGATCGCGAGCAAGATCGTCAACAAGACCGGTTCGGGGATAGTCATGGACATCGCGCTCGGCGTCGTCGGCGCGATCGTTGGAGGCCTCATCGCCTCCGCCGTCTTCGGAATGAACGGCGTAACCGGAGTCAACATCTGGAGCATCATCGTGTCGGTGATCGGCGCCGTCATCGTGCTGTGGGTCTACCACAAGGTGGTGGCGCAGACCTGAGGCTCATTGCTCGGCGGCGCCCCACCGCGCCGCCGAGGCGTCGTCTTCGCCTTTGGCTTCGACCCAGCCTTCGACGACGCCGTCGGCCCGGACGGCGCGCTTCCAGAACGGCGCACGCGTCTTCAGATAATCCATCAGCATCTCGGCCGCGTCGAAGGCTTCGCGGCGATGGGCGGCGGCGACCGCGACGTAGACGATCGGCTCGCCCGCCGCGATCCGGCCGGTGCGGTGGATGACGGTTACGCCGAGGAGCGGCCACCGCCTTTCCGCTTCGCCCACGACCCGCGCGATCTCCTCCTCCGCCATGCCGGGATAATGCTCAAGCTCGAGCGCCGCGAGCCGGCCGCCCTCGTCGCGGCAATAGCCGACGAAGCTCACCACCGCGCCGACGTCCCTGCGCCCGCGCGAGAGAGAATCGCCCTCGGCGCCGGCGTCGAACGCTTCGTGCTGGACGCGAATCTTAGCCACCGGCTCAGCCGCCCGTCATCGGCGGAAAGAACGCGACCTCCTTCGCGCCGGCGATCGGCGCTTCGTGGCGCGCATGGACCCGGTCGAGCGCGGCCCGCACGGTCGCGGGCTTGTCGAACGCGGTCGCATAACCTTCACCCTGGCGCGACAGCCAGGCGATCAGGTCGCCGACCGTCGTCACTGTCGGCGGCGGATCGAGCTCTTCCTCGGCCTTGCCGACGCGCTCGCGCACCCAGGCGAAATAGACCGCTCTCATGCCGCCTCAGTCGATGCCGACGTGGTCATAGCTCGCCTTCATGTAATCCCAGCCGGTGTAGAGCGTCAGGATCGCGGCGATCCACAGAAGAACGATGCCGATCGTGGTCGAGCTCGGCAGCATGGCCTCGCCCGAAGGCCCGACGATCAGGAACCCCAAGGCGACGAGCTGAACTGTGGTCTTCCACTTGGCGACCGCCGTCACAGGCATCGGCACACGCAGTTCCGCCAGGTATTCGCGCAATCCCGAGACGAGAATCTCGCGGCAGAGAATGACGATCGCAGCCCACAGCGTCACGCCGGAAATCGTCTGATTGGCAACCAGCATCAGAATGACCGCGGAAACGAGCAGCTTGTCGGCGATCGGATCCAGCATCCGCCCGAGCGAGGATTGCTGCGCCCAGGCGCGCGCGAGATAGCCGTCGAAGAAATCGGTGACGGCCGCAGCGACGAAGACCGCCAGCGCCGTCCAGCGAGCCCACGGCTCGTGCGGCCAGAACAGGAGTCCGGCGACAAGGGGCACCGCCGCGACCCGCGCATAGGTCAGGATGTTCGGCAGCGACCAGCTGCGGCTGATCGAACCCGACGTCGAAGTAGCCATTTCGCCGCACCTGACATCGTCATCCTTCGCGCGTCAATAGCCTACAACGCGGGAACCTCGAAGCGGCGCCGCTACAAATTCGGGAGACGCGGTCGCCGCCCCTGCCCGGCGCCGCCGAAGTTAGCTAGACTTGACGGGTCCTCGGATCAGGAGCGCATCGCATGTCGAATGTTCACGTCGTCAGCCATCCGCTCGTCCAGCACAAGCTGACGCTGATGCGCGACAAGACGGTGTCGACCAAAGGCTTCCGCCAGCTCCTCAACGAAATCGGAATGCTGCTGGCTTATGAGGTGACCCGTGACCTGCCGCTCGAACTTGTCGAAGTCGAAACGCCGCTTGCCACGACGATGCAGCCGGCCATCGCTGGAAAGAAGCTCGTCTTCGCGCCGATCTTGCGCGCCGGCGTCGGCTTTCTCGACGGCATGCTCAATCTCGTGCCGAGCGCGCGGGTCGCCCATATTGGGCTCTACCGCGATCCGCAGACGCTCGAAGCGGTCGAATATTACTTCAAGGCGCCGGTCGACGTCGCCGAGCGCCTGGTGATCGTGATGGATCCGATGCTCGCGACCGCCAATTCGGCCGTCGCAGCGATCGACCGTCTCAAGCGGCGCGGCGTGAAGGATATCCGCTTCGTCTGCCTGCTAGCCGCGCCCGAAGGGATCGAGCGGCTGACGAAAGCTCACCCCGACGTCGAGATCTGGACCGCCGCCATCGACGAAAAGCTCAACGATCATGGCTACATCGTGCCAGGGCTAGGCGACGCCGGCGACCGCATGTTCGGAACCAAGTGAGGCGTCGCGGCTCTGGGAGCGCGAGGCCCCACTCCCGGCGCTCCTTCGTCCCCCTAAAACCCGCCGGACAAGCACCCTTACGAGCTCGACTGCCTCCATGGGGAACTTGCCGTCAAAGGATATTGGCCGCGCCTTTACTTGCGGCGGCGTCGCTGCTGGCCGAGGCCCATCTGCTTGGCGAGAGCCGAACGCGCCTTCGCGTAGGCAGGCGCGACCATCGGGTAGTCGGATGGAAGACCCCACTTCTCCCGGTATTCTTCGGGGGAGAGGTTGTACTGCGTTCGCAGGTGCCGCTTCAGCGACTTGAATTTGCGACCATCCTCAAGACAGATGATATAGTCGCTGCTGATCGACTTCTTCGGTGAGACAGCGGGCTTCGCCGCCTCGACCACAACTTGCTGCGTTCCCGAAGCGACGCGCACGATTGCGGCGTGAACATCGCTCAGAAGAGTAGGCAACTCGCTTGACGGCACGGAATTGTTCGACACGTAAGCCGAAACGATTTCCGCGGCGAGTTCAACGGGGTTGGTGGATTCGCTCATTTGTATCGTTACTCCAATCGGAGGCCTGAACCGACCGCTTCGCCGCGATCATCGTCAAGCCATTCTGTCCTCCCGATCATGACGAGCGTCATGATTTTTTCGACGCCAATTGGCGACTTGGACGAATAGGCTTATACCTCACTCGAAAACATGGCACAAGAAAAACTATGGCGATTTCAACTAGGACGTCACCTTTGGACAAATACTCGGCGTCCATGACACAGCCAATGTTGGGTCTACACAAGAAATCCCCTTGAAACTCTTGACAAATAAATGAACACATGTCTACGACCACCGACCGAATCATATTGCGGGCGTGATTTTGCCGGGTGATGATGGTTCACAACGCTTTTCGGCCGCACTTCCGTCACGCTGCGCCAAGTCAGGTCCGCCGCAATTCGGCGCCGGCATCGTTTAGACCGCGCTCGCTTCTTGCGGCTTCATTCGACTAATCGCAGAAGCTTGCGGCGTTGAGGATGTCATGCGCGTCCAAGGACACCTATATGCCGTCGGAGCCCCAAACGACCGCCATGAGATTCCATGCGACACGATAAGACCGCGACTTTTGTCGCCGAGCGCAAACCCGCCGTCGAAAGAGCGACGCTGGCGGGCGCGGTCAAGCTTCTGTGGCCATACATCTGGCCGTCGGATCGCGCCGATCTGAAGCTGCGCGTCTTTCTCGCCGTCGCGCTGATGCTGCTCTCCAAGCTGATCACCATCGCCATCCCCTATTCATTCAAGTGGGCGACGGACGCGCTCGCCGGAAAGCTTTCACTCGACGCGGTCCCTCTGACGCAGGTCATGGTCAGCGCTGCATCGCTGGCGATCGTCTACGGCCTCTTGCGCGTTCTGATGTCGCTTACGCAGCAGGGCCGGGACGCTTTGTTCGCCGCGGTCGCGATGAACGCTGTCCGGCGACTTGCGAATGAAGTCTTCGAACATTTACATCGTCTGTCGTTGCGCTTTCATCTGGAGCGCAAGACCGGCGGACTGACGCGGGTTCTCGAGCGCGGTCGCAACGCTATTGAAACGATCATTCGCACTTCGATGCTGACCGCCGTTCCGACGGTCGTCGAGTTCGCGCTGATCGTGGCGGCGATGCTTTTTTCCTTCGACTGGCGCTATGTCGCCGCGATCAGCTTAACCGTCGTCGTCTATTTGGCTTACACGACCATCGCCACCAACTGGCGCATCAACATTCGCCGCTCGATGAACGAAAGCGACACCGACGCCAACACCAAGGCGATCGACAGCCTGCTCAATTTCGAGACAGTCAAATACTTCGGCGCCGAGGAGCGTGAAGCCGCCCGTTATGACAAGGCGATGGCGCGCTACGAGCGCATGAGCGTGCGCACTTATGTGTCGCTCGCGGTGCTCAATGCGGGCCAGGCGGTGATATTCACGCTCGGCCTCATCGCCGTGCTGGAGATGTGCGTGGTCGGGATCGCGCGCGGGCAGAAGACCGTCGGTGATTTCGTGCTCATAAACCTGATGATGCTGCAGCTCTACCAGCCGCTCAACTTCATGGGCATGGTCTATCGCGAGATCAAGCAGGCGATCGTCGACATCGAGGCGATGTTCACCATCCTCGACCAGAACCCCGAGATTGAGGACGTCCCCGGCGCGAAGCCCTTGAAGGTGAGCGCGGGCGACGTGCGGTTCGAGAACGTCGAGTTCGCCTATGATCTAGCCCGCCCGATTCTGCATGGCGTCTCGTTCGGGGCCCCGCCGGGCCACACGATCGCGATCGTCGGGCCTTCCGGCGCAGGCAAGTCGACGATCTCGCGGCTCCTGTTCCGCTTCTACGAGCCGACCGCGGGGCGGATCCTCATCGACGGACAGGATATCCGGTCGGTGACGCAGAAGTCGCTCCGGGCGGCGATCGGCATGGTCCCGCAGGACACGGTGCTGTTCAACGACTCGATCGTCTACAATGTCCGCTACGGCCGCGACAGCGCGAGCGAGGCCGACGTCGAAGCGGCCGCCGACAACGCCCAGATCGACGCCTTCATCCGCGCCTTGCCGCAGGGCTACAACGCCCAGGTCGGCGAACGGGGACTGAAACTCTCGGGCGGCGAGAAGCAGCGGGTCGCCATCGCCCGCACGATGCTGAAGGCCCCGCCGATCCTCGTGCTCGACGAGGCGACCTCTGCGCTCGACAGTTTCACTGAGCGCGAGATCCAGTTGGCGCTCGAGCGCGTCTCGCGCGGGCGCACGACCATCGTCATCGCCCACCGGCTCTCGACTGTCATCAACGCCGACGAGATCCTGGTGCTCGACAAGGGCGTCTTTGTCGAGCGCGGGACCCACGAGGCGCTGCTGGCGCGGGGCGGCGTCTATGCGGCGCTGTGGAGCCGCCAGCGCGAGGTCGATGCGGCGGAGGAGACCCTGCGGCGCGCCGGGGAGGACGCTAAGGACGAAGAGGGCGATCTCGGCGTCCCCGACGTCGCCGTTTCATAAGGCAAGGCCGCTTCGTGACATTTGCCGCGTTTGGCGCCATGAGTGCCCGATCCGACCTCGAGTTCCTGCATGAGCGTCGTCAACACAGTTCGCCGCAACCTCGCTCCGATCCATCCCGAAGGCTATCTGTTCGTCGCCGGGTTCGCCGTCGTCACGCTCATCCTGTGGTGGCTGTGGGCGCCGCTCGGCTGGATCGGACTCGTCGCCACGCTGTGGTGCGCGTATTTCTTCCGCGATCCCGCACGGGTGACCCCCGTCGACAACGATCTCGTTATTTCGCCCGCCGACGGCCGGATCAGCTTCGCGGGCTTCGCCTCTCCGCCGCCCGAACTCGGCCTCGGCATGGCGCCGCTGCAGCGCGTGTCGATCTTCATGTCGGTTTTCGATTGTCACGTGAACCGTTCGCCCGTCGGCGGGCGCGTCGAGCGAACAGCCTATCACCCGGGGCTGTTCCTCAACGCCGAACTCGACAAGGCCAGCGAGGACAACGAGCGCAACAGCATCGTCATCGATGCGCCGGCGGGAAAGTTCGGGGTGGTCCAGATCGCGGGCCTCGTCGCCCGACGGATCGTCTGCTTCACCCGGGAGGGCGCGCACCTGGCCGCGGGCGAGCGCATCGGGCTCATCCGTTTCGGCTCGCGCGTCGACGTCTATTTGCCGCAAGCCGCGCAAATCGTCGTCGGCCTCGATTCGCGCGCCGTCGCGGGAGAAACGGTGCTCGCCGAGGTCTCCGCCGCCCCGGCGACGCGCTCGTTTCAGCGGAGCTGAGGGCTCAATGAACGACGCCCGCTCGCCGCTCGAGGAAGCGCATCCAGCCGAAGCGCCGTCGAGGCGAGGCTTCCGGCGGGTGCCCTTGCGCCTCCTGCTGCCGAACATCGTGACGCTGCTCGCGCTCTGCCTCGGCCTCACCGCGATCCGCCTCACGATGGAGGGCTCGACCGAATGGGCGGTCAGCGCCATCGCCGGCGCGGCGATCCTCGACGGCCTCGACGGCCGACTCGCTCGTGCGCTCAAAGGCACCTCCCGCTTCGGAGCCGAGCTCGACTCCCTCGCCGATTTCGTCGACTTCGGCGTCGCGCCGGCGTTCGTGCTGTTCGTCGCCGATCTCCATGCGGTGAAGAGCTTCGGCTGGATCGTAGCGCTCCTGTTCGCGATGGCCTGCGCGCTGAGGCTCGCCCGCTTCAACGTGATGCTCGACGATCCACTCCAGCCAGCCTGGCGCAAGAATTTCTTCGTCGGCTTGCCGGCTCCCGCCGGAGCGATCGTCGGGCTTCTGCCGATCTACCTGCGCTTCGCCTTCGATTCCGGCGCGCCAAGCCCACGTGTCGCTTTTTTCGAAAGCTTGTACGTGCTCGCAATCGCGTTTCTGATGGCGAGCCGCGTCCCGCATTTTTCGGGCAAGAGCCTGGGCCGCGTGCCACGCGAGCATCTCGCCGTCGTTCTGGTCGCGGTCGCAGCCGTGCTGCTCCTGGTTTTCGTCTTCCCGATGCAAATGCTGGTGGCGGTCACCCTCGCCTATCTCGCCTCGATCCCGCTGGCGATCCGGCGCTATCGGGAGCTCGAACGCAGAGGCGGGTAGCGTCGGCCGCCGAAGACCGCCGCTATCGCTTTTGGCCAAGCGCTTTCCCTTTCGCGCCGAAATGGGCTAGGTATCGCCGCCACTTCAGCGACGGCGCCGTCTGATCGACTTCGAGCACGCGCGCGTCCGCAGACGTGGCCAGGAGGAATTCTTCGCCCGACTCTCGACCGGCTCGACGCCCGCCAGGGACGATTGCCAAGGTCGGCGCGGCGACACTACAAGGAGCCCCATGTCGAAGGAAGAACTGATTGAATTTCCGGGGTTCGTGGTCGAACTGCTCCCGAACGCGACCTTTCGCGTCAAGCTGGAGAACGACCACGAAATCATCGCCCACACTGCCGGCAAGATGCGCAAGAACCGCATTCGCGTGCTCGCGGGAGACAAGGTCCTGGTCGAAATGACCCCCTACGACCTGACCAAGGGTCGAATCACCTACCGCTTCAAGTGAGGCTCCAGTGACGGCGCTTGCCAGGGGCCTCACAATGAGGGCCGCGCAAAATCGCCCACGGCTCGTGCTCGCCTCCGGATCCGCGCGCCGTCTCGCGCTGCTCGCCCAGATTGGCGTCGATCCGGAATCCGTGCTGCCGTCGGAAGTCGACGAGACGCCCCGCCGCGGCGAATCCCCGCGGGGCCTGGCGCAAAGGCTGGCGGCGGACAAGGCGAACCGGTCGGCGGCGCTCGCGGCCAAGTCTCCCGATCTCGCCCCCTGCCTGACGCTCGCGGCCGACACCGTGGTCAGCGTCGGGCGCCGCATGCTGCCAAAATGCGAAATCCGGGATGAAGCGGAGGCCTGCCTCAGGCTCCTGTCCGGCCGCGCCCATCGGGTCTATTCGGGCCTCGCTCTGGCGACGCCCGGCGGGGCGCTGCGACGGCGACTCGTCGAAACGCGCGTCCGGTTCAAGCGTCTTTCGCGCGAGGAGATCGACGCCTATCTCTCGAGCGGCGAATGGCGCGGCAAGGCCGGCGGCTACGCCATTCAGGGTCTCGCGGGCGCCTTCGTGGTGCGCCTCGTCGGCTCCTACACCAACGTCGTCGGCCTGCCGCTCGCCGAGACCTGCGCGCTATTGGCGAGCGAAGGCTACTATGCGCACCGGCAATGGGTTCCGAATCTGCTGAAATGAACGCCAACGATAACGCTCCGCCCAAGCAACGCGCCGGAGACAAGGCCCGCGCCTGCCCGATCTGCGGCAAGCCGCG
>Ga0209040_10004813_pt1 | contig 10153 bp, 9 predicted proteins | sample BogFormECP12_OM3_FD_188240 | JGI IMG/M metagenome (GOLD analysis project Ga0209040, IMG submission 188240) | Bog forest soil microbial communities from Calvert Island, British Columbia, Canada - ECP12_OM3 (SPAdes) (version 2) | ecosystem: Environmental > Aquatic > Freshwater > Wetlands > Bog ... | reverse complement strand
GGGCCAGACCCGAGCCGCCGTTTCGCCTCATCAGTGGTTCTTCAGCGCGGAACGGTGGGTTCTGGCGCTTTCCAACCGTTCATCGCCACGAACCTTGAAGGTCGCCTTTGGGTCGAGAGCGGCCATCCAGCGATCCGCCGGTGCCGCCCAAGAGGGTCGCAGCCCTAGGTCCCGACGAAAAGAGAGCAACAATTCCTTGCAGTTTCGGAAAAACAGTGGCAGCTTCGGTTGTTTCGGAACGTGCGACACGCGGCCATTCCATCGAAAGGGCGCTGAAGCCGTGTGACGGCGACGGCGATTGGCGAATGAGCGCACTCGGACTCTTGTTCGCGGGAAAGGCGATGAAATGTTTCTTTTGACACGCGCGAGGTCGAAGGCAAAAAGCGGGCGTAAGGCCAGCCAAAGGGCTGGCGGGCCAACGGCGCGAAACGGAAAGCCCGTCACCTCAGGGAGCCGGCCCCCGGAGGCCCGGTCCGGAGGGTTTTTTCGGCGATTTCCGGCGTAACGCGTTGAAAAGGCTCAAAACCGGCGCGGAGTTTACCCATTTCTGCGCATGGTTCCCCATCGTTCGCCCATCCTTTGCCCATGTTCGGAAGGGAAAAAATGGGAAAGAAAGGGGCTTTTTGCGCCGGGCCTGGTAGGCAAAAAGCAAATGTAAAAAGCGCGCTCGAGGATTTTGCCTCCCCTCGAAGCCGCCTCACCCCGCCTTCCGCTCGCGCGCCTTCGCTTCGGTCCAGAGCGCCTCCATCTCGTTGAGATCGGCGCTCTCCGGCTTGCGGCCGTTCTCCGCGAGTCGGCCCTCGATATGCGCGAAGCGCCGCTCGAACTTGGCGTTGGCCGCCCTGAGCGCGGCCTCGGGGTCCGCCTTCGCGTGGCGCGCCAGATTGACCGCCGCAAACAGAAGATCGCCGATCTCGGCGCTGAGCGCCTCCGGGTCGTTGTCGTCGAGCTCGGCCTCGACCTCAGCGATCTCCTCGCGCAGCTTGGCGATGACGGCGCGCGCATCGTTCCAGTCGAAGCCGACCTTGCCGGCGTTCTCCTGCAGCTTCAAAGCGCGGGTGAGGGCGGGGAGGGCGACGGGAACGCCGGCGAGCGCGCCTTCGGCCTTTGGCGCGCGGCCAGTCTCGGCGCGCTTGCGCTTTTCCTCGTCCTTGATGCGGCCCCAGAGCGCCTTGACGGCCGCGGCGTCCATGCCGCGCGCGTCGCCGAAGACGTGCGGGTGACGGCGAATGAGCTTGGCCGTAATGGCCTCGACGACGTCGCCGAAGTCGAAGAGCCCTGCTTCTTCCGCCATGCGGGCGTGGAACACGACCTGCAGGAGCAGGTCGCCGAGCTCCTCGCGTAGCCCGTCGGCGTCGGCGCGCTGGATGGCGTCGGCGACTTCGTAAGCCTCCTCGATCGTGTAAGGCGCGATGGACGCGAAGGTCTGGTCGACATCCCAGGGACAGCCCGATTCCGGGTCGCGCAGCGCGGCCATGATGTCAACGAGCCGACGAATGTCGTGGGATGGCTGCATCGTCTAACGCTCGTCAATGGTTGCGGGCTCTTCGCCATGAACGCTACACGCAAAACAAAAGCGCGGGCCTGGCGGACACCGCGCTCGCGAGTTTGTTGAAGCTCCGCTCCGCCGCCTCAGAGCGAAAGCGATATCGCCTCGCGGCCCTTGGGCGTGTCGACGACGCGCATGTTGACCTGCTGGCCTTCGGCGAGGTGCGAAATGCCGGCCGGCCCGAGGATCGAGATGTGAACGAACACGTCCTTGCCGCCGTCGTCGCTCGCGACGAAGCCGAACCCCTTGGCGTCGTCGAACCACTTCACCTTCCCGGCGACCGAAACTGCGGTCGAAGGATCTGGCGCAACCCGCCGTCCGGGCGTTCTCTGAGGCCGCTCGACGACGCCGGCCGTGTCCACCTCCAAAACCCGCGTCACCTGCGCGCCTTTCGCGCCGGCGCCGACCAGCACCTTGAGCTTGGCGCCGGTAGGAACCGTTTCATGGCCTGAGGCGTGCAGGGCGTTCGCATGCAGAAAAGCGTCACCCTGGCCGTTGGCCAACTCGACAAAGCCGTAGCCCTTGTCCGCCTTGAACCACTTGACGACGGCGTCCACCGCGCTCGCGCCCGTCGCCGACGGGGGTCCCATCGAGGCGCCGGCGAAAGCCGCCTCCGGCGGGCCGCCTTGCCCACGCGCATGGCGCGGCTTCGACTCATAAGGCATCGGCCCGTCGTCATCGAAGCCGCGCTTGCGCGGCCGAAAATCCTTGCCTTTGCTCATGTCCGTGTAAACTCTCCGACCGATTTCCTATCGTGTAAGACCCATCGCGATCCTCAATCGCCGGGCCTCGCGCGCGCCGCCGCCGCCGACCGATACCGGCCGGGTCCGGACTTCATTGCCCGTGGAAGCTTTCAATGAGGGGGCCCCAGGACGGTCCACTCCCCGCGATCCGAGATTGCGCCAAGCGAAAGAACTGCCTCAACCGCCAACGCTTTGTTGAATCCAACGGCTCGGACCATCGACTGCTTGCCCGCCCCCGCAAAAACGGAAGGGCCCCACGCGTCATAGATAACGCATTTCCGTGTCGCTTTCCAGATGCTTTTCGGTAAGCCGCGATAAGTATTTGCCGCTGATCTGACATGTCAGTTATCCAATCCTCTAGCCGCGCGGCTCTTTTCGCTTGTCGGCTAAAGTTTGGGCGGGTCACAAGTCGACGAGTTCGATCGCCTTCGGCGCTCGCTCCTGGATGAAGGCGAATCTGGCTTCGGGCTTCGACCCCATCAGACGCTCGACCGCCTCGGACGTCGCCGTTTGATCCTCGAGGATCACCGTGACCCGCAGGAGCGTGCGCTTTGCCGGGTCCATCGTCGTATCGCGCAAGTCGCGCATCGGCATTTCGCCGAGACCCTTGAAGCGGCTGACCTCGATCGCGCCCTTGCTGCTGAAGCCGAACTTCCGCAACTCCTCCTTATGCGCGTCGTCGCGGGCGTAAAGCGATTTTGCGCCTTGCGTCAGCCGGTAGAGCGGCGGAACGGCGAGGTAGAGATGGCCTTCCTCGATGAGCTTCGGCGTCTGACGGTAGAAGAACGTGATCAAAAGGGATGCGATATGCGCGCCGTCCACGTCCGCATCCGTCATGATGATGATCTTGTCGTAACGCAGGTCGGACGAGCGATAGTGAGCGCCGGTTCCCACGCCGAGCGCCTGAATGAGATCGCTGAGCTGCGCGTTCTGTGCGAGCTTGTCGCGGGTGGCGGAGGCGACGTTGAGGATCTTGCCGCGTAGCGGCAGGACGGCTTGTGAAGCGCGATCGCGCGCCTGCTTCGCCGAGCCGCCAGCCGAATCGCCCTCGACGATAAAGAGCTCAGAACCTTCTGCGGAGGAGTTCGTGCAGTCGGCGAGCTTGCCGGGCAGCCTCAACTTGCGCACGGCGGTTTTGCGCGCGACCTCCTTCTCCATGCGCCGGCGCGCCCGCTCCTCGGCGCGCTCGATGGACCATTCGAGCAGCTTTGCGGCCTGGCTCGGCGAGTCGGCGAGCCAATGGTCGAAGGCGTCGCGAACCGCGCCGTCGACCAGCCGCGCGGCTTCGGCAGTCTGCAGCCGGCCCTTGTTCTGGCCCTGGAACTCCGGTTCGCGGATGAAGACGGAGATCAGCGCCGCGCAGCCGGACATGACGTCCTCGCTTGTCAGCGCGCCGGCGCGCTTGCCCTGTCCAATCCGCTCGGCGTGGTCTTTGAGACCACGGAGGAGCGCTGCGCGCAGGCCGGATTCGTGCGTTCCCCCATCCGGCGTCGGGATCGTATTGCAGTAGGAATGGACGAAGCCGTCGGAATCGGCGAGCCAGGCGATCGCCCATTCGACCGAACCGTGCTTGCCCGACTTCTCCACCCGGCCGGTGAAGACCTGGTCGGCGACGAGCGGTGCGCCCTCAATGTCGGCAGCCAAATAGTCCTTAAGGCCGCCGGGAAAATGAAAGGCGGCTTCCGCGGGAATTTTCGACTCGTCGCCAAGCAGGGAGGGGGCGCAGCGCCAGCGGATTTCGACGCCGCCGAACAGGTAGGCTTTCGACCGCGCCATCTTGAAGACGCGCGCGGGATCGAACCTGGCTTTTTCGCCGAATATCTGCGGGTCGGGCAGGAAGCGCACTCTTGTGCCGCGCCGGTTCGGCGCCTTGCCCACGATGGTGAGCTGCGAGGTCGGGCGGCCGCGGGCGAAGGTCTGGCGGTAAAGCGTCTGCCCGCGGGCGACCTCGACCTCCAGTTTCTCCGACAGCGCGTTGACGACTGAAACGCCGACCCCGTGCAGGCCGCCGGAAGTCTCATAGGCGCCGCTGTCGAACTTGCCCCCGGCGTGCAGCATTGTCATGATGACTTCGAGCGCGGATTTCTTCGGGAATTTCGGGTGCGGATCGACCGGCGTGCCGCGCCCGTTGTCGAGGACGGTGAGCCAGCCGCTCTCCTCGAGCGTCACTTCGATGAAGGTCGCGTGGCCGGCGACCGCCTCGTCCATCGCATTGTCGATCACTTCGGCGAAGAGATGATGCAATGCATTGGCGTCCGTGCCGCCGATATACATGCCGGGCCGGCGCCGGACGGGCTCGAGCCCCTCCAGCACTTCGATCGACGCTGCGGTGTATTCCGCCTCGCCGGGCGTTCCGTTGCGCGGCGGCTTGCCCTTGGCCGGCAGGGGCTTGCCGCGCCGCGGCGGGGAGGCGCCGAAAAGGTCATTCATGGCGTGTCATGTGGAGCGAATCGGTCGTCCAGCAAAAATAGCATGTAAACGTGAGGGAACGAAAAAAGAACGCCGGACCTCAACAGGTCCTTGGCGAAACGCTTCTTCTCACAACCCCGTTAGCAGCGACCTCGTCGCTGCGGCGAGGTCCTTCTGCCGCATGAGCGCCTCGCCGACAAGGAACGTCTCGATGCCGGACTTGGCCAGGCGCTTGCAGTCCATGTGATCGGAAACGCCGCTCTCGGCGACCACGATCTTGCCGGCCGGAACATGCGGCTTCAGCCGTTCGCAGACTTCGAGCGAGGTCTCGAACGTTTTGAGGTCGCGGTTGTTGATCCCAATAAGCCGGCCTTCCAGCGCGAGCGCCCGCTCGATCTCCTCCTCTTCATGCGTCTCGATGAGCACGTCGAGGCCGAGGTCGTGCGCGGCCTTGTTCAGCGTCTTGGCCGTCTCGTCATCGACCGCCGCCATGATGATGAGGATGCAATCAGCGCCCCAGGCGCGCGCCTCCAGCACCTGATAGGGGTCGAACATGAAATCCTTGCGCAGGATGGGAAGCGTGGTCGCCTTGCGCGCCGACATCAAGTGTTCCGGCGAGCCCTGGAAGGAAGGGAAGTCGGTCAGCACCGAAATGCAGGCCGCGCCGCCCGCCTGGTAGGCCTTGGCGAGCGCGGCGGGGTCGAACTGGTCGCGAATGAGGCCCTTTGAGGGGCTCGCCTTTTTGATCTCCGCGATGAGGCCAAAGCGACCCTCCTCGCCGGCTCGCTCCAGCGCCTTGATGAAGCCGCGCGGCGGCGACTGGCTGCCGATCTCGCGCTCAAGCGTCGCCCGCGGCACGCGGACCTTGGCGTCGGCGATCTCGCGCCGCTTGTAGCTCTCGATCTTTTTCAGAATGTCGGCCATCGGCGTCCTGACATCATGCATTCGACACGGCGATGAGCCGGTCAAGCACGCGGCGGGCCGCCCCCGCTCGAACAGCGGCGTCCGCGGCCGCAACCCCTTCCTTGAGGGACGACGCATTCCCAGCGACGACAAGCGCGGCGCCGGCGTTGATGAGCGCGATGTCCCGGTGGGCGTCCCCGTCGCCGTCGATCGCCTTGATGAGCGCCGCAGCGTTATGGGCGGGGTCGCCTCCCTTGAGTTCGGACGGATCCGCCCGCCGCAAGCCCGCGTCCTCGGGCGTCACCTCGAAGCGATGGATGGCGCCGTTCTTCAGTTCCACGACTTTGGTCGGCCCGGTTGTGGTGATCTCGTCGAGCCCGTCGGACCCGTGGGTGATCCAGACGCGTTCCGACCCCAGATTGCGCAGCACTTCCGCCATCGGCTCAAGCCAGACGTCGGAGAAAACCCCCACGAGCTGGCGCTTTACGCTAGCCGGATTGGAGAGCGGGCCCAAAAGATTGAAGATCGTCCGCGTGCCGAGCTCCACCCGCGCCGGACCCACGTGCCGCATGGCGGGGTGATGCGCCGGCGCCATCATGAAGCCGATGCCCGCTTCGCGGATGCAGCGCTCGACCCCCTCGGAGGACAGACCCACTCTCACGCCGAGCGCCATGAGCGTGTCGGCCGCCCCCGAGCGCGACGAGGCGGCGCGGTTGCCGTGCTTGGCGACGGGAACGCCGCAGGCGGCCACGACGATCGCGGCGAGAGTGGACACATTGAACGAGCCGGAGCCGTCTCCGCCGGTGCCGACGATGTCGATCGCCTCCGGCGGCGCGGTGACGGTCAGCATCTTGGCCCGCATGGCGGAGACTGCGCCGGTGATCTCCTCGACGCTTTCCCCGCGCACCCGAAGCGCCATCAGGAAGCCGCCCATCTGCGAGGGCGTCACCTCCCCGGACAACATCGCGTCGAAGGCCGCCGTCGCCTCGGCGCGGCTCAACGTCGCTCCCGCCGCGACCTTCGCGATCAGGGGCTTGAAAGACTCCATCCGCTCTAGACCGTCTCGACGGCCCAGCCGCGCGCCCGGAACGCCGCCGCCAGATCAAGGAAATTTTGCAGAATTCGCCGCCCGTGCTCGCTCGCGATGCTTTCGGGGTGGAACTGCACCCCGTAGACCGGGCGGTCGCGGTGCGCGATGGCCATGATGAGCCCATCGTCGGTTTCGGCCGTGATCTCGAGCTCGGGCGGAGCGGTTGCCCTGTCAACGACGAGCGAGTGATAGCGCGTCGCCCGGAAGGGGCCGTTCAATCCGCCGAAGAGGCCGCGCGAATTGTGCTTGATCGCCGAAATCTTGCCGTGCATGGGCGCCGGCGCGCGGACGACATTGCCGCCGAACGCCTGGCCGATGGCCTGATGTCCGAGGCAGACGCCCAGCATCGGCGTGGTCTCGCTGGCCGCCGCAACGAGATCGAGGCAGACGCCAGCTTCGTTCGGCGTGCGGGGACCCGGCGAGAGGACGATGGCGTCAGGCTTCTCGGCCAGCGTCTGATCGACGCTGATTTCATCGTTGCGCCAAACCAGGACGTCTGCGCCCAATTCGCCGAGATAGTGGACGAGGTTGAAGGCGAAGCTGTCGTAGTTGTCGATCAGCGCGACGCGCGGCATTCGCTTTCTCGGGCCGAGGGGAGCCGTCTTTTCCGACGCCTCGCCCTCCCCGTCAAGCAAAAGACCCGCTCAGCCCCGGCGGCGCGCTACGCTTCCATTCAGCGGCGGAGGGCCGCTCATAGATGCGACGCCACGACGCGCCAGCCGTCGAACATCGGCTCCTCGTAGCCGAGCGCGGCCGCCCGCTCGCTCGCCGTCATGCCGACGTCGTCGAGGTAACGCTGTGACAAGGCGGCGAACCGGCTTCGATCCGAAGCGACGGCCGCATGGTCTACCATTGCGTTAAGAATTTGTTTACAAACTGTGACGGCCCGAGAAAAGCCAAAGTTCCGTTGAGAATGGGTCGACCCAGCCGCAGCGACAAACATCGTAGTCATCCATAAAGAGTTAGGCGATGGAAACGCCACCGTTTCGCCTCTCATATATGGCGAACAGGGCGAACATCAAGACAATGTTCCTGACGCCATAGTATAGAATGCCTATCCAAATGAAAGCCTCCGAACGTCTCCCGCCGCTGAACGCCCTGCGAGCTTTCGAGGCGGTCGCCCGCCGGCTCTCCTTCGTCCGCGCCGCCGAGGAATTGCACGTGACCAAGGCCGCCGTCGCGCAGCAGGTGCGGCTCCTTGAGCAAGAGATCGGCGCTCGGCTCGTCGTCCGCTCGGGTCGCGGCCTCGCGCTCACCGAATCGGGCGCGGCGGGCGCGCCGGGACTGGCGGAAGGCTTCGCGGCGCTTCAGCGGGCGACCCGCGCCATGCGCGAGGCCAAAGGCCGGCGCTTCCTCGTCATCAATTCGAGCGCCTCGTTCGCGGCGACCTGGCTCGTCGCCCGCATCGGACGCTTCAAGGCGCGTCACCCCGACATCGACATCCTGCTCGATGCCAATCCCATGGAGGACACCCTCGATTCGCACGCCACCGACGCGCTCATCCGCTGGGGGGCCGGCGACTTTCCGGGCCTCGCGACGACGCTCCTCTTCAAGGAGGAGGTTTTTCCAGTGTGTTCGCCTGCCCTCGTCACCGGCGAACATCCTCTGCGCGCGCCCGAGGATCTCGCACATCACACGCTGCTGCATCTCGAATCGAGCCCGGCCTACCCGACCTGGCCGACCTGGGCGGACTGGCTGAAAGCGGCGGGGGCGCGCGACGTGGAGGCGCGGCACGGCGTCTGGTTCAACAACATGGCGATGGCGATCCGCGCCGCGGCGCAGGGGCAGGGGGTGGCGCTGAGCTCTTTCGCCATCGCCGCCGACGAGCTCGCCGCAGGGAGGCTCGTCGCCCCGTTCCCGACCAGCGTCCGCACGCCGTTCGGCTACTACTTCCTCTGCCGCCCGGAGGAGGCCGCGACGCCGCGCATCAAGGCGCTGCGCGACTTCTTGGTCGAGGAGGCGGCGCTCTCCGCGGCCGCCGGCGTGACGCCTAGTCCGCCCTACGCGGCGCCTGTCCCCACGACTTCCGCGTGAACTCGGCGAGCGACGCCGCGATGAGCGCAAGGTCGAGGAAGAACGTCGCGTCGAAGGCGAAATGCAGGGAGGCGATCCGCCGCGAGAGCGCGAAGGAGAGCCCCGCAGTCGACGCCGGAGGCCGCAGCGATCGCTCATCGGCATGAAAAGCACGCTCAGAATCGAATACATTCAGCAGGCAGGAGATTTGGGAGGAAGGTCTCGCGGGTTCTTGAGCATTGGCTAACGCGCCGCCGGTCGCAGGACGACAACCCAAGCGCGCTTGTCCCCAACGGGGTTGAGGATAGCGGAAGTGGACAGGCAGTCACGCAGGCTCTTCGTCGGGTGGCTGGTCGCCGTCCGGCTCATTGTCGAAGGCGATCCCCTTCGTAAAGCTCGGCAAGCGGGAGTTCGACGCCAATTTCCGGAAGGGCCAGGATGGAGTCCGCGATCAGGATTTCGTGCGTCCATGATCCGCCCGCGCGGGCGTAGACGGTCGCGCCGATGCTGTCCTGTTCGAGCATGACGTAACGCCGAATGGACGGCGTCGCCTGATATTCGCGGGCCTTGCCGATCCTGTCATTCGCCGCCGCGCTGGGGCTCAGAATCTCGAAGACGACGACGGGGTCGTAGACGACGGTCGCCGTACGATCGAGCGGCGAGCACACGACCATGCCGTCAGGATAGCGGACATTTCCGTCCGCGACCTGAAACTTTAGGTCGTTGCCATAAAAGCGAGATGGATCGCCTCTGAGGCGCGTTCGAAGGGCCGAGGCGAGGTTGGCCTGAATGTCCGCGTGCCCGGCGGTTCCGCCTGTCATCGCGACGGGACCGACGCCGTCGAACTCATAACGCAGCGGCTGCCGCTCCTCCCAGGCGAGGAACTCGGCGAGCGTCATGGGCGTGCGCACGGCGAGGTTCATGTCAAACGGTCCTTTATCACAAATTGACGCAGGACCAATCGGCTGTGCTGCGCGACGGAGAGAGGCGCATGCCGCTTTGACGCGGCGCCCCACCTAAGCCCGATCGAAGTGCAGTCATTTCGAAGGCCGCTCCGCCTGCGCCCGCCGCGGTGTGCGCTGGGCTGCGGTCTCGGCGACCCAGATCTGCATCGAGCCAGGCGCCCGGTTGGCCCAGAGGAAGTACGGGACGGCGGTCGCGGAGGCAGGATCGCTTGCCGGCGGCGACGGCGCGTAGAGCGGCGCTTCGGGCGGGGCGACGAGACGCTCGGCCGAAGCCTTCAGGGTCACGACCCCTTCGAATGGGACCTCGCGCGTCTCAAGCGCAATGGTCGCGTCCAGCGGCAGTGTGAGCGTCTGGACGGGGCCTCCCGGATTATCGGCCTCCTCTAGCAGCCTGTCGGACTGGGGGTCGTGGTTGATCGCCGCGAATGATTTTGGCGGTCGCGGCGGCGGCGGGCGTTGGGTTGGGTGCAGAAAGCGGTTG
>Ga0209040_10004811_pt1 | contig 10155 bp, 5 predicted proteins | sample BogFormECP12_OM3_FD_188240 | JGI IMG/M metagenome (GOLD analysis project Ga0209040, IMG submission 188240) | Bog forest soil microbial communities from Calvert Island, British Columbia, Canada - ECP12_OM3 (SPAdes) (version 2) | ecosystem: Environmental > Aquatic > Freshwater > Wetlands > Bog ... | reverse complement strand
AGTCTGACGGGTCTATCTCTCGAGAAACCCCGGAAAAGCTGCCCTAAACCGTTTGTCCACTTGGGGGTTACGCCTGAGGAAGATGTTCACGGCAGTGGTGTCATAGGTCACTCCTTGTGAGTGGTGCGTCGTGACTGGTGAGTGCTGCCCTGTCTACCTTTCACCAGCATTCAACTGGCTATCCTCTGGGCCGCCTTAGCCCGGGGGAACTGCTCGAGCTTGCGGGCGTCGGCGTAGAACTTGCGAATGCCCTCGCTCAGGCTCTCTACCGCCATCGCCTGGTACCCGGTGAGCATCTTCGTCGGGGTCATGGCCGACTGAGGACTCTAACTGGAAGTCTCGCTCCCCGGCCAGTGCTCGCACCGCTCGCTCCCCAAGGATGAGCCCCAGCGCCAGTCCGCTGACCACGATGCACCCTTGCAACGCATTGCCGAGCGTCAGGGCCACCGTCCCCGGATCTGTCATTTCCCCCAGCCGGGCCAGCCGCAGTGCGCCGCCAAGGGCACGATAAATATGCAATCCAGGAATCATCGTCACGGCACCGGCAAAGGCAATGACCGCGACGGGCATCTTGCGGGACCGGGCCATCCAGGCCGAGATCACTCCCACGGCCAGGCCGCCCAGGAACGTGGCCGCTTCCAGCCGGCATCCCGCTTCCATGGCGAGGAAGCGTAGTCCGTGGCCTGCCATTCCTCCCGAAGTCGCCATCCAGAGCTGTCGCCAGGCCGTGTTGTAGAACACCGCGAAGCCACAAGTCACGATCCCGGCTAGGACCACGTCGGAGACGATGTTGAGGTGGTCGGGACTGGCAGCCTGGTCGGCAGGGACAGGGTCGGGAAGGGTCAGCTCGACCGTATAGGGGTCGTCGGGGTTGTGTGCAGAGCCCTCCTTCTCGAAGTAGGGCCGCTCACCCACCACGCGTCCCCATTCAACGTCGGCATCGCGAACGAGTTCTTCCAATAGGTAGCCCGAGTCGAGAATGCGCAGGCAGTAACTGGCCAGGACGACCAGCGGTTGATCAAAGTTGTTGAGCAGGAGTTCGCTCCCCTTAACGTGACGGTACAACACGACTCGTAATACTCCCCCAGCATCCGCCAGGTGGCTTCTTAGCCAAGACTCGATCTGAGCCTCGGCCTGTTGCAAGCGCGTGACCGGCGATTCCCCTTTCATTGCGCCGGGACCGGCCAATCGCCCGATGGCTTCAGCAAGGGTGAACTTTCGCTCCTTACGGATTTCCCGTTCGAGTTCGGCGTCCGACTCGGAAACCTGCGTGTCCTGGTTGTCGCTCATGTGCTTACCGCCTCCAGGATTGACAGCGCCCGCGCTGGTCGGCTTTTCACCCATTCCTGACTCGACGGCTTTCACAAACCGGGAATGTCAAAGATATGGACCGATTGATCTTTTTCAGAAAGGCCCTTGTCAGGCTGATTCTTTTTCTTGCGCCTGTCGGATACCGCCAAGATGCGTGTCCGGGTGATCCAACCTACCCCTTCGATATTGCCGTATCGGATGGTGCCATTGTCGGACCTTGGAAACTCGTATAGCTGTCCTGCGGTGCGCCACGTCCAGCCGACTTCGTCGAACTGGCCCACCCAGAGCATTGAGTTCACCTGCGAGACGATAGCAACGCAACCGTTATCGATGGACATGCCCGAATAATCGACAAATGGAAGAGTGGTCGGCAGCGCGATGGCACGTGAGTGCAGCCATTGTTTTCTTTTCTTCTCGAATACCTGCACACGCCCACCACCAGGCTTCCTGCCCTTATGGCCACATTTGCACTTGTTGCCCTCGCAAAGCGCTAGTAGATAGTCCTTGTTGTTGCGCCGCACGTGAGCTACCGCTTCAAATCCTTTGTTGCTACTCTTGAATATGAAGTCGACAGGCCGCTCCTTGAGATATCTGAATTCGTCGTCGTACTCAACGATCGAGGCTTGGTAGCAACCGCTCGTCTGTTTGCGTGATTCGACTAACAAATAGAACCGTTGCTTGGCGGCGTTGTAGGTGATGCCTTCGTAGCCACAAACCGCATGTGCCATTCCAAACAGTCCGTTTGTACTGTTGGGCTGCAGGTCGTCTGAGAAGCGGGCGATCTCAGTGCGGTCGTCAAAGACCACGAAAAAATGCCGGTCTTTCACCAAAACGCCACTGGCCTCCCAGCGTTTGGTCAATTGGTCGCACGGCATCAGGTCGCAAATCTTGCTTTCGCACACGAGTTTCAGCGTAGGTACCGCGACCATACGGAAAGGTCTCCTGGCCCCTCAAACGATTCTGGGACATAACAAATGAACCCCTCCGCTGTATTCCCCGACAAGGTTGGCTTCATGCACGCAAAGGCGTGCGCGAACGCTCAGATCGTCGGACTCAAAAATCGTTGACTAGATTGCCAAGCTGGGACCGGTATCACGCCAGATCAGGCGAGCGTTGGAGGATCACTTTTTGATCGCTCGAAGCAAGGCGATCAGGACGATGGCGCCGACCGTGGCCGTGACCAAGCTCCCCAGCAACCCGCCGGCCGAGATGCCGAGCAGCCCGAAGAGAAAACCCCCCAGCAAAGCGCCGATCACACCAACGATCAGATCGCCGACGAGGCCGTACCCGCCGCCCTTCATAACCTGACCGGCCAACCAGCCTGCCGCGATGCCGATGAGGATGAACCAGATGAGGATGAACCACGGGAATTCCATCCGGATGACCCCTCCGAAATTGTCGTCACCACACGCCCGGCGAGACCGCTCGGCGGACCGGCCCGCCGACGTGGGGCTGCGATCACCCCGGGCGTCGATGCCCAGGCGTCCAGCATATCCCTATCGGCCCCTGGGTTGCCAGGGGCGAGTTCGCCGTGCGCGAGATCGACGTGCCGTCCTCATGCTTGCGGGGAGGCGTGGTCTGGCTCGCCGAGAGGTCTCCCTTACCCGCGGCGCTCGCCCTCGTCCGTGAACTCCTGATCGAGATCCGACTGGACCGCGATCCATCGTTGCGATGATCGTCTGATTAGGTAAAAAAACTCGGAGGAATCCGACTGCGCCGCACAACCTATTCCCCCGATCAGCCGGCTTCCGCACCGCGCGCCGGATGCGGTGGCATAATCTAGGCGATGCGCCTTCTCGATGATCGAATGTCAGGGGGGACACCGATGGGGCTACGGATTCGGCCGGTTGTCATCGCGCTCCTCGGCCTTGCTTTCGTGATGACCGCGAGCGAGACGAAACATGTCTTGTCATGTCAGCATGATACCGCTCCCCCCAAAATCCAAAATCCGTGACGGTCACGGTTTTTTCTTGACATGAGCTGGGTGGAACGCTGCACTGTTCATCCAGATCAACCGAATAGGGTGATCGACCGACTCAATCCGGAGGCATTTGGAAGATCCCGGCTCATGAATCCCAAAACATCCGCTGCAAAGCTCGATGAATCGCTCGGGATCGACGGCAGCGGCACCGGCTCTGGCGTCGGGAGGCTGGCGGAGGCGTACCGGCTCGCGTCCGAGCTGGTCGACCGGCCGCGAGGCGTCTCCGGAACGTCGGGGGCAAAGTGCCCGGCCGACCGGCGGATCGAGGCCTTCCTGAACAACTACTTCTCCGACCTCCGCCTGCCGTCGCCGCTCTGCCTGCCCGGCGAGGCGCTGGTCCTCCCGCGCCACGGGCTCGCCCGCCTGCTCTCGCTCCCGTATGACGCGGACATCTACGGCAACGACTACGTCCGATCGTACCGGGTGCGCAACGGCGTGCTGCACAACCCGAAGAGCGACCGGCGCACCACGCAGGGGACGTTCCACGTCGCCGAGGGGGGCCTGCCGATCCCGGGCGACAAGAAGGCCGTCCCCCGGTCGGTCTTCGCCGCGCTGTTCCGGTCCGCGGTCGCGCCGCCGCCCGACCTGCTGGTCGTCCCGTTCACGGCCAACCGGCCCGAGCCGCTCCGCGCCTTCGTCTCGCTGCTGCTCCGGCCGGTCATCGGCCCCGAGGTCCCCGGCTACTGCGCGGCCCGGACGATGGAGACCCGCTTCTTCGCGCCCGGCAGCCTGGTGAGCAACCTCGACTTCGTCGAGTCGATCTTCGGCAACGCCGGCGACCCCACCCTCCCCGAGAACGACGCCGGGCTGGACGTCGAGCACTGGGCGGGGCACACCGGCTGCGTCATCCTCGCCCCGCACCTGACCCAGCTCGCCAAGAAGGACCTCGGCCTGCCGCACTGGGATGCGGCGAGCGAGCGGCAGCGGCGCGACGGCATGTGCTGGCGCGACCCGGACGAGCGTTACAACGAGGGCCGTGCCTTCAAGCTGACCTGCCGCTCCGCCGCCGGGGTGATCGTCACGATCATCGCCGACAATTACTTCGGCTACTGCAAGAAGGAGGTCAAGACGCAGATCTCCTTCGCCGCCAACCTCTCCGGCAACCTCGAGGAGGAGCACTCTGGCGGGGCGCTGGCCTTCGCCAGCTACAACCTCGGCAACGAATTCGACCCGAGCGACTACACGCAAAACTCCCTCACGCTCGACGACGTGGTGCGCGACGACCGTGAGGTCGTCGAGCCCCGGCCCGACGGCTATGCCCTCGACCGACTCTGCCCGGATCTCGTCTACATCCCGGCCGACGCGCGCGCCAGCGTCCCCCGGCTCCAGGTCTGGTGGACCCACCAGGGCCGCGAGGTCTCGATCCCACTGGCACCCGGCAAGACCTATATGACCCCCTCGGGGTACAAGGTCTACCTGCAGAAGCACCCCGGTGCCGAGAGCTGGCGGCTCATCGGCACCGTCGCTGAAGGCCTCTCCTGCCACAAGCCCTGCACCGTCAGCGGCGGGGGCAAGAGCGAGATCTCCAAGAACCTGCGCGACTATATGAGCTACGGCCCGATCTTCGTGGCCGACAAGGAGAAGGATTTCGACCTGGTCCAGCAGATCTTCGACCGGGATTATTCCGACCGCTGGAAGCCGGACCGCGGACCCGACTACGCGACGGAGCCCAGCCGCCCCGTCCTCGGCCCGCGGCGCTCGCTCGGCAGCGTGATCAAGCTGCTGACCCCTTCCGAGGACTACACCGACGCGTACAACGCCTGGCTGGCGTCGTTCCCGAATTATATTTATCCGATCGTCTTCATCATCAAGCGGTTCTTCCCGCGGGACGCGATCGGGCACTGGCGCGAGCTGTTCGGCGTCGACAGCGTCAACGGCTTCCCCGGCCACGAGCTGAAGGCGTTTGGCCGCAAGCTCGTCGGCATGTACCTGCGGGTCGGCCTGCTGGGCACGCAGGCCTGGCGGATGTTCAAGCTCCGCCAGGACTTCTCGCCGGCGGACAAGGTGCAGACGGAGGACGACATCACGGCCTCGATCGTCGTCCCGGCCGGGCGACTCGGCGCGCCGCGCCTGGGCCCGCAGGCCGCCGCCTACAAGTTCGTGGTCAACTGCGAGGCGCGGCTGTTCCAGCGCCCCGACGACGCGATCCACCGCGGCCTCGACCACCAGACCGAGGCCGACATGGCGCGGCCGGATAACTTCCTCTCCAACTTCGAGCCGCTGACCTCCGGCCAGGCACGCACCCAGGTCGAGCGCGTCACCGAGTTCGAGGACTACACCGCCCCGATGCAGCAGCTCCTCCGGGCCGCGGCCGAGGCCGGCAACGGCTACGTGGTCAGCTCGGCCCATCCCCGGCTGATCGACGGCAAGCCGAGCAAGAACCCGCGCTACCTCCAGACCCGGCCCGACCTGCTCGACCCGACGGCCCGCTACATCGCCGAGCGCGGGATGCGCCTGGCCCGCGCCCTGACCGCCGGCCGGCCCCTGCACGCCCCCGTCGGCGCGGTCCTCCTCGGGCGCCGGAACAACCCCCCCGAGCCCGAGGCCGGCATCCGCCCGCTCGCAGTGTATAGCCCGATCCATTACCAGGAGCTGCCCGAGCTGTTCATGGACTTCATCTGCTCGCTGACGGGCAAGAGTCCCTCGACCACCGGGGCCGGCTCTGAAGGGGCGTTGACCAAGGGCCCGTTCAATGCCCTGCGACCGATCCTCGACCTGAACGCCGCGCTCGTGTCGTACACCCTCACCGGCCTGGCCGGCTTCTCCACCGCCGCCGGCTACGTCGGCCCGAAGATGCAGGTCGATCACGACATCAGCCTGCTGATCCCGGAGATCTGGTGCCGCCTGAACCCCGACGAGCGCGACCCGGCGTTCCTGATCGGCGAGAGACACCTCGAAGCGCTGGAAGACTTCGACCACGCGGGACGCCGGGTGCTGGCCAGCCGGCTGGGCTATCGGATCACGGCCAAGTTCGTTCGCACGTTCTTCGGGCGGGTCTTCGACAACCCGGCCCGCGTGTTCGACGAGGCGTTTCTCCGGCCCGAGACGCAAGACCTGGAGGCCTTCGTGGACGGCGTCCACAACATCACCGAGGCCCAGCAGCGGGTCGCCCGCCAGTACTTCGAGGACGGCTCGATCGAGGACGCCTGCCCCCCCCTGCGTGCCCTACTCTCGATCATGGCAGAAGGCTCGTTCGAGGGGAAGGACGCCCACCACCCGGACATCCGTAGGATGTTCCGCCTCGACGCGCTCCTGGCCAGCGACTGGTACCGGCAAAGACTGATCACCAAGCGCCGGGGCGACGAGCGGCTCTGGAGGCGTCACCTGGACTACCTCGACGCCCTCTTGGCCGGGCAAGCCCCCGAGTCGCCCGCTGAGTTGGCCGAGCTGTGCCGCCGCCGTGAATACGCCCTGGCCGAGCTGGAGCGCATCAAGTCCCCGACCTACCTCGACGAATTGAACGGCGCGCTCGGCCTCGATCCCAGCCTCCTGCCGCCGGCCTGAGTCTTCGTGGGCGTCGTCTTCATCTTGCTTATGGAGCTAGACGTATACGTTGACGCGAGGCGTGTTCCTTTCGCGGACCACCCACCCTCGGAGCTTTGGTTGCCCGTATCCCCAACGCGCGTCGGTTGTCGGACCGACGCGTGACGAACACTCCTCTCTCGGCACGTGGGGGCCCTGTTGCTGATACGTATCCGGCTTTGGCTGATCTCGCTGCCCCTACGGGGCGTGGCCCGCGGTTCCCTCCAGGATCAGTGCCCGAAGTTGTTTGTAATCGGTCTTGCCAGTGCCCAGCATCGGAATCTGTTCCATGCGACGGACCTCGTCCAGGCGCATCACCCCATGGAAGCCTTCGCGCATGAGTAAGGCGTTGGCCTCTCGAAGGTCGAGTGACTCGGTTGTGAACAGCACGACCTGCCGCCCGTGCTCATGCTCGACCCCTTCGACGGCGACGCGCGGCCCGTCGCGGGTTGGCGGGTAGAGCCTGACGAAGGGCTCCTCCAGCGCCGGCAGAGAGATCATTTCGCCGCCGGCCTTCAAGAAGCGCTTGAGCCGCCCGCGAAACCACAGGTAACCGTCGGCGTCCAGCTCACCCAGGTCGCCGCTCACATACCAACGCTTTCCGTTTTCTTCCACGAACGGCGACAGGCCGTCATGGTGGAGGTAGCCGGGGAAGACCGTCGGCCCACTAATCTGGATCATGCCCATCCGCCCCGCCGGCAGCGCCGCCCCACTTTCCAGATCGACGACGCGCACTGCCACACCCGGGAGCGGCTTACCGACCGAGCCTGGTTTCAGGGCCGACGGTGGGTTGACCGACACCACCGGCGCGCACTCCGTGATGCCGTAGCCTTCGACGATCGTCGCTTTCGGTGCCTCCTGCTGGCACCGCTCCACCAGGGCCGGCGGACAGTTCTCCGCCCCGACGACGAGCAGCCGGAGCGAGTCGAGACTGTCTGGAGTAGCCCGTTCCACAATGTAACGGACGAAGGTCGGCGTTCCGACCAGCAAGGTGACGCCGTAGGCTTTGATCTTGTGGACGAGATTGACGGCATCCGTCGGGTTCGGGTGGTGGACAACCCGCACGCCCATCAAAAGGGGTAGCACCGTAGTGATCGTCAGGCCGAAGCTGTGGAACGCCGGCAAGAAGCCGAGGACGACATCCTCACGGGTCACGCCCATGACCGCCACCACCGCCCGCTGGCAGCTCAAGAGGTTGGCGTGGGTCAGCGGCACGGCCTTGGGTGCCTTCTCCGAACCGCTGGTGAAAAGCACCACGGCAGGATCGTCGGGCGACGCCGCTGGCACCGCCCGGCGGACGCTGCCCGGTCGCCAGCGCACGAGCAGCAGCGTCCGCGCAAGTTCATACTTGCCGATGGTCGATTGCAGGTCCTCGATGAAACGGTAGTCGGCTCCCTCGACGCGAACGCCCAGCCGGTCGGCGAAGACCCGGGAGGTCAGGACTTTCGAGAGGCCCAGGGTTTTGGCCACATGCGCGAGATTGGCTGGGCCGGTCGTCCAGTTGAGCACGACGGGCAGCTTACCGGCGAGGTGCAGGGCCAGCAGGGCCACGTCGCAGGCCGCCGATGCCGGCAGCAGCACGCCGACCTTCGATGCCTCGATTTCGCGCAGCCGTCTGGAAAGGGTCAGGGTCGCGACCAGCAGACGCTCGCCGCTCAGGACGCCCATCCGATCGTCCGCGACCATGACGTCCTTCCGGTGGGCCAGGGCATGTTCGACGAAGGCGGCCGGGACCGTGTCGCCCCGGAGCTCCAGCGGCCCGACATGGGGCGGTCCCGACGACCAGCCGGGCGGCGCCGGCGCGGGCGGCTTGCGGCGAGCACGCCCCTCGGCGAGGGCGAAGAGCTGGCCGAGTGTCTCGCACGCTTCATCTCCAATGAAACCGAACTGGCGCTCGACCTCCAGGCTCAATTCCATGCGGTCGAGGCTGTCCAGGCCGAGCTGATCGAGCCGTATCGCTGGCCCCATTTCAGCGTCGGCTAAAGGCCGCTGCAGATGGTCGCTCAGCAGGTTCAGTATCGCTGTACGTGTTTCCAGCCGTACCGTACTCAGGTCGCTCTCGACCTCGGGCTCGGTCGGCGGCGGGAAGTCAAACGAGCGCCGGCCGAAGAGGAAGTGATAAGGGACCCAAACGGGCGTTTCGGCGTTGCCGCCAAGGTCGCCGTTGTACCACCGCTCTAACCAGGGATTGAGGATTTCCCGACGCGGCTCCGGAAGCCGGCTCCGGTCGGCTACTTCGAGGGTGACCTCGACGTGGCGTCGCGGCATGAAGAAGAGCCCGTTGACAAGCAGCCACCCGAGGCCGGCGAACATTAGCCGGACCAGGGGCGGTCGCTTATTCAGTTGCGCCCAGGTCCACGACGAGCCCCAGACGCCGCGGGTGCGCACCAGGACCACGCTGCTCTCGGGAAGGGACCGGAGGATGTCGGCGGCGGCGCGGGCGGGTCCGATTCGCTCGACGCCGTCGCGCCAAACACGGCCTGCCGGCCAAAGAATGAAACGTTCGCCACGCCCCAGCCCGGCGACGATGGCGGCGACGGCTTGCTCCGCCTCGTTGCGGGCGCGCACGCTGGCCACGTCGAGGTCGGGCACCTCCAAGGCGTTGACCAGCCGCACCAGCAAGCGCCCCGTGAACCCCTGGAATGTGCCGCGATAAACGAGCGGCCGCATCCGTAACGATGGCCACAAGACGCCGAAGAGTAGGAATGGGTCAATGTAGCCGGGGTGGTTGGGTAAGACGACCACGGGGCCTTTCATGGTCTTGACCTGTTCCAGCCCACGGACATGCAAACGGTAGCGCGCGCCGAGTATCAGGCGTAGGAGCGCCCAGCAGATCCAGTGGAAGAAGATCACGATGCTGTCTCCCTTGGCGGAAGTCTCTACGCTGGGCGGGTCTCACTTCCGTTGCCGTTCACTCCGATCCTTGGCCCCTGGTGTCGGGGCAGCAGTTGGGTGAGCCGCCGATTTCTCGGCCCCGACCGTATGGTCAACGACGGGGTCGCTGAGTGTTGGGGCAGCAGTTGGGTGAGCGGTTGTTCTCTCGTCATGCAAGCTTCCTATGTCGATCCCGAACTCCACGAGAACGGGATCGGTCCTCTGGTCGATGGGAAGCACCTCTTCCGGCGGAAGGTCGGCTTCCACGCCTTTGAAGGCCCGGTCCGAGATCTTTTGCAAGTGCGCCGCGATGTCGCGGTCGATGGTCAGGAACGCCTTTCGAATCGGGTCCTTGAGCATAGTCCAAGAGTAAGGACCAGGGCCAGTCTATGGTCAACGGGGCTCGCATCGTGCCACCCTCACGGTACTTTCTCGAGCCAGATCTTGCGGATCAGATCGAGCCGCCG
>Ga0209040_10004810_pt1 | contig 10155 bp, 4 predicted proteins | sample BogFormECP12_OM3_FD_188240 | JGI IMG/M metagenome (GOLD analysis project Ga0209040, IMG submission 188240) | Bog forest soil microbial communities from Calvert Island, British Columbia, Canada - ECP12_OM3 (SPAdes) (version 2) | ecosystem: Environmental > Aquatic > Freshwater > Wetlands > Bog ... | reverse complement strand
CGGGCGATGTTCCCGCTAACGATTGGCCCGATATCCTTGGCGCTCACGCGCTCGACATGGAAGCTGCGAGCCGACCCGCCGCGCTCAACGAGGGTGAGAACCGCGTTCTTATGGCCATAGCCCTGCTTGACTTCAAAACCTTCTTTCTTGCCGATCAAAGTTTCATCTGCCTCGACGATGCCACCCGCGCCGCCCATAGGGGCAAGTTCGCCAATTGCCATCGCTTCGCGGATACGATGCCCAAGGAACCAAGCGGTTTTCATGCTTCCGCCGAAAGTGCGCTGAAGTTGGCGAGTGCTAATGCCCTTTTTGCTGGAGCAAAGCAGATAGATCGCCTGGAGCCAGACGTTCAGTTTGACATGACTGGACTCGAAAATGGTTCCCATGCGGACGGTGAAGGGCTTCCGACAGGCATAACACTTGTAGAGCCCAACACGGGTGGTCTTGCCTTTGAGAGCGCCGCTGTTGTCCACAACGCCGCAATGCGGGCATACGCGACCGTTCGCCCAAAGGCGCGCTTCGACATAGGCGAATGCGGCTTCTTCGCTGTGGAAATGATCGGCTGAGAGGGCGGACTTCATGGCTAACTCCTTACGGAATCAACCCTATATGAAGCGCATGGGTCTGTCAAGTGTAACTTCGCCAAGGAAAGAGCCTGGATTTTGCTTCCGTAGGGCTTGGATTTTCCTTCCCCTGGCTTGGATTTTCCTTCCCTAAGGCTTGGATTTTCCTTCCCCCGCTTCGCGCAGCAGGAGAACTCAGCGGGCCCCACGGAACTCGATGAACAATAACGTGAATTCGACTTTCGTGAATGCCGTAGCGCCGGCCGCGAGCCTCCTGATCGTCAGCGGTTTGCAGCGCGAGGCGGCGATCCTCGCCGGACCCGGCCGCATGACGATCTGCGGCGACGCCTCGACCTTGCGCGCCAAGCTCGCCGAGCTGGCAGATTTGCGGCCGCCGTTGGTGATCAGTTGGGGCGTCTGCGGCGGGCTCGATTCGCGGCTTCGCCCCGGGGATATCGTGGTCGGCGCGGAAGTCGTCTCGGGCGGCGAAACCATCAGGACCGACAAGGCCGTCACGTCGGCGCTTGAGCGGCGCCTGACCGGCGCCGGAGCACGGGTCGTGGTCGGGCGCCTGGCGGCCGCCGACGCGCCGGTTCTTACGGCCGGCGCAAAAGCGGAACTGCGCAGCGCGACCGGGGCGGCGGCGGTCGACATGGAGAGTCTGACAGCGGGCCGCTTTGCCCTCGAGCGTCGGGCGCCCTTCGCAATTCTGCGCGCGGTCGCCGACCCCGCAGACCGCGACTTGCCGCCTCTTGTCCTGAAAGCCGTGGACTCCGACGGGCGGATCAATGTCGCCGCCGTGATTGGGGAGCTTATCCGCTTCCCCGGCCAGTTCGCGGGGCTGCTCGCGACCGCACGCGACAGCAAGGCCGCGTTCCGGGCGCTAAACCGCTGGCGCGGCCTTTTCCTCGCCCTTGCGCATTTCTGAGAGCTTCTGCGAGACGTTGCTTTCGAAGACGTACGCGGCAGGACGCTGGCCCTTAAGGGGGATTTCCGGGGCCATCGCCCCTTGCGTCCTGACGCCCCGCAACGCGACGCCGAGCGCCTTCCACGGCCTCGTCACCGTATCGCGCACCGCCGTCGCCTCAAAGCCGCTATGGACCATGCAGTCAGCGCATTTCTCGTAGTTGCCGACGCCGTATGCGTCCCAATCCGTCTCCTCCATGAGCTGCTTGAAGGTTTTGGCGTACCCCTCGCCGAGTAGGTAACAGGGGCGCTGCCAGCCGAAAACGGTGCGCGTCGGATTGCCCCAGGGCGTGCAGTGGTAGGTCTGGTTTCCGGCCAAGAAGTCAAGGAACATGGTCGACTGGTTGAAGGCCCATTTGCGCCCCCGATTCCCGCGCCGGAATATCGCCCGGAACAGATGCTTGGTGGCGGAACGGTTGAGGAAGTGCTTCTGGTCGGGAGCGCGCTCGTAGGCGTAGCCCGGCGACATGGTGATGCCATCGACGCCGAGCTCCGTCACCGTATCGAAGAAGGCGGCGACGCGCTCCGGATCCGCGTCGTTGAAGAAGGTGCAATTGATCGTGACGCGAAAGCCCCTTGATTTGGCGGTTTTCAACGCCGAAACGGCGCGATCGTAAACTCCCCCCTGGCAGACCGATTTGTCGTGCATCTCCCGGTCGCCGTCGAGATGGATGGACCAGGTGAAATAGGGGCTCGGCGCGTACTGATCAATCTTCTTTTCAAGCAGCAGCGCATTGGTGCACACGATCGCAAACTTCTTGCGAGCGACAATGCCTTGGACGATCTTGTGCAGCTCTTTATGCAAGAGCGGTTCGCCGCCGGCCATGACGACGACTGGCGCGCCGCACTCGTCGACGGACGCCAGTGCGTCGGCGACGGAAATCCGTTTGTCGAGGATCGGGTCGGGATAGTCGATCTTGCCACAACCCGCGCAAGCGAGGTTGCACCGGAACAACGGCTCCAGCATCAAGACGAGCGGGTAGCGCTTTCGACCGGCGAGATGCTGCCCGACGATATAGGCGCCAACTCTAGCAACCTGCCTGAGGGGTATGCCCAACTAAGGTTCCTTACAAAGCAGCGTTGATGGAATGGTTCATTAGCTCAACTCGTGAGTTCCGCGGGAAGGCGAAAGCTCACGGTCTCAGTCGGTCCGTCGAGAGTCGACACTTCTGAGGGCCCGATCCGCATCAAGGCCCGAACCACGTCCTCGACGACGATCTCGGGCGCCGACGCGCCGGCTGTTACTCCGATAACACCCGCATTGCGCACCCATTCTGCATCGATCTCGCCGCTGTCGGCGACGAGATAGCTCGGGAGTCCCGCGTCCTCTCCGATTTCGCGCAGCCGATTGGAGTTCGAGCTATTTCGGGCCCCAACCACGATCAGGACGTCGGCGACCCGCGACAATTCCCGCACGGCGTTCTGCCGATTCTGCGTCGCGTAGCAGATGTCGCGGATTTCCGGCCCCGCGACGTCGCTGAAGCGCCGATGCAAGGCGGCGATCACGCCGCGGGTATCGTCGACGCTCAACGTCGTCTGAGTGACGTAGGCGATCGGCGTGTCGGGGGGAATAGGAAGTTTTTCCACGTCCTCTTCGTTTCCGACGAGGTGCAATTCACCGTCGATCTGCCCCAGCGTCCCTTCGACTTCAGGATGTCCGGCATGACCGATGAAGACCACGATTCGGCCCTGAGCAATGTACCGTCGGCCTTGAATATGCACCTTGGTGACCAGCGGACAAGTTGCATCGATGGTGGGAAGAGATCGCAGCCTCGCTTCGTTCTCAACTTCGCGCGACACGCCATGAGCGCTGAAAATCGTCACCGCTCCCTCCGGCACCTCGTCCAGATCCTCGACAAAACGTACGCCCTTCGCCTTGAGCGATTCGACGACATGGCGATTATGAACAATCTCGTGGCGCACGTAGACTGGAGCGCCATACTTCGCCAGCGCCCGCTCGACGATGTCGATGGCGCGGACAACCCCTGCGCAAAACCCGCGTGGCTGGGCAAGAATGATCTTCACATGCCTACCCTCTCGCCAAAGCCTCGACGGGTCCACCATAACCGCCGATATCGGGCTATCCCAAATCCGCGAGCCGTGACGAATTCCCTAACGGGACCTATACGCGGCAACATATGTCCAGGCAAGAGACTCGCTGTCCTAGTCTTACTACGTCCGAAGATGTGTAAAGGACTGGCCGGGAAGGTGAAGATTTGAATTCGTGAACGACGAGGCATGAATAACTCGGGCGGCAGAACCGGTGAAACGCAATTGGAAATGCAGGTCCAAGGTTTGACGTGGGCCCCGTGAATTTAACTGGGGGTGGCCACGAATGGCGCTGTCATGTATGGACGTATATAGCCTGGGCCAGATTGCAATGGGTTTTTTGGGCTGAGTTCTAAGGCTCGCTACTGCCGGCGCAAATCGGGCTTTCCTTCGGCGGCTTGGAATTTGTATTGCCGGGAGCACGAAGGGTGTTCGCCCGCTTCCAACTCAACGCCGCCAAGGCGCTGGCCGAAGCTATACTGGTCCAGGTTTGGGAAGCGACCCAGGCGTTGCCGATCTCTTTCATCGCCGCGGGATAAGAGCAAAGTCCGTCCGTGACGACGCTCGGCGGTCGGCCGTGTTTCTTCATGACCTCTTTCAGAAACTTCGGCGCTGGTCTAACGCCGGCCTCCAGCTCATCAAGGGCGAAGCGTTCGAAACGTGGCGCGCGGCGACCGCGGCCTGAGCCCGACTTGGGGCTTCTGATTTTAACGGTCCTCTTGAAATTCGCATCGAACTCGAAGACCGTCTCGTATCCGCCCGTAACGGTGGCCCCGCGAATATTGAGAACGAGATCGAACCGATCAAAGGAAAGCCATGCCGCATTCGCCATCAGAGATCTTGGTGACGCCGCGCCTAGAGAATCTCGACGCCACGCGGATCGTCAACGGCCTCGGGTTGTCGATCGGCCTTTTGCCCAGTGGCGCGATTTTCGCCATCGAGCACAGCGCAGCGAGCCGTCGGATCATGATCAACCAGACGCTCGCTTCGCCCATCGCCAACGGCATGGCGCGCCTCTATCTGCGCATCGGCGGACCCGAGGCGGCGATCCTGCCGGTTATCGGGCCAGAGGCGGGACTCCGCGTCGGCGCCTCGGATGATCGCTTTGTCTGGGAAGGAGAGCAGAGCGGCGTCAGCCATCGGGTCACCCTCTGGCTGCAACCGCGCCTGAACGAATGGCTGTGGCGGGTGGAAGTCGCCAACCGGCGCGACAGCGAGGTTCCCTGCGACGCCGTCTTCATCCAGGACCTTGGTCTCGGCGATCGGGGCTTCGTGATGAACAACGAAGCCTACGCCAGTCAGTATCTCGATCATCATGTTGCGCGGCATCCGCGCCTGAACCACGTGTTGACGAGTCGGCAAAATCTGTCGCAAGGCGGCGTATATCCCTGGGCAGCGCACGGGTGTCTCGAAGGCGCTGCAGGCTTCGCCACTGATTTCCGCCAGGTGATGGGGCCCACCTGCCGTGACGCCGATCAATTCATGAGTCCGTTCGGGACGAGCCTGCCTTCGACGCGCTTACAGTTCGAAACGGCATGCGCGGCACTCCAGTCCAACGCTGCAACGCTGGCGCCTGGCGCCGCAACGTCGTGGACGTTTTTTGGCTTCTATGAGCCCGATCACCCGACGGCGTCGAGCGACGCCGACCTGAGCCTGATCGAGAGCGTCGAACGCGCCAGCGAAGATTGGGCGCCGCGCGAAGTCGCGCTTTCATTCCCGACGCGCAGTCTGCTGCACGCCGCGCCATCTGTCGTCGCCGACACCCTTGACGAGAAAGAGATACGAGCGCGCTACCGCAAGCGGACCCATGTCGAACAGGTCGACGGCCGACTTCTGTCTTTCTTTACTCCGGGGAGAACGCATGAGCGGCATGTCGTGTTGCGCGACAAGGAGCGCGTCGTGCCGCGCCGCCATGGCGCCTTGGTGCGCAGCGGCCAGGAGATGCTGCCCGACGAGGCAATTTTGTGCGCGACCTCATGGATGCACGGCGTATTCGGCGCGCAGCTCACCATTGGCAATACGTCCTTCCACAAGCTCTTTTCCATCTCGCGCGATCCCTACAACATCACCCGCGCGAGCGGGCTGCGCATGCTCGTGGAGACGAAGGACGGATGGCGGCTATTGACCGTGCCATCCGCCTTCGAGATGGGGCTCAGCGATTCTCGCTGGATCTATCGGCTCGGCGAACGCACCATCACGGTCTCCGCGACCGTTTCCGGCGACGAGCCCGCCATGCAGTGGCGGGTGACCGTTGAAGGCGAAAAATGCCGCTTCCTCGTTTTCGGCCACCTCGTGCTGGGCGAGCAGGAATTCGCCCATGCCGGTCGCGTGGAGATCGACGCGCGGCGCAAGCAATTCAACTTTCGGCCGGATCCCGACAATTTATGGGGCCAGAAATACCCGAAAGCTGTCTATCACCTTGTGACGAGCACGCCCCGGCAGGTCGAAGCCGTGGGAGCCGACGAATTGCTCTACGCCGACGGAAAGCGACGCAGCGGCGCTTACGCGGCGATCCGTACGCGGCCCACCAGCGAATTCGTCTTTGCGGTCGTTGGCTCGATGACCGACCCAAAGCAAGCGAAGGCGCTGGCCGCTAAATACGCAAAGCCAGTCTCTGACGAGAGCATGTTGGCTGGCTCAGATCGCTTTTGGCGCAAGGTCACGCGCGGCATTCGCGTCAGGAGCGCCGACGACGGCGCAGACGTTCAGGCTGTGGACGCCATCTTCCCATGGTTCGCGCACGACGCCATGGTGCATCTCACAGTTCCGCACGGTCTCGAGCAATATTCCGGCGGCGCCTGGGGCGTCCGGGACGTCTGCCAGGGTCCTTTGGAATTGCTGCTATCGCTCGAGCATGACGAGCCAGCAAAGGCGATTCTGCGTATTCTTTTTGCCCAACAGTACGAGAAAAGCTGCGACTGGCCGCAGTGGTTCATGCTCGAACCCTACTCCGCCATCCAAGGTCGGGAGGCGCATGGCGATATCATTGTCTGGCCGCTGAAGGCCCTATGCGATTATGTCGAGGCGACCGGCGACGTCGCCTTTATCGACGAGCCGGTCGCGTGGCGCCGCGAGGATAATTTTGAGAAGACGGCTCAAGCCGATCCCATCGCGGTCCATGCCGATAAGCTGATTGCGACGGTGGGGCAGCGCTTCATCCCCGGCACATCCCTGATCCGCTACGGGAACGGCGACTGGAATGATTCTCTTCAGCCGGTCGATCCGACGAAACACGAATGGATGGCGAGCAGTTGGACCGTCGCGCTTCTCTACGAGCAGCTTCGCCGCTATGCGAAAATCCTTCGTTACGCCGGACGGCCCTCGGGACAGGCCAAGGAACTCGACTCCCTCGCCGCGGCGATGCGCAAGGACTTTAACCGTTTCCTGATCTGCGACGGCATTGTGGCGGGCTATGGCGTGTTCAGCCCCAAAGGGGGCTTGCCGGAACTCTTGCTTCACCCAAGCGACAAGAAGACTGGCCTCTCCTATTCGCTGCTTCCCATGACGCAGGGCATGATTGGCGGGATCTTCACGAAGCAACAGGCGCGGCGCCATCTCGGCCTCATCCGCAAGCATCTCCTCTTTTCCGACGGCGCGCGCCTCATGGACCGGCCGATCGCCTATCACGGGGGGCCCGAGACTATATTCCGGCGGGCGGAATCGGCCGCGTTCTTCGGCCGCGAAATCGGGCTCATGTATGTGCATTCGCATCTGCGCTATGCGGAGGCAATGAGCTTGCTCGGCGAATCTGAGGCGCTGTGGGACGCTCTCCTGGTCGCCAATCCCATTGCGGTCACCGATCGGCTGACGCATGCGTCGCTCAGACAGCGCAACGCATACTTCAGCAGCAGCGATGCGGCCTTCCAAGACCGCTATCAGGCGAGCGCCGAGTGGGCGCGAGTCGGGGCTGACACAATCGCCGTCGACGGCGGATGGCGCATTTATTCAAGCGGCCCCGGCCTCACTGCGAATATGCTCATCCGGCACGTGTTCGGGGCGCGTCGGCATTTCGGCGAGCGCATCGTCAAACCCTGCCTGCCGGCGTCGCAGGAAGGCCTGAGCCTCGCATGGCCCGGTAGGCCTGCTCCCGGCTCGCGGTGGCGGTGATGAAGGCGGCGTGAACCTGTGGGTCTTGGCGCCCGCGGCGCGATCGAACGGAGCGCACAATGAAAGTGCCACACAAGGATCGGTGGAAGGCGACCGCCAGCAGCGGCGATCCCCGTCGCGCCATCGACGATCGCTACGCTACGACCTGGAAATCGGAGCCGGCGAAAAAGCCGTGGCTCAAAATCGACTTCGGCAAGGCGGCGACCCTCGCCGGACTCGAGGTCTATTGGGGCCAGGATGCGCCGGTCGCCTATGCGTTCAAGTCCTCGCTCGACGGCAAGCGATGGACCCATCTTTGTCGCACCCGCCACGGCGAGGGCGGACAGGACGTTTTCGCCTTCCCTCCGGTTGAGGGGCGATTCGTGCGCTGGACCTGCGACAACCCGCAGGCCGAGCGAGGAAAGGAGATTGTCGAGATCAACCTTTACGGCCCCGCCGACGCGGCGTCGGTGATGGAAGAAGGGCGGGTCGCGGCGCTCGGCCACACCCCAGTCAAGGTCCCGAAGGGCGAGAGCATCACGGTCGACTTCGGCTATATGCGCTCTCCGCTCGGGGCGTTCATCGAATGGGGCGCCGCTTACGGAACCGACTTCTCGGTCTACCTCTCCGACGACGGCAAGAGCTTTCGCGAGGTCGGCCGCATCCTGACCGGCAATGGAGGCAGCGACAGTTTCTGGTGGCGCTCGACCACGAGCCGCTATTTTCGCCTGACCATCCATGAGGCGAGCGCACCCGAAGGCGCGATCGTCAATGAGCTCAAGCTGCGCATCCTCAACAAGGATCGCATGCCGATCGGTCAGCTCGAGCGCGCGGCGGCGGCCGGGCGCGGCGACCTTTATCCGCAGTCGCTGCTCGGCCGCCAGGTATACTGGACCGCGCTCGGCGAATATGATGAGGCCGAACAGGCGCTTTTCGACGAATACGGTAATCTCGAGCCGCAGCGGGGCTCGCCCCAAATCACCCCGCTCATCCGCCTCGACCACGCCCTGCACGGCGCGCCGGCGAGCGCCTCGATCAGCCAATCCCTCGCCGGAGGCTCGCTGCCCATTCCGACCGTCACGTGGGCGGCCGGCGACATAGAGATCCGCGTCACGGCCCTCGCTCACGCCGGTCTCGCGGTGGCTGAGCATTGCGTAACCAACAGGAGCGCCGCGGCGCGGAAGGGCGCGCTGGTGCTCGCGGTGCGCCCCGTCCAGATCAATCCCTACTGGCAGCACGGCGGCCATGCCGCCATCAATTCCATCGCCGTCGACGGCCGAGAGGCCAGCGTCAACGACCGGCCCTACGCCACGTTTTCGCTCGCCCCCGACTCGGTCGCCGTCGCCGACTTCGACAATGGCGACGTCGTGCGGCTCACCGAGAAAGGAGCCAGGAAGACCGCGCCGAGCCTTCGCTCCGACTCTGGCCTCCTCAGCGGCGCCTGCGAATTCGCCTTCTCCCTCGCGCCGGGCGCGAGCTTCGCCGTCGTCGTGTCGTCGCCGATGCGGGACGGCGTTAAGCCGCAGGCGGGGGCGCCGTTCGACGCCCTGCGCGAGACCGTCACGCAGGATTGGCGAGCGAAGATCGGCCCGCGAAAGATCACGGTCGGCGATCCGGAGGTGAGCGACACGGTCGAGGCGCAGACGGCGTTCATCCTCGTCAATTCCACTGAATTCGCCTTCAAGCCCGGTCCCCGCAATTACGACCGCACCTGGATTCGCGACGGCTCAGCGCAGGCTCTGGCGCTGCTGTGGGCCGGCCTCGTCGAAGAGGCCAAGGCCTATGTCGTCTGGTACGCGAGGCGCATCTACGAGAACGGCATGGTTCCGCCGATCCTCAACGTGGACGGCACGGTCAACCGGGGTTACGGCAGCGACATCGAGTTCGACGCGCAGGGCGAGTTCGCGGGCATCGCCGCCGCCGTCTATCGCATCAGCCGCGACCGCGCCTTCCTCGGCGCGATTTTTGAGCCCGTCGTCCGCGCGACGCGGTTCATCGAGGAGCTTTGCGCGCGAACCGATGCCGAGCACGGGCCCGAGACGCGCTTCCACGGCCTTCTTGCGCCATCCATCAGCCACGAGGGCTACAGCAAGCCGTCGTACAGCTATTGGGACGACTATTTTGCCTTGAGCACATGGCGCAACTGCGAATTTCTGGCGCGCGAAAACGGCGATGAGGAAGTCGCTGCGCACGCCAACGCGAAGGGCCGCGAGTTCGCCGCGAACCTTACGCGCTCGATCCGCATGACCGCCGAGAAGATGAAGACGGGCCTTATCCCCGGCTCCGCCGACCGCGACGACGTCGATCCGACTGCGACCTCGATTTCTTTCGAGCCCTGCCGCGTCGAGGACGCGCTTCCACCCGAGTTGGTCGTGGCCACGTACGACCGCGCCGCCGCCCGAGTGAAGGAGATCTCTTCGCCTGGTTTTAAAGCCAACTACTCGCCCTATGACTTGCGCAACCTCAACGCCTTTGTGTCCTTGGGCCGATA
>Ga0209040_10004807_pt1 | contig 10156 bp, 7 predicted proteins | sample BogFormECP12_OM3_FD_188240 | JGI IMG/M metagenome (GOLD analysis project Ga0209040, IMG submission 188240) | Bog forest soil microbial communities from Calvert Island, British Columbia, Canada - ECP12_OM3 (SPAdes) (version 2) | ecosystem: Environmental > Aquatic > Freshwater > Wetlands > Bog ... | reverse complement strand
CCAGCGCCGTGAGAAGCGCCGCTGCGTCGGCGAGGTCCGCCTGGCGAACGGAGAAGGGCGCGTCGGGAATGGGGCGCGAGTCGAACCCCGTCACCTCGAATCCGGCCTCGGTCAGGAGCTCAGCGGCGAGATGACCGACCTTGCCGAGCCCCAAGACCGCGATTGTCGTGAACGCCATCGTCCTCCCCGTCCATTGGCCATGAAGGGCTGCGATTCGCCCTTCGGCGCGCGCCCCCTTCTACCATCGGGAGAAGGGCCGGGGATGAGGGGACGCGGCCGCTGTCGCCCGGTCCTCGGCAAGGTCCCCTCATCCGGCGCTTCGCGCCACCCCCGGGTCTAAAGCCCGGGGGGAGAAGGGGTTCTGGTTCGCTCCTCAAGCCCGCAAAGCCTTGTTGCCGGGATCATAAGGGCTGTCGGCGATGACAACGGCGTGCCGGGTCTCGCCAAGAATGCGGACGTCGACCTCGCACCCGAGATGGCTGAACTCCGGCCTCACCATCGCCAGCGCCAGCGATTTCCCCGTCCGCCAGCCGTACCCCCCGGACGTTGTGCGGCCGATCGCCACGCCGTCTCTCGTCACTGGCTCGGAGCCGCGCGCGTCGACGTCGGTCGCGCCCTCAACCTCGAGCGTCACCAGCCGGTTCTCGAAGCCCTTGCCGCACCAGGTGACGAGCGCCTCCCGGCCCAGGAACGGCCCTTTGTCGAAATCGACGAACCGATCGAGGCCGGATTCCAGCGCGGCGTATTCGATTGACAGTTCGCGCCCGACGAGCTTGTAGGACTTTTCCAGCCTCAGAGAGTCCATCGCGCGAATGCCAAACGGTCGAATTCCGTACTCACTGCCCGCCGCCATCAGGGCGTCGAAGACATAGTTCTGCGTCTCGATCGGGTGATGCAATTCGTAGCCGAGCTCGCCGACGAAATTGACCCGTATGGCGAGGAGGCCCGCCGCGCGCACCGAGACATGCCGCGCGGTCAGCCACGGGAACGCCTCGTTGGACACGTCGATGTCGGCGACTTTCGCGAGCACCTCTCGCGAGCGCGGGCCGGCGAGCACGAGGACGCCGCGCTGGGTCGTCACCTTGTCGAGGCGCACGCTGCGGTCGGGGGGAAGAAGCGTCTCCAGCGCATCGAAATCATGCGTTTCCAGCGCGCCGGCCGAGACGAGATAGAACCTCTCGCGACCGAGGCGCGTCAGGGTGAATTCCGCGCGCACGCCGCCGCGCTTGGTGAGGAGATAGGTCAGCGTGACGCGGCCGACCGACTTGGGAACGCGGTTCGTCAGGATAGAATTGAGCCAAGCTTCCGCGCCCGGCCCGGAGACCTCAAACTTGGCGAAGGCCGACATGTCCTGGAGGCCCACGTTCTCATGCACGTTGCGGCACTCGGCGCCGACAAACTCGAAATAGTTGGAGCGGCGGAAGCTCCACTTCTCGCGCGGGCGCTCGCCTTTCGCCGCTGGGGGATGGTTCTCGTTGAGCAGCACGTCGGGCTTCATGAGATCGGCCTGGTCGAGGCCATAGCCTTGCGGCGCGAACCAGTTCGGCCGCTCCCAGCCGTAAACGGAGCCGAACACGGCGCCGAGATCCTTCATCCGCGAATAGCAGGGCGTCTGGCGCAACGGGCGGGCGGCGGCGCGCTCCTCGTCCGGATAATGAATGGTGAAGACCTTGGCGTAGGCCTCCTCGTTCCTTTCGACGAGGTATCCGGCTTGCGCATAGGGGCCGAAGCGGCGCGGATCGACGCCGAGCATGTCGATCGTGGGCTCGCCTTCCACGATCCATTCGGCAAGCTGCCAGCCGGCGCCGCCGGCCGCGGTGACGCCGAACGAGTGCCCTTCGTTGAGCCAGAAGTTCTTTAGACCCGGCGCCGGGCCGACGATCGGCGACCCATCAGGCGTGTAGGGGATGGCGCCATTGTAGACCTTCTTGACGCCGACCTCGCCAAAAGCGGGAACCCGCGCGATCGCCGTCTCGATATGCGGCGCGAGACGATCGAGGTCTTCCGGGAACAGCTCGTATTCGCTTTCCGCAGACGGCCCGTCGACATAGCAGGCCGGCGCGCCTTTTTCGTACGGCCCGAGCAGAAGGCCGCCCGCCTCCTCGCGCATGTACCAAGAGGAATCCGACTCGCGCAGCACGCCCATCTCCGATAGGCCCTTGGCCTTTCGCGCCAGGATCTCGGGATGCGGCTCGGTGACGATATATTGGTGTTGGACAGGGATCACCGGCACATTGATCCCGACCATGCGGCCCGTCTTGCGGGCGAAATTGCCCGAGGCCGACACCACGTGCTCGCAGACGATGTCGCCCTTGTCGGTGACGACCTTCCATTCGCCGCTCGCAAGCCGCTCGATCGCGGAGACGGTCGTATGGCGGTTGATCTCGCCGCCGCGTTCGCGCGCCCCGCGGGCGAGGGCCTGGGTGAGATCAGCCGGCTGGATATAGCCGTCCTCAGGATGCTGGATCGCGCCGATGATCCCCTCGACGTTGCACAGCGGCCAGATTGCCTTGACGTCGCTGGGTGTGAGGAACTTCACCTCGATGCCGCCGATCGTCGCCGCGACGCCGGCGTAATAATTGTACTCGTCCATCCGGTCGCGGGTGCGCGCCAGGCGGATGTTCGACACCTGGCGCAGGCCGACATCGAGGCCCGTCTCCTTTTCCAGCGTCTTGTAGAGCGCGACGGAATATTTGTGAATCTGTCCGACCGAATAGCTGAGGTTGAACAGCGGCAAGAGGCCCGCCGCGTGCCAGGTCGAGCCCGAGGTTAGCTCCTTGCGCTCGACGAGAACGCTGTCGCTCCAGCCTTTCCTCGCAAGATGATAGAGCGTCGAAACGCCGACTACGCCCCCGCCGATGACGACCGCCCGCGCATGCTGTCTCATGCCGATAACCCACACCTCTGCAAGCCGCCAAGCCTCCCTTCCCCCATTGCGGGGGAAGGTGGCGCGAAGCGCCGGATGAGGGGTCCGGCGCGAAGCGCCACGATGCAGCGCGCCTCGCGGCGCGAACCCCTCATCCGGCCGCGCTTTCAGCGCGTCCACCTTCTCCCGCAAGGGGAGAAGAGACCCCGCCCCCCGCTCCAATAGGGCTTCGCCATCAGTAATTCATGTCCGGCATCGACGCCTTGCGCTTCTCAATGAAGGCGCGGATCGCTTCGTCCTTCGCCGGATCGAGAGGCGGCGGCTCGTATTCGGCGAGCATCGATTTCCATAAGCCGTTGGCGCGCGTCGCGGCGTCCTTCGAGCCTTCCTCGCGCCATTGCTCAACCGAATTGTTGTCGGCGATGCTGGAGCGATAGAAGGCGGTCTCGAAATTCATCTGCGTGTGGGCGCAGCCGAGGAAATGCCCTCCCGGCTCGACCTGATGGAACGCCTCCATCGCCTGTCCATTGTCGCTGAAATCGACGCCCCTGGCCAGCACGTGCATGGCGCCGAGCTGGTCGAAGTCCATGACGAACTTCTCGTAGGACGCGGCGAGCCCGCCCTCCATCCAGCCGGCGGCGTGCAGCACGAAGTTGGCGCCCGCCAGCACCGTCGGAGCAAGCGTCTGGGCGCTCTCGTAGGCCGCCTGCGCGTCGGGAATCTTCGAGGCGCAGAGCGAGCCCCCGGTACGGAACGGCAAGTTCATCCGCCGCGCGAGCTGGCCTGCGCCGAAGATCGCGAGCGCCGCCTCCGGCGTTCCGAAGGTCGGCGCGCCCGACTGCATGGATAGCGTCGAGACGAAGGTTCCGAACACGACCGGCGCGCCGGGGCGGGTGAGCTGGCAGAACGCAGTCCCCGCCATCACTTCGGCGAGCACCTGGGTCAGCGTGCCGGCGACCGTGACCGGGCTCATCGCGCCGGAAAGTATGAACGGCGTGATGACGCAGGCCTGGTTGCTGCGCGCATAGACTTCCGCGGCGCCGAGCATGGTCGAATCCCAGACGAGCGGCGAATTGGCGTTGATGAGGCTCGTCAGAACGGTGTTTTCGCGCACGAAGTCTTCGCCGAACAGAAGTTCGCAGATGCGCACGCTGTCCTCGGCGCGTTCGGGCTTGGTCACCGAGCCCATGAAGGCTTTATCCGAGAATTTGAGATGCGCGTACACCATCTCGAAATGCCGCTTGTTGACGGGCAGATCGACCGGCTCGCACACCGTGCCGCCGGAATGGTGGATAAAGGGGCTCAGATACGAGAGCTTGACGAAATTGCGGAAGTCTTCGAGCGTCCCATAGCGGCGGCCCTTGTCGAGGTCGTGGACGAACGGCGAGCCGTAATTGGGGGCGAAAACCATCGCGTCGCCGCCGATCAGCACGTTGCGCTCGGGATTGCGCGCGTGCTGCACGTAGCGCGACGGCGCCGTCGCGCAGAGCTGTCGCGCGAGGCCGCGCGGAAAGCGCACCCGCTCGCCCTTGATGTCGCAGCCCGCGCCGCGAAAGAGCTCGAGCGCGCGGGGAAAGTCGCGAAACTCGATGCCGATCTCCTGCAAGAGCGTCTCGGCGTTGCGCTCGATCGTATCGAGACCCTCTTGGCTGATGAGTTCGGTCAGCGGAATCTTGCGGGTGATATAGGGAACGGAGGCGTGCGAACGCTGGGCGCGAGCGCTGCGGCGCGCTTCGCGGCCGCGCCGCGGCTCCCTGGCGGCGGCCGATGCAATTTCCGTCATGGCGTTCTCGCCTTCCCGAAGCCCATTTTGCTTGTTCGACGGAGACCTTGCGCCACAGCGGCGGCGATTTGAACCCCGAAAATTGAGGCCCCCGTATCCATCGGGCTGGGGAACTACTCGGACGCTGTCGCTCGCAAGAACTTAACCCTTCAACCTCGCCAGGGCTTGCGCGCCCCATGCCGGACATGAATCACCCAAACTTCATTGGCCTCGACCGTCCAGTAGACGAGATAAGGATATCGGCCGATGGCCATCCCGCGCGTCGCCCCCTTGCCCGTGGTATAGCCGACGCCTGGGTTCTCGCCGATCATATCGATCGCGCGTTTGATCGCCAGTTTCACATTGCTTGCGCCGTGAGGGCTGCGCTCATCAATATACTTCAGAATGTTTTGCAGGTCATATTGGGCGCGCCGCGTAAAGCGAACGATCATAGACCGTGACGCTTCCAGAGCGCCGCGATCTCTGCTGCGGAAGCAAACTCTCCACGCCTCGCCTGCGCGAGACCTTCTTCAATCGCTGCGGCGCTTTCGCTATCGAGCGGCATTGGGCCCGCTCGCGCTTCGATAACCCAAAGCAGCATTTCCGCGGTCTCGTCCTGATCCGCCGGCGAGAGCTTACGGACCTCGGCAATCGCACGATCGAGGAGCTTGGTCATTGGCGTATTGTATCAAACTTGCTTCGACCCCGCCAACCCTGGCTATTCAAACAGATGGACCGCGCTTTCGAGCCTCACGGCGCTGCGCTGCTCACCGCTGTCTCGTCTCCCAGTGCGGCGCGACATAATAGGGCGCGTTGGAGGCCGGAAGAGGATCGCGGCCGCGGATCATGTCGGCCGCCTTCTCAGCCATCATGATCGTCGGCGCGTTAAGATTGCCGTTGGTGATCGAGGGCATGATCGAGGAATCGACGACGCGCAGACCCTCGACTCCGATCACCCGCGTTTCCGGATCGACGACCGCGGCCGGGTCCGCAAGCGACCCCATCTTGCAGGTGCAGGAGGGATGGTAGGCGCTCTCGACTTTTTCGCGCACGAAGGCGTCGACCGCCTCGTCGCTCACGCAGTTCGCCCCGGGCTTAATCTCGCGGCCGCGGTACGGATCGAAGGCGCGTTGAGCGAAGATTTCGCGCGTGAGGCGCACGCAGGCGCGCATCTCGATCCAGTCTTCGGAATTGCTCATATAGTTGAACTGGATTAGCGGCGGCTCGGCGGGATCGGGCGACTTCAGGCGAACCCAGCCGCGGCTTTTCGACCGCATCGGGCCGACATGCGCCTGAAAGCCATGCTCGCGCGCGAGCGACGAGCCATCGTAGGCGACCGCCATCGGCAAGAAATGGAACTGAATGTCGGGGTAGCGGACGCCGGAGCGCGAGCGAATGAAGCCGCCGGCCTCGAAATGATTGGACGCGCCAAGCCCACGCCCGCGCAAGAGCCACTGCGCGCCGATCAGCGCGCGCGCTACGAGGCCGGTGTGGCCATAGAGCGTGATCGGCTGCTTCGAGGCGATTTGGAAGGTGAATTCGAGATGGTCCTGCAGGTTTTCCCCGACGCCCGGCCGGTCAGCGACGACATCGATGCCGAGGGCGCCGAGTTCCGCCGCCGGACCGATGCCCGAGAGCTTCATGAGTTGCGGCGAATTGATCGGCCCGCCGCACAGGATGACCTCGCGCCGCGCGACGACCTTCTGCTCGCCTGCCTGACGCGTGTAATGGACGCCAACAGCGCGGCGCCCCTCGAAGGCGATCCGGGTCGCGAGCGCGTGCGTAAGGACCTTGAGGTTGCGGCGTTTCATCGCCGGGCGAAGATAGGCGTTGGCGGTGGATGAACGCACGCCGTCCTTGACCGTCATGTCGAGGGGTCCAAACCCCTCCTGCCGCTCGCCATTGAGGTCGCCGCTGACCGGATAGCCGGCCTGCCGCCCCGCCTCGATGAACGCGTCGTAGAGAGGGTTGCATTCAAGGCCGTGCGACGTCGCGAGCGGCCCTCCGTCGCCGCGATAGGCGTCGGGGCCGCCGCGAAAGCTCTCGGCGCGGCGGAAGTAGGGCAGCACGTTTCTATATCCCCAGCCCTTCGCGCGCTCCTCTTCCCAGCGTTCGAAGTCGAGCGGATGCCCGCGCACATAGACGAGGCCGTTGATGGAGGATGAGCCGCCCAGAACCTTGCCGCGCGGACATTGGATGCGTCGGCCGTTAAGATGCGGCTCGGGCTCGGTGCGATACCCCCAATTGTAAGTCTTGGAGTTCATCGGGATCGCGAGCGCCGCCGGCATCTGGATGAAGGGAGACCGGTCGGATCCGCCGTATTCGAGCACGATGGCGGTCGCTTGGCCATCTTCGGTGAGCCGGTCGGCGAGCACGCAGCCCGCGGAGCCCGCGCCAACGATCACGTAATCGAAAGCCTCATCGCTCACCGCTGCTCCTAGCCTTCAACCTCTCGACCACGCGAGCATGTGCGCCTGGGGACAACGAGGCGGCAAGCGCGATGTTGCTCGGACGCTATCGAAAAAAGATGCCGCTCATCGTCAAGAATCTGACGCTTGCTCGTCCCGGCGGACCGGAGTCGGCCCTCTGGCAGTGTCAGCCCACTCGGGAAGTTGTCGGCCAAGCAGCCGACCATCGAAGGCGAAGGGCTGGCTTCTTAACGCTGCTATGTATCGCGGCAACGTCTCACCACGCAGGCTGCCGCCGTGCATCGGATGCACCCAGGCCGGCGCCAGCCGCTCGACGCGATCAACGACACGCAATACCGGTTCCGCGCCGCCAAAGAGTCCAGATGACCGGTACCACTCGCACATATCTGTCCCGAGATCCTCCTCAACCACCGGCGGCTGATCGTCGGGCTGGATGAACAGATCAGCAGGAAACAGATTGCCATTCGTCTCTTCGAATACCATCATCGAGTCCCAATGGTGGACGTGTGGCGTCTCCCAGAAGCGCAGCCGATGTCGCCCGAGATCAAGCACATCGCCGTCCTGCACGCCCTGGACGGGCGCGCTGTAGTCCCATTGCCGGAGGTTGATCCGATAGCCAACTGCGCTGCGGGCCAGCACAGCCTGCGCGGCCTCAGCGACGAACCGGCCCATTCCGCCGCATTCGTCCGCCTCGAAGTGAGGCACGATAATGTAGCGCAGGCGAGAAGGGTCGAGGACCCGTGCGACTGCCGCCCGCACATCATCGTACATCGGAAAAGCGCCCGTATGGATGAGTGCCGGTTTTTCGTCGTCGATGAGGAATTGGTTAAAGCTAATCCGCGTCGCGGAACATAGCCCGAAATGCGGTAGATGCCGTCAGCAAGATGATCCAGTCGTGTCATGGCGGTTGTCCTCGCGGCGATGGGACCTTCAGATAGGCTCGGGTCCGCGGGAGATCGCGGCGACGCCGGTGCGCGAAACCTCGACGAGCCCGATCGGGCGCATGAGATCGACGAAATCGTCGATCTTGCGCGGCGCGCCGGTCAATTCGAAAATGAAGCTCTCGACGGTTGCGTCGATCACCTTGGCGCGGAAGGCTTCGGCGAGGTTCATCGCCTCGACCCTGTTCTCGCCTTTGCCCCTGACCTTGATCATCGCGAGCTCCCGCTCGATCGCGCGCACGGTCAGGGTCAGATCGGTCACCGAACGGATAGGAACGAGACGCTCGAGCTGATGGCGGATCTGCTCGATGATCTCGGGCGTGCCGGAGGTCACGATGGTGATGCGCGACGCGTGGGTCTCGTGCGCGACCTCGGCGACCGTTAAGCTCTCGATGTTGTAGCCGCGCCCCGAAAACATGCCGACCACCCGCGCGAGGACGCCGGGCTCGTTGTCGACCAGCACCGAGAGCGTGTGGGTCTCGATGTTGGACCTCGTAGTCGCCGAGGAATAGGGCGAGAGCGGGAAGGCGGTCGAGGTCTTGCTCATGCGAGTCCATGTCCTTTTTGTCGGCGCGGGATTGCGCGGCGCGTCCGGTTCAGCTTCAAGCCGCGACGGCTCTGCGCTGCGTCGCGACCCAGCGCTGGAAGAGGTCGAAGTCGATGTTGCCGCCCGACAGCACGAGCCCGACCTTGCGCCCCTTGAGGCGCGATCGGTCCTTCATCGCTGCGGCGAGCGCGGCGGCGCCCGCGCCCTCGGCGAGATTGTGCGCATCGGTCCAATAGGCGCGAATGGCGGACGCAATGTCCTCGTCGCTCACGAGCGCAATGCGCGCCGCGCCCTTGAGGATCACGGCGAGCGCCTCCTCGTCCGGAACCCGCGTCGCCATCCCGTCGGCCAAGGTGTCGGCGGTGTTGGTGCGAACGACATGGCCAGCGGCGAAAGAGAGCGCGTAGGCCGGCGCCTCCGCCGACTGAACGCCGACAATTTCGGTCTTGAGCCGCAGCGCGTCGCGCGCCGCGATGCAGCCGCAGATTCCCGATCCCTGGCCGATTGGAACGTAGAGCACGTCGAGGTCGGGGCGTTCGCTTAAGAGTTCGAGCGCATAAGTGGAGACGCCGAGCGCCAGATCGCGATGGAAGGACGGAACCGCATGCAGGCCACGCGATTCCGCGAGCCGCACCGCCTCCTCGCGCGCCGCCTGAAAGTCATGGCCGAATTCGATGAGCTCGGCGCCAAGCCCGCGCATCGCGGCGTTCTTCTCGCTCGAATTGCCTTGGGGCACGAGGATCGTCACCGTCAGGCCAAAGCGTCGCCCGGCGAAGGCGAGACTTGCCCCATGATTGCCGCGCGTCGCCGAAATGAGTCCTCTCGTCGCCGGCTCGCGCCGCATCAGGGCGCCCGCATAGATAAGGCCGCCGCGCACTTTGAACGCGCCCGTAGGCAGATGGTTCTCGTGTTTGACCACGACCTCGGCGCCGAGCCGCTCGGCGATGAGCGGCCATGACAACGCCGGCGTCGGGCGCAAGGTCCTTAAGACCACCTCGTGCCCCCGGCGCATCTCTTCCAAGCTGAACATCGTCAAAAGCCCTCACCCCCTGCCCCTCTCCCTGAGGGAGGGGGGAGAAAACGCTAAACCAGCATCCTGCCCTTCTCGTCGATCACGTTGTCGAGCTCGACGCCCGCGTCGTCCTCGAGGTCGGCCATGATCATTTCGTTGTGCGCCTTGCCCGACGGGATCATCGGGAAGCAGTTTTCCTTCTGATCGACGAGGCAGTCGAAAATGACCGGTTTCGGCGTATCGATCATCTCGAGGATCGCCGCGTCGAGCTTGGCCGGGTCGGCGCAGCGGACGCCATGCGCGCCGTAGGCTTCGGCGAGCTTGACGAAGTCAGGGAGCGAATCGGTGTAGCTCTCCGAATAGCGCCCGCCGTGCAGGAGCTCCTGCCATTGGCGCACCATGCCCATGTACTGGTTGTTGAGAATGAAGATCTTGACCGGCAGGCGGTATTGGATGGCGGTCGACATCTCCTGCATATTCATGAGGATCGAGGCTTCGCCCGCGACGTCGATGACGAGCGACTTCGGATGCGCGAGCTGCACGCCGATCGCGGCCGGCAGCCCGTAGCCCATTGTCCCGAGGCCGCCCGAGGTCATCCA
>Ga0209040_10004805_pt1 | contig 10159 bp, 7 predicted proteins | sample BogFormECP12_OM3_FD_188240 | JGI IMG/M metagenome (GOLD analysis project Ga0209040, IMG submission 188240) | Bog forest soil microbial communities from Calvert Island, British Columbia, Canada - ECP12_OM3 (SPAdes) (version 2) | ecosystem: Environmental > Aquatic > Freshwater > Wetlands > Bog ... | reverse complement strand
CTAGGGCGTGACTGGCTCGCTGGCGTCTAGCCGTCCGAAAGCCAACGCAGGCGTCACTGTTGCGGGCAAAACGCTCCGGCCAAAATCATTGCGTCTCAACCCGAAACTTCAAATAGCCTCCGGGCGCGAGACCCATTGCAGTCAGTTTAATATGCGGCGGCGGCGGTAGCTGGGTCGCGAGCGGGGACGTCAAATAGGTCGCGGTCACCGTGGCCGGCAAAGGCGCGAGCCGCCAGTTGCCGTCGGATCTGGGCGAAAGGTCTTTGGCCGATTCGACGTAGCGCAGCAGGATGTCTCGCACGGCGTCAGGAGCTTCGATCACGAGATGTCGTGAATTGCATCCCGGGAAGCCCCCGCCGCCACTGGCGCGGTAGTTGTTGGTGACCACGAGGAACGCCTGTTTGGGATCCAATGGGGCGCCATTGTGCGTCAGACCACGAATGCGGCGCGCGTCTAGCGCGATCAGCTCGCCGGAATCGTCGTAGCGGGCGGGTTGCGTCACGTCGATCGAATATTCGACGCCGTCGATGACGTCGAAATTATAGCAGGCGAAGGCTGGGCCGAGCAGCGGCTGCTCGGTGGTCGAAGAAGGATCGACTCGCAGGAAAATCGATGCCGATCGTTCCAGCCATTCCTGCAGTGTGGCGCCGTCGACCTTCAGGACGCGGAGACTGTTTGGGTAGGGATAGATGTCCGCGACCTCCTTGATCCCGATCGGCCCCCGCGCGACATCTGTGTAATAGTCCGGGCCATTGCGGCCGCCGCATTTGAACGGAGCGGCGGCTGAGACGATAGGCAAGGCGGCAAGATCCGCGTCGGCGGCGGCGAGCGGCGTCGCATAGGCGCGCTGGGCTTCGTTGATCAGCTGCACCGTCGGATCGTCGGCGATCATCGCCAGGTACGTGTGAAGCGGCTCTTTCAGCGTTCCGACCGGCCCGCGAATGTAATGCAGCGTCGCCTCATGCGCAGCGCTGGCCGCCTGGAGCACCTTCGGATCGGAATCGACCAGCGCCACGGCGGCTCCATTCTCGCCGCGCCTTGCGATAGGTCGGGCTTCGACTTGAGACTTGACGACACGCCATCCGGCGGGGCCCTGTTCCAGCGCCAGATCGATGATCCCAAGGTGACTGCCCCAGAAGCCCGCCATGACGGCGGGCTTGCCGTGGATGAGCCCCCGAACCGCGTCCAGACCGGCGACGTCGGCGAAATCCTGGCCGGGGAAGAGCAGGTGCTGGTGACCGATGAACTGCGCGTCGACGCCGTCCACTAGCGCCAGATCCTGCGCGGCGTTCTCTTCTCCGAGCGTGCGTCCGAGACGCGATATGCCGGAGTGGCACAGGGCAACGATGAGATCGACGCCTTTACCCCTTAGGGTTGCGACTTCAGTCTGCGCCGCCTCGACAATGTCGAGCATCTTTAGCCGTCCGGCGACATGGGCCTCGTCCCATTGCGCGATCTGCACCGGCGCGAAGCCCATCACGCCAATTCTCAGCCGGACGGTGGTTCCGGCGTCGTTGAGGAAGAGGCGCTCGATCACGATCGACGACGGAAACCAAGGACTGCCATCCATCCGCTGGATGTTCGTGCAGACCACTGGAAAGCGCGCCGACCCGTAGGCGCGCTCGAGAATGTCGAGCCCATAGTTGAACTCGTGGTTGCCAAGCGCAGCAGCCGCGTAGTCCAACACGTTCATCGCCGCGATGACCGGATGAACGGCAGTTAAATCCTTCGAAACCGACTGCGCGGCGTAGTCGCCGAGAGGCGTGCCTTGAAGAATGTCGCCGTTGTCGAAGAGCAGACAATTACGCGCTTGCCCACGGGCCTCAGCGATCAGCGCCGCAGTTTTCGATAGACCAACCGACGGATCGGGGCGATCACGAAAATAGTCGTAGGGGTAAAGATTGGCGTGCAGGTCCGTCACGCCGAGCAGGCGCAAACTGAGACGCCGCTGGGCGCCCGCGAATCCGGAGTCCATATCGACCTCGAGGCGGCATGGCGGCAGGCTTAGCGCGGGAGGGCGTGAGCGGCAAGCGTCGCTGAGGGGAGCGACCGCCCTAAAGCCTCGCTTGCGGGCGCTGAACGCCGAGCGGGGGAATCGCTTGGCCTAGCGGCTTGCCGTCCCATCCGCCGGGAGGAACTGCGACGTCGTTGGCCACCGGATCGGGCGTTGCGACTTTGAACTTGGCCAATTCGTCTGCTGCGGTGGCGAGCTCCTGAGGGTTCATTTTCGCAGCGACCTCGTCGCGCTTGTTGGCCGCGTCCGCGTCGCCCTGAGCGGCGGCGAGCGAGAACCATAGCCACGACTGTCGAAAGTCCTGTTCGACACCGAGGCCGCGCGCATAAAGCACGGCGAGATTGTACTGGCTGTCGCGAACGCCCAGTTCTGCGGCCTTGCGAAACCACTTCGCCGCTTCGACGTAGTCAGGCTTGTCGTCGATCGGTTCGGCGTTCATCACAGCCAGATTGTGCGCGGCCCGGGCGTTACCGGCTTCCGCCGCCTTGGCGTACCAACGTTTGGCCGTGGCGGCGTCCCGCGTCACCCCGACCCCCTTTTGATAGAGGGCGCCGACCCTGAACTGCGCAGGCGCGAAACCGGAAGAGGCCGCACGCTCGAACCAAATGGCCGCCGCATGTTGGTCCTGCGCGATCCCACGGCCTTCGAAGAGTCGTTGCCCCAATTCGTACTGCGCACCCGGCGAGCCTGCGACGACGGCATCGCGCAGGCCCTGCGGCAGTCCGAGAGGAATCGAGGTGATCAGCTCCGGCGGCAAAGGTCCAGCAATCGAATTGCTCTTTGCAGCCTCAGGCGAAGTTACGATTGAAGCGGTCGGCGAGGTGTCGACCGGTCGGGTGGTTGTATCGACTGGTCGGGCGCCTGTCTTGACGCCAAGAGCGAAGTCGAACCCGTTGCGAGACGGAGCATCCGTCTCAGCCGCCTTGGCCGGCCGCCCTTCCGGCCCCGGTCTTTGCAGGAAGGGCGCGTGTATGCCGACCAGGCGGACAGCGACTGTCGCGACGATCGCCAGGGCGACGGCGAGAAGAAGTGAACGCTTGTGGTTGCCGTAAAAGGTCTTTGCTCGCCCGACGCGGCGTGACGCCAAGGATGCTGGGGGCGGTGCGTCCGCGGCGCCGCTTTCGCCGCCTGCCGCCTGTGCTGCGCGCCTCGCGGCGGCGATATGCGCAGACACCGCTGGATTTGTGCGCGACCCGATGGCTTGCGCCAGGTCCCGCGCCTCCTGAGCCCGCTGCGGCGCGCCCGCGCCAGGCTCGAGCAGGAAGTCCTCCCCGCTAGGTGGTTGCGTGGACAGTTCGCCGCGCGTCGGCGAACCAGGCCCGAGCGTTTGGCGGCCCTGCGCGGACACCTGGGGAATCTCGGCGGCGAAAGCGGCGGCGCTCCGAAGGACATTGAACGGAGCCTTGCGAATGCCAACGCCCTGCGCGGCGACTAAGGCTTCGACTTCGGCGTTCGCGAGCCGCGCAATGAGTTTTTCGAGGAGGTCTTGAAGGCCCGCGAGCTGCGCCTGGGTCCGCCGGTCGATATTGGCCTGTTCGGCTCTGATTTCCGTCAGCTCCTCAACGAAGCTTGGCTGGCCCCCCGTAATGCCAAACCAGGTGGGCGTAGCTGCGGCCTCCGTGAGCTTCTCCAAGAGCTCTCTGACGAGCGGCTCGAAGGCCTCGGGCGCTCGTGACGACGCTGAAAGCCCGTCCAGCCGGTCATGGATGACGGCGATCTGCTCGGCGAGCATATCTGCCTCGACTCGGCCGGCGCTTCCGTCGTGGACACGCCGGGCGATCTCTTCCGCGATTTCATCGATCGCCTGACGGTCAAACGCAGGAACGCTTGGTTTCTCGAGCTTCGCGTGTAGCAATTGCAGCATGCCTTCGAGCCTGCGCAGGTCGAGTGAGGTGGCTGGCGCTTCAGGCGGCTGGAGTTGGTTGAGCTTGCCAATGATTCCTTCGAGCAATGGTTCGATCGAAGGCTCATCGATTTCACGCTGCCCCGCAGCGTCAAGTTTGGCGTTGATCTCTCGCATCAACGCGACGACTGGCTCGGGATTGGGGCTTTCCAGTTTCGCGCTGAGTTCTTTCAGAGACGCTTCCAATCGGTTCGCGTCGACTTGAACCTGTGGGCGCGCCTCGAGAGTCTGACGCACGCCGTCGATGCGCTGGGCGAGGTCGTCGAACGGGGCCGCGTCGAATGCGGCTTGAACCGGACGAGCGATCTCCTCATCAAGCCGCGTTGCGATACGCTCGAGCCGCTGTTCGATCGAGACGAAAGTCGGCAGCGACGTGGAGCGCTCGATTTCCCTGCGAAAGTCTGCAAGCGAGGCCGCCATCTCAGCGGATTCGACATGCGGCAGAGGACTGGCGTCCAGTCTTTCCACCCGATCAGCGAGTTCCCCGATCTTCCGTTCCAAGCGCTCGACCGGTGCCGTGCGCATCGCCGCGGCTGCGAGGAGATTGCGGACCTCTTCAGTCTGGATGCGGATGCGCTCGAAGGTCTCGGGATTGATCGCGCTCTGGGCCAGACCATCGATCTTGGCGCCGATGGCGCCGATCTCGCGTTCAAGAGCGGCGGCGGCCAACCTCGGATCGTGCGCCTCTAGCGTCGCGCGAAATTCGGCCGCCATTGCGTCCAACGGCGCCAGAAGCGATTCCCGACATCCGCTCTGTCGCAGCTTGTCGACGCGTTCGGTCAAGTCGCGAACGGCCTCTTCGAGCGCGACGACGGAGTTCCGCGGGGCGAGGTCGGCCAGACTGCGCGCCATGGCGGCGATTTCGCCTCGCATTGCATTGACGTCGGCGACCCCAATGCGCTGATCGGCTCGAAGCGCGGTGTCCAGTTTGCTTGCCAGCGCGCGAATGCCGTAACGCGCTGTTTGCGGAGGCTCGGCAAGGGCGCCGGTTTCCGGGCGATTCGAGTCATTGCGCGTCGGATCATCGCGCGGGTCGGCTGGATCGCAGGCATGTCCCGCCAGTTGATCCGCGTCTCGTTCCTGCGCCTGTTGCGGACCTACGGAATGGCCCTCGACGGCGAGGCCCACGTTCGCTCGACCGCTTTCCAATGTCGGGCGCGCCGGAGGCAAAGGCTTGCGTGCCTCCCGCGAGTCGAGCTCCCTCCGCCGCAGCGCGATTTGCGAGACCGCGGACTTCAGATCGGGGCGGGGTTGTTCCGATGCCAGTGCTGGCTGAACCCTCGATTCCCACGGCGGGGGCGCTGATTTCGCAGATGTCCAATCCTCTTCGTTCATTTCGCCAGCTAAGCGCGGATCGGACGGCTGTGTGGAAACCGGCGCGTCGGCGGCGCCGCGCCCTTTCAGGGACAGGGGTCCTTCATTGGCCTGCGGCATTTCGACTGTATCTGATTGGGGCCGCTCCTCGACAAAGGCGAGACGATCGAGGCTCGCGTTCGAGCGCTCAAGCCTCAACGCAATCGCCTCGAACGCCTCCGCAAGTCTCTGTCCATTGCGGGCGATGCGGCGCTCGATTTGCTGGACGGTCGACTCCAGCAAGTCTTGGACCTCGGGGACTTGCTGATCTTGCGGATGCCTGCCCGGACCGGCAGCCCTTTCTCCGCGCCCGGAGATCCTTTCGCGGCGAAGGTCGTGAAACTGAACGTCCTCGCCGGCGTCTTCCGATCGGACGAAGGCGGCATGCTCGACGATCGCTTCGTTCAGCCACTCTTCCGGACTCATGCCAGCGCGATGCGCTGCGTCTTCGGCGAGGCGTCGAGCTCCTGGGGCGAGATTCGCGGTCTCCCACGCCATGGCTTTGTTCATGCCCTCGACCGTCACCGGCGTTAGCGAATCGTCGCGTCCCCACGGAGGGCGGCGCGCGGAAATCTTTCGACCGGCGTGGTGAAGAAACGGTTAAAGGGGCCTCTTTCGCAACGGCGCCACACGATGGCCCAAGCAAGTTGTATTCAGGTGAATGCAACTTTTAGTTGCATTTTGATTTCGGTTAGGCATAGTGGATTCGATTCGCGCAGGGGCGCGCGAATCAGCAAGGCGCGAGCGCAACGGCGCCGACGAAAGGAGAGGTCATGAGCGGGATGTCGTCCCTCAACTATGCAACCAGCGGCGCTTCGGGAGCGCCGGAAGGGGAAGCCAATGTCACGCCTGAAGCTGGGCAGGCGGAAATGACGATCAGCCAGATGTCGCGAGTGTACGGCGTCAGCCTTCGCACGTTGCGGTTTTATGAGGACCGGGGTCTCATCAAACCGCGCCGGGAAGGCAACGCCCGCTATTATCGCGGCGCAGACCGGGTTCGCATGGAGATGATTCTCAGAGGCAAGAAGCTCGGCTTTACCCTCACCGAGATCAACGACCTGATCGGCGGAAAAGGCGCAAATGAGACGCCCGATCTCGAGGAACAGCTTCAGCCGCAGCAGATTGTGAACCAGATCGGCCATCTGGAACGGCAGCGGGAGGAGATCGACAGCGCCATCGAGCGGCTGCGGGCCACGCACAGCCGTTTGGCGGGCGCCGCGGCGTGAACGACCGGAGGGCGTAGCCTTCGCTACGCCCTGATCCGCGCCGCTTCGACGATGCGCAACGCCTCGGCGACGGCCGATTCGATTCCGAGATGGGTCGTGTCGAGCCGGACGGCGTCGTCCGCGGGGCGCAGCGGCGCTGCGGCTCGTTCGGAATCGCGGGCGTCGCGCCGCAGGATATCCGCCAGGATTGCGTTGTAGTCCGCCCTTTCGCCGCGATTCGCCAGTTCGACAACGCGGCGTTGCGCCCGAGCCCCTGCGCTCGCCGTGACGAAGATCTTGACCGTCGCATTCGGACAAATCACGGTGCCGATATCTCGCCCGTCCAGAACCGCGCCGCCGGGTCGCGCGGCAAAGGCGCGCTGGGCCTCGATAAGCGCAGCCCGCACGCCGGGCATGGCGGCGACCACCGACGCTGCCTCCGCCATCTGACGGCTGCGTAGCGTCGTCTCGTCGAAGTCGGTCAGACCGAGACCCCTCGCCGCCGAGACCGCGGATTCCTCGTCGTAGAGGTCGCGTCCCTCGGCAATCAGTGTCGCGGCGGTCGCGCGATAGAGAAGCCCCGTATCCAGATGCGGAAGCCCGTAGTGGGCGGCGAGCCGCCGCGCGATCGTGCCTTTGCCCGAAGCGGCCGGACCGTCGATGGCGATGATCATCCGCAGCGCTTCCCGGGACGGATTGCCCGAGACGGGCTCTTAGAATCCCGCGGCGCGGCTGTCGAGCGCCCGCCCACGACGCGGCGGACCCAAGGAGGGTTGGCGGTCCCGCTCTATGTCGGCTAAGGTGAAGAAAATGTGACCGCGTCGGGCGAACCGACGATGGCGAAGGGAGGACGCGATGAACCTGACGGGTGAGCAGAAGCGGACGATTCTCGCCGCCTGGCTCGGGTGGACGCTCGACGCCTTCGACTTCTTCCTCCTGACCTTCCTCCTCAAGGACATCGCCAAGGAGTTCGGCGTCGAAGTGTCGGCGGTGGCCTACGCGCTCTTCCTGACGCTCGCCATGCGCTTCGTCGGCGCCTTCATCTTCGGCCGCATCGGCGACAAATGGGGGCGCAAGCCGGCGCTCATGCTCGACATCCTCTGCTATTCGATCATCGGCGCGCTCGCGGCCTTCTCGCCGAACCTCACGATCTTCCTCGTGCTGCGCGCGCTCTTCGGCATCGCTATGGGCGGCGAATGGGGCCTCGGCAGTTCGCTGGCGATGGAGTCGATTCCCCCGCAGGCGCGCGGGACGGTGTCGGGCATCCTGCAATGCGGCTATCCGACCGGCTTCCTCCTCGCGGCGATCGCCTACGGCCTGCTCTTCGGTCGGACGTTCGGCGACTATACGATCGGCTGGCGGGCGATGTTCCTGCTCAGCGTCCTGCCGGCCTTCGTCGTGCTCTTCATTCGCTCGAGCGTGCCCGAATCGCCGGCGTTCGAGGCGTCGCAGGCGCACGACAAGCCCCACCTCTGGGCGACCGTCGCCGAGCACAAGGGCCTGGTCCTCTACATGGTCCTTCTGATGTTGTGCTTCAACCTCTTCAGCCACGGCACGCAGGACCTCTACCCCACGTTCTTGCAGAAGCAGCACAACTTCGATCCCGCGACGGTGAGCTGGATCACCATCGTCGCCAACCTCGGCGCGATCACGGGCGGCCTCGCCTTCGGCCATTGGTCCGAGAAGATCGGACGGGTCAATGCGATCACCGTCGCGGCCCTGATCGCGCTGCCCGCCCTGCCGCTCTGGGCCTTTTCGTCGACGCCTGTGCTCCTGGCGCTCGGCGCCTTCGTCATGCAGGTCGCGGTGCAGGGCGCCTGGGGCGTGGTCCCCGCCCATCTCAACGAACTGTCGCCGAGCGCGGCGCGCGCCACCATTCCGGCCTTCGTTTATCAGGCCGGCAACTTCCTCGCCTCCTACAACGCGCCGCTCCAGGCCAAGATCGCCGAGGCGAACGGGGGCAACTACGCCTACGCGCTGGCGCTGGTGGCGGCGGTGGTCGCGGTCGCGATGGTCGTCATCATCCGCTTCAGCCCGGAGAAGCGTGGGCATGTGCTCGTGGCGCACTGACGTCAAAGACGCGCCGAATGCGGGCGGCGCGCTTCCGGCGCCCGGCGGGGACGCGTCCGGGATGCGGAATTAACGATCATATTCTCCACAGAATATTGACTTTTCAAGAGGTTATGAGCGATTTGAGCGCAGAAAAATATTTCAGGGCCGGCGGTCGGGCGAGGGTTCCAAGGTAACACGGATTCCGATTGTCGAAAAGGATTTGTCGATGTGGCGACGCTCCTCAATCGGCGAGCGCCAATCCCGAGACCAGCAGGACCAGCATCATCGCCTTGCGGAACGCCTTGTCGTTGAGCCTCTGGAACAGGCCCAGCCCCACCGCCGAGCCGGCGACGGCGGCCGGCAGGCTGATCGCCAGATCGTTCACGAATCCTGAGCGACAGTCCCTGGCCGGTCATCAGCACGGCCAAAGCGAGGACCTGCGTGGCCGCCGAGAAAGCAAACCCCGTGAAGCCGAAGACAGCGGCGCCGGCGAACACTCCGGAGGCGACGGTGCAGTCGAACAGCAAGGGCGTCATGACATGCCTCAGATTCCTTCGCGGCTTCGCGACCGCGACCGGTCGATGGCATGACCGCGCCAAGCTACCCCGGCGCCTGCACATTGGAGTGTTGGTAAGCATCAAGATTGCCGCCCGCTTTGAGCGCCATCACAACGTGCCACTCATGGCGTAGCGAGCCGTTCCGGGGGATGGCAAATGGGGTCATCGTTTGCTTGGGCGAAGCGGGGCGCGGCGGGCGACGGTAGTACTTTGCAGCCCGACGACGAGCCGCTACGACTGTCGCAGAGGCGCCGCGCATTGGAGGCCGCGCCCGAAAAGGGAGAGACTCCATGCGCGACGACCCGGCCCGGTTCGTAGGCTCCATCCCTGAACATTACGATCGGGGCATGGGGCCCGTCATCTTCGCCGGACCGGCCGACCTCGTTGCGACGCGGGTCGCGTCATTCGCGCCGTCGCGGGTGCTCGAGACCGCCGCCGGCACAGGGATCGTCACCCGACGACTGCGCGACCTCCTTCCGGCTGCGACCGAGATCGTGGCGACCGACCTCAACCCGGCGATGCTCGACGTCTCTCGCGGGAAATTCAAGCCCGGCGAGGCCGTGACACTTGAGGCGGCCGACGCGACGGCGCTTCCCTTCGCCGACGGCGAGTTCGACGCGCTCGTCTGCCAGTTCGGCGTGATGTTCTACCCCGACAAAGAGAAGGCCTATCGCGAAGCGCGCCGCGTGCTTGCGCCCGGCGGACGCTATGTCTTCAGCGTGTGGGACGCGGTCGATCACAATCCTTTCGCCCGCATCGTCGGAGACGCGCTGCGCAGCGCCTTCGCCGCCGACCCGCCGCCCTTTCTCAATGTGCCCTTCGGCTATGCCGCGCTCGATCCGATCAAGGCGTCGTTGCTCGCCGGCGGATTTGCCGGGCTTCGTATCGACGTCGTCCGGACGGAGGGCGCGATCGCGGATCTCGACGCCTTCGCCAACGGCCTCGTTCGCGGCAGCCCGCTCATCGACCAGATCGAGTCGCGCGGCGTCGAGCCCGAAAAGCTGGTCGGCGTGGTGAGGCAAACGCTGCGAGACGAATTCAGCGCCGGCGTGGCGCCGCTTCAGTTCATCGTGTT
>Ga0209040_10004804_pt1 | contig 10159 bp, 10 predicted proteins | sample BogFormECP12_OM3_FD_188240 | JGI IMG/M metagenome (GOLD analysis project Ga0209040, IMG submission 188240) | Bog forest soil microbial communities from Calvert Island, British Columbia, Canada - ECP12_OM3 (SPAdes) (version 2) | ecosystem: Environmental > Aquatic > Freshwater > Wetlands > Bog ... | reverse complement strand
GCGGTTCGAAGGGCTGGAAAGTCGTAGCGCTGCGGCCAGCCGACTTCTTCAACCAGTAACTTTTAGAACTCCAAGTCAACTTCTCTGGCATGAAACGCGACTATCCCGAGCGACCCATCATTGGCGTAGGAGCCGTCATCGTCCGGGGCGAGCGCGTCCTGTTGGTTCGCCGGGCCACCGAGCCGCTCAAGGGAGAATGGTCCGTCCCCGGCGGCGCATTGGAACTCGGAGAGAAGCTTCGCGATGGCGCAGCCCGTGAGGCCCGGGAAGAAACCGGACTGCAAGTCGAAGTCGGCGAGGTGCTGGACGTCTTTGACAGCATCTTCGCCGACGGCGACGGGCGCACACAGTACCACTTCGTGCTGATTGACTTCCTCTGTCGGCCCCTGGCCGGAGAAGCCTTTGCCGGCAGCGATGTCAGCGAGGTGGTGTGGGTGACGGAGTCGGAACTTGCTGGAATGGAGCTCCGGGGATCCATTGCGCAGGTGGTGCGCAAGGGATTGGCGGCGAGGAAGACGAGCCGGCCGGACGAACCCCCGAGCAAATCCAGCTAGCTCAAATTTTTTTCGCGGCGACCGTAACCTTTCTATGTCTCCGCAGTCCTATCCGGCACTGGGTGGATCCAGGCAGCAGGCACTTCGCCCGACAACGGATTCAAGAAGGCGAATGCCACTGGAACATGGACCACCACTTACGTGTGGGGGTCGCCTCGGCCAAGAGAGTACGGGCTTCCAGAAGAAAATGTTTCCCTATGCGCGGGAAATCCGACACAATGCTTGGCACGTATTCTGGTCAGGGCCAAAGTCAAGATCTGAGACTCAGGTCTTCCAAAAAAATCAGTAGAGGAGAAATGCTGCAATGACGAAATCGATGAAGTCACTCATGATGGGAGCTGCACTCGCGGGCTTCATGGCGGGCAACACGGCCATGGCGCAGACACCGTCGTCCACCTCCAACGCATTTTCCAGCGGCTCGAACCTGGGCCAGATGTCAACCGCATTCGACAAGGACAAACACGCCTGCAAGGGCCAGAACTCTTGTAAGGGCAAGGGCGGGTGTAAGACCGGCGATAACGGTTGCAAGGGCAAGAACTCCTGCAAAGGCAAGGGCGGCTGCGCGACCGACGGATCGAAACCTCCGGCGTAGTAAGCTCCATCACAATCTGATCACGAGGGCCGGAGCTTCAGACGCCCGGCCCCGAGATCAACTTTTCATGACAAGTCCTGGATTCAATCGAAATGCCAGCGAATCGCTTTAACGGCTTCACGGAATACGGAGTGGGAATCGGGTTGCGGATCCCGCACTACAACCACATCCTCGAGCGGAAGCCGGAGGTCGACTGGTTCGAGATCATCTCGGAAAATTTCATGGTGGATGGCGGGCGTCCCCTGTCAGTGCTCGATCAGATTCTCGAGCAATACCGCGTGGTGCAGCATGGCGTCTCCATGTATTTCGGGTCGGTGGAACCGCTGAATCGTGAGCACCTGCGGCAGCTGAAGGCGCTGGTGCGGCGCACCAAAACGCCTTGGCTCTCCGACCACCTGTGCTGGGGCAGTGTTGACGGGACGTATTCTCACGACCTGCTGCCCATGCCCTACACCTTCGAGGCCGCCAAGAAGACCGCGCAGAAGATTCGCGAGGCGCGCGATTTTCTGGAAGTCCCGGTGGTCGTGGAGAACGTCAGCAGCTATGCCGAATTCCATGCTTCGGAGATGACGGAGTGGCAGTTCCTCACCGAAGTCGTAGAAGATGCCGACTGCGGAATCTTGCTGGACGTGAACAACGTCTACGTGTCCTCGCGCAATCATAATTTCGATTCGTATGACTACTTGCATAACGTACCGCACGAGCGGGTCGCGCAGATTCATATTGCGGGGCATTCAAAATTCGAGAAGTACATCCTGGACACGCACGACCACGCCGTGATCGATCCGGTGTGGCAACTTTACTCGCGGGCGATTGAACTGGTTGGTCCGACGGCGACGCTGCTGGAGTGGGACGATCGCATTCCGTCGTTCGACGAAGTGCATGGCGAAGCGCTGAAGGCGAATCGTTACGTGCGCGAGAAGGTGCTGGCGTGATGGACCTCGACCACATTCAGCGCAGCATGTTCAACGCCGTGCGCCAGCCCCTGACCGCTTCCGAAGGTATGCGTCAGCGCACCAGCGACGGACGCTCGTTGCGTCGCATTGCCGAGCAGATCATCAAGCCGAACGACCGCCTCAGTTCGTTCGAGCGCCTGGAGATTTACAACCGGCAATACTGGTTTCGGGTGCTGGCGGCGCTGGCGGAGGATTTTGAAGGCCTGCGCCTGATCATCGGCGATCGTCAATTTGAAAACCTGTCGATCGCCTATCTGCAGGATTGCCCCTCGCAGTCGTTCACGCTGCGAAATTTGGGATCGCGCCTGGAGTCGTGGCTGCGGTCACACCCCGAGTTCATTGCCGGAGTCGAAGACATCGCCCTGGACATGGTGCGACTGGAGTGGGCGGAGATTGAAGCGTTCGACGAGGCGTCGAAGCCGAGCCTGACGGAAGCGGACTTGGCGGCGCTTGGCCCAGACCCGCAATTCGAGTTGCAGCCGTATATCTGGTTACTGGAGCTGCGATTTCCGGTGGACGAAATGCTGCTGGCGATCCGTCACGAGCAGCGGGAAAACGACATCGTCAGCAATGCTGTCGCGAGCAACTCGCAGCGACGGCGCGCCCGCAAGCGCTCGTTGCCCAAGCCCGAGAAGATTTTTCTGGCAGTCCATCGCGCCGACAATTCGGTGTACTTCAAGCGGCTCGATGCGGAGGCGTTTAGCATTCTCAGTGCCTTGCGCGACGGCAAGCGCCTGTCGGAAGCGGTCGAATGTGTCGACTGGAAGAGTCGCTCCGGTGAGCAGGCGGCGGAAAACCTACAAGCATGGTTCGCGCTCTGGTCATCCCTGGGTTGGTTCTGCAAGACAAACTAGGACGGATTTCATGACAACTTCTGCAAACAAACTTCAGTGGGCGTATTCGCTCTTTGAAGATGGCGCCAACTCCCTGCAATCTCTGTTTCTACTGATTGTCAGGCTGTACTGGGGATGGCAATTTTGCCAGACGGGCTGGGGCAAGCTGCACAACCTGCCGCATGTGGTCGAGTTCTTCACCAGCCTGGGCATTCCCGCACCCGCCCTGAACGCATACTTTGTCAGCGGCCTGGAATTTGCCGGCGGAATTTTGCTTGCGCTGGGGCTCGGCGGACGGTTGATCGCCCTGCCTCTCACCTTCGACATGATCGTGGCCTACGTAACCGCTGATCGCGCTGCGCTGCTGTCGTTCTTCTCCAAACCAGAAGACTTCTCTGCCGCCGCGCCGTTTACTTTTCTCATGGCGTCGCTGATCATCCTTATCTTCGGGTCGGGGCGGTTTTCGCTGGACTACCTCATCGATCGTTACTGGCCGCGACGCTCCGCATGAACTGGTGCCGGTGCGACAGGATTCATGTCGTGCGCTAAAATTCGAGGCACATGCAGTTTTCAGCCGGTCGGCATTTACACCGCACTCTTCTAATCGTTGCGATGGCGATTTGTTCTCTGGGTGCAATTGTGTGGCTCGGCTCAGGGCGCGAGCAGGCAGCAGGTCCGCCGTCGAGGGTCAACATTTGCGGTTCCGTCATTGATGTTCATTTCTTCGGCGAGACCAACTCTGCCACCCGCAACGACATCATGACTTGGGTCCGGCGCGCCAGTGATGCGGTGTGCACCTACTACGGCAAGTTCCCTGTTCCCCATCTGAGCCTGGACGTTCGAGTTCGCGGAGGTCCCGGCGTGCACGGCGGAGTGACTTACCCAACCAGCGGCGGCTCTATCAACATCTCGCTGGGAGTTGCCACAACGGTTGCGCAACTGAATGACGACTGGATGCTGACCCATGAGATGATTCACCTGGCGTTCCCGTCCATGGCGGAGAATCACCACTGGATCGAGGAAGGCATATCGGTTTACGTCGAGCCGGTGGCCCGCGTGCAGGCCGGGCAACTTTCCGCGGCGCGAATGTGGCACGACGTTGCCCGCGACATGCCGCAGGGCGAGCCGGAAGCAGGAGACCAGGGACTCGATCGCACTCCGACCTGGGGGCGCACCTACTGGGGCGGAGCGATGTTCTGCCTGATTGCAGATGTCCGCATCCGCGAGCAAACGCACAACCAGAAGGGCTTGCAGGACGCGCTGCGTGGAATTCTTGCGGCGGGCGGGAACATCACCCAGGATTGGGACATCAAGCGAGCACTTGCGGTGGGCGATAAGGCAACGGGAACCACTTTGCTGACTGATTTGTACGGCGAGATGCGCGACAAGCCTGATCCCGTGGATCTTGCGGGGCTATGGAAGCAACTGGGAGTGCACCTACAGAAGGATGGATCGATCCAGTACGATCCTAGCGCGCCTGAGGCCGCCATTCGAGCCGCAATCACGAGTCCGCAGCCTACGGCGCAGCGCGGCCAACCGTAAATTGGTCCCTAGCGGACTATAAAGCCCGCGAGGATGGAAAAATGAGCGCTTTACGGCACAGCTGAAGCTGTGCTCTTTCAAATCATCCTGCCCGTCAACACAGGCCTACAAATACACGCGTTCCTGCGCACGAATCGCACGATAACGCTCGAATACTTTGCGATCGCTTTCCAGGCCGAGCGCCGACCGCAAGCTGCTGCCGCGGAAGGTGTGCATCAGCATCCGGGGCCAGTTCTTGAAAACGAACCACGGCTCCCTGGAAATCACGGCGGGCATGTGCGCGGTTTTCATCCAGCGCTCTCTTCGCCACCGCTCGTACTCGATCTCCTCCGGAGCAAGGTGATCGGTCGCGACCACGGCGGTCGTGCCATCGTATTCTTCTGGCCGCTCGATCTTAATAAGGTTGCGGGCGCGGAAGTCCTTCGTCATCGGCGTGCCGGGATAGGGTGTGGGATGCTGGATGTAAGGCCAGTCAACATATTTGCGGGCGAAGTCGAGATTAGTGCGGATGGAATCGAGGGTGTCGTCGGGGTTGCCGACGATCAGGCCGCCCACGACGTACATCTTGTGCTGGTGCAGAATCTCAATCGCGCGAATGCTGGCATTGCCGGTACGCCTTCCGTCTTCGCGAAATGAGTTCTTGGCCGAAGCCTTCAGGTAGACGAGGTCGTCTTCCAGGATGTTCTCGATCCCCAAAAACACATAACGGAAGCCTGCCTTTTGCATCAGCGGAGCCAGCGTCTCGCCATGCATGGCAATGGGCGAGGTCATGGCCTGTACGGTGTAGGCAATGTCGTTCAGCCCGGCATCGATGATGGCATGGCATAGCGCTTCGAAGCGCTTGATGTTCAGCGAAATGTTGTCGTCCACCAGGAAGATCGCTCGCGCCCCATTGTCCCTGGCATCGCGGATGTCGGCCAGCACGCGGTCGAAGGAATAGGTGTGAAAGTTGCGGCCGCGCATCTCGATGATGGAGCAGAAGCCGCAATCGAATGTGCATCCGCGTGAGGTCTCGACAACATCGACCCGGCGTCCAAGCATGGTGTAACCGCCGAGGATGCGCGCCTTGCGGTTGGGAAGCTTGATCTCGCCGTTTTCCAGACTATGCACCGGGCGTGGCACATTCTCGCGCCAGGTTGCGCCGTCACGATAGGTGAGCCCTGCGATGCTGTCGAAGCCGTGTCCGTTGTCGCTTTCCAAAGCGCGTAGCAATTCGCGGAAGGTTAGCTCGCCTTCGCCGCGCGCGATGAAGTCCACACCGCTTCCCTCGTGCTGATAGGCATCGGCGGCGAGACTGGGATCGTAGCCGCCCACTACGACGCGCACTGCGGGCTTGAGCGCGCGCACCAGTTCAATTACGTGAAAAGCCGTTTTACGCTGGAACGTCATCACCGACAGTCCGACGACGTCGGGGTCGAGTTCGCGCATCAGCCGCTCGATGGTCTGTCGGACACTATGCTGCACGAGGATAAGGTCGGCGACCGCGACTTTGTGGTGGGGATCAACGTTGCCCGCCAGCGACGTGAGGCCTCCGTTCGGCATGCGCACGGCGACTGTGGGCATGTGCTCGAATGAATCGGGCATGGCGAGCAGGAGTACTTTCACAGTACGGCTCCTTCGGATTCTTCCGCGGACCCCACAACGGCCTGAGTGCATAAATGGTACACCGAAATCCCGGCGCGCAGCGAACGGAGCAACACAGTTTGTTGTTCGTTTTGCGGCCGGCGCGAACGAACTCCCACCCCGCCTGTCTCCTTCAGGGTGTAGACTTTCTCCCGTTACTATTTACTTCCCATTGCAATGACAGGTTGATGCGTAGTGGGATTCTGCGCCGCATCCTGAATCTCAAAGGAGGCCTATGATTCGCAAAGCTTTGATTGCAGCATTTGTCCTGATTCTCACTCTCTCGGCTGTCGGCCAAGGCACCGCCCCGGCTATCGTGGCGGGAGCGGACCTGAAGAAGGTCGTACCCGACAGCTACTTTTTTCGTGGCTTGAGCGCGACAACACAGTTGCGCAACTCTTCCGCTATTCACTACCCGGACGACTTCTACGTCATCATCGGACTGGTTGACACGTCTGGATACTCGACTGACATCAAGGCGAAATATAACGGCATGTTCATCACCGAGAAGACGCTGAAGTTCGGCAGCAGCACGCTGGGTCCCGGGCAGTATGGGATGGGGTACACGGCGGATGGCAAGTTTCACATATTGAGTGTGGACGGCAATGAATTGCTAGTGGCCGACATTGTGATGGATGACAAACTGGCCCGTCCCCAGCCGCTGAAGATCGTTATGGACGGCGGGACGGCGAAGCTCTATCTCGGCAAGAAGTACGTCACGTTCACCGCGCAGTAGGATTTCGATTAGATGCTCAGGTGCCCCAGGTTCGCGATGCCGAGGGTGTGGCAGCGCTAACCTGGGATTTCAATTCCCCCACGCCTGGGTCGTAAAGTTTTCGCCACAACCCATTCGAGAGATCAGGGAATGGTTCGGAGATCTTTTTCAGTATTCGCAGTACTGGCTGCCATCACGCTGTCGCAGGCCGCTGCGCAGGGCAAGCCCGACGCTCCGCCGCCATTCGATGTACGCGAACATTACACCAAGTACGAGTACTCGATTCCCATGCGCGATGGTAAAAAGCTGTTCACGGCGATCTATGTGCCGAAGGATAGCTCGCGTTCCTATCCCTTCTTGATGAACCGCACGCCCTACAGCGTCGCGCCCTACGGAGTCGATAACTACCGGACCTCGGTCGGGCCGTCAGAAGAGTTCGAGAAATCCGGTTACATCTTCGTCTATCAGGACGTGCGCGGGCGCAACATGTCCGAAGGCACGTTTCTCGAGATGCGGCCGCACATCGACCACAAGGCCTCGAACAGCGATGTGGACGACAGCACCGACACCTACGACGCGATCGAGTGGTTGCTGAAAAACATTCCCAACAACAACGGGCGCGTCGGCATCTGGGGGATCTCCTACCCCGGCTTCTTCACGTCGGCCAGCATCATCGACTCGCATCCTGCGCTGAAGGCAGCCTCGCCGCAGGCTCCCATGACTGACCTGTTCATGGGCGACGATGCCTACCACGGCGGAGCCTTCATGCTGGCGGCCAATTTCAGCTTCTACACCGCGTTCAAGCCGCAGACCAATCCGTCCCTGCCGCCAAAGGACCGTCAGGCCTTCGATTACGGCACCTCCAGCGGCTATGATTTTTTCCGCGCCATGGGACCGCTCTCGAACGCCAACGCCCTGTACTTCCAAGGACAGAGCTTCCTGTGGAACGACCAGTCACAACACGATACCTACGACGATTACTGGAAGGCGCGCGATCTTGCGCCGCATATGAAGAACATCCACTGCGCAGTGCTGACCGTTGGCGGATGGTTCGATGCCGAAGACCTCGCCGGGCCGGTGCGTACGTTCCACGCCATCAATCAGTACAATCCCGGAATCTTCAACGCGCTGGTCGAAGGCCCCTGGGTACATGGCGGATGGTCGCGCTACGAGGGCCGCCGCCTGGGATACGTGGACTTCGACTCCGACACCGGCGACTATTTTCGCGAGAAAATTCAGTTCCCCTTTTTCGAAGCCTATTTGAAGGGCACCGGTGACGCCAAGCTCCCCAAGGCGTATGTCTTCGAAACCGGAACCAACGTCTGGCGGCAGTACGATGCGTGGCCTCCCAAGAACACGGAATTGAGGACCCTCTATCTCAACGACAAGGGACGCCTCAGCTTCGACCCGCCAAGTTCGACGGGTGAGGTGTTCGACGAATACGTGAGCGATCCTGCCAAGCCGGTCCCATTCATCGGCTACACCGCTGTCGGCGTGCCCCAGGAATACATGGACTCCGACCAGCGCTTCGCCGCCACGCGCACCGACGTGCTCACCTATCAAACCGACGAATTGCAGGAGGACGTCACCATCGCCGGCCCGGTGTCACCAAAACTGTTTGTCTCCACCAGCGGCACCGATTCCGATTGGGTGGTCAAGCTGATCGATGTCTATCCCGCGTATTTTCCTGAGCCCGACGCGGGCAAGCCTGAGCCGCCGCGTAGCGATGTTGGGCCGCCGATCGTCAAGATGGCCGGCTTCCAGCAACTGGTGCGGGGCGAGCCCATGCGCGGCAAGTTCCGCAAGAGCTTCGAGCAGCCCGAACCGTTCGTCCCCGGCAAAATGGAAGAGGTCAGCTTCGAGATGCCCGACATCAACCACACCTTTCGCCGCGGGCACCGCATCATGGTGCAGGTGCAGAGTTCGTGGTTCCCGCTCGCGGACATGAATCCGCAGACCTTCGTCAACATTCCCGACGCCAAGCCTTCGGATTTCCGCCCAGCCACCGAGCGCGTGTACCGCTCGCGGAGTGCGCCTTCGGGAATCCGGGTGCTGGTGGCGCATCCCGAAGCTCGCAGCTCGGCTCCTGCAACTCCATAGGCGAAACCCAATCTCGCCCCTTGCGCCGAGCCCCAAAAAAAATAATCTCGTGCTGGAATCCCTCTGTCGGTGTATATTCTTTCGACCGTTACAAAATAAAAATTGGGACTCCGGATACATTCCGCGAGTCTCGAGAACTTCTTACGGGGAGCGACCACTATGGACTTTCAAGGCACTGGCTTCGCGATGACCGGCGATGGACTCGCTGCTGCAGGAGACATGATTGGCGTGCATGCCGCCGAACTGCTGACCGTTCTCGCCGTCGAAACCAAAGGATGCGGCTTCATTTCAGACCGCAGGCCGCAGATCCTTTACGAGCGTCACATCTTCCATCGGCTCACCGGCGGGAAGTTCGACGATGGAAATATCAGCGATCCCAAGCCCGGGGGCTACGGACCTTCTGGCGCTCACCAATATGACCGTCTTGCGGCTGCCATCGCTCTCGACCGGGCCGCGGCCTTGCAGAGTGCTTCCTGGGGAGTGGGCCAAATTATGGGAATGAACTTCAAATCCGCGGGGTTCGCCGACGTTGAATCCATGGTCGCCGCCATGATTGTGGGCGAAGATCAACAGCTCACTGCAATGAGCAACTTTCTTTTGCAGGGCAAGCTGAATGTCTCGCTGCGGGCACATGATTGGACCTCGTTCGCGCGAGGTTACAACGGAGCAAATTTCGCCATCAATCGCTACGACGCCAAATTGAATGCCGAGTATCAAAAATTGAAGGTAGCCGGGCTCCCTGACCTCGTCGCGCGGGCAGCGCAGCTCTATTTGACTTATCTGGGATTTCATCCCGGCCAGATTGACGGGGTACCAGGCAAGTTGACGCTGGACGCTCTGGCGCAATTCCAAACCAGTAAAGGATTGCCGGTTTCGACCACAATAGACGCTGGCACGGTGACTCAGCTCCTCAGTGCTCTGTCGTAGATCGCGGGCACGGTGGGCACGGCGGCAGCTTATAGAGAGGCGCAAAATACAGTGACAGTCCTAAGATTTGTCATCACGAGCGAAGCGAGGGATCTGCTCTTTGCCGCTGCCAGCGAAAAGCAGATTCCTCGCGCCCGACACCCGGGCGCTCGTAATGACAATACTCAAAGGGGACTGGCCTTATTCGTTGTCTGCGTGTCACTATAGTCCGCGATCCCCAGTAGGTCGCGCATCCCGAAGCGCATCGAAAGTGGCAAGCAAGAATCCCACTCAAGCAAAGGGAGCTTGAGTGGGTCACCCGATCGATCTCAGGCCTG
>Ga0209040_10004803_pt1 | contig 10159 bp, 15 predicted proteins | sample BogFormECP12_OM3_FD_188240 | JGI IMG/M metagenome (GOLD analysis project Ga0209040, IMG submission 188240) | Bog forest soil microbial communities from Calvert Island, British Columbia, Canada - ECP12_OM3 (SPAdes) (version 2) | ecosystem: Environmental > Aquatic > Freshwater > Wetlands > Bog ... | reverse complement strand
GTCGTCAGCTTGACGTCGGTGCGCTGGCCGGAGCGGATCACCTCGTCGATCTGGTCGCGGCCCCAGCCGGGATTGTCCTTCAAGAGCCAGGCGACATAGTCGCGCACGTCCTGCACGCGCACGCAGCCGGACGAGACGAAGCGGAAATCGTCGCCGAAAACGCCCTTCGACGGCGTGTCGTGCATATAGACGCCGTAGGGGTTGGGGATGTTGACGCGGACGAAGCCGAGCGAGTTCAAATCCGCGCCGGAGTCCTGGCGGTATTTGTAATGCGTCGCCTCTTCGGTGTTCCAGTTGATCGAGGACGGCGAAACCTCCTGCCCGTCCTTGTTGAAGACGCGAATCTTCTCGTCGGTCAGATATTTGGGATCCGCCTTCATCTTCGGGATCAGATCCTTCTTGATCAGCGACGGCGGCACGGTCCAGAACGGGTTGAAATTGATCTCCGTCGCGCGGGTCTGCATGATCGGCGACTGCCGGTCGATCTTGCCGACGCCGGCGGCGTGGTGGGAGTAGACGACGCCGCCCTCGACCGTCTCGACCTGGGCGGCGGGGATGTTGACCACGACGAAGCGGGCGCCGAGATCGCCGGAAAACGTCTTCAGCCGGACGCTATTGGTCTCGAGCTGCTGCAGCCGCGCCGCGGCGGGCACGTTGAGTTCGGCGAACACCTCCTGGCTGACGGCGCCCGTCTGGCCGAGGCCGTGGCGGGCCTGGAAGCGCTTGACCGCCGCCTCGACGAAGGAATCGTAGACGGCGCCCGCGCCCGCGATCGGATCGAGGTCGCCCGAGGCGACGAGCCGGTCGCGCAGCGCCTGCACGCGCGGCCCCTTGGAGCCGATCTTCAATTCGCCGCCCGGCGGCACGCTGTTCCATCCGCCCCTGGCGACGATGTCCTGATATTTTTGGATCGCCGCCTGTGTCGCTTCGACCGTGGCCGGCGACAGGATCGGCGTCGCCTCGCGCCCGACCGCCAGCTTGGGCGAGGCTTCGTAGCTCTGAGGCCATTCCGCCTGGTCGTCGTCGCTTGCCGCCGCAAACGCCGCGCAAGGCGCAATGCTCATGAGGGCGAAAGCGCCGAGCGCGGCCGCGCCCAACAACGCGCGGCGCGAGGGCCGCAAGACAATCGTGTCGCGCATCGATTCAAACTCCCCGGAAATCTTTAACCCCGCCGGTCGGCGCGCCGCCCCGCCTGCGCTGAACAGACGAATACACCAGGCTGGAAAGGGATAAATATTGCCGGCAAGAATAGGGTCTAGTCGGGCGTTTTTATGACCGCCGGTCTCAAACGCAATTGGGGCGCCCGCAAGCGGACGCCCCGACTTACGATCGGAACTTGAGCTTAATGGAGTGTTATCAGAGCCGGTACTTGATCTGATCGGTCCAGTAGCGCTCGAGGCGGGTCAGCGACAGGTTGACGCGGGCGAGGTCGTCGCCGGGAATGCCGCCGATCTGCTCGACCGTGCGGGCGTGCTTCTCGTAGAGGGCCGCGACGATGCGGTGGACGTCCTTGCCCTTCTCGGTCAGGCTGATCCGCACCGAGCGGCGGTCGATGCGCGAGCGCGCATGGTGAAGAAAGCCCATGTCGACCAGCTTCTTCACGTTGTAGGAGACGTTCGACCCGAGATAGTAGCCCTTGGTGCGCAACTCTCCCGCGGTCAGCTCCTTGTCGCCGATATTGTAGAGCAGCAGCGCCTGCACCGCGTTGACGTCGGAGCGGCCGCGCCGGTCGAATTCGTCCTTGATGACGTCGAGGAGGCGGCGGTGCAGCCGCTCGACCATGGTCAATGTTTCCAAATAGAGGCTGGCGATCGGAAGTTCAGGTTCCGCGCGAAAAGCGACATTCTGACTCTTGACTGCATTCAACATTGCACACCCGCTTGTTCGTCTCTCCGTGGCCGAGCCTAATTCGGTCCGCCTATGGGATGAACTTGTAACGTCGCCGCGTGAAGACGAGCCTAAAATTCAAGATGAATCGAAGGTTTTCTCAGTCTGGTAAAATTCAATTAAATCATAGACTTTGTTTAGGTTGACGATCCGGAAACGACGGCCCGCGGGCCGGCCGCCGTCAGCCCCGCTCGCGCACCGCGCGCCAGCTCAGGAGGAAGTAGGCGGCCACGAGAACGACGTTGAGCGACGCGGCGAGATAGCCGATCGCCGCCGCACCGGGGCTCAGGACCGGCGACGCTGCCTCGACCACCGCGCACAGAAGCCAGATCGCTCCGCCCCAGGGCGCGGCCAGCCACAGTCCCACGGCGGCCAGGAGATCGAAGCAGGCGAAGGCGACGATGGTCGCCTGCAGCGGCAGCGCCAGGGTGGCGAAATTCCCCAGGCCCGGAAAAATGCCGAGGATGATCGCCCAGTGGAACAGCCCCTTGCCGACCCAGACCCAGGCCAGCGTGCGCATGTACCAGAGGAGCGACGTCGCCCAGTCGACCGACTGGATCGCCGCGGAAAGCCCGCCGTCCGGCGGTTTGGGAGACCGGTCGACGAGTTCAACCGCGCCGTCGCGCGTCTGGCGCATCAGATATTTCAACGGCCCGGAAGCCTCAGTTCGTCGTTGCCGAGCGGCTCGAAAAAAGCGTCGACCTCCGCTTTTGACGGGGCCGGGCTCCATTGCGGACGATTGTCCTTGTCGATGATGACCGCGCGCACGCCCTCGTAGAAGTCGCGGCCGCGGCAGACCCGCGACACGATGCGGTACTCGATGCGCAAGGCCTCATCGAAGTCGACCGAAGGCCCGACCGCCATCTGCCTCAGCGCGATCGCCTCGCTGGTCGGCGACTTGCTGGCGATCGCCGCGCCTGCCGGCCCTGCGAAGGCGGAGCCCATGCGCTCGGCGTCGGAGAGCGCGGCCAGGATCTCCTCGCGGCTCGCAAGCGAGAAACAGGCTTCCAGTCGCTCGGCCTCCCGCATCAGCGCGGAAGGCGGCGGCGGCGCGGCGAAGCGGCGAAGCGTCGCCTCGACCGGCGCGTCGCCGGTGAGCGCATCGGACAAGTCCACAAATGCGGCGCTCGGGACGAAGGTCTGGGCGAGACCGAAAGCGACCGCGTCGCCCGCGTTGGCGCGAAGGCCGGTCAGCGCAAAATAGACGCCGGCGCGGTGACCAAGACGGGGCAGGAAAAAGGTGCCGCCGACGTCGGGAAAGAAGCCGATGCCGACTTCGGGCATGGCGAAGGCGAAGCGATCGCCCGCCACGCGACGGGACGCGTTGACCGACACGCCGACGCCGCCGCCCATCACGATGCCGTCGATCAGCGCGACAATCGGCTTCGGATAGCTCCTGATGCGCGCATTGAGCTGATATTCCTCGCGCCAGAACGTCAGTTGCGCGGCGTGGTCGCCGGCGCGGCCAAGGTCATAGAGGCGACGGATGTCGCCGCCGGCGCAGAACGCCTTGTCTCCGGCGCCGCGGAGGACGATCCGGGTCACGCCCGGGTTGTTCTCCCAGGCGTCGAGAGCGGCGGCGATCCGCCGCACCATGGTCAAAGTAAGCGCGTTGAGCGCCTGCGGCCGGTTGAGGGTGATGACGCCGGCGGCGCCGCGCCGGTCGACCAGCGCCTCCGCTTGCGGCGCCTCGTCCGTCACGCCGGGGCGACCTCCGCAAGAATCGCGTCGATCGCCTTGGCGACGGCTTCGACCGGCGCCATGCCGTCGACTTCATGCAGGAGGCCGCGCTCGCGATAGAACGGCGTCACCGCCGCCGTGTCGCGCTCATAAGCCGCGAGGCGCGACTTGAACACTTCCGGATCGTCGTCCTTGCGCACCGGCAGGCCGGCCGCCTTCGCTTCGGCGGCGCGATTGACGATGCGGGCGACGAGCCTCGCCGCGTCGGCCGTCAGTTCGATCGCGGCGTCGAGCCTGAGCCCCTTGTGAGCAAGCATCTTTTCGAGCGCATCCGCCTGAGCGAGGGTGCGCGGAAAGCCATCGAGGATGAAGCCATTCCTCGCGTCCGGCTCGTCGATGCGGTCGTTGATGATGCCGACAACGATCTCGTCCGACACCAGCGCGCCCGATTCCATCACCGCCTTGGCCTTGAGCCCGATCGGCGTTCCCGCGGCGGCTGCGGCGCGCAGCATTTCGCCGGTCGACAATTGCGGAATGCCCAGGTTCTTCACCAGACGCGCCGCCTGGGTGCCCTTGCCCGCCCCCGGCGGCCCCAGCAGGATCAGCCTCATCGTTTCCGCCCTTTCAGCCTCGCCCTGCGGATCAGCCCCTCATATTGGTGGGCCTGCAGGTGCCCGTGAATCTGCGCGACGGTGTCCATCGTCACATTGACGACGATCAATAGCGACGTGCCGCCGAAATAGAAAGGCAACCCCGCATAGGATATGAGCCACTCCGGCAAGAGGCAGATCAGCGAAAGATAGGCGGCGCCGAGCACGGTGACCCGGGTCAGAATGTAATCGATGTACTGCGCCGTGCGCTCGCCCGGACGCACGCCCGGAATGAAGCCGCCATGCTTCTTGAGGTTTTCGGCGGTGTCGGCCGGATTGAAGACGGTCGCAGTGTAGAAGAAGGCGAAGAACACGATCAGCGCGACATAAAGCGCGAGGTAGAGCGGACTGCCGCGCCCGAGCAGTGCCGTGATCGTCGAGATGATTCCCGAACTCGCGCTCCCTTGCGCGAAATTCGCGACCGTCGCCGGCAGAAGCAGCAGCGAGGAGGCGAAAATCGGCGGAATGACGCCCGAGGTGTTGAGCTTCAGCGGCAGAAACGAGCTCTGCCCCTCGTACATCTTGTTGCCGACCTGACGGCGGGGATAGGTGATCGGAACGCGCCTTTGCGCGCGCTCCATGAATACGATGAAGGCGACCACGACGAACACCATCACGATCACGGCGAGCACGAGGCCGGTCGAAATCGACCCCTGCCGGCCGAGTTCGAACAGCTGCGCGATCGCCTGCGGCAGCCGCGCGACGATGCCGGCGAAGATGATGAGCGACGAACCGTTGCCGACGCCGCGCGACGTGATCTGTTCGCCGAGCCAGACGAGGAACATTGTTCCTCCCGTCAGCGTCACGATCGTCGAAATCCGGAACATGATGCCCGGATCGCTGACGACGCCCGCCCGTCCCTCGAGGCCGATCGAGATGCCGTAGGCCTGGAACACCGCCAGCGCCACGGTGAGATAGCGCGTATACTGGTTGAGAACCTTGCGGCCCTGTTCGCCCTCCTTCTTGATCGCCTCGAGCGACGGGATCACCGAGCTCAGGAGCTGGATGATGATCGAGGCCGAAATGTAGGGCATGATGTTGAGGGCGAAGATCGCCATGCGCTGGACGGCGCCGCCCGAGAACATGTTGAACATGTCGAGCACGCCCTGCTTCTGCCCCAAGAACGCGGTCTGGAACGCGTTCGAATCGATGCCGGGCAGCGGGATGTAGGTGCCGAGGCGGAAGATGACGAGCGCCCCGAGGGTGAACCAGATCCGCTTCTTGAGTTCGTCGGCCTTGGCGAAGGCCGACCAGTTGATATTGGCTGCAAGCTGTTCGGCGGCCGACGCCATGGTTTGCTCCGAGCGACGCTCGATCAAGCGAGCGCCAATATAATGAACGCCGTTCCGACGGCCGTTGCAGCCGCGCAGGATAGGCGTGTCAGCGGCGGCGGCCTTGTTGGCCGCGACCCCTATCATATGGCCGGCGCGCGCGCCACCGCCACCCTTGCCGCGCTCGATGCGCGCGACCCTTGTAGGCGCGCTCGGTGAGCGCGGCCGACGCGGTCAGCGACCGCGTCTACAACGCATGGCTACGGAGCCGGGGGCGCCGCCTCTTCGCGCAGCGTCTTGAGGCTGCCGCCGGCCTTCTCGATTGCCGCCGCGGCGCTCTTCGACGCCGCGGCGACCTCGAAATTCGCCTTGGCCTTCAGTTCGCCCGACCCCAGGATCTTCACGCCGTCGCGCGGGCGGGTGACGACGCCGGCCTCAATGAGGCTTGCGAGCGTGATCGGCTGGTCGGCGCTGAGCTTGCCCGCGTCGATCGCGCTCTGGATCCGCCCGAGGTTGACCTCGTTGTAGTGGGTCTGACTCGGCGGGGTGAAGCCGCGCTTCGGCAGGCGGCGATGCAGCGGCATCTGGCCGCCTTCGAAGCCCTTGATGCGCACGCCAGAACGCGCGGTCTGACCCTTGCCGCCCCGCCCGGCCTGCTTGCCTTTGCCCGAGCCTATGCCGCGCCCGACGCGGATGCGCGCCTTCGAGGAGCCGGGATTATCTCTGACCTGGTTGAGTTTCATGGCGCGATCTCTACTTCCCCTCGACGACGCGCACGAGATGCGCGACCTTGGCGATCATCCCCCGGGTGGCGGGCGTGTCGACGACGTTCGAACGGCGGCCGATCCGGTTGAGGCCGAGGCCCTTCAGCGTTTCGCGATGCGAGCCCGGGCGGCCGATCGGGCTGGCGGTCTGCTCCACCGTGATGGTCTTTTGCGTGTTCATGGTCCGCCCTCACGAATCGGCGGCGTCGGCGTCGACGCCCTGGCGGCGCGACTGCAGCGTCGACACCTTGAGGTTGCGGCGCTGCGCAACCGAGCGCGGGCTGTCCTCGCGCGACAGCGCGTCGAAAGTGGCGCGGATCATGTTGTAGGGATTGGACGAGCCCTGGCTCTTCGCCACGACGTCGTGCACGCCGAGCGACTCGAACACCGCGCGCATCGGGCCGCCGGCGATGATGCCGGTGCCGGCCGGGGCGGCGCGCAGAACGACGCGCCCTGCGCCATGGCGGCCGTTGACGTCGTGATGCAGCGTGCGGCCCTCGCGCAGCGGCACGCGCACGACGCCGCGCTTGGCGGCTTCCGTCGCCTTGCGGATCGCCTCCGGCACTTCGCGCGCCTTGCCGTGGCCGAAGCCGACCCGCCCCTTCTGGTCGCCGACGACGACGAGCGCGGCGAAGCCGAAGCGCCGGCCGCCCTTCACCACTTTCGCCACGCGGTTGATGTGGACGAGGCGGTCGACGAATTCGCTGTCGCGCTCCTCGCGCTTGTGGTCGCGGCCGCGGCCGCCTTCTTCACGCGCCATTGTCTCTTTCCGTCACTAAAATCGCGGCGCGCGCCAAGGGCGCCGCTCGCTTCCGTTGGTCGTCAGAATTCGAGGCCGCCTTCGCGGGCGCCCTCGGCCAGCGCCTTGACGCGGCCGTGATACATGTAGCCGCCGCGGTCGAACACGACCTTGCCGACGCCTGCCTTCTTCGCCCGCTCGGCGATCTCCTTGCCGACGAGGCGGGCCGCCTCCGCCGTCGCGCCGGTCTTGAGCTGCTCGCGCATCGCCTTCTCGAGCGACGAAGCAGCCGCCAGCGTGCGGCCGTGCGCGTCGTCGATGACCTGCGCGTAGATCTGCTTGGACGAGCGGAAGACGCTGAGCCGCGGCCGGCCGCTGCTGGCGACGATCGCGCGGCGGACGCGCGCCTTGCGTCGGTCGGTTTGTGAGTTCGACTTGGCCATGGCGGCGCCCCTTACTTCTTCTTGCCTTCCTTGCGGAAGATGAATTCGCCGGCGTATTTCACGCCCTTGCCCTTGTAGGGCTCGGGACGGCGGAACGAGCGGATCTCCGCCGCGATCTGGCCAACCTGCCTCTTGTCGATTCCGGCGACGGTGATTTCGGTCGGCTTCGGCGTGGTGATCGTCACCCCGGCCGGGATCGAATACATGATGTCGTGGCTGTAGCCGAGCGACAGCTGCAGGTTCCTCCCCGCCACCGCCGCCTTGTAGCCGACGCCGCTGATCTCGAGCTTCTTCTCGAAGCCTTGGGTGACGCCGCCGACGAGGTTGGCGATCTGCGCGCGCGTCATGCCCCACATCGCGCGGGCGCGCTTGTCCTCGCCGTGCGGGGCGACGTGCACGGCGCCCGCGTCGATCGTGACCGCCACCTCGTCAGGAGCGGTGAATTTGAGTTCGCCCTTGGCGCCTTTGACGGCGATCGTCTGGCCGTCCAGCTTCGCGGTGACGCCGGACGGGATGACGACGGGCTTCTTGCCGATACGTGACATGGCCTTTAGTTCCGTTTCTTTGCAGCGCCGGTCAGAACACGGTGCAGAGGACTTCGCCGCCGACGTTGTTTTCGCGCGCGGAGTGGTCGGCCATGACGCCCTTCGGCGTCGAAACGATGGCGACGCCGAGGCCGTTGGCGACGCGCGGCATCGCGCCGACGGTCGCATAGACCCGGCGTCCGGGCTTCGACACGCGCTCGAGCTTGCGGATGACCGGTTCGTTGTCGAAATACTTGAGCTCGATCTCGAACTCGCTGCGGCCATTGCCGTAATCCGTGGTGGAATAGCCGCGGATGTAGCCTTCGGACGCGAGCACGTCGAGAACCTTCTTGCGAAGCGAGGAGCCGGGGGTCGAAACCTTGCCGCGCTTGCGCATCTGGGCGTTGCGGATGCGGGTGAGCATGTCGCCGAGGGGATCGTTCATCGCCATGATCCTCGTCTCCTCACCAGCTCGACTTGACGAGGCCCGGGATCATGCCCCGGTTGCCCAGTTCGCGCACGGCGATGCGCGACATCTTCATCTTGCGGTAGAAGCCGCGCGGCCGGCCCGTCACCTCGCAGCGGTTGCGCACGCGGATGATCGCGCCGTTGCGGGGCAGCGCCGCGAGCCTCAGGCGCGCCTCGAAACGCTCCTCCATCGGACGCGCCTCGTCGTTGGCGATGGCGAGCAGGCGCTGGCGCCGACCGGCGAACTTCTTGGCTAGGCGCTGCTTGCGCAGGTTGTTCTCGATTGCACTCTTCTTTGCCATCAACGGCCTCCAATTTTCCGCGTCTGAGCCAGGCTCACTGCCGGAATGGGAAGTTGAACGCACGCAGCAAGGCCCGCGCTTCCGCGTCGCTCTTGGCCGTCGTGCAGACCACGATGTCGAGCCCAAGCATGGCTTCGGCCTTGTCGTAGTCGATCTCGGGGAAAATGATGTGCTCCTTGACGCCGAGCGCGTAATTGCCGCGCCCGTCGAACGACTTCGGGTCGAGGCCGCGGAAGTCGCGCACCCGCGGCAGCGCGACCGTCACCAGACGATCGAGGAACTCGTACATCCGGGTCCGGCGCAGCGTGACCTTGGCGCCGATCGGCATGTTCTCGCGCACCTTGAAGGTCGAGATCGCCTTGCGGGCGCGGGTCACCACCGGCCTCTGGCCGGCGATGAGCGCGAGGTCGGCCGCGGCCGAGGTCACCTTCTTGGTGTCAGTGACCGCTTCGCCGACGCCCATGTTGAGCACGATCTTGTCGATCTTCGGCACCTGCATCGGATTCTTGTAACCGAACTCGGCGACCAGCTTCGGCACGATCTCGTCGTGGTAGACTTTCTTCAGGCGCGCGACATAGTCCTTCGGCGGGGCCTTGACCGCGCCGGCTGCGACAGCGCCCGCTTCCCCGCGGGCCTTGCCGCCCTTGGCTTCCGCCGGCGCGGGAGCGCCCTTGCCGCCCTTGGCGGCGGGCGGCTTGTCCCCTTTGGCGGCGGCCTTGTCGCCTTTGCCGGGTTTGGCGCCCTTCTCGTTCTTCGCCTCAGCCATCGATCAGGTCTCCGGAACGCTTGGCGACGCGGACCTTGCGGCCGTCGTCGAGAATCCTGAATCCGACGCGCGTCGGCTTGCCCGACTTGGGATCGGCGATCGCCAGATTCGACAGATGGATCGACGCCTCCTTGGTCAGGATGCCGCCCTCCGTCTGCGTGCTCGGGCGCGTGTGGCGACGCACCAGGTTGACGCCGGTGACGATCGCGCGGCCTTCGTCCTTCATCATCTGGCGGACCTCGCCGGTCTTGCCCTTGTCGCGGCCGGTCATGACGACGACCTTGTCGCCCTTCTTGATCTTGGCGGCCATCACAGCACCTCCGGCGCGAGCGAGATGATCTTGACGTGGTTCTTGGCGCGCAATTCGCGCGGCACCGGGCCGAAGATGCGGGTGCCGACCGGCTCGGACTGATTGTTGATCAGAACCGCGGCGTTCGAATCGAAGCGGATCACCGAGCCGTCCGCCCGGCGGATATCCTTGGCGGTGCGCACGACGACCGCCTTCATCACGTCGCCTTTCTTCACGCGCCCGCGCGGGATCGCCTCCTTGACGGAGACGACGATGGTGTCGCCGATCGAAGCGTAGCGGCGCTTCGATCCGCCCAAAACCTTGATGCACATCACGCGCCGCGCGCCGGAATTGTCGGCGACGTCGAGATTGGTCT
>Ga0209040_10004802_pt1 | contig 10160 bp, 7 predicted proteins | sample BogFormECP12_OM3_FD_188240 | JGI IMG/M metagenome (GOLD analysis project Ga0209040, IMG submission 188240) | Bog forest soil microbial communities from Calvert Island, British Columbia, Canada - ECP12_OM3 (SPAdes) (version 2) | ecosystem: Environmental > Aquatic > Freshwater > Wetlands > Bog ... | reverse complement strand
CCGCCGCACCTACGACCGCATCATGACCGACCGGCCCTGACACGAGCCATGACCGGGTGACCGGGCGCCGCGCCGGGACCGCCTCGCCGGGCCGCGGCCCGAGATCGACGTGCGCCCGCGCGCCCGTCAGCAGTTTCAGCCCGCGGCGCACTGCCCCACGTCTTACTCAAATGCCGAATAGAGGACGTTGCGTGCCTGCATACTTATGCGCTGACCTGTAGGTCGCTAACGGTCGGAGCGATCGTCAATTCAGCATTCGTATCGGGGGAGCGTCCTGCCGAATGGGAGCGGGTCGCCAGCCATTGGTCATTCGTGGCACGAGCGGCCAGGTTTCCCGGTTCTTGGCATCATTGGCCGTCCGAAGCGATTGGGCGGCGCCTGGCTTTTCGGCCGCGCCGGCCTGCGCCAGATTCCCTGGGCGGGCCGTGCCGGGAAATGGTCACCCCGGACAGGCAGTGATGCAGGAACGGCCGTTGCCCGCTGAGCCTCCCGCGCCGGGTGAGCAGTGTCGCGGCTGCAGCTTGTCCGGAGGCTCATACGTGGCGGGTGATGCGCTGCGAGATAGGTGGGTGTCTGATGATCGGGGTTGCCTGGGGCCTGGAGACGACAGCGCCGGCACGTCGCGTCATGCGTGGATGGTTACGTATGTGACGGGACGTACCTCAGGACTGCAGGCGAGCCACGTAGATGGCGCTGAGGCGGCTTTCCTCCGAAGGTCCCGTCCAAGGCGGAAACAGTCACCCGTCCTGGGGTGGAGGGAGCAGTGACATGAGCGAGCCGTTCAAGGGCACTATCAATGTCGATATCCGGGATTCGGTGCCGGACTGGGCGCCGTTCGAGCCGCCCAAGGCGCCCGACGGCGCGATCAACGTGGTCTACATCGTCCTGGACGACGTGGGCTTCTCGGCGATGAGCTGCTATGGCGGCCCGATCGAGACGCCGAACATCGACCGGATCGCGGCCGAGGGGATCCGGTTCACCCAGTGGCATACCACGGCGTTGTGCTCGCCGACCCGGTCGTGCCTGCTGACCGGCCGCAACCACACCCGCAACTCGATGGCGTGCATCACCGAGGCCGCGATCGGGTTCCCCAACGCCAGCGGGACGATCCCGCCGGAGAACGGCATGCTGCCCGAGATCCTGGGCGAGCGGGGCTGGAACACCTACATGGTGGGCAAGTGGCACCTGTGCCCGACCATTGAGATGACCGTCGCCTCGACCCGGCGGAACTGGCCGTCCGGGCGCGGGTTCGAGCGCTGGTACGGGTTCCTGGGCGCGGAGACCAACCAGTGGTACCCGGACCTGGTCTATGACAACCACCCGGTGGACCAGCCGAAATCCCCGGCCGAGGGTTACCACTTCACCGAGGACATCACCGACAAGGCGCTGGAGTTCATCAAGGACGCCAAGACGGTGGCGCCGGACAAGCCGTTCTTCCTCTATTACGCGCCCGGCGCCGCGCACGCGCCGCACCAGGCCCCGAAGGAGTGGATCGCCAAGTTCAAGGGCCGCTTCGACATGGGCTATGAGGCGATCCGGGAGCAGACCCTGGCCCGGCAGAAGGACATGGGCATCGTCCCGGCCGGCACCGAGCTGCCACCCCTCAACCCGCTCGGCACCCCCGAAACCCGCACGGGACCCAAGGGCCAGCCGTTCCCGCCGCTGGACGTCACCCGGCCGTGGGACTCGCTCAACGAGGACGAGAAGCGGCTATTCGCACGGATGGCCGAGGTCTATGCGGGGTTCCTGGCGCACGCCGACCACCACATCGGCCGCCTGCTTGACTACCTGGAGGAGTCCGGGCAGCGGGAGAACACCATGGTCATCGTGGTGTCGGACAACGGCGCGAGCGGCGAGGGCGGCCCGAACGGGTCGGTCAACGAGATGAAGATGGCCAACGGCATCCCCGATGACATGCAGGCGAACCTGGCGATGCTCGACGAGCTCGGCGGGACCCGGACCTACAACCACTACCCGAACGGGTGGGCGATGGCGTTCAATACCCCGTTCAAGATGTGGAAGCGGTATGAGTTCAACGGCGGCACCGCCGACCCGTGCATCATCTCCTGGCCCCCGGCCACGCCCGGCGCTGCGGCGGGCCGGGGCGAGCTCCGGCACCAGTACCACCACGCGATCGACGTCGTGCCGACCATTCTGGACACCCTGGGCGTCGACGTCCCGGAGACGATCAAGGGGCACGTGCAGAGCCGGTTCGACGGGGTGAGCATGCGCTACGCCGCCGAGATGGAATCGGCGCCGTCGGCCCGCCGGACCCAGTTCTACTCCATGCTCGGCTCGCGCGGGATCTGGCACGACGGCTGGAAGGCGGTCACCACCCACCCCACGATCAGCGGCTGGAGCCACTTCAACGACGACACCTGGGAGCTGTACCACACCGACACCGACCGGGCCGAAGTGCACGACCTGGCCGCCGAGCACCCGGAGAAGGTCCGGGAGCTGGTCAACTTGTGGTTCGCCGAGGCCGGCGACAACGGCGCCTTCCCGCTGGATGACCGGTCCGCGGTGGAGATCTTCATCACGCCGCGGCCGCAGCTGGCCGCCCCCCGCGACCGTTATGCCTACTTCCCCGGCACGGCCGAGGTACCCGAGGCGCAGGCGGTCAACATCCGGAACCGGTCCTATTCGATCGGGGCGCTGGTCGACATCCCCGCTCCCGGCGCGGAAGGAGTGTTGTTCGCGCACGGGTCCCGGTTCGGCGGCCATGCCCTGTACGTCAAGGACAACCGGCTGCACTACGTCTACAACTTCGTCGGCATGATGGAGCAGAAGATCGACGGGACCCAGGAGGTGCCCACCGGGCAGAACCTGATCTTGTCGGCGTCGTTCAGCAAGGACGGCGAGGATCCCCCCGGCGTGTCCACCGGGATCTTGTCCCTGTACCACGGCGAGGAGAAGGTCGGCGAGGGCCGGATCAAGACCCAGCCAGGACAGTTCTCGATCGCGGGCGAGGGCCTGTGCGTCGGCCGGGACAGCGGCGAGCCCGTCACCAGCGACTACCCGGGTGAGCACCCGTACTCCTTCACCGGCGGCACGATCAAGCGGGTGCCGGTCGACGTCAGCGGCGAGCCGTACGTGGACCTGGAACGCGAGGCCCAGGCCATGCTGGCCCGCGAATAGGTACGGTCGCCTGTCCAGCGCATCGCAGGCTCGATCGGCTGCTCCCGGAAACACGCGCCCGGCCCAGGGGATTACCGCCCGCGCTCATCGCCGGCTTTAGATGGCCACGCCGGGTCGTGCCGGGCTGCCGCCGTCCCGTTCGGGTGAAAAGATGCCGTGGACGATCACCCGCGGAAGGGAGAAGGCCGATGACCCAGGATGATGTGGTTCAGGGTCCGCTTCAGGCCGGGAGCCCGCTGCGGACGCCGCGGGCGGCGGCGGTCGCCGGGATCGCCTTTTCCGTGCTCGCCAGTACAGCGTTCGTGCTGCTCAGGCTGTCTGTCCCGGCCCATCCCGGGGTGGCAGGGACGTGGCTGACCGATTCGGGGCGGCGGGCCGCGGTGGCGGTCGCGCTGAACCTGGTCCCGTTCGCCGGGATCGCCTTCTTGTGGTTCGTCGGGGTGCTGCGGGACCGGATCGGCGCGCGCGAGGACCGGTTTTTCGCGACCGTGTTCCTGGGCAGCGGCCTGCTGTTCGTGGCCATGCTGTTCGTGGCCGCGGCGGTCTCCGGCGGGCTCATCGCGGCGGCGTCGCAGCCGTCCGGCCCGCCGGGTGCGGGCACGGTTGCGCTGGGCCGCGACATCACCGCGATCCTGGTCAACATCTACTCGATGCGGATGGCAGCGGTATTCACGCTGACCACGGTAACCATCGCGCGGCGCACCCAGATCATGTCCCGGTGGCTCACCGTGGCCGGGATCGCCACCGCGCTGGTACTGCTGATCGGCGTCGGCATCTCCCCCTGGACGGAGCTGCTGTTCCCGGCCTGGATCCTGGCCCTGAGCGCCGATATCCTCGTGGCCGGCCTCAAGGTCTCCCCGGGCCGCACCCGGACGGCTCCCCAGGGCTGACCCCCGGCACGCCGAACCGGCCGGGCACCGCCACGGACCCAGCCGGCCGGCACCGCGGGTCACCGACGGCGCACGGTGGTCGCTGCCCTCCCCGCCACCTGCCTCACCTCCAGCCTGCTACCAGGCTGCGCGCTACTGGCGCCGGCTGGACGCAGGACCGTCTAGCCGGGCCGTTGTTGCCGGAGGTCGGCGAGCAGGGCGCGGATCTCGTCCTGCTGGGCCGCGAGCATGTCGAGGCGGGCCAGCAAGATGGCTGCCGAGCCGGCATCCACGCTGCCGCCAGGTTCGGCGGCAGCGCTGGTGATCTCGGCGGGCTCAGAGGCGCCTTGGGCCGGCCGGGTGACGAACCACGCGGCCACCGTGGCGCTCACCGTTCCGATAAGCCCGATACCCACGATCATCAGGATGACCGCGATCCCCCGGCCTACCGCCGTGACCGGCGTGTAGTCGCCATACCCGACGGTGGTCGTGGTCACCACCGCCCACCACATCGCGGCACGGAAGGTGGTGATCGTGGCCCCCGGAGCGTCGTACTCCACCCGCCACATGAAAAAGGCGCTGACCACCACGACGGCGATCACGATGCTCACGATCGACCCGGCGATCTTCTCCGTGCTCACCGACGCCAGGCTGCGACGCAACAGCAGGAAGACGCGCAGCAGCCGCAGCATCGGCAGCAGGACCATGAGCAGGTCCAGCTTGCGGGTGCGGACGAACCCGCCCTTGTTCCCCGACAGCAGCAGCCGCGCGATGTAGTCGACCGCGAAACTGGCCCACACGATCCAGGAGATCACGTCCAGGGCGCGCAGGAACGCCGGAGGTCCGTCCGGGAAACTCCAGATCAGGATCATGTCCACCAGGAAGACCACGGCGAGCACGTCCAGTGGCCGCTGAGCCCGCTCAGCCCAACGCCGGCCGGTGTCAGGATTTCGGACCCGGCGGCAGCGAGGAGCCGATTATCCGCTCATGCGCCTCGAGACAACCGCCGCCACGCCGGGCATGAAACGGCCTCACTCGTGACCCAGACCGCGGTCAAGGTCACGGTCACCTGTTCGTACCCGGCCTGCGCCGGGTACCCACAGCGGCCGCGCGCCGGCGCGGACGGGACACGCAGATCACCCTGTACGCCGCGGCGCTGGCGGCCTCCCGGCTGGACTGACGGCCGCGGCGCAGACCTGGGTCCAGCGGCGAGCCCGAAACAGGCTCGGACAAACTGTCAGTGACGTTTAGTTACAAACCATCCTTCTCGATAGCTGTCATCTCCCAAAGTCATCGACCGCCGCCTCGCCGGTGTTATCGTCTGGCGATAACGGGCACGCTGCTGCAGGCCCCAGATCGTGGAGCTGCAGACGTTTCGAGGCACGGTGGGGCATGGGCGACAGCGACGTGCGGGAGCACCAGGCCCGGTCGAGCCGTGCGGGTGGCCCGGTGTTTGATCTGGTCGCGTCTAAGCTCCGTCATCTGGTGGTGCGGCCCGGGACAGTACCTCGTTCGCTGCTAGTCGAACGGCTGGCGGACGGCGATCGCCTCCGATCGTGTCGGTGGTGGCGCCGCCCGGCTACGGCAAGACGACGGACTTGGCCCAGTGGGCCGAGCGCAACGGCCAGTCTTTCGCCTGGGTATCGGTCGACGAACGGGACCACGATCCCAAGGTCCTGCTCACCTACGTCGCAGAGGCGCTCAACAGGGTCGAGCCGATCGACGAGCGGGTCTTCGACGCGCTGGCCTCGCCGGGCAGTTCGGTGCCCGGCTCGGTGGTCCCGCGGCTCGGGTCGGCGTTCTCCTTGATGACCTCGCCGGTCGCACTGGTGCTGGATGACGTGCATATGCTGCGCAACTCCGAATGCCAGGCGGCGCTGTCGGTGCTGGCCGATCATGTACCGGCGGGCTCCCGGCTGGCGGTGGCCGGGCGGGCTCAGCCTCCGCTGCGGGTGGCGCGGCTGCGCGCCGAGGGACGGATCCTGGAGATCGGCCCTGGCGACCTGGCGCTCAGCCGCGACGAGGCATCAATGCTGTTGCGCAATGCCGGCATCGCGGTGGGCGAGAAAGACGTGGCCGAGCTTCACCGGCGGACCGAGGGATGGCCGGCCGGGCTGTACCTCGCGGCGCTCTACCTCAGGGAGGGCGGCCCGTTCGCGCGCGCTGCTGTTTCGTTCGCCGGGGATGACCGGCTGGTGAGTGAGTACGTGGAGTCGGAGTTCCTGGCCCGGATCTCGCACCGGCACCGGGTGTTCCTGACCCGGACCGCGGTGCTGGAGCGCATGTGCGGGCCGCTGTGTGATGCGGTGCTCGAGGGGAGCGGGTCCGCGGGCGTCCTGGCCGAGCTGGAGCGGTCGAACTTGCTGCTGGTGCCGCTGGACCGGCGCGGGGAGTGGTACCGCTACCACCACCTGTTCCGCGACATGCTCCTGGCCGAGCTGCACCGCCTGGAGCCCGCCCTGATGCCCGCGCTTCACCGGCGGGCCGCGCAGTGGCACCAGCGCAACGGGGAGCCCGGCGAGGCACTGGAGTACTGGATGCAGGCGGGCGAGGCGGATCCGGCGGCGCGCCTGATCGGCTCGCTGGCGTTTCCCGCCTGCCAGCAGGGCAGGGTCTCGACGGCCAAGCGGTGGCTCGGGTGGCTGGATGATCATGCGCCTAGCGGAAACTACCCGGCGGTCGCTGTCCTGGCGGCGATGATCTCTGCCTTGACCGGGATGCCAGGTGAGGCCGAACGCTGGGCCGGGGTCGCCGAGCGGGGAGCCGCCGTGGCCAGCTTGCCGGACGGGAGCGCCTCGATCGAGCCGTGGCTGGCGCTGCTGCGGGCGCTGCTGTGCCGCGGCGGGGTGGAACAGATGCGGGCCGACGCCGACCTGGCGGCCAGGACCATGGCGGCCGGCAGTTTCTGGCGGACCGCGGCGATCGTGTACCTGGCGGAGGCGTACCTGATGGCCGGCGATCCGGACCGGGCCGATGTCCTCTTCCAGGACGCCGTCTCCGCAGGCCGGGCTGGCGAGGTGACCATCGCCACCTGCGTCGCGCTGGCCGAACGGTCGCTGCTGGCGATGGCCGGAGGCGCCTGGGAGGCGGCCGAGCGGTACCTGTCCCAGGCCCGGTCGCTGGCCCGTGACGCCAACCTGGAGGATTACCCTCCCGTCACGATCGTGCACGCCGTGGCCGCGCGGATAGCGCTGCACCAGGCCGACCGGCCGCACGCCATCACGGACCTGACCCGGGCGCAGCGCCTTCGGCCGGGCCTGACCTACGCCCTGCCGCACTTCGCCGTCCAGGCCAGGATCGAGCTCGCCCGGTGCCACCTCGCGCTATCCGACTTCGCCGCGGCGCAGATCCTTCTCAACGAGGTGACCGAGATCCTGACCCGGCGCCCCGGCCTGGGTGTCTTCGCCGGGCAGGCCGGCGACCTCCAGGCGGAGCTTGCCCAGGCCCGCGGCTCGTCCGTCCCGGGAGCCTCGGCCCTGACAAGCGCCGAGCTCCGACTGCTGCCGATGCTCGCCACCCACCTGTCGTTCCCCCAGATCGCCCAGGAGAAGTTCCTGTCCCCGAACACCGTCAAGTCCCAGGCGATGGCCATCTACCGCAAGCTGGGCGCCTCCCCACGCAGCCAGGCCGTCACCCGGTCCCGCGAGCTGGGGCTACTGGAAGGGTGAAGACTCCTCTTCAAGCCCCCGCATTGATGCAGTTCACCGAGGCAGCAAGGGCGGAATTTGATTTGAACCCGCGACCTTTGGGTTATAGCCGTACGACGCAGCGTGGTCCACTCGACTGGGCCAAGCGATGTAACCCAGATGCGCGTCCTGGGATCGTCCCGCACATACCCCACGTGGCTGGGAGCCTCGTCCCCCTAGTCCTCCCCCGTTCCCGGAAACCTGCCGCCCTCGATACCCAGGACTCCTCAGCCCGCTCCCGCTCCGTCGCCGCCGCACCCCGTCGCTCACCCCCTGCGGGTGACGTGGCCGGGACGGCGGTCCGTCTAACGTGCGAAAGGCCCGCAAGGCTTCCGCGTCGCGACAGCTCAGCTCGGGCCAACGAACGGGATGATGATGACCGAGGTATCCCTAGATGAACTAGGTCCCGTCGACTACCTCGTCGTGGAGTTCCCGGCGGGAGCGAGCAGCTTCACCGGTGAGATGGCGGCAGAGCTGCGAGCATTGGCCGACTCCCGCACTATCCGCGTGATCGATGTCCTGATCCTCACCAAGGCCGCGGACGGGACCGTCGAGGCGACAGAGCTCTCCGACGTCGGGGAGCTCGGAGAGCTGCAGGTGATCGAGGCCGAGCTGGGGGAACTGCTGGCCGCGGATGACGTAGACCACCTCGCCGCTGCGATGGAGCCGGGAAGCACTGCCGGGGTGCTCATCTGGGAAAACCTGTGGGCGGCGCCGTTCGCATCAGCGGTGCGGCATTCGGGCGGCCAGCTGATCGCCAACGGGCGGATTCCCATCCAGGCGATCATCGCCTCGATCGAGGCCGACCAGGCAACTGCGACCGTAGGAGACTGAAATGCCGCTCAGACCATCACGCGTGGGCAGGGTCGGCGTCATCGGCGCGCCGGTCGCGAAGACCGCCGTGGTGGCGGCCGCCGTCACGCCTGGCCCCGCGCCGGTCGCGAAGACCGCCGTGGTGGCCGCGGCCGTCACACCCCGGGTGGGCCGCCGGCGAATCTAACCCCGATCCGCTGATCGAGCGGTTGAGCCACATGATCGGCGTCGGCATCTCGGAGCCGGACGGGTGACCGGCGGATTCGATCCTGGTCGCTTCACCGCCGCACCGCTCCAGACGCAAGGCGTGATCCGGTTCCCCGGATCACCCGATCCGGTGTTCGCCCGGATCACGGACCACGCGGCGATGACCGGCTGGGTCCCGCTGCTCAAGACGGTCCAGGTCTCGCACCCCAAGCCGCTGCCACCGGGTCAGAGCATGGCCGGAACGGCCCGCATGCTGGCGTTCCGCGGTGGCGTGACCGTGCGGGAGGAGGTCGTGTACTGGGACCAGCCGTGCTGCTATGCCTATACGACCGAGGGGAAATACTGGCCGCTGCGGGACTACGTGGGGTTCATGGGCGTGCAGGCCGCGACCGGTGGCGGCGGCACCTTCGTCTCGGGGCAGGGGGTGGGGGCGCTCATGGGCGGGGTGTTCGGCGAATGGCTTCCGGAGCCACTTCGGCTGGTGTGGCTCGTTTATCTCGCAGCATTGATCGTCGTCCTCGTCCTGCTCCTGCTCCTTCCGAACGACACGCGCCGGCACGAACCGGGGTGGCTCTACCCGACGCGGCTCGCCGTACCCTCCTCGATGCGAGCGCTCTTCATCGCCTACGCTGTCGGTGCATTCGCCATGAGCGCCGTCGTCGGGCTCTACAGCTCGCTGACCCCGTCGTTCCTTCATACGCTGCTCGGACTGTCGAGTCTGGCCCTCGCCGGATCGGTAACGTTCGTGCTGATGCTCGCTTCCGTGCTAGCCCAGATCGTGTGCCGTTCGTGGAACTCGCGCAAGGCTGGGGTGAGCGGTCTGCTGATCGTCACGGCAGGAATCATCGTGGTGACGGCCGCGGCGGCGGTCTCGTCTTTGGCATTGCTGCTGGCCGGCAGCGGGATCGCCGGGGCCGGCCAGGGCCTCGCGTTCATGGGCCTGCTCGCCGGGGTCAACGGTGCGGCTCCTGACGACCAGCGTGGCGAGGTCGTCAGCGCCTTCTACGTTGCCACCTGGCTGGGAGCGGCATTGCCGGTGCTCGCCGTCGGATTCGCGGCTCCGGGGATCGGGCTGCTCCGCGCCGCATGGATCTTCACTGCCGTGATCGCCGTGATCTCACTCGGGGCAACGGCCGGCTTGCTCAAACTCAAGCACACCACCGTCGGCGCGTGGGTCCAGCCAGCGGGCCGTCTCAAAAGTGGAGGGTGCTGAGATGACGACCTTCGTTCGCGATCGGGGACTAATGCCCCTGCCACGGGTTCGGCCGGCCAGCGAGCCTGAGCGGGTCAGGTCCAGTGCGTCTGTCCGGAGGTGAGGCAGCGATGCATGTCTACTTCAATGATGCCCAGTTCGACTTCCAGACCCTGCGGCTGCTCGGCTCGGCAGCCTCAGGTGACGCTGAGGCTGGCGAGGTCTTGTCGACCGCGTACCGCATCCGCGAGGGCG
>Ga0209040_10004797_pt1 | contig 10165 bp, 5 predicted proteins | sample BogFormECP12_OM3_FD_188240 | JGI IMG/M metagenome (GOLD analysis project Ga0209040, IMG submission 188240) | Bog forest soil microbial communities from Calvert Island, British Columbia, Canada - ECP12_OM3 (SPAdes) (version 2) | ecosystem: Environmental > Aquatic > Freshwater > Wetlands > Bog ... | reverse complement strand
GCCGCGGGTTGGGCGTTGTCCGCTTTCTGATCCGGGGCTTTCTGATCTGGGGCTTTCTGATCGGCTGGCGCCGGAGCTGCCTGCGGCGCCGGCGGACTTTGCGCCCGCGCCTCCCGGTTTGAGACCACGAGCATCATGCCCGTCAGAGCGAGGACTGTGTGAACGATCGGGAGCCGGGTCATTTCAGCAAATTCCTGTCCACGTAACTGCCGTGGACTTTCTGATGGCACACCGTGCAGTTCTGGAACTGCGGCAGACGCAGGTTGTGAAACGACGGCGGCACAACGCCGATGGTGCCAGTGGTATTGACGGTAGGCAGACTCGCATGGCATTCGAGGCACACCAGGCGAACTTCTTGCCGCACCAGCATACGTGGGTTCGCCGAACCATGTGGTTCATGACAGGTCGCGCAGCCCTCGAAACGCACGGGGCCGTGTTCAAAGGTGAACGGACCGCGCTTGTCGCCGTGGCACTTCAGGCATCCAGGTTCATTCGCGCCGAAAGTCTGCGCCATCGCCGGGCGCAAGCTCCCATGCGGATTGTGACAATCGACGCAGGTCATCGCGCCCTCGGGCAATTTGTGATGGTTAGGCCTCTGAAATTGGGACCAGACGTTGCGATGACAGCCCACGCATTGCTCGTTGATCGCCACCGGCTTACGGACAACTAATCCGTTGGGCCCGTTGGCATGCACTTTATGACACGTCGTGCAGGCGATCTGATTTTTCGCGTGGCTGCTCTGCAACCGGCCGGCGTGGGTCGGCTCATTGAGGTGACAGTTCAGGCAAATCTTGTCGGTTGCCGCCGCGGCGAGTTTGGCTGGATTGCGAATATCCGCGGCGGAAACTGTTTCGGTGTGCTTCTGCGCCGGTCCGTGGCAGGATTCGCAGGCTTGCCCTTTGAAACCTCGCTTAGTGTCCGAGTCGACAATATGATGCGGACTCTTGGCAAACGCGTTGTAGATGTCTTCATGGCAAGCCTGACAGGCCTCCGACCCGGCATACGGAGATGCCGGCTGCTGTGCGGATGTGGGAAAGGCGGCCAGGGCGAGCAGCGCGCACATACCCGCCCGAAGGGCGGCCGGCGCGAGCAGCGCCGGCACAAACCTAGCGCGCTGCTCCGTGGCTCCGAATCTGGAATCTGACACGCGAAACCTTTCTGCGGTTGCGTCTAATATTGCGCTAATACTGGGCGTGCACCTTGTCGACGTCGTATGCAGCGCCGGAAGCATGGCAGACCGAGCAGGCCTCGCCGAGTGCGGTCGTGTTCGACTGCACGTGAACCGCCGACGGAATATCGACGTGGCAACCGGTGCAAGCCGAACCGACCGGCTGAATTGGGTTGATCGGCCCCTGCGGATCGACCACGGCGTTGAGACCCTCCGGCAGGTTCAACTCGCTGGAGTTGACATGGCACATGGCGCAATTTCTCAGATCCGTCGCCTCGCCCGTGGGGCTCAGCGCTGGGAATAGCGTGCCGCTGAAATCGTTGTGGCTCCCGCCGAAGCCAACCACCGTATAGTTGCGGTTGGCGGCCTGCAGGTTGATGCCATAGTGAATGCGATGCACCAGCAGGTTGAAGTTGATGCCTTGAGACGGAAGTGCTTTATCCGCCGCCACCGTGGCCGCGGCCCGCGTGGAAGCATCGGTGTTAGACGGGTTGTGGCACAACACGCAGTATTCGGTGTTGTTGCGCAGAGTCCCGTGCACCGACAATGCCACATGGCATTGGTTGCAGTTGGCCAGGGCCACCACCGTCCGCCGCGGCGCGACCGTGGAGCCGTCTACTGAGAAATACACCACTTTGTTGGGCGCCCCATATTCAATACTTTGCTGTATGGTTGTCCCAGCCAGCACCACCTCCGTACGACGCGCCTCGACGCCAATGGCGTAGGTGCCGGTGGCTTTCGCCGGCACAGTGTGGGTAAAAGTGTAGGTACAGTTCCCGCTGCTGTCGCAAGGGGCCTTTATCGCGCTCTCGGTCACATATCCCGGAGTTCCCGTCGTGTCGCTGCCGAAGCTGGTATATCCATAGTCGCTGGTGGGACCGGCCATGGTGAATTGGAGAAAACCGAGAGCGGAGAGCGCCAGCCCTTTGCCGCTCCCATCCTGGACGGTAAACGAGATAACCGGCGCGTTCCCCGCCGTGCCATTGGCGACATTGGTAATGTTCACCGCCAAGCCGGTGAGCAAGCTCGATGAGGTCGGAGGAACGTGCGCGCCCTTGATGGAGGCGTCGAAATCCATCTCGCCTTGCGGGATATGGCAGGTCGAGCAGAGATTGTCGTCGAACTGCGGCCCGCCGGCGTGGTTGACGCCTGTGGCGAAGTTGACGTCGTCATGACAGGCGCCGCAGGCCGCGCGCGTCGGATTCAGCAAATAGGCCTTGGCTTGCGCCGCGCCGGTGGTCTGCGAATGGCAGGTCTCACAACGGCGAGGATCGCCGGGGGCGGCCGGGACGCCCGAGTCGGCCGGAAATACGACTTTCGAATAGTCGAACGTTCCGAACTGATTCTTTGCGGGAATATAGGGAGTTCCAGCCTTCACGCTAGGCAGGTTCGCGCCCATGTGGAGTTTGTGGAAGAAAACCTTCGCATCCAGGGTGTCGCCGGTGTTCGGATCGGTGTTCTGCGGCGTATGGCAAAGGACGCACATCGCCAAGCCCCGCCGGGAGCCGCCGTGCGCCGACAACTGATCGTGGCAAGCGTTGCAGCTTGCTGTCTCAATGATGTCGTGAACGCTGGTCACTGTTGCGCCATTGGGAACGAAATTGTAGGTCGCGCTGGCGTAGTCGGTACCCAAGTTGAAGGCCGTCAGGTTTCTCGATCCATAGATGCCAATGGTGTGAGTGGCGGTCGCGTCAAAGCCCGTAGGCGCCTTCGTCTTAAACGTGTATTGATACTGACCGGACCCGAGCGATGTGGACGTGCCTCCCGAATCGGCGCCCGGCTGTTGGGTGGAAGCGATCATCGTACCCGTCGCCGTGCGCGTGGTGTAGGTCATGTAATCTTGTTGATTACCGGGAAGGACCGCGGCGACAAAGCTCAAGCTGACTGTGCCCGGCGTGGTGACGCCCGCTGCATCGAGCGGCAGACCGGCGGGATCGGCGATCGTATAGACCGCGGTGATGGTTCCATCCGCGGCAATTTTCGCTGAGTTGATGGTCAGCGCAAGACCCGGCCGAACGAACTGGACTATGGCATCGTCCAGGTAGAATGCCCGGTCGTGTTTCGAATAGGGACGCCGGGGCGCGCTGGCCAGGGTCGCGGCTATCAAGACGGTGATCGTTACCACACGCCCGACCATACGCCGTCTCGCTGCTAGTTTCATGAGGTACTCTCCCACCCATCACTTCACTTAAGTCCCAGCACACTGCATTTGTTGGGCCTTTGTCGCGAGAAGTTCTATGACGGCCCCAAGGTTCCTAGAGTCAATGAATTCAGGCTAACCGGCTACTTCCGTTCCAACGCCCAATTAGGCGGGCACGACGCGCTGCGGACTATGACCCAAATTGGGTGAGATGACCCAGCAAGCGCAACTGTGGTTTAATTGACGCCGGGCGCCAAATGACGAGAACCCGCAAATTGAAGAGAAGCCGCCAAATGACGGATAGCCTCTCTAGATGACGGTGAGTCCGGTCCGCAAACGGATCCAAGTCCAAGGTGTAGTTCAGGGGGTCGGGTTTCGGCCGTTCGTTTATCGCATTGCACAAAGCTTGGGTGTTCGCGGGCACGTTCTCAACTCGTCTGAAGGAGTCGTCATCGAAGCCGAGGCGGCAGAAAACACGCTCAGGCAATTTCTTGCCGTGCTGCAAACGGATTTGCCTCCACTGGCGCGGATTGATTCTTTGACGGTCTCGACGATGGAACCGCTGGGCGCAACCAGCTTCGCCATTCGCCAGAGTACCGCTGTGGCCGGCCAGTTCGCCCTTGTGCCGCCGGATGTGGCTACTTGTGAAGAGTGCCGGAGGGATTTCACGCGCCGCAGCGACCGGCGTTACGGATATCCCTTCACCAACTGCACCAACTGCGGGCCGCGTTATACCATCATCCGCGATGTTCCCTACGACCGCCCGAAGACCACCATGGAAGAGTTCGCCATGTGCCCCGCCTGCCAGGGGGAGTATGACGATCCCGCCAATCGCCGCTTTCACGCCGAGCCCAACGCGTGTCCGGAGTGCGGGCCAAGCCTGGCCTTACTGAGCGCGGACGAAATGGCGTCAGATAGTCCTCCCCGGTTCTCGGCCGACGTCGCCGTTCTGGAACGCACGCGGAATTTGCTTCAGCAAGGCGAGATCGTGGCTATTAAAGGATTGGGTGGTTTCCATCTGGCCTGCGACGCAGCGAACGACCGGGCGGTGGGCCTGCTTCGGGAACGCAAGCGCCGCAGCGGAAAGGCATTCGCCCTTATGGCCCGCGATATCGAGACGGTCGATCGGCTTTGTCTAGTCACCCCGAGCGACCGGGCGCTGCTGCTCAGCTCGCGCCGGCCGATTGTCCTGCTCTCCCGCCGGGATAACACCGGCGTCTCAGGTAATGTCGCGCCCGGCAATACCCGTCTGGGCGTAATGCTGCCCTACACGCCGCTGCACTATCTCTTGTTTGAAAACTCCCCTGGTTATGACGCGCTGGTGATGACCAGCGGAAACTTGAGCGAAGAACCCATTGTCAGCCGGAACCAGGAAGCTTGGCCGCGTCTCAAGGGTTTAGCCGATCACTTTCTGCTGCACAATCGGGAGATTCAAACCAGAGTGGACGATTCCGTCGTCGAGAGCTTTGAAGACCGCGAGTATCCGGTCCGAAGATCCCGCGGCTTCGCTCCGCAACCGGTCGATCTCGGAATGCCCGTACAGGAGATTCTGGCCTGCGGCGGCCAGTTGAAAAACACCTTGTGCTTGACCAAAGATCGCTATGCCATCCTGAGCCAGCACATCGGCGATCTCGAAAACGTGGAAACTATGGAGTTCTTCCGCGAGACGCTCGATCATCTCCAACGTTTCTTCCGCGTTTCTCCCGTGGCGGTAGCGCACGATCTGCATCCGAACTACTTAAGCACTCGCTTTGCTTTGGAAGAATCCGGTCTGCGCCCGGGTCTGCGCCCGATCGCCGTGCAGCACCATCACGCTCATATTGCCAGTTGCATGGCCGACAACGGGCTCGACGGCCGCGTCATCGGAGTTGCCCTGGATGGTACCGGCTATGGAACCGACGGCAAAATCTGGGGCGGTGAATTTCTGACATGCGATTTCGCGGATTTTGTGCGCTGCGGGCACCTCGGCTACATTCCGCTAGCGGGCGGAGACAGCGCGGTGCGTCAGCCCTGGCGCAGTGCGCTCGCCTACCTGGGCGCTGCGTTCGGGTCCGAGAGCACTTCCCTTCCCCTGAACCTATTCCAGGCGGTTCCGCCCAAGCAAGTCGCCTTCGTAAACAAAATGATCTCGCAGAATATACAAGTAGTCGAGACCTCGTCCTGCGGCCGTTTGTTCGATGCGATGGCCTCCATCCTCGGCGTCAGGCATGAGACCACCTATGAAGGGCAAGCCGCTATTGAACTGGAAGCCGTCGCGACGGACGACCCGGAAACTTACCCGGTCGATTTCCACGGTACGGGCCCTTTTCAAATCGACTTCCGCAAGACCATCCAGTCGGTTGTCCAGGATGCATTACAGGGAACGCCTGTTCCCGTCATCTCCGGGCGTTTTCATAGAACCATGGGACAGGTGGTGGTGGACGCTTGCGATCGAATCCGGGAGTCGGAAGGTCTGAACCGCGTCTGCTTGAGTGGCGGCGCCTTCCAGAATCTCCGTCTCCTCAAATACTCGGCCGATGGCTTGCGCGGCCGCGGCTTCGAGGTGTTTATACACCGCCGCGTGCCGCCCAATGACGGAGGGCTGTCGTTAGGACAAGCCGTGATTGCGAACCGGCGCGTCAGTTGAAATTTGGGGCGGGTGTAGGGCAAACACCTCGTTCGCGCCGGACCCCCGGACCCCCGGGTCCTTGGTCCGGCTAGCACCGGCTAAAGCCTGTGCCACGAGATGCTGCTGACTTCTTGAATCGGGTAGCACCTCCGTCTAGCCCCGAACGTTAGTGAGGGGACCGGGCACCGATCCCCTCGCTAACGTTCGGGGCTAGACAGGCTAGACAGGTTCAGAACGACCCCTCTGGTCCGGCTATTGGCAACACTGCTAGCGATCTTGCAGCCCGCCTGGATGAGATTGTTTGGCCAGCGTCTCTCTAGTCTTATCGAGCAACGCCTTGGCGGACGGAAGCGCATCCACGCCCTTCCGTATTTCCGGATCGTTCTCGAGAACTAACCGGTCGGATTGCTCCTTGCTGAAGGCGGTAACGAACAACTCCTCGCGCAAACGGTCCGCGATCCACGTGCGGTCTTTGTTCCATTCCTCCGGCGTGAAGTCCGTTTTGTGCGCCGAAGCGTAATTCTTGAAATCTTCAAGAATTGCGTTGTCCGGTGTCCAGGACTTCTCCATCTTGGCCGGATGCTTGGCAAAGAATTCCGGACCGTAGAAGAAAAATAAAGACCGGCCAAGCAATTGACGCTGCAATTGATCCAGCTTGGGATCGAAAAAATGCTGGTCTGGGGAAATTCCGTCGCCGCCGAACACCGTCCGGCCCCCATCCGTCTTCTTCATGTCCTTTTCGTTGCTGTGCCCTTCGTTGCGGCTGTAGTATTCGTAGAACGAGCGGTGCTCGTAATCCCGCTGGATCAAGCGTCCGCTCGGCGTATAGTACTTGGCAATGGTCAGCATTAGAGCGCCGTTGCCCGTCACCGGAAATGGCGCTTGCACCAAGCCCTTGCCGAACGTATTTTCTCCCAGAATTACCGCCCGGTCGTGATCCTGAAGAGCGCCCGACACGATCTCCGCCGCGCTGGCGGTTCCCCGGTTGACCAAAACCACCATCGGATATTCGGGTCCCCGCTCGCCCTTGGGCGCCGTAAATTTCTGTTCGTTGGAAGACCGGCCATGGTGCGACACGATTACTTGCCCCTTGTGCAGAAACCGGTCCGCCACATTCACCGCTTCATGCACCAGGCCACCCGGGTTGTTCCGCAAATCGAGAATTAAGCCTTGAATCTGGCTTTCATCGAGCTTGGCCAGCGCCCGGTCCACTTCATGACTGGTGGTCTCGTTGAAGGCCTCGATCTTCATGTACGCGATGCCGGGTTGAATCCAGAACGCGTAATTCACGCTGTCCCGTGGAACAATATCGCGGACTACGGTAAAGGAGAGCGGGTCGGGCGTACCCACCCGGCGCACCTTGATTACCGCTGTTGTCCCCCGCGGACCCTTCAGCAGGCCCGAAACGATAGAAGTGTCCGGCTTGGTGATTTTCTGATCGTTGACCTCCACGATGTGATCTCCAGGACGGATGCCCGCGCGATAGGCCGGAGAACCTTCAAAGGGATACATGACCACCACTTCATTACGCGGCGCCCCGATCAACATGCCTACGCCGTAGTAATGCCCCGACTGCCCTTCCCGCATGAGTTGCCACGACTTCGGATCGTAAAACGCCGAATGCGGATCGAGCGTACGCAACATGCCCGGAATGGCGCCGCGATAAACCGCGGTGTCGGGGTCTACTTTGTCCGCAAAGTTCGCCTCGATCGCGCCGTAAACCTGTGAGAACTTATGAATGCTGGCGTTGATTTCGTCCTCACCATTCGATTGGCCAAGACTCGGGACAGGGGTGTGGCTGCTGACCGCAACCAAGAGAACAAGCGGCAGAAACCTGCCTGGGTTGGTCATTCTTGAAAACCTCAAGTTCTTTCATGGTAGCAGCATATGCGGCGATCCAAATGTAAGGAGATGCAAAAAGGTCCGCGCAGTGGGGCGCGGACCACAGAAATAGCTGACCCTGTCGGGAGCCCGATTTTTGGCGTCTGTTTCCTGGCCGGAAGACTGCCCCGGCGCAGGTCAACAAGCCGCCCAGCAGCAGAGCGCATGTACCGGCTCGGGAATCGAGGCTGGGATGTTAACCGTGGATGTTAACCGTGGATGTTAACCGTGAACGAGTCCGAGTGGCTGCTAGTGAACGCGCCAGCCGGGTTGGCCGCAAGATCGGCGGCGATGTCTTGCGGGGTGGGCGCCCCATTGCCTGCGGGGTCGGTGAAGTTGGAGAGATCCCCTCCAGAAAACGCATTCCTCGGCCAGAGGATTTAGGAGGTGCTAAGGTGTCAATTATTTTGGAGCTTTTCGTGCTATTTCGTATTCTTGATGGTTGGTAACTTCGTCAAGACAGGCCAAAAATTCTTTGTCCGAAGAAGCAACGAGGCCGTTGCGGCGGAGCAATGCTCCTCCGACCGGGTAGACCACCCGGCAGTAGCGCCAACGAGCGATGCTCCGGAGTGAGCGTGACTGCGAACTAGCCAGAGTTGCTGCTAGACTCTGCCCCGGTCAGGCCCGGATGGCCCTTAGACGCAAAAGCCCGCGCCACTATTGGGGCGCGGGCTTGGTAATTAGTGCTGTGATGAGGGAGCGCTAGGCCTTCGCACGCTTGCGGCGAAGGAGCACACCGGCACCCATCAGAAACCCGCCAAACATCAAAGCCCAGCTTTCCGGCTCAGGAATAACAGCGGCGGTGAAGGTGTCCCCGTGGCTGGTGGTAATCGAGCCTGTCGGGTTTGCCGCAAAGTACGCCTCGATATCCCCAGGCGTAGGCGGTTCGTTTGGCGAGGCCGGGTTGGTGTAGTTCGAAAGGGGCTGAGTGAGGGTCGCGCTAAGCGTGCCCGACCAACCGGAAATCGTTCCCGTTCCGTCGGTGACCGTACCAAAAACGGTCAAAGAAGCAACCGTGTCGCCGTTCTGTAACTCCAGGACGACAGGAGAGATAAATCCGCCGCCCAGGGGAATCGAACAGGTTCCAAAGTTCGATAAACCCGCGCAGTTGGTGTTCGAAGACCCAGGCCCCACCCCTACCAAAGTGAAGTCCAGCGGCGTACCTGCAAATGTCATGAAGTCATTGAGAGGCAGAAGGGCCGCGCTCGCGTTAGCAATGTCGCCTAACGTGCCAACGCTGAGCAGAGTAGCGCCTGCGCCGTAGGTGAGTGTAGAGGACGTAACCTGGAGATTCGGGTTTGGTCCGAAATTGATGCCCGTCAGGGTGATGGTGATGTCTGCATTCGTTCCAGTGCCATCAGTGGCAAAGCCACCAATAACAGCAGCCGAAACGGATGAAATCGAAAAAAGCGCCGCGATAGCAAGCGCAGCAACAGACCTAAAATATGAGTGTAAACGCACTGATTGCTCCTCCTGTGAAACTTCTCTTACGATTGCTTTCTTTCCATCGCCATCGGAGGCAACGACTACCTTCGATGTGCGTGGACATCGGGACAATGGAGAGCATTGCCGCGATAGTTGGTGTCTTTGGCTCCATACATCCTTCTGGGAAGGTGTACTCAGTAAGATACCGTAGACGCTAGTAATGCATCAACAAAAACTAGTACTTTTTCTCTAAAATGCACCCTCGTTCTAGTCCGCAGGGACGAACAAAACGGGAATAAAAACATTCTTATAACAAAATGATTTTATAACTTGAAGTTTTACCCGAAGTGTCGACCCTTAACGGTCTACTAATTAAGCGGATGCGGCCACGGCCACATATGCTGGCACCGTGTTTGGATAGGTGGTCGGCCCGTGGGCCAAGGAAGGCTCAAACGAGTCGATCGCATTGAGATAGCGGAGGTTAGGGCGGGCAGAGTCAAAACGCAGAACGCGCATGATGGAACGGTAACGAGGATCGTAGTAAGCAGGCAGGTCGAGGGGCTCCCCTCCCAACCGATGCAGTATCAGCGCCGAGTTATGGCGGGTGGTTGCAGTGGCGATGCCTAACGCGCCACCCATGGCGCGGCCTAGCGCATAGACCGCCATTACCATCCGAACCGCCTCGCCCGAGTTTCGCAGAGCCTCGGAAACGACCCAAGTCCCCACTTCGACGTAAGCCAAATTCCTCCGGCGGGCCATAGCCAACTCGCGGTTCACATGGGTCTGCAGCTTGGTTTGCCACCGCGGGGATCGGCCTAGCGGGGAATGCGCCACGCCTAGATCCGCAAACTTGGCGTTCCGGGCATGCCGCTGATATCTCACGCACCCATGCACTTGACCCCGGCCGTCGGCGCAGAGAATGTGCCAACTGGTATAGTCGGCC
>Ga0209040_10004795_pt1 | contig 10165 bp, 4 predicted proteins | sample BogFormECP12_OM3_FD_188240 | JGI IMG/M metagenome (GOLD analysis project Ga0209040, IMG submission 188240) | Bog forest soil microbial communities from Calvert Island, British Columbia, Canada - ECP12_OM3 (SPAdes) (version 2) | ecosystem: Environmental > Aquatic > Freshwater > Wetlands > Bog ... | reverse complement strand
ATGATCAGCACCCAATACACCACGGAAGACTTGAAGAAGCTCCCGCTCCGGGCAATCGTCGCCTTCGCGGCGCGGTGTGCGCGGAGGGTCGAGTCCCTCGCTCAATTGCCGGGGGACCATCCGCAGCGAGAGGCCCGTCGAGTGGCCATCGACAACGCCATCCGGCTCGCCGAGGGGATCGCGCGGGGCTCCGCCTGCTTCTCCGTCGAGCCGGTGGTCCAGGCCCTCGACTCAACTCAAGCCATTTCGGGCGACGGGATCGATTGCGAGCGCGCCGCGGCGGCAGCCGCGGCAGCCGCGCATACGGCGGCAACCGTCTGGCTCGTTCTCAACCCCGGGGAGAGTGATCGAGACAAAAACCGATGGACGAAGACGCCTGAGGCTCGCAACTACGTCTCCCATCTGGCAAGTGTCTCGGCCGAGTTCGTCGCGATGGACGCCTTCACGGCCGCGGTCGAGGCGGCCGATGCTGTCGACTATTGCGACGGCTTCATGCGCGGGGCCGTCCATGATTATGCGACACTCCTCGGCCTCCATCTCGGCACTTACCCGGAGGTCGGGCAACCCATCGACCCCTCGCCCGATGGACCGCTCGGGCCGCTCTGACCGCCGCAGGCCGCCCTCGACCATCACGCGCGGTCGCCTGCCCTTGGTCCCATGCAGGCCGGAACAACGTACCACGATCAGGAGCGATTCCCTTGGCAGGATGGTATACGACCGAAGGTGCAATCCTCTCCCCTGGTGCCGAGTGGATCGAGGAAGAGCGCGCCTACAACTTCTCGCTCTACTCCGAGCATGCGGAGCGCGTGACGTTGCTCCTCTTCGGCGAGGAGGACCCGGCTCAGCCCCTGCTCGAACATCGGCTTGACCCATGGGTGAACAAGACGTGGTATGTCTGGCATTGCCGGCTCGGAGCGGAGATGGTCTTCGGTGCTCGCTATTACGCCTACGAGATCGACGGGCCGCGATCATCCGGACCGCTGGCCTGGCACGCCTTCGACCCGCAGAAGGTCCTGCTCGATCCTTACGCCAAGGCCGTCTTCTTCCCGCCCGGGTTTGACCGCCAGGCCGCGGAGCGGGCGGGTCCGAATATGGGCCGTGCGCCACTGGGAATCCTGCCTCGTCGGGAGACATCCTTCGCCTGGGGCGATGACCGACCACCTCGCCACGAGTCGGACGCGGTCATCTACGAGATGCACGTCCGCGGATTCACGCGGAGCCCGACCAGCGGCCTCGCCCCCGGGACGAGGGGGACCTACGCCGGGGTCGTTGATAAGATCCCCTACCTGAAGGAACTGGGTGTCACGATGGTCGAGCTGCTCCCCGTGCAACAATTCGATCCGCAAGAGGGGAACTACTGGGGGTACATGACCCTGAATTTCTTCGCCCCGCACCAGGAGTACGCGACTGATCCGCATCATGTGGACGACGAGTTCCGCTCGATGGTGAAAGCGCTGCACGAGGCGGGCATCGAGGTCATCCTCGACGTTGTGTATAACCACACGGCCGAGGCGGGCCTCAAGGGGCCGACGTACAGCTTTCGGGGCATCGACAACGCCGCGTATTACTTGATGTCCGATGACCCGCGGGCCCCCTACCGCGACTACACCGGCTGCGGGAACACGCTGGCCTGTTCGCGCAGCGTCGCACGCGTCCTTGTCCTGGACAGCTTGCGGTACTGGGTCAGGGAGATGCACGTCGACGGGTTCCGGTTTGACCTCGCGTCCGTGCTGGCCCGCAACCCCGACGGCTCGTTCGCGAGTGCCGACGATTCGCTGCTGACCGCGATCCGTATGGATCCGATCCTGCGCGACGTCCGCCTGATCGCCGAGCCCTGGGACGCCGGATGGGCCTATCAACTGGGGACCGAGTTCCCCGGCGCACTCTGGCATCAATGGAATGGTCGTTTCCGGGACGACATCCGCCGCTTCGTCCGGGGCGATCCCGGGATGGTCGGCGCCTTGATGCTCCGGCTCTACGGCAGCGACGACCTCTTCCCTGACAACCCCCACGATTCCCGGCGGCCGTACCAGAGCATCAACTACGTCACCTGCCACGACGGCTTCACGCTCTACGACGCCGTCGCATACAACGAGAAGCACAACTGGGCCAACGGCCACGGGAACTCCGACGGGACGGCGGAGAACTTCAGTTGGAACTGCGGCTGGGAGGGAGACGCGGGAGTGCCCGCCGATGTGATGGCCCTTCGCAAGCGGCAGGCGAAGAACCTCGTCTGCCTGTTGCTGCTCGCCAACGGCATCCCGATGCTCTTCGACGGCGACGAGTTCCTGCACACCCAGCGAGGGAATAACAACCCATACAACCAGAACAACGAGACGACATGGCGGGACTGGTCGCGCAAGGAGTTGCATGCCGACCATTTTCGGTTCGTGAAGCGGATGATCGCATTCCGCAAGGCCCATCCAACCCTCGGACGCGGCCGATTCTGGCGCGGCGACGTCCGGTGGCATGGGGTCGGTGACTCGACCGACCTGTCCTACAACTCGCACAGCCTCGCGTACTGCCTGCGCGGGGCCTCGCAGGGCGACTGCGACCTCTACGTGATGATCAACGCATACCATGAGCCGCTGAGCTTCACGATCCAGGAGAGCCCGTCGGGCAGTTGGAAGCGGGCGATCGACACGGGCCTCGAGAGCCCGGATGATATCGCCGAGCCCGGACGGGAAGTCGCGGTGACCTCGATGGAATACCGCGTCCATGCCCGTTCCGTGGTTGTCCTGATCGGGGAGGCCGTTGGGACGACCGTGTCTTGATCTCGTTTCCGCCACCGCTGCGGGAGAGGAATGAGTCCGATGGCAATCCATCCGCTGGCACGTCAAGCCACCCCGGCGACTTGTTCGGTGAGCCGGTATTCCAGGGCGATTCGGATATCGTGCAGGACGGCCAAGTGACCGACGAGGGCCTGGCGGCGCTGAGCGCAACTGCCTTACGCTGACTTGAGGGATCTGGGGCGGGACCGTCGGCTGAACCGGATCGATGACCTGTTCACCGTCGATCTGTAGTCGAGCTACATCACGTGGAGGCTCGGTGGGAGCGGCGAAGCCGACAGCGATGCCCACGCGCCGGTTCTCGTCTCCCGAGCCCGGTCCATCAATCAATGAACGCGGATTTCCGCGAAGACAGGCTGATCGCACAAGGGAGCGGCAAGATGACGACCACAGCAAACGAACCCGCCCACCAGGCCTGCCCAACCCGAGGACCGAGTCGTGGGACGGCGGCCGACGCACTGCACCCCCAGGTCGCGCTTCTGTCCAACGGATCGTATGGTGTCATGATTACCGACTCCGGGGCCGGAGCCAGCACCTGGCGGGACCTGGATGTGACCCGCTGGCGGGAGGACGCGACCCGCGACTGCTGGGGGCAATTCGTCTACGTCCGCCGTCCGGAGGACGGCAGGATCTGGTCGATCGGGCATCAGCCGATGGCCCGAGGGGTTGATGAATACCAGGTCGCCTTCCACGCCGACAGGGCCGAGTTCCGCCGCCGGGACGGCGACATTGAGACCTGTTGGGCCATCTGTGTCGCGCGGGACCACGACGCGGAAGTGCGCTTGGTCACGCTCGTCAATCACGATGGCCGGTCCCGCGAGCTCGACCTGACCAGCTACGCCGAAGTGTGCCTGAATCACCGCCGCGCGGATCAGGGCCACCCGGCCTTCGCGAAGCTGTTCCTCGAGACAGAGTTCATCCCTGGTCCGGGTGCCCTGCTGGCCCGCCGCAGGCCGCGGGCCGCGGACGAAACGCCTGTCTGGGCCATCCACATTACAGCGGCGGACGGCCCAGCCGGTGGCGCGGTGGAATACGAGACCGACCGAGTCAGGTTTCTGGGGCGCGGCCGCACGCCCGCCAACCCCGCCGCCCTGGACCCCGGGGCACGCCTGTCGGGGACCACCGGCCCGGTGCTGGACCCGGTATTCAGTCTGCGGCGGCGGGTCCGCCTCGACCCGGAAGGCAGGGCCCGCATCGCGTTCGTCACAGGAGCCGCAGACACCCGGGACGCGGCCACCGCCCTGGCCGAGCACTTCCGGGAGTTTGAAGCCGTTGAGCGCGCCTTCGCCGGCGCTCGGGACGGCTGCCGGCACGAGTTGTCGGAGCTGGGCCTGACCCCGGATGACGTTGCCCTGTTCAACCGCTTGGCGGGGGCCGTCCTCTTCACCAGCCCGGCGCTGCGCCAGCCGGACGCCGTCGCCGCCAACCGCCTGGGGCAGCCGGGCCTGTGGCCGCATGCGATCTCCGGAGATCGTCCGATTGTGCTGGTCCGAGTCGCCGCGGCCGACGACGGGTCACTGGTCCGCCACGTCGTGCAATGGCACGCATACGCCCGCCGCCGCGGCCTGGATCCGGACCTCGTTATCCTGGACGAGCGCCCCGGCGGCGACGCCGACCTCCAGGTCGACCTCCAGGCCGGCCCTGCCGGCTCGCTGCTCGGCAAGCCGGGCGGGGTTTTCGTCCTGGATGCGGGCAAGGTCTCGGCCGACGACGCGGTGCTGCTCACGGCTGCGGCGCGGGCCGTCCTCGGCGGTGGCCGTCGCTCCCTGGCCGATCAGCTCGACTGCCGACCGGCCGCAACCGCCCTCCCGCCGCCGTTGACGATCACCCAGCCGACCGCGCCGGAACCCGTCGGGAATCCGGCAATGCCTCCCGAGGGCCTACGGTTCTGGAACGGCTGTGGCGGGTTCGCAAGCGACGGTCGCGAGTACGTGATCCTGATTGACGGCACCGCGGCCGGCGGCCCGGCCTTGCCGCCGGCACCCTGGACCAACGTGCTCGCCAACCCCGGCTTCGGGTGTCTGGTGACGGAGGCTGGCCTGGGCTACTCCTGGGCGGGCAACAGCCAGCTGAACCGGCTGACCCCGTGGTCGAACGACCCGGTCTCCGACCCACCGGGCGAGGCGGTCTACCTGCGCGACGAGGATACGGGCGCGGTGTGGACGCCAACCCCCTTGCCGCGAGGGGCGGGCGCAGCCGTGATGGTCCGCCACGGCCAGGGCTACACCCGCTACAGCCGCCGGAGCCACGGGCTGGAGCAGGATCTGCTTGTGCTGGTGCCGCCCGACGACCCGGTCAAGCTGGTGTGCCTGAGCGTGCGCAACGCTGGCGACCGGCCCCGTCGTCTGTCGGCGACGTTTTACGCCGAGTGGGTGCTCGGGAGTGTGCGGGATAACGCCCCCTTGCAAGTCGTGTGCGAGCGCGACGTGGAATCCGGCGCCGTGCTCGCCCGCAACGCCTGGGCGGGCGACTTTGCCGGCTGGCTCGCGTTCGCGGCCGTCGGCTCGCGGCCGCACTCCGTGACCGCCGACCGCGCTGAGTTTCTGGGCCGCCACGGCTCGCCGGCGGCGCCGGCCGCCCTCGGATGTGCTGGCCTGTCGGGCCGCGCCGGGCCGGCGCTCGACCCGTGCGCCGCGCTCTCGACGCCGATCCTTCTCGCTCCCGGCCAGGCCGAGGAGGTCGTCTTCGTCTTGGGACAGGCGGATACGTTGGCGCGAGTCCGGCATCTCACGGCTTCTTACACCGTCCCCGGTCGGGCCCAGGAGGCACTCCAGGAGGTCCAGCGATCGTGGGACCGGATCCTGGGTGCCGTCCAGGTGACAACACCCGACGCCGGCCTGGACCTGATGGTCAACCGCTGGCTCCCCTACCAGGTCTTGGCCTGCCGCGTCTGGGCCCGGTCGGCGTTCTACCAATCGGGCGGAGCGTACGGCTTTCGCGATCAGCTCCAGGACGTCATGGCCCTTGCCTGTAGTGCCCCGGAAGAGGCGCGGGCCCAGATCCTGCGGTCGGCCGGGAGGCAGTTCGAGGAAGGCGATGTACAGCATTGGTGGCACCCGCCGTCCGGCCGCGGCGTCCGCACGCGCATCACCGACGACCTCTACTTCCTGCCGCTGGTCGTCCACCACTACGTCACCGTGACCGGCGACACCGCCCTCCTCGACGAGCGAGTGCCCTTCCTGAAGTCACCGGTGCTGCGTCCCGACCAGGAGGAGGACTACAATCTGCCGGGGGTGAGCGAGCAGGTGGGGACCGTTTATGAACACTGCATCCGCGCCCTGGAGCACGGCTACAAGCTGGGAGCGCATGGCCTGCCGCTGATGGGCACCGGCGACTGGAACGACGGCATGAACCGGGTCGGCGCCCGGGGCAAGGGCGAGAGCGTCTGGAACGGCTGGTTCTTCATCACCGTGCTGAGAGCGTTCGCGGAGCTCGCTGGGCGGCGCGGCGACGCGCCGCGGGTGGCCTGGTGCCGGGAGCGGGCCGAGGGTCTGCGGGCGGCGCTGGAGGCCAACGCCTGGGACGGCGCCTGGTATCGCCGAGCCTACTTCGACGATGGCACGCCCCTGGGATCGGCCCGGAACGACGAGTGCCAGATCGACGCCCTCCCCCAGGCCTGGGCGGTGATCTCCGGTGCCGCGGACCCGGCGCGAGCGGACCAGGCCATGGCCTCCGTGGACGAGCGGCTGGTGCATCCCGACGACAAACTGATCCAGCTCTTCGATCCGCCGTTCGATCGCGGGCCCCTGCAGCCGGGCTACATCAAGGGCTACGTGCCGGGGATTCGCGAGAACGGCGGCCAGTACACCCACGCGGCCACCTGGGTCGTACTGGCGACGGCACTGCAAGGCCGCGGCGATCGCGCGCTGGAGCTGTGGAACCTGATCAACCCGGTCTACCACGCCACCACGCCCGCGGAGGTGCAGCACTACAAGGTCGAGCCCTACGTGGTCTGCGCCGACATCTATGGCGCTCCACCGCACACCGGCCGCGGCGGCTGGACCTGGTACACAGGCTCGGCGGGCTGGCTCTACCGCGTCGCCCTGGAAGCGATCCTCGGTGTCCGTCCGTGCGGCGACATGCTCCGAGTCGAGCCCTGCGTCCCATGCCGGTGGCCGGGATACGAGGTCGCCTACCGCCACGGGTCGGCGACGTACCGAATCCGGGTGGAGAACCCGGCCGGCGCCGGCCGCGGCGTGCAGTCGGTCCTGGTGGACGGGCAGCCCGTGCCGGGCGGCGTTGTGCCGTTGCGCGACGACGGGCGCGAGCATGACGTCCGGGTCACCTTGGGTAGCGGGACGAGGTGAGCCATGGCCGACCAACCACAGACCGCGGAAGAACCGGATCGGCTACCGACGGACGAGGACCTGGAACGGCTCCAGTGGACCACGATCCTCTACTACCTGCACGAGACCAACCCCGACAATGGGCTGGTCCGGGACAAGACCGATCCGGCCGCCCCGTGCAGCATCGCCGCCGTCGGCATGTCCCTGGCGACCCTCCCGGTCGCCGTCGAGCGCGGCGTGTTCTTCCGGCCGTTCGCGGCGAAACTCGCCCGCAGGAAACTCCGCTACCTTCACGACCTCCCGCAGGGGCCGGAGCCGGACGCCTCCGGGTACAAGGGCTTCTTCTACCACTTCCTCGACATCGAGTCGGGCCGCCGCGTGTGGCAGTGTGAGCTGTCCACGATCGACTCGGCGTTCCTGTTCGCGGGTATGCTCACCGCCGCCGCGTATTTCGACCAGGACACGGCCGACGAGGCCGAGGTCCGTCGCCTGGCCGAGGCGCTCTACCGCCGGGCCGACTGGGACTGGGCCCGGGACGGCGGCCCCACGCTCACGCACGGCTGGCGGCCGGAGGGCGGCTTCCTGCCGTACCGCTGGGAGGGCTACGACGAGGGGCTGCTCCTGTACGTGCTGGGCCTGGGCTCGCCGACGCACCCGCTGCCCCCGGAGAGCTACGCCGCCTACTGCGCGACGTACCAGTGGAAGCCGCTCTATGGCCGCGAGCTGCTCTACTCCGGGCCGCTGTTCACCCACCAGCTCTCGCACCTGTGGATCGACTTCCGCGGCCTCCGCGACGCCTTCATGCACGACCACGGCAGCGACTACTTCGAGAACAGCCGGCAGGCGACCTTCGTGCAGCAGGCGTACGCGGTCCACAACCCGCTGCAATTCGCCGGCTACGGGGAGCACTGCTGGGGGTTGACGGCCTGCGACGGCCCCGGCTGGGTGAAGCGGGTGGTGGACGGAGTGGAGCGGCAGTTCTTCGACTACACCGCCCGCGGGGCCCCGTTCGGCCCGGACGACGGCACCGTCGCCCCGTGGGTCGTGGTCGCCTCGCTGCCGTTCGCCCCGGAGATCGTCGTCCCCACCGCCCGCCACCTCGCCGGCCTGAAGCTTGGTGGCCGGGACCGGCCGTACGGTTTCAAGGCGTCGTTCAACCAGACGTTCCACGTGGACGACAGCCCGACCGGCTGGTGGGTGACGCCGTACCAGTTCGGCATCGACCAGGGGCCGGTGGTGCTGATGATCGAGAACTATCGCACCGGCCTGATCTGGGACATCACACGCCGCTGCCCGTATTTCGTCGCGGGGCTGCGGCGGGCCGGGTTCACCGGCGGCTGGCTGTAGCGCGGCGACCGGTCGGAGACCCTCATGAGCGAACAGGCAGTCCCGATCAACCGGCAGACCGGCGAGCGCTTCGTCCGCGTCGTCAAGAGCTTTCTGAACTCCGAGGTGCGCTGGCGGGCGCTAGGCCTCTTCGCCGTGCTGATCGGCCTCCTGTTCGCCATCAGCGGCCTCAATGTGGTCAACAGTTACGTCGGCCGCGACTTCATGACCGCGATCTCCGGCCGCGACCGGGCCGGGTTCGTTCGCCAAGCGGCACTCTACCTCTGCGTGTTCGCGGCCTCGACCGGGGTGGGGGTCTTCCAGAGCTTCGCCGAGCAGCGGCTCGGGCTGCTCTGGCGGTCGTGGCTGACCGGCCAGCTGATCACGCGCTACCTCGCCAGCCGGACCTATTACTGGCTCAAGGAGACGGCGGCGGTGGATAACCCCGACCAGCGCATCGCCGAGGACGTGAAGACGTTCACGGCCACGACCCTGTCGTTCATCCTGATCTTCCTCAACGGGACCTTCACGGTGGTGGCGTTCGCGGGGGTGCTCTGGACGATCAGCCGGCTGCTGTTCGCCGTCGCCGTCGGGTATGCGGCCTTGGGCTCGCTGCTGACCATCCTGCTGGGCCGGCCGCTGGTCGGCCTGAATTACCGGCAGCTCGATCGCGAGGCCAACTTTCGGTCGGCGCTGAACCACGTCGACGAGCACGCCGAGTCGGTCGCGTTGCTGCACTGGGAGGGACTGGTGTGTGCCCGGCTGCGCCGCCTCCTCGACGATCTCGTGGACAACTACCGGCGAATCACCTCGGTCAACCGCAACCTGGGGTTCTTCACGACCGGCTACAACTACCTGATCCAGATCATCCCGGCGCTGATCGTGGCCCCGCTGTATATCCGCCGGGAGGTCGAATTCGGGGTGGTGACCCAGTCGGCGATGGCCTTCGCCCAACTGCTGGGGGCGTTCTCGCTGATCATCAACCAGTTCCAATCGATCTCCTCGTTTGCCGCCGTCATCGCCCGGGTTGACGCACTCGGGGAGGCCGTCGAGCACACGACGGCACCCGGCTCACTGACCATCGAGATCACCGAGGACCGCGACCGCCTGGCGTACGAGCGGCTGACGCTGCGGGCGCCGGACGGCGCCGGCACGCTGGTCAAAGACCTGTCGGTGTCCATCCCCTCCGGGGCACGGCTGCTGGTCACGGGGCCGAACGAGGCCGCGCGGGTCGCCCTGTTCCGGGCGACCGCCGGGATCTGGCATGGGGGGGAGGGGAAGATCACCCGCCCGCCCCTCGATGAGATCCTGTTCCTGCCCGAGCAGCCGGAACTGCCGCCCGTGACACTCCGCGAGCTCCTGCTCGAGCCGGGCCGGGCGGCCCCGGACGATCAGATCCTGGCGGCCCTGCGCGCGGCCGGTCTCGGGCCCGTCGTGGAGCGGGCCGGCGGGCTCGATGCGGAGCGGGACTGGCAGGCCTTCGCGTCGCTCGGCGACCAGCAGTTGCTGGTCCTCACCCGGGTGGTCCTCGCGGGTCCGCGGTTCGCTTTCCTGGACCGTGTCGATACCACGCTCGGACCGTGCCAGGTTCGGCAGGTGCTCCAGCGGCTGATTCAGAATTCCATCACGCCCATCCACCTGGCCGAAGCCGCCGAATCCGTTGAGCAGTACGACGCGGTGCTGGAGATCGATTGCGACGGCGCGTGGGCATGGCGGTGGACGGATGCCGAGCCCGTGCAGGACCGCAGGGCCGAGGCCCACTGA
>Ga0209040_10004794_pt1 | contig 10165 bp, 9 predicted proteins | sample BogFormECP12_OM3_FD_188240 | JGI IMG/M metagenome (GOLD analysis project Ga0209040, IMG submission 188240) | Bog forest soil microbial communities from Calvert Island, British Columbia, Canada - ECP12_OM3 (SPAdes) (version 2) | ecosystem: Environmental > Aquatic > Freshwater > Wetlands > Bog ... | reverse complement strand
CGGCGAAGCTCAGATGCTTCGACGATGTCCGCGGAGATCTCCGTGTGGGCGCCCATGCCGGCGTTGGAGCTCATCGCCTCGCGAGTCTAATAAGCATCCATCCAGCCTGATACCCCGCTGCTGTCAAACCCAACCGGCGGGCACCTGCGGGCCCGCCGCGGCCTCCGCGCGAGTCCCCGGAAGGACGCCCGGCCGGACATGTAGCATCGTCCGCCCGATGCACGAGACAACCCCCTCGGTCTACCTGATCGCGCGCCCATCGATCGTCGTCGACGGCATGCGCGCCTACCTGCGCGACGTCGGCGGCGAGTCGTGGCTCGATGGTCGCCTGGGCGAGGCCGAGGAGCCCAACAGCGGCGAGCTGCTCGTGGAGTTCGGCGGGCGCGCCTGCTATCGCAGCTGGGAGCCGGGGCTCAACCCCAACGTCACGCGGGTGCGCACCGACCAGCGCGAGTACTTCGCCAACATCCTGCGATCGGCTCACGGGAGCGTGCTCGAGCATGCCAGCTACTCCTTCGCGCTGCGCAACGTCAGCAGGACGTTCACGCACGAGCTCGTTCGCCACCGTGCCGGCTCGGCATTCAGTCAGGAGAGCCTGCGCTACGTGCGCCTCACCGACATCGGCTTCCGTGTCCCGCCCGCGCTCGAGCCGGTGCGCGAGCAGGTGCTGGCGATCGTCGAGCAGCTCGAGGAGTTCCAGCTCAGCGCGGCCAACGAGCTGGGGATCGACGAGCAGGGCGTGCCGTTCCACGTCAAGAAGGAGGTCACCTCGGCGCTGCGGCGTCTCGCGCCGATCGGCCTCAGCACCGACATCGTGTGGAGCGCGAACGTGCGCACGCTGCGCCATGTGATCGAGATGCGTACCAACGACGGGGCCGAGGAGGAGCTGCGCCTGGTGTTCGACAAAATCGCCCGGATCATGCAGGCCGAGGCACCCGGACTGTTCCAGGACTTCGCCCGCCGGGACGACGGCGCCTGGGTGCCCGAGCACCGCAAGGTCTGAGCGCTGCCCGACACCGGCGCCGGCGGGAAACGCGCGCGGCGGAGCAGTGCGGGCAGCTCAGGCGTCCATGGTGCACGTGCGCCACGCGCCGAGCGCCAAGAAGATGGCCAGCCACGCGACGATCACGATCACGGCCGTGGAGCCGGACATCGCCAGTTCGGTGCCGTGGTCGCCGGCGAGGCGCAGGGGGCTGAAATGGGCGAGCGCCTGGCTGAGCACGATGTTGCGCGAGCTGCCGAGCGATTCGATGCTCGCGATCAACGGGCTTGCCACGATCTGCCAGGCGATCAACGCGATGATCGCAGCGGGCTTGGATGCGACCAGGGAGGAGAAGCCCACGGCGACGACGCAGAGCACGCCGGTGGCCAGCAGCACGAACGCGTAGCCGTTGAGGATCAGCGAGGCGTCGGGGGTGGGCGTCCCGTCGGCGAACACGAACGTGCCCAGCAGCACCAGTGCATAGCCGCTTGTGATCACCAGCCAGCAGAGCGCCAGCGCCGCCGGGACGCGGGTGGCGAACAGCTCCAGACGCGAGCGTCCGGTGACCACGAGGTCGCGAAAGACGCCTGCGGCGACGTCGTTGGTGCCCGCCTCGACACCGATCAGGATCGCGACGAGCGGTCCGAAGAACACGCCGCCGAGCAGGCGCAGGCCATCGTGAAAGTTGGCCGTGCCGCCGGCCGGTCCGTGGCTGGCCGGATCGGAGGCGTGCTGGATCGCGTTGACCGCGAAGAAGATCACGAGCGGGAGGATCGCGAGGACCAGGGCCCAGATCAGGGTGCCCCGCCGCTTGCGCAGCTTGAGGAAGTCCGCGGAGGTCATCTCCCAGGCGATCGCGGTGCTCATGCCGGCACCTCCTCGACCGCTGCGTCGAGCCTCGAGGTGACCTCAAGGAAGCGCTGCTCGAGGCTGTGGCGCACGGGCTCCAGGCGGGAGACCCCGATCCCGGCAGTTACGAGCGCGGCGTTGATCGCGGCCGCGGTCTCCGGCCCATCGACCAGCACGACGCGCAGCGCGCCGTCGTCCTCGCCGGCCTCGTGCACCTGCTCGAGGCCTGCGAGCACCTCCAGCGCCCGCCTCGGGTCGTCCACGGCGATGATCAGCTCGTGATGCGCGCCTCCTTCGGCGAGCTCGGCGATCGGGCCCTGGGTGATCACCTTTCCGCGATCGACGATCGCTGCGGCGTCGCAGGTCTTTTCGACCTCGTCGAGCAGATGCGAGGAGATGAACACCGTCCGGCCCTCCTGCTCGACCATCGTGCGGATCATTTCGCGGAACTCCTGGATGCCGCCCGGGTCGAGGCCGTTGGTGGGCTCGTCGAGGATCAACAGCAGCGGATCGGCGAGCAGGCAGCGGGCCACCCCGAGGCGCTGGCGCATTCCCATCGAGTAGCTCTTGACCTTCTCGCCGGCGCGCTCGGCGAGGCCCACGCGCGCGAGCGCCGGCTCGATCCGCTGGAAGGTCTCGGGGCTGCGCACGGCGGCGACGATGCGCAGGTTCTCGCGCCCGGTCAGGTAGGGGTGGAAGCGCGGCTCCTCAACGATCGCGCCGACGCGCGTCAGGGCCTTCGCGCGCTCGGTGGGCACCGGATACCCGAGCAGCTGCATGCTGCCGGCGCTCGCGCGGGTGAGGCCGAGCAGCGTGCGGATCATCGTCGTCTTGCCCGCGCCGTTTGGTCCGAGGAAGCCGAACGCGCTCCCGCGCGGCACGCGCAGATCGACACCATCGAGCGCGATGCGCGCGCCGAAGCGCTTGGTCAGGCCGCGGGTCTCGATTGCGAGCCCCTCGAGTGTCGGCTGGGGAGGCGTTGGGTCGAGCGCAGCAAGCGGCAAGCAGGGACTCCTCGGTATCGATGCCCGCGCGCGCCACACGCGCCGCGGGTCAGCGCTCAGACTGGCAGAGAACTGTAAAGATTCGATGAGAAGACGGACGTCTCAGGAGATGGCGAAGGACCCTCAGCGGCCGGGCCACCGCCACGGGCCATGGGACGTTCTATTCCTCGCGCGCACGTGCCTCGCTGACCTGCTCTTGCAGCTGGGCCATCACGGCCGGATCGCGTAGCGTCGTGACATCGCCTAGGGCGCGGCCCTCGGCGATGTCGCGCAGCAGACGGCGCATGATCTTTCCCGAGCGGGTCTTGGGCAGATCCTCCGACCAGATGATGCGCCGCGGACGGGCGAACTTGCCGATCCGCTCAGCCACCGTCTCGCGGATTCCCTCGACGGTCTCCTCGTCGCCCTCGAGGTCGCCCTGCAGCGTCACGAAGGCGACGATCGCCTGCCCGGTGTCCTCGTCGTGCTGGCCGATCACGGCGGCCTCGGCGACGTCCGCGTGCGCGACGATCGCCGACTCGACCTCGGCGGTCGACAGCCGGTGCCCGGAGACGTTGACTACATCGTCGATGCGCCCGATGACCCAGAAGTAGCCGTCGCTGTCGCGGCGCGCGGCGTCACCCACCAGATAGGTTTCGCGCCCGAAGCGGCTGAAGTAGGTCTCGACGAAGCGCTCCTCCTCCTTGTAGAGCGTGCGCAGCATCGACGGCCAGGGACGGGTGAGCACTAGCAGGCCCTGGCCTTCCTCCACGCGCGCGCCGGTGGACTCGTCCACGACCTCGGCGAACACGCCGGGAAAGGGACTGGTCGCCGACCCGGGCTTGGTGGCGGTGATGCCCGGCAGGGGCGTGATCATGATCGCCCCGGTCTCGGTCTGCCACCAGGTGTCGACGATCGGGCAGCGGCCCGCGCCGATCACCTTGTGGTACCACAGCCAGGCCTTCGGGTTGATCGGCTCGCCGACCGAGCCGAGCAGGCGCAGCGTTGAGAGGTCGTGGCCGTTCGGCCACTCGGCACCCCACTTGATGCACGCCCGGATCGCGGTCGGAGCGCAGTACAGGATCGTGACGCCATAGCGCTCCACCAGCTCCCACCAGATGCCCTTGTGGGGATAGTCCGGCGCGCCCTCCCACATCACCGAGGTCGCGCCGTTGGCGAGGGGCCCGTAGACGATGTAGGAGTGCCCCGTCACCCAGCCGACGTCGGCCGCGCACCAGTACACATCGGACTCTGCCTTGAGGTCGAAGACGTAGCGATGGGTCGCTGAGACGCCGGTCAGGTAGCCGCCGGTCGTGTGCAGGATGCCCTTCGGCTTGGCCGTCGAGCCCGACGTGTACAGGATGTAGAGGGGATGCTCGGCGTCCAGCGGCTCGGCCGGGCACTCCGGCGCGGCGGCCGCGACCAGCTCGTCGTAGAAGAAGTCGCGCCCCTCGCGCATCTGGCAGGGCGTGCCCTTGCTGCGCACCACGACGATCCTCTCGAGCGTGGCGAGATCGCCCATGACCTCGTCCACGCGATCCTTGACCGGGGCCGTCCTGCCCTTGCGCGCGGCTCCGTCGGCGGTGACCAGCAGCTTGGCCTGCGAGAACTCCATCCGCTCGCGCACGGCCTCCGCCGAGAAGCCGCCGAAGACCACGTTGTGGGGCGCGCCGATGCGCGCGCAGGCGAGCATCGCCACCACCACCTCGGGAATCATCGGCAGGTAGATGCCCACGACGTCGCCCTTGCCCACGCCCAGGTCCTTCAGCGCGTTGGCGAAGCGCTCGACCTCGGCCAGCAGTTCGGCATAGGTTATGTCGCGCTCCTGCCCCTCCTCGCCGCGCCAGTGGAAGGCCACACGCGCACCCCGCCCTTCCTGCACATGGCGGTCAAGGCAGTTGTAGGAGACGTTGAGCGTGCCTCCGGGGAACCACTTGTAGAAGGGCGGGTGGGACTCGTCGAGCACGCTGTCCCACTTGCGAAACCAGTGCAGGTCCTCGGCCTGCCGCGCCCACCACGCCAGCGGGTCCCGGGCCGCCTGCTCGTATACGGCCGCATCTTTGAGCAGCGCGTGCTGGCGAAACTCCGCCGGCGGCTCGAAGCGCTCAACGTCCAGCAGCCCGGCGAGCTCGCGCTCGAGCGCGTCTCCCGCCGACTCCTCCTCAGTGGTCATGGCTCGACTCTACCGGCGCGCCGGCCACAGCGGCATACGCCGGCCTCAGCCGCCGCCGCGCTTGCGCCGCCGTTTGCGCGACGCCCCGGCGCCGGCCCTTGGCGCCGGCGCGGGGGCGAGCTCGGCACCGGCCCCCGACAGCGCCGGCTGACCCTGCCCGGACTGCTTGGCCGCTCGGATCTCGGCGGCCGAAGGCCACGGCCGGGCCTCGCCGGCAGCCCATGCCGGGGGCTCGCCGTTGGGCCATTTGCCGACGAACATGATGCCCATCATGGCCATCCAGAACGCCGGTATCACCTCGAGCTCGGCGCCACCGATCGGCAGGAAGATGAGCACGGCGGTGATCATGCCGACGACGCTCATCCACCGGGGCAGGAGCCCGACGCGGCGGGCGTTGACCATCGCCACGATCATCCCCGCGGCGAAGGTGAGCCCGGCCAGGAGATCGAGGTAGTCGAAGATCACGTTGGCCGTGCCCTTCGTCAGCGCCAGGTCGACGGCGTGGTTGGAGTGGTCGTGGCCGACCGCGAATTTATGGGTCTGGATCGCGCTGAGCACCTGGTGCCCGACGCTCACGGACGCCAGGGCTATCCCCCCGATGATGACCACTTTGCGTCCGGCCGGCCACGAAAGCGGTCGCCGAAAGCGGGTGGCGTCGACGAGCAGCAGCAGGATCAGCATCAGGGCGATGACCGCCGCCGCCGACAGCGCGCTGCCGGCGATCAGGCCGAAGGCGTTGTGGCTGATGAATTTGACCTCGGCAGTGCGCGGGCTCACGGCCGGGTTGGCGACCCCCGCGAGCGCCGGACCGAGACCCTGCACCAGGCCCACGGTGGGCGCGCCCTTGAGCGTGTTTGCCACGATGATCGTGCCGAGCAGGTAGAGCACTCCGCCTGCGAATGCAGGGACGGCGAGGCGCGTGCGGCGTTCGGTCTCCTCGGCAACCTGTGTGCGGATCTCCGCGGCGGTGGGCATGAGCAGGGCAGTCTATGATGCGGGAATGGAAGGTGGTGGCCTCGGAGATCTGTTCGGCGATCCGGAGGAGCTGCAGCGGCGCTTGGCGGAGTTCGCCGAGCAGATGCACGGCCAGCAACGGCTCGCCTGGGCCGACAACGCGATCAAGCTGGCGGTCGACATGACGGTCGCGGCCGTTCAGCGGGTCAACGTGCAGGGCAACGCCGAGGCCCAGGCCGAGCAGATCCGCACCGTGATCGCGCGTGTCTTCCCGGAGGCCGTGGCGCTCGTTCGCGAGGCCCGCGAGGGCCTTCAGTAGCGCGCACGGGCGCTGCGCGGGCGGGGCGCGTCCGGCGGGGGAGGTTCCTCATCGAAGCGCCGAGTGCTCGGGTCGGGCGCCTGCTCGCCCGACAGCAGCCCGTCGCGCTCGGCCGCCCGCTCGGCCTCGCGCGAGGCCCGTCCGGCGTATATCACCTCTTTGAAGGAGCGGAAGCGGAAGATGAACACGACCGCCCCCAGGCCGAGCACGGCCGTGAAGACGGCGATCGCGATCTGCTGGCCGACCGAGTAGGCCGCCACCACGGTCGTCGGTGCGCTCGTTGCGAACACCTTCACCAGCAGCGCCTGCTGCACCCCCGCCCCGCCGGGCGTGAACGGGACGGCGCCTGCGACCTGGTTGACGGCGAAGACGAGCAGGACGTTCTCGACCGAGGCCCCGACCCGGAAGGCTTCGAGCAGAAACCAGAAGGCGGCGAAGCGGCACATCCACGCGACCGCCTGCCAGGCGGCCACTTCGCGCAGGTAGCGCGGGCGATCGCCCAGGATCGTGACGCCCTGGCGCACGCGCGTCCAGAAGGCCTGCACGCGGACCGAGAGCAGCGCGAACGCGAGCAGGCTGAGCATCGCCAGCGCCGTGATCACGAACAGCGTGAGGCGGAAGTGCTCGGCCAGATAGGAGATGTCGAAGGAGCTCAGCCTGGAGAAGTCCGGTGGCTTGGGAAACACGCCCTGGGTGAAGGCGAAGATCAGCACGAGCACGCCCACGGTCACATCGAAGATCGACTCCACGAAGAAGGCGGCGGCCACGGTCGGGTATCTGGAGCCGGGGACCGAGGAACGCGCGAGGAACAGCTTGATCAGGTCGCCCCCGCGCGCGGGAACGACGTTGTTGAAGCCGACCGCCGCGAAGTAGGCGCCCCAGATCCGGCGCCATTTGATGGGAACCGCCGGATAGGCGGCACGCAGGCTGTGGTAGAAGGCGCGCGAGCGCAGGGTCAGGTTGAGGCCGAAGAACAGCAGCCCCAGCAGCAGAGCCGGCCAGTGGACGGCGGCCAGGTCCGAGAAGAACTGGCCGACCGCATCCAGGAAGGTCGTGATGCTGTCGCCCAGCGAGGTTGATGCCAGAAGCACAGGCACAGACCCAAGCGTACGGCGATGTCGGATGCCCGGCACGCATTCACGGGCGCGGCCGCATCGAGCGACCCGCCCGTGCGGCCGGCTGGCGGCGAGCGCCGGCGCGGCGAGACCGCGCTATCGGGGCCGTGCAGCGAGGACGCCGGAGCTCAGGCCGGCGCGGCGCGGCGCAGCAGCGCCACCGTGGCGCTCGCGGCGGCGAGCACGACGGCGACGATCGCGATCAGGATCGCATCGCCGCCGGGCCAGCTGAGGCCGGCGCCCTCGGCGGTCCAGAAGATCCCGAACGAGCACAGCATCACCCCTACGGCGAACTTCATCGTGTTCTCCGGCACCTTCGCCAGCGGCCCCCTGGCCGCGATCCCGGCCGCGATGACGACGAGCACCGCGGCGCCGGCAGCGACCGCCGCCAGGCCGATGCGGCCCTGGTTGGCGCCGAAGGTGACCACGATCAAGGCCACCTCCATGCCCTCGACCAGGACACCTTTGAAGGCGACCACGAAGGCATAGCCGTCCCAGCCGCCGACGCTCGCACCCGCGGCGAGCGCCGCCGCGCGCTCGTGTTCGTATGCACTGCCCTCATCGTGCAGCGCCTTCAGGCCGGCAGCTCGCAGGATCGCCTTGCGCAGCCACTGCACGCCGAGGGCCAGCAGCAGCAACCCGATCACGAAGCGCAGTTCGGCGATCGGCAGCGTGGTGATCGCCTTCCCGAGGGCGGCGATCGCGAGCGCCAGCAGCGCCATCGCCACGACCACGCCGGCCAGCGCCGAGCGCCAGCTGCGCGTGTAGCCGACCGCCATCACGATCGTGAGAGCCTCGACGGCCTCGACGGCGCAGGCCAGGAACACCGATACCGCGAACCCCAGCTCAGTCCCGCTCATGCTGGTGAATCTATCGGCCGCACGCAGGCCGGCGGCGATGCGATAGAAAGGACGGATGGCATCGGGCGCGACGGCGCACAGACCTCTGACGGTGGCCGTCACGGGGCCGACCGGCGAGATCGGCCAGGCGGCGGTGGCGGCGCTCGAGCGATCGCGCGAGGTCGGGCGCGTGCTCGGCATGGCCCGCCGTCCGTTCGACCCCGCCGAGAAGGGCTGGAAGAAGGTCTCCTACCGCCGCGGTGACGTGCTCGATCGCGGCGCGGTGGCGGACCTCGTCGAGGATGCGGACGTGGTCGTGCACCTCGCCTTCATGATCATGGGAGGGGCCAGGGAGAGCCGCAAGGTCAACCTCAACGGCTCGCGCAACGTGTTTGAGGCGGCCGTCTCGGCCGGGGTGGGGCGAGTCGTCTACGCCTCCTCGGTGGCGGCCTACGGCTTCCACGGCGACAACCCGCAGCCGCTCACCGAGGACGTGCCGGCACGCGGCACGGACGCCCACTACTACTCGGCCCAGAAGGCCGAAGTGGAGGAGTTGCTCGCGGACGCCCTCCACGGCAGCACCACGGTCGCCTACGTCTTTCGTCCGTGCATCGTGGCCGGACGCGACGCGCCGCTGTTGATCGACAGCCTGCCCTACACCCAGATCTCCGAGCGTCTGCCGGGAGCGGTCCTCAGGCTGATGGACGGGGTGCCGATCCTCAAGCCGGTGCTGCCGGATCCGGGTGTCCCCTTCCAGCTCGTCCACCACGACGACGTCGCCAGCGCGATGCGCGCGGCGGTGCTGGGTCGCGGGGCGCCAGGGATCTACAACCTCGCCGGGCCCGGTCAGCTGACGATCAAGCTGCTGGCCGAGGAGCTCGGCTGGTACTCGATCCCGGTACCCGAGCTGGCCGTTGACGCGGTCGCCGAAATGATCGGCCGCCTCGGCTTCCTGCCCGCGCAGGCGCAGTGGATAGCCGCGTTTCGCGAGGCGGTGATCATGGACACGCGCAAGGCGCGCCGCGAGCTTCGCTGGCGCCCCCGCCACGACGCCCTGCAGACCCTCCGCGAGACGATCACGGCCTCGCGGATGGACACGATCATCCGCTAGCGCGCAGCAGTCTCCGGCGGCGGCGCGGCGGCCTGCCTGCGCGCGCCGGCACTGGCTGCGCACGTAGGCTTACGGCCGCACGTGTACGCATCTGGGGACATCCGCGAATCAGAGCCCGCCCCGGCGGTGGCGGTGGTAAGCGACAGCACCTCCTACCTGCCGCAGACCTTGATCGAACGCTGGTCGATCAGCGAGGTGAGCCTGTACGTGGGCTGGGAGGGCGACCTGCGTGCGGAGCAGGAGTATCAGGACCTCGACGCCTTTTATGCGCGCCTGCACGACTCCCCACAGCTGCCCACCACCTCGCAGCCCTCGGTGGGCGACTTTCTCAGCTGCTATCAGCCGCTGCTCAGCGCCGGTCGGGACGTCCTGTCGGTGCATCTGGCCAGCGGCCTGTCGGGCACGTGCGAGAGCGCTCGCGAAGCGGCCGAGATCGCGGCCGCTGAAGGGCATCCCGGGCGCGTGGAGGTGCTCGACAGCCAGACCGGCGCCGGCGGCCTCGGCTGTCTGGTGATCGTCGCTGCCGGCGCGGCTGCCGCCGGTGGCACGCTCGAGGCGGTGGCCGACGCCGTCCGCCGCGCCCGCAAGACCCTCGACATCTGGTTCTGCCTGGACACGCTCGAGTACCTACGCCGGGGCGGGCGGATCGGGGCGGCGCAGGCGATGGTCGGCACGGCGCTGAAGGTCAAGCCGATCCTGACGTTCGGCACCGAGATCGCACCGGTCGGGCGCGTGCGCACGCACAGGCGAGCTTTCGAACGGATGGTCGCCCACCTGGGCGAGCTGCAGGAGCGCGGCGCCACGGACTGGATCGTGCAGCACGCCCAGTCGCCGGAGGAC
>Ga0209040_10004793_pt1 | contig 10167 bp, 3 predicted proteins | sample BogFormECP12_OM3_FD_188240 | JGI IMG/M metagenome (GOLD analysis project Ga0209040, IMG submission 188240) | Bog forest soil microbial communities from Calvert Island, British Columbia, Canada - ECP12_OM3 (SPAdes) (version 2) | ecosystem: Environmental > Aquatic > Freshwater > Wetlands > Bog ... | reverse complement strand
TGTGCGTAGGAATGCAGCAGTAGCTCGGCATCGCTGGCGGGGGCGGGAATATCGCTGCCCGCGGCGCGGAGCGCGGACTGGAGTTGACCGCGAGAATCCAGGCGAACGTCCGCAGTGATGTGCAGGCCGGACAGGCTGGCGACGCCGGGATTATCCGCACCGCCGGTTTCGGTACCTAACGATGCATGAGCGAATCCGATCGATCCTTCAGTCCACATGGTTTGCGAGTCCGCGTCCGTCAGACGCAACGATTCGGCGAGCGCGCGGAACCGCTCCGGGACGACCGGCGCGCCGTCGCGTTGGAGGATGCCCAGGATGCCGCTCAATCCGGCAGGGTCTCCATGAGGGGAGTAACACCGTCAAAGGGGAAAAAGTGGCGGTGCTCGCCACGATCCTCGTTGAGCGGCGCGCCGAGACAAACTACCCAAGCGTGGGCTTCCAGGCGGGCGGCATCCTTACGCGCACCAAAGCGCAGTTCGGCGGGGAGCCTTCGGCGGCGCAACAGGAAATAGAGGGACATGGCCTGTTCAAGGCAATTGGTGCGCAACAGAAGATGGCGGGCGGCGGCGGAATGCCAGCGCGTAAGCTGTTGAGCTTGCGATAGTAACGCGGGATCCGAGAGCTTTGCAGGTGTGGCGACGGGGAGGGCGCGTTCCAACAGATTCTTCCAGCGGCGGAACCCCAGGATCCGCAGGCCCAGCCATGTTGCGGTGAGCACGAATGCGGCGCGAAGGACGGTGGCCCGCTCGGGGCCGCTGAGCTGCGCAAATCGCCGCCATGTCGCGATATTGTTCACGGTGGCCCTGCGATTACGTGCCGTTCGCAGGTGTAACCACGACTCTACTACAAGCGGCAGGAATTTGGAGGAAGTGGAACCAAATACCAAAGAGCTGCGAGGATTGGCGACCGCCGGGTTCGCTTTCGCAGGGCGCTAGAACCCAATACCGCGTGCTACGGCCGGTCCGGGCTTTCGAACGCTTTGAATACGGTGAAGATCACAGGGATTGCCGTAGCGCCGAGAGCAAGTTCAGTGAAGTGCGAATTGGCGGCCATAACCGGGCCTTTCACGGCGTGTTGCGCGATCGGCGCGGCGCAGCCGGTGTGCTTGTGATTCTTGTGATAGTCGGGATCTTCCGGCGAGATGGCTTCGCGAGCGTCGGCGACGGAGTGTTCGGGAACGACGCGATAGGCATGGTCGTGGTCCACGGTTTTCTTTTCCGAGCCGGCGACCACATTCATAACGCCTTGCTGGCTGCGGACTTCCAGCTCGCAAGGCGACTTGAAGCTGACAAAGCCTTCGATAGGCCGCGCTTCATCGGAGACGATGCGCACGTCGGAGGCGTAAATCACAAAACCTTCCGAGGGACTGTTGTTCGAAACGGCCAGGGTGCCACGGCGCAATTCGGCGATTGGTGAGGACTGTCCGACGTAGAAGACCACGGTGGTATCGCTGAGCAGCTCATAAGTGGTCTGGCCGATGCGGACTTTGAGCGCGCCGTCAGAATCGGTGTTTAGGATGTCGCCGGGAAAAATCGTGGAGCCTTCGCTGGTCAACGAGCCGCCGATGCGGCCGTTTTGCGTTTGCAGGACGAGGCCAAGAGCCTTAGTCTGCGCGGCGGAGCCCGGCGCGGGCAGAAGTGCGAGGCTCAGCGCCGTGGCGCATGCGAGGTGCAGAATAAACTTCGCGAGCCGTGCCAGTGATACTTGTGATTTGCGCTTCATCGTAGTTCCCTTTCCTTGCGGCTACTGATCCTGATATTTATTTCCCGGAGTTCGGGGCACACGGCGTTTGGCATTGCTGGATGTTCCCGCGATTGACGGCGTTGGCATCTGTAGTTGCATGGCGGGGTCGCCGAAAAGAATCCAAGTGCGGCGGACGTCGGGGTCGGTAATGCCCTGCTTGGCGGCGAGAACGGCCTGGCCCAGCGGCGTGGCGGAATTTTCTTTGACAATGCGCAGCAAAGCCTGATCCATGGTGGCCTGCGGCGGCGCGCTGGTGAATCCGGAGGAAGCCCACACGGCAACGGCCCCGCCGTTGGGCGCGAGCATCAGGGACTGCGCCAGACTTTGCGCGTACACATCTTGGAAAAATCCGTTGAGACAATCCATCAGGAGAAAGACCGGCAAGCGGTCGCCGTTGGTCAAACCAGCGGCGGTGGAGTTGTCGAACAAGTCGGAGAAGGACCACTGTTCTTCCGCGCCGTGGCCCGTGTAGTTGACCAGCAGTGCACCGCTGTTGATGGCGTTCAGGATTTGCTGGCGCGCGGTGTCCACGTCCAGGCCGTCGGCAAGAATTTTTGTGCCCTGCAGGGAAGCCGGCAGTTCGGTGCCGGCGAAGGCGGCTTCATTGGTGAAGTTGACGCCCGCGTTTTGGTCGGCGATGAGCACGGCTTGTTGGTTCCACGAGCCCGCCGATGTGCCGGATTCGTAGTTCACGATTTTTGCGACGAGCAGCGCGGCGTCGGCTGCTGTACGCACCGGCAAGCGTCCCGTGGGGATGGTGGCGAAACCGGTTTGCTGAAAATCGCTGAACCAATCGTCAGAAGCGGTCTTGAATGCCTGAGTCTCGATGATGCGCGTGGGCACAAAGTCGAAATCGCCGAAACCAAGATAATTGCGAGGATCGAGCGAGGCGTCGCCGACGAGCAGCACAGCTCGCGGCGCGAGTTGCGACTCGGCGGAAAGTTGCTGTAGATAATCGCGGATGGCGTAGGGCGTGCGTTCGCCGTAGCTAAACGCGTCGTAGATTTGATCCGTGGTGACGATGCTGACTTGCCGGCCTTGCGATTGGCGCAGCGATACATAGGGCGCCAGGCTGGCCACAAAATCCGGATGCGTGATGACCACGATGTCCGAGCGCTGCTGGCGATGGATGGCCGCATCAGGCGCGTGAAACGCCAGCGATGAGGGCGCGGAGATTTGGTCACCGGAGAAAATCAGCAGTGTATGTTCGGCGGCTCCGGCATTGGGCACGCCCAGCGAAATCGCGAAACTGTTTCCTTCGGGCTGACTGCGCCCTTCCAGTTGTGTGATGGCCTGAGGATCGCTGATGTCGAACGCCCGGATCTGCGGATTGCTGAATCCCGTTACTTTCAGTGCTGCGCCGGAAGACGCCGTGGCGCGCAACCAATTGCCGTCCGCGGCATACGTATGCGGATAGTGCAGCTGCACGGATTGCACCAGGCTGACATCGTTATCGCCATCGAGAGCCGTCAACGTAACGGTGTTCACGCCCTCCTGCAGCAAGCTGGAATTAATCGGGAACGTGTTGGTGACGTTGGCCTGATTGACGAAATCCATTTCGCCCACAGGATTGCCGTTGAAGCTGACCGAAACGGAGTGCGCTTGCTGGTCGGTCGCGCCTTGCAGGGTGACGTCGATGCTTGCGGGCAGCGCCGAGTTGGCGCTCAAATTCGCCACCGTCAACTGCTCGTCCACCGGCTCGCTGGTGACTGCGTCGCCAAAGAAATTGTCTTGATCCTCGCCATTCAAAAGCGTGGCGAAGTAGGTGGTACGGTCTTCATGAATCACGGTGAACAAAAAGTCTTGCGCGCTGCTTCCACTGGACGCTGCCGCTTGCACTCGCGTGACGCGCTTGCCCGGTTGCGTGCCGCGCACCAGCCAGTACTCGCGCGTATCGGAGAACGGCGTGTCGATGCCCGTGCCATAAAACTCGATACCGTCGAAGGAGCGGAAGCCGCTGCCGAACCGCGCCGAGACGATCATTGGCTGCTCCACACCCTCGGCGTACAGCTGCAGATTCTGTGCATCCCAGCCAGGATCAAATCCTCCAGCAACCAGCTGCGCGCGCGACAAGCGATACCAGCCCTCGCTCTGTACTCCAATCTTCAGCGCGGGCAACAGGTCCAGCGCCACGCGGTAGTGCCCCCGAGCGATGATCGGAGGTTGCGGGCGCGGAGCACGCAAAGCACGCACCGGCTGCGGGGATGCCGAAGCCGCGAGCTGATTCAGCTGCGTCAGCAGCGGCGCATTGGTAACTTCTGCCGCGCCTGGCTGCGAAGCAGACGCCATTGGCTGCACGGCAGCGCTCGAAACTTGCGCGCGCGCGAAGGATTGCGCGGCATCGGGGGAGCCTTCCGCCTGCACGGGACCATGCGTCGTGCGCGTACCATTCAGGTCCACGTCTTCGAGCACATACGATGACTGCGCCGTGCCCGCCACATCGATCCAGTAGTAGGTCTTCGCGCCATGCTGCGGTTGCGCGCCGCGCACAAACAGCGCCGCCCCAGCGATGATCGAGGGATTCACGCGATGCCGCCCCTGCGCTTCTTCGCGATAAACGTTGAAGCCCAGATTGCGAATCTCTTCCCGCGTGTGCCATTCCAGCAGCACTCCGCCTTGCGGCCGCAACTGTGCACGGAACGACGACAACTGCACCGCCGTGGGCGACTGAATGGTGGAATCCGCCTCCGATTTGTTGTTTGAAGAATTGGGATCGATGCTCGAGCTGGCGACCGTGGCAGTGTTGCAAACGCTATACGGCACGCCATTCACGGTGTTGCACACCGTCCCGCCGGAGCCGCTGAAGGTGGCCGCGTTTACGTTGATGGTGATGATCACCACGGTGCCAACATTCATCGCTCCAATCGTGCAGCTGACCGTGCCGGTGGCCCCGACCGCTGGGCTCGTGCAGGTTCCTTGCGTGGTTGCCAGGCTCGTGAACGTAACCGCCGAGGGCAACGGGTCGGAGACCGTCACGCCGGTGGCCACCGCCGGGCCGTTGTTGGTCACTTGCAACGAGTAGGTGAGATTGGAATTCTGGTCCACCGGCTCGGGCGTGGCGGTTTTTACGATCGAGAGGTCGGCCTGCGTTGGCGCGGCAACCACGGTCGAAGACGAGGCGGTATTGTTCAACGTGTTGGGGTCGTTGGCTGCCGGCCCAATCGTCGCGCTGTTGGTGATTACTGTTCCGGCGGTGTCGGCGGCAGTGATCTGTTCCACGAGCGGGAAGGTGGCCATGGCGCCTACGGCCAGCGGACCGGTGCAGGTGACGGTGGTGACCATGCCTACAGTCACCGGCGCGCCGCAGGACCATCCCGCTGGCGGCGTCAGGGAAACAAACGTGGCGTTCGCGGGCAGCGTGTCGACATACATTGCCGAAGCCACCGCTGCGGGACCGTTGTTCGTCACCACCTGTGTAAACGTCGGATTGGTGCTATTGCTATAGACCGGGTTGGGCGCAACGGAGCTGGTGATGCTCAAGTCGGATTGCGTCGCTCCCGCTACCGTCACGGTGGCCGTCGCGGAAGCCGCCGTCGGATTGGGATTGGGCGTTCCGGAATTGGCGTTGGCAGTGTTGGAGATGAACGTCCCATTGGCCACGCCGGAGTTCACATTCACGACCAGCGTGAACGTGGCGGTGGCGCCATTCGCAAAAGACGGTGTGGTGCAGGCAATATTCCCCGTGCCTCCCACCCCAGGGGCCGAACAGGTCCAGCCGGGTGAACTGATCGAGACAAATGTTGTATTCGTCGGGACCGTGTCATACAGCCCCTCCGGCACGCCCGCAGCCGGCCCGTTGTTCTTCATTACCAATGTGTAGGTTATGTTGTTGCCGGCCGTGACCGTCGGCGCCGCCGCCGTTTTCGTCAGCGTCACATACGCCGACGCGGCTGAGCCCACCACCGTACTGACGCTTGCGGTGTTGTTCGCCAAATTCGGATCGGTGGTACCGGAGCTTATGTTCGCGGTATCCACGATCTGCGTACCAAAGGCCGTGCCACCATTTACGGTTACCGCCAAGGTAAAGGTTCCAAACGCGCGATAGGCAAAGTCCGGGTTGGTACACGTCACCAGCCCAGTCGAGGTAATCGAAGCGTTGGAATTACACGTCCATCCCGCTGGTGCGCTGATCGACTGGAACGTTGTGTTAGCGGGGATGGCCTCGCTGAACGTTGCGTTCAACGCATCCAGTGGCCCCGAATTGGTAACTACCTGCGAATACGTGATCGTGGCGCCCGGGGCGACGGGGTTGGGCGTCTCGGTGTTGGTCACGCTCAGGTCCGCGCTGGCGCAAAACGCGCCGGCCTGGGTTCCTGGCGTCTCCATCATGAACAAGCTGTTTTGCATCACGCCGGATTGGCCTGGCGTCGCGCCATAAGCGTCATTCGCCAGCGTGGTCCTGCCTGGCACCCCGCCGCTGACGCTGGCCGTGCCCGGCAGCGCCGAAGTCAAGACCACCCCGCCTCCGCCACCACCGCCCGGTCCGTGGCGATTGCCTGGAAACGGAGTTCCCGGAGCTTGCTCGGGCCAAGTGTCTCCCCCGTTCCCGCCCACAGCGGTGACAGTCAGACCGTTGAGTCCTCCGCTATTGGTAAACACCAGGACCGTGCCGCCCGCGCCGCCACCGCCCCCACCATCGTTCTCCGGATCCAAAGCCGTCTGGCCGCTAGCGGTAATCGTTCCGGTCCCTGTAACTGCCCCCGCATGGATCACCACGATCCCACCGCCGGCCGTGCCGCTGCTGTAGATACCGGTGCAGTTGGCTCCGCAATTGTTGTTGCCGGTATTCGCGCTGGGATTCCAATAGCTGCCATTGTTGGTCGTGCCGGCGCCGCCGCCGCCGCCCATCACTATCGCGCTGGTGCTAGCCGGGAAGGCTAGGCCGCCAAAACCGCCGACCTGTCCGGCGCTATTCCAACCGTATCCGCCGATTCCGCCCGTACCGCCATTGCCGCCTGCGCCGCCGCCGCTGTTTTGGTCGTTGTTGACGGGGTCAGCGTCGGTGGCGCCGCCTCCGGCGTTGCCGGGTGCGCCACGCGCATAACTGCCATTCGGTAAGCCCTCCAGATAAGCCTGGCCGGTGCTGGTCGCAGTTGTGGTCGTAGTAATGGTGCTGAGCAAAGGCGCGACGAAATGCGGAGTTCCAGCGATCCCTTCGCCCTTCGATGCGTTCGCGGCATTGGTTGAGAGAGTGACGTCGTCCGTTGCTGCTCCCGCCCCGCCCGTCAGAATTACTCCGCCGCCGCCGCGGAAGCCCTGCCCGTCGAGGCTTACCGTTCCGCCCAGGGTAAGCTGCGAGGAGATATCCAGAGCTAGTACGCCGCCGACCGCTCCACTCCACGGAAAAGCCGCCAGCGTGCTGCTCAAGGTTGCCGACGTGTACTGCGGAACGCGAATGACCTGAAATGTCTGAATGCCCTGTGGGGGAACGCTAACGTTCGAGGCTGCTACGCTGGCGTAGCTGTTGAGCAACCCGCCGCCAGCGCCGGTGCCCTTGATCGTTACGGTATCGGTGTTCGCACCCGTCACTACCGCGCTAACCGTTACAAACTCAAACTGCCCAGAATTCCCGAGACTGGTGGAGCCGGACGCTGGATTTCCCGGAACGCCGTCGCCGTACAGACTCGTGTTTGTTGAGTTGATCTGCGCCCCCTGCATCTGGATAACGAGCAGCAAATCTCCTACAGCAATCTGCGTCGCTGCGCCCGAAGAGGGAGTTGTAACGGTGAGCGTGGTCGAACCCGCGGCAACCGTTCCAACGCCTGCGTAATAGGTGTTCACCACGCCCGTGATCGTCCCGCCCGCGCCGTCTTTGCCGGGCGTCGCGCACACCAAGGGCTGCACGACCGTCAAAACGGTAGCCGTGTTGTTGCTTGCGACGGGATCTGTGCCCGTGGTGCTGACGGTGGCCGAATTGGTCAGGGTTCCGGAGGCCGTCGGAGCGGTACCCGTGACCGTGATGGTGATAGGCGTCGCCAGCGGATAAGCTACCGTTCCGAGCGTGCACGTAATCGTGCCGCCGTACATCACGCCGCCAGACATCGTGCCGCCCGACTGCGCACCGCAAGAACCTTGCGAGGTCGTCGCGGAAGCGGCTCCCAGTGTGCTGGGCAACGTATCCAAAACGGTTACGCCTGTTCCCGATGCCAGTCCCAGATTCGTAACTAGCAGCGTGTACGTAATCGGCGACGACACAAACGCCGGCGTCGGCGATGCGGTCATCGAGAGCGACATGTCGGCGTCGCCCGTGATTTCCACCAGCGACGTGGTGGTCGTGGCATTGTTCGAGGAAATCGGGTCCGTGGTCTGGGAAGTCGTGTCTGCCCAGTTCAGGATGGTAGTTCCCGCCGCCGTGCCGGCGTTGACCGTCACCACATACGTGAAATTGCCACTCGCAACTCCGCTGTTGACGTTCGCGCTGGCGGTGCAAGTCACCTGCCCGGTTCCGCCCACCGCGGGTGCGGTTCCGCACGTCCATCCTGCCGGCGGAGTCATGGACGCAAACACCGTATTCGGCGGAGTCTGCTGATACAAGACTGCCCCGACGGCGGCGTTCGGACCATTGTTCGTGACCGTCTCCGTGTACGTAAGTGTCCCGCCGGGTGCCACGGCCGTCGCCGAAACCGTCTGGGTCATGGACAAATCCGCGGCAGTCACCGAAACCGTGGTGCTGGTCGTGTTATTGGCAGGACTCGGGTCGGTCCCCGTCTCGCTCACCGTGGCCGTGTTCGTAATGGTGGACCCGCCGACTGTGCCCGAGTTCACCGCTACCACAATCGAAAAATTGCCTGTGGTCGTGCCCCCCGCCATCGTCGCATTTGCCGTACAGGTGATCGTGCCGGTTCCGCCGACCGCAGGCACCGTGCCGCAGGTCCAGCCCGCTGCCGCCGCAGCGGAAACGAACGTCGTACCGGTCGGCGTGCTCTGCGTCAACGTCGCACCCACCGCCGCATTCGCGCTGTTATTCGTGACCGTCTCGGTGTAGGTGATGTTCGCTCCGGTCGCCACTGGATTGGGCGCCGCACTTTGCGTCATGGAGAGATCGGGTGTCTGCACCGTAACATTGGCCGTCTGCGTGGCTACTCCGGTGTTGGCGCCCTGCGCGTTCACGGTATCGGTGATCACCGTGCCGTTCGCGGCCGCGGCGCTTACGGTGACCACCACCGTAAAAGTCGTGGTGTTGTTGTTGACGTAGTTACCCGCGCTGGTGTCCGTGCAAGTAATGACCCCGGCACCGTTGGCACAAGTCCAATTTTGATTGCCCGCGGTTTTTGCGGCAGAAACGAATGTCGTATTCGCCGGAAGATTCTGTGTGACCGTAACGGGCTGCGTCACCGCCACGCCGCTGGTGTTGCTCAGCACCTGGGTATACGTAATGGTTCCGCCTGGAGCCACCGGGCTCGCAGCCGTGTCGGTGATGGTCAGCGATTGCGCGGCCGCGGGCGTGGCACAGCACAGTGCGCCAAAAATCATGAGTAGTGTGGCAGGCAAAACCATCGGACGAACGCGCTTGAAGCGCAGGAACGCCGCGCGGCGCACACGGTGCATCAAGATTCGCGAAGCCTGTACAAATTGCGTCGTGGGCCCAGTGAATGAGATTGTGCGGTCTTGCCGTTCGACGGCGACAACCCGCCCCAAGACCATTTGTGACGCCGCATCGTTCTCTTGACCCGCATCGCCGCGTGTTACCGCCCCACCCGATTCCGCAAGGCGTTGCACCATGCGGTGCACGCGGAGTCCATCGCTCCCTTGCGCCAGCACTACCTGTCCCGCCTTCAATTCGCCGACTGCAACCGGCGCTACCAACACCAGGTCTTGCGGCTGGATATTCGGGCGCATGCTTTCGCCTTCCGCAGTGAAGCGCACCGCCAGTCCTTTGCTGAACAGCTCCCGGCACACGGCCTCAAACTGTGCAGTGTTTTTCCGTACGATACTTCTTGCCGTGGATTTATCGCCGCGCATGGCGGATAACCTCCACGGCGCTCTGTTGCGGCACAAAGCGGAAAACGTCACACGGCAACTCGGCAGCGAGTTCCTCGATGAACTGCAGCGCGAAGTTCAACGCCTCCGGGCAATGTCGCGGCACAAAGCTGCGCGCAAATATTTCCGCAGTCGCGGCGATGCGCGGCATAGCCACCAGTTCGTTCCTTGCCCACTGCTCCAGCACGTAGATGTGCGTCAGCAGCGCGCCACCGGGCGACGCAATGCCCGCGTCGCCATGCCACGGCGTGCCATGCATCCACACCTGGCCGTCTCTGCGGCGCAAAATGATGCGGTCGTCGCTCAAAATGTGCGCACCCTTTTGCCCCAGCCACAATCGCGCGCTGGTGCTCTTCCCTGCTCCGGAATGCCCCAGGAACAAATGTCCTTCACCCGCGTCATCCACCACGCCCAGCGCGTGCACCTCTAAACCCTTGCCGTTGG
>Ga0209040_10004792_pt1 | contig 10169 bp, 9 predicted proteins | sample BogFormECP12_OM3_FD_188240 | JGI IMG/M metagenome (GOLD analysis project Ga0209040, IMG submission 188240) | Bog forest soil microbial communities from Calvert Island, British Columbia, Canada - ECP12_OM3 (SPAdes) (version 2) | ecosystem: Environmental > Aquatic > Freshwater > Wetlands > Bog ... | reverse complement strand
TTTCCGCTCCGTGCCGTGCCATTCGGAGCAGACTTCCTCCAACTACGCCACCGGTCCCAAAATCGGGGGCCACCTCACCTACACCTTTTCTCTCGCGCAAATTCTCTCGCGCAAAAAAGCCCCACCCTGCGATCCTCTTTGCGGGGCAAGGATGAGTCGATGTGGATCGGTCTGAAAGAGGGCGAGGTCTATCGCCACGATGATATCGCGAGCCGTTTGGAGGGAGGGTTTCCGAGGTTCTATCTCCCATTCAGAGGCCAACAGGTTTTCGCAGCGTTGTTGAAGCCAAAGCAGAACCCAGAGGCACCGAGGGTGATCTTGGTCGGCAGAAACCCTCGGGTCACGAGAGCGGGTGTGATCTTTTCTCGACAGCAAACTCCAGTTCCGACCTTTGTCTGGAAAGCGAAAAACAAGTGGGAGTACCATGGTTTTCATCGGGTAGCCGAGGTGATCGAGGGCTCGAAGGCAAATCGGCTGGCGCACAAGTGCAAGCCTGCACGTCGTGACATCGTTTTCGCATTGCGGCTTTGAGAAGATTAATGACGCCGGCGTCCCCGCGCGCCTGATGCTCAATGATGCTATACAAAGCGTGCTGCCCGGGAATGGTCAGGGTCGTGGTCTCTCAGGACCGGAACGCAAGCTCGTGGAAAACGAGGCCATGCGTCAGGCCGAATAGTGGCTCAAGGAACAGAAGTTCGAGTTTGAAAACGTGTCGTCACACGACAGTTGCGACTACAGAGCCAAGCGGCACAGCGAGCAGTGGGTGATCGAGGTAAAAGGGACAACGGGAGGACCAGGGAGTATTCTGCTAACGGCGAATGAGGTCGCTCTTCAGCTATCGAGCCACCCGCAAAACGCGTTGCTGATCGTTCACGGAATCAAGTTGTCAGAGGATGGCCGCAAGGTCGTACATCAAGGCGAGCTGTTTGCGGTCGTGCCATGGGCTGTGCGGGAGGAACGCCTGAAACCGATCTGCTACGAGTACCGCTTGGGGTAGCAGAAAATGAATCTAACGACGACGTTTCTCGAGGCACTCGCGAAAGTGGAAGACCGCACATTGAGCCCAGTGGTTTCATTGACGCTCCCTTTCGCGCCTCAAGGTGCGATCTCTAAGCACCCAAGAACTCTGCTAACGTAGGATTGGGTGCTGCGAGATTCGATCCGCGCGTAGTTCAGGGCGAGATGCGCGTAGTGCTTTTCGGTGATCCGGGTGTCCGCGTGGCCATTCGCTATTCAAACCTATTGCGTCCGTACGGGGGATTGCGCAAGACGCGGTACGACAACGGACGGTGCAAGTGACTGGAGGTACTAAGAATTCAAAAAGTCCAAACGCCGAAACGTTACTCGTAATATAAATGCTTTAAATTGATACCGTGCAAGCATCTTGAATATTTGTATTTCCAGTATATTTTGAGTTTTTGCAAAAACCTTCCCGTATTTCTTGGTCTTTTAGGAAATACAGTTTTGCCTAGTTTAACATCACGGAGATGCTTTATCGCCCGATAGTAGCGAGTCGGCGCATGGTCGTCGAATGTCACATAGATCGTTTCTCCTATTTTTTCCCATACTATCGCAATATTTTTCGACGGCGCAAATTTCGCGTGTCTTATTCCATTGCCGTTATACTTAAGCATTTGCCCGCGGCTTGGAATTATGTCGAACCCTTTCAAAGTCATGTATTTTGAAACTTCCTTATCTCGAGCTAACATGTCTGACTTGACAATATCTAAACCAACTTTCTCTTCTATTTCTGCAAAGATTGCCTGTATCACCCTAAATTGGAATCCATTATGGCGTCGCAGATTTTTATACCAACTATCCGCATAAGCGCGATTACAAAAGGTAATTTTGACTTCTGCCACGAGTGCCTCCTCAGGGCCGTGCAATATTCCACCCGACCAAAACTAAAGTAGATCCGAGACTACGGTCCACGTTGCTCTACACGAACGACCAGCCGTTTTTGCAGGCCCGACCGCTCAGTAGGTGGAGCTTGCGCGCGCTGAAGTGAATTGCAACAATGTCGATAACGTCGACCTCGGGCAAGACGCTAAAGGGATGGCTCGTAGCCGCTGTTGTAGCGTGGGCGGCGCACTACGCGGGGTCTGTATTCGTAAGAATGGAGGCTCACATGGACGCAAGCATCACGTTAAAGGTGCAAGGTGAAGCGCACGGTGCTGTGGGCCCTGTCGGGGTGCGCCGACCCACGCAAGCGACAGAGCTTTCGAAGATGTTCATTTAGTACCGAGAGTGCCGTAGGAGGGGTTCAATTCCCCTCCCCCACACCAGATCACCACATCGGCGGTTAACCTAAGGGGTCGCCTTTGCGACGGCGGCCAGGCGCCGCTGCGGCCGCCCTGTCAATAGTTCGGCGCATTCCCAACCATGCGGTAGTGTGGTCGGCGCCTCGCGGTGAATCTTGTCAACCCGATACGGCGCAGCGATACCCTGGTTGCGGGGATCTGGTTTGGTCCAGGTGAGGAGCAGTGGCGAATTTCGACGGCTTTAGCGCCGCGCCGGCCGCGGCGGGGGCGGCGCAGGCGCATAGGGCGACGCGAGTTGGATCACTCCTTTTGGCGGGCGCCGTTCTCTCGGGTTTGGCGCTCTCAGCGATTGCGGCGCTCGCCGCCTCGCCTGGCCGCATGATTCTCTGGCAGGCGGTTCGCGCCTGCGTCGCTGATTCCAAGCTGCTCGGCGCTCCGTTTCCCTGCCTCATGGTGGACCTGTCCGGCGGCGAAGACCGGGGATATGTGGTTTTGCGCGCGCCGTTCGGCCCCCCGGACACAATACTCGCGCCAACGCGGAAGGTCGTCGGGGTCGAAGATCCGTGGCTGCAATCGCCCGACGCGCCGAATTATTTCGCGGCGGCCTGGCGGGCGCGTTCGTTGTTTGAAGAAAACGGCCGCAAGCCCCCTCCGCCCGCCGAATTCGCGGTTGCCGTCAACTCGGCTCTCACCCGCAGTCAGGATCAGCTGCACATTCACATGGGGTGCCTCGGTCCTTACATCAGACGAGCCCTCACGGCGACAGCTCAGCGATTGCCGATCGGCGCCTGGGAGCGCATCGGCAATATCGTTCCGGGGACCAGGCTCTTTGCCTTTCGCACCGGAAAAAAGGATCTCGATGGGATCTACCCATTCCGTCTGGCTGCCGAGGGACTTGCGGAGCGGACCCGAAACCGGGCCCAGCTCACGATCTTCGTGACGCAGGTCCAAATCACAAGCGATGAGTTCATCGTTCTTGCGTCTCCAGGCGGCTTTGGGCCGTATGATCGTCTTACTGCGGAAGACATCCTCGATCCGGCCTGCTCATCGCCACCGGGGCTGTCACGGTCAAATTGAGAGGCGCAAGACGGCGCCGCCGCCGGACGACCTGGCCGGGGCGCCGGAGAAGCTTGGCCTCGGCCATCCACTTCCTATATTGGTCTTGCTATATTGGTCTTGTCTCGGGAGTGAGCCCCTACCCGCAACTGACCGGCCGCCTGCGGGAGATGATGATGCTTGCGCCTTCTGTAGCCGCCCCGCTGAACACCCTCGGCCTCTGCAAGGCCCCGGCTGACACGCGCGTGGTTGTGGCGATGTCAGGGGGCGTCGATTCCTCCGTCGTGGCGGCGATGCTTGTCGAGCAAGGCTACGACGTGGTCGGCCTGACGATGCAGCTCTATGACCATGGGGAGGCGACCCACCGCAAAGGGGCGTGCTGCGCGGGCCAGGACATCCACGATGCGCGCGACGTCGCCGCACGACTAAGCTTTCCCCACTATGTCCTCGACTACGAGCAGCGCTTTCGCGAGAAGGTCATCGAGCCGTTCGCTCGCGCCTATATGGCAGGCGAGACTCCCATTCCCTGCGTCGCCTGCAATCAGCACATGAAGTTTGAGGATCTGTTCGCCGCCGCAAACGACCTCGGGGCCGACCTATTGGCCACTGGGCATTACGTCGTCTCGCGGGACGACGGCCGTGGCGGCCGCGCGCTTCACCGCGCGGCCGATTCCGAGCGCGATCAGAGCTATTTTTTGTTCGCGACGAGCCGCGAGCAGCTTCGGCGATTGCGCTTTCCTCTCGGCGCCCTGCCAAAGGCGCATGTGCGGAGGCTTGCTCGCCAGCACGGGCTTATCAACGCCGACAAGGCCGACAGTCAGGACATTTGCTTCGTCCCGGCGGGCCATTACAGCGACATGATCGAACGGCTGCTGCCGGGCGCCTCGGCGCCCGGCGACATCGTCCATATCGACGGTCGGGTGATCGGGCGGCACGCCGGAATCATCCACTATACGATCGGCCAGCGGCGCGGCCTTGGCGTCGCCGCGAGCGAGCCGCTTTATGTAGTCGCGCTCGACGCGGCCGGCGCGCGCGTGATCGTCGGGCCGCGATCCGCGCTCGCCAGGACGCGTCTTAAGCTGCGTGAGGTAAACTGGATCGGGGAGGGCGAGCTCGCTGATCTGCCGCCCGCAGGCCAGCCGATCGCGGCGCGGGTGCGCTCAACGCGCGCTCCGGCCGCGGCGCTGCTCTTCCGCGACGGGGAGGTCGCGTTCGTCGAGCCGGAGAGCGGCGTTTCGCCAGGCCAAGCCTGCGTCTTCTACGAGTCCTTGGACCCCTGCGCGCGCGTGCTCGGCGGCGGTTTCATTGCGGCGGCCTGACTTGAGGGAGGGTTCATGCCGGCGTTCGACGAAGAACTGGTCTTCGGGCCGAAGCGAAAGCCGGCGGCGCCGCATGAGATTGGGCAGAGCCTCGATGACCTCTCGGCGCCCGAGCTGCAAGAGCGCATCTCCATGCTGAAAGCGGAGATCGCGCGGCTCGAACAGGCGATCGAAGCACGCGGGGCGACGCGCACGGCCGCCGACGCCGCGTTCAAGCAAAGTTAGCCCCGCTCGGTATCCAGCTGCATTTGTAGCCGCCTTGGGCGGGACGGCTTTTTGCTTGACGCAGCGGAAGCGCGGCGCGACGTTAACGTTAGTTCATGGTGAATGTGCGCATTCGCCTTGCGGGTATTCACGCCTTCGCCGCGCAGGCGTAATTGTGGCTTCGGGTTCCCCCTGAGGCGTTGCGTGCGGCGGCAGGTCGCTGAGGGACGGGGAGGGTGCAGCGATGAATCGTCCGGTTGAGTCCTCAAAGCCAGTCTACGCCCGCGAACGGGCCAGCGCCGTTCCGTTTGTCCATCGCCTCGCCGCGTCTCCCGCATTCGCCACGCTTTTTCGCGAAGGCATGGCGCTCGTCGAACAGTCGGCCGCGTACCTGGACGGGCCGGGACGCGCGGAATCCCGCGCGCTCGCCCGCGCGGCGGCGCTCGCCTACGCGACCGAGAGCATGCGCCTGACCACGAGGCTCATGCAGGTCGCGTCCTGGCTCCTGCTGCAACGGGCGGTTAACGAAGGAGAGCTGACGCCCAGTCAGGCGCTCTCCGAGCGCCACCGCGTCAAGCTTTCAAGGCAGGACTTGGGCTGCGGTCCCGAGCTTTTCCAGCAATTGCCGGCGAAACTGCGCGAGCTCAGCTTGCGATCGCTGCGCATTCAGGAGCGCGTCATCCATCTCGACCAGGGCCTGAGTCTGGCGCGCTTTCCAATCGTGACGCCGACCCCTTCCGTGGTCGCGTCGCAACACGATCGCTTGCGGGCGGCGTTTTCCAACTGACCGCACGGCCTGACGGGGAAGAAGTCGCCGCTTGCCTCGTCCGCCATTTGGCCGCATTGCTTGGCGAGCGATTCGTCGAAAATCGCCCCTTCGCCAATGCCGCCTCCCGCTTCTCCTCCTTGCGCGCTCTACCTCGTCACGCCGCCTTTGTCGGCGGCCAACGCCCGCAGGATCGCCGAGGCTTTCGCTGAGGCTCTCGCCGCCACGCCGATTGCGAGCGCGCTTGTGCGTATCGCTCGCGACGCCGCCGGCGACGCCAAGGCCATCGCCGCGCCCTTCATCGCCGCGGCAACCGCGGCCGACTGCGCCGTCCTCGTCGAGGATCCGCGCCTCGCCGCGCGCATCGGCGCCGACGGCGCGCATGTGGCGGGAGCGGAAGCAGCGCTCGACGAGGCGCTGGCCAGCCTGAAGCCCGAGCGCATTGTCGGCGCGGGCGCCTTGCGGACGCGCCACGAGGCCATGACCGCGGGCGAGAAGGGCGCCGACTACGTCATGTTCGGCGAGCCATTCGGCGCTGAGTCGCCGATGGCCCTCGACGCTCTCGTCGAGCGGGTCGCCTGGTGGGCCGAGATTTTCGAGCCGCCTTGCGTCGCCTACGCCGGGTCGCTAGAGGCGGTCGAGGCGTTGGCGCGGGCAGGCGCGGACTTCGTCGCGGTCGACGGCGCAATCTGGGATGCGGCGTCACCTGCCGAGGCGGCGCGCCGCATCGGCCACATCATCGAGGCCGGGGCGCACACATAAATGAGGATCTCGCTCGCGCTCGCTCTCCTGCCGGCCCTCGTTCAATCCGCCCTCGCGCAAGCGCCGACGCCCAACGTCGCCTCGCCGCTCCTGAACCTCGGCGGGCTTGGCGCCGGGCCGGCCGCAGCGCCCGCGCTGCCGCCCCCCTTGCCTCCGCGCGCGGACGGAAAGCCCGCGGACCTGGCGTTTGGCGCCTATCAGCGCGGGAACTTCCTCATCGCGCTTCAGGAGGCCGAGCGGCGCATCGACGAAAATCCCAAAGACGCCGCGGCCATCACGCTTGTCGGCGTCATCTACCGCGACGGCGCGGCGGTTGGGCGCAACGAACTCGAGGCGTCGAAATGGTTTCGCATCGCAAGCGGCCTCGGAGATCCTGAGGCCGCCTTCGAACTCGGCGCGTTGCTGCTCGGGGGCGCGGGCGGCCTCGCCAGGGATCCTACGGGCGCGAAGGCGCAGTTTGAGCGCGCCGCAGCGCAAAACCATCCCGGCGCGCTTTACAATCTCGGCGTGATGGCGCTTGGAGACGAAAAGCCGGATTACGCCAGGGCGGCGCAATATTTTCTGCGCGCCGCTCAAGCCGGCGACGACAACGCCGCCTACTCCTACGGCGTCATGGAGCGCGAGGGCAAAGGCGTGGCCCAAAACGTGACCGAGGCCGCGCGCTGGCTCAAGCGCGCCGCGGACGCCGGCGTCATCGCGGGGCAGGTCGAATACGCGATCATGCTGTTCAACGGCGTCGGCGCGCCCAGGGATGAGCCCGGCGCGGTCGAGATCCTCAAGGTCGCGGCTGCGAAAGGCAACCCGATCGCCCAGAACCGCCTCGCCCACCTCTATGTCGCGGGCCGCGTCGTCGAGCGCGATCTCGCCAAAGCGGCCGCCTGGAACGCATTCGCCAAAGCCGGCGGGCTCACCGACGAGGGTCTCGATGTGCAGACCGCCAATCTGACCCCCGAAGAACGCAAGCGCTTCACCCAGATCGTCCGCGAGCGCATCGGCTTTTGACCGGCTCGCTCGCGTCAGGCAGAATCGCTTATGGCTGGCAAGCCGTTCGCTGCCGGCGGGCCATCGTCGTTTAGGGAGACTGGCGGATGACGGCGAAACTGCACGCTCGCGTCGGAGAGGTCACCGAACGAATCGTTGAACGGAGCCGGCCCACGCGCCGGCCCTATCTCGACCGCGTCGAGAAGGCGGCGGCCAAGGGGCCGGCGAGGAAACGGCTCGGCTGCGCCAATTTCGCCCACGGTTTCGCCGCCTGCGCGACGGGCGACAAGGAGGCGTTGCGCGACGGGAGCGGGCCCAACCTCGCGATCGTCACCGCCTACAACGACATGCTCTCGGCGCATCAGCCGTACGCGCGCTTTCCCGATCTCATCAAGGAGGCGGCGCGCGCCGCTGGCGGATCGGCCCAGGTCGCGGGCGGGGTTCCCGCCATGTGCGACGGTGTCACCCAGGGCGAGAAGGGCATGGAGCTGTCGCTCTTCTCCCGCGACGTGATCGCGCTGGCGACCGCCGTCGCGCTCTCCCACGACATGTTCGACGCGGCGGTCTATCTCGGCATTTGCGATAAGATCGTCCCTGGACTGCTCATCGGCGCCCTTTCCTTCGGCCATCTCCCCGCGGTGTTCCTGCCTGCCGGACCCATGCTTTCGGGCCTGCCGAACGACGAAAAGTCGAAGATCCGCCAGCTCTACGCCGAGGGGAAGGCGTCGCGCGTCGAGCTGCTCGCCGCCGAAGCGGCGGCCTATCACGCGCCTGGCACCTGCACCTTTTACGGCACCGCCAACACGAACCAGATGCTGATGGAGATCATGGGCCTCCATCTGCCGGGCGCCTCCTTCGTCAACCCCAACACGCCGCTCCGCGACGCGCTGACGCGGCTTTCCGTCAAGCGCGCCCTCGGGCTGACGGCGCTCGGCAACGAATACACGCCGATCGGCCACGTCATCGACGAGCGCGCGGTCGTCAACGGCGTCGTCGGCCTGCACGCCACCGGCGGCTCGACCAACCTCACCATCCATCTCATCGCGATGGCGGCGGCGGCCGGCGTCCAGCTGACCTGGGAGGATTTCGCCAACCTCGCCGAGGTGACGCCGCTGCTCACCCGCATCTATCCGAACGGCAAGGCGGACGTGAACCACTTCCATGCCGCGGGCGGCATGGGGCTGCTCATCCGGGAGCTGCTGGGAGCCGGCCTCATCCACGCCGAGGCGCGAACGGTTTGGGGCGAGCGCCTCGGCGACTATGCGACCGAGCCGTATCTTACCGCCGACGGCGAGGTCGCCTGGCGGTCTGCCGCGGAAACGTCGGGCGACCAGTCGGTCTTGCGCGGCGTCGCCGACCCGTTCCAGCCGACGGGCGGTTTGCGCGTTCTTGAAGGGCCGCTCGGGCGCGCCGTCATCAAGACCTCCGCTGTCGCCCCGGAGCGGCATGTCATCGAGGCGCCGGCGCGGGTATTCCACAGCCAGGAGGAGCTGCACGCCGCGTTCCGGGCGGGGGAGCTTAACCGCGACGTCGTCGCGGTCGTCCGCTTCCAGGGACCGAAGGCGATCGGCATGCCGGAACTGCACAAGCTGATGCCGCCGCTCGGCGTCCTGCAGGACCGCGGCCACAAAGTCGCGCTGGTGACCGACGGGCGCCTGTCCGGCGCGTCCGGCAAAGTGCCGTCGGCGCTCCACCTGACGCCGGAGGCCGCGGCCGGCGGCGCCATCGCCAAAATCCGCAACGGCGACGTCATCCGTCTCGATGCGCGCGCCGGGCGGCTCGAAGTGAAGGTCGCCGAGGACGTCTGGGAGAAGAGGCCGCACGCCGAGGCCGACCTCTCGGCCTCCCACGTCGGCTTCGGGCGCGAACTCTTCAGCGTTTTCCGCGGCGCGGTCGGCTCGGCGGACGAAGGCGCGGCGATCTTTTCGGCGGCGCGACCCTGCGTCATGCGCGCGAGGTTGAGGCTTCCTTCACCATTGGCGGGCGATATGGGTGTTCGGCTCGTGTCGAAAAGAGTGCGTCCCCATGTCGTCCCGCGTCTGGCTGGCTCTTGCGTTCCTTCTCGCGTTTGGCTCTTCGCCCGTCCGCGCTGAGCCGCGCTCGGTGATCGAGGTCACGCTCGATCAGGCCAAGATCATCAAACTGCCGCCGGAAACGGCCACGGTCATCCTCGGAAATCCAACTTTCGCCGATGTCACCCCTATAAAGGGGAATGACTCGCTGTACGTCGTCACGGCTCATAGCTTCGGTGAAACGAACCTGATCGCCGTCAGTCGGGACGGACAGATCCTTCAGGAAAATGAGTTTCGGGTCCGGCGGCCGAAGACGGTCCTGGTCTTGCAGAAGGGCGATACACGGGTATCCTTGTCGTGCAATCCCGATTGCATGCCCACGGTGCAGCTTGGCGACGACAGCGATCTTTTCAGCAAAGTCGGCTCGCAAATCACGACCCGCAACCAGCTCGCCCAGGGGTCTGCGGCGGGATCAACGTCGGCCGCCGGCAAGTAGGCGACGCCCCGGCGCATCGGGTCGATGCGCCGCCTGATCGTCGCCGAGCCGGTCGCGCGTTCCGCCGTCTGGGCGCTGCGCCTGGCCGTCTTCGCGCTGGCCGTGGCGGCCGTCTCGATCGTGCTTGCGCGCAGCCATGCGGCCGATCCGGCCGCCGCGCTCACCGTGTTCGGCGCCGCGCTCGTCGTCGCGGCGCTTGCGGCGCTGCTCGCAATTTCCGCGGCGGCCGTCATCTGGCGCGATGGCCTCCGAGGCGCCGAGCAGGCGGCGCTCGCCTTCCTCTTGGCGGCTGGCCTCTTCGCCTATCCCGTC
>Ga0209040_10004791_pt1 | contig 10171 bp, 5 predicted proteins | sample BogFormECP12_OM3_FD_188240 | JGI IMG/M metagenome (GOLD analysis project Ga0209040, IMG submission 188240) | Bog forest soil microbial communities from Calvert Island, British Columbia, Canada - ECP12_OM3 (SPAdes) (version 2) | ecosystem: Environmental > Aquatic > Freshwater > Wetlands > Bog ... | reverse complement strand
CAAAGAAGACTCCGCGCGCGTTGACATCGAAAGTTTTGTCGTAGTGTTCCGGGCTCACGGCCGCTGTCGGTTTCGGCTCCACGACGCCCGCATTCGCATATAGCACATCGAGCTTGCCTTTCTTGGTAGCCACTTCCTTGTACAAACGGTCCAGGTCGTCGAGATTGGAAACGTCCCCTTGGACGGCAGTCACATTGCTGCCTATTTCGGCCACGGCCTTGTCCAGTTCCGCCTGCCGGCGGCCCGTGATGAAAACGTAGGCTCCCTCTTTCACAAAGCGCTTAGCGGTAGCAAGACCGATACCGCTGCTGCCCCCAGTGACGACGGCGATTTTTCCCTGTAATGCGGGCATGATTTGATCTCCCTTCTACGATTCGAAGTGTTCGAACTTCTGGACTTATCGTTTCGGATGTGCGAGACGCGAAAAAGTTGCATATTTTTCAACCTTTCGTTCCAGAAGTGCGTCAAATCGTGTATGAACACTTCGACGGCAGTGGAAGTGAGGATGGGGCGTCCTCGCGGGTTTGATGAAGACGCCGCGCTCGAAGCTGCGATGCGGGTCTTCTGGGAGAAGAGTTACGAAGGCGCGACCATAGCCGACCTGACCGAAGCCATGGGAATCAACCGTTCCAGCATGTACGCGGCTTTTGGCGACAAGGAATCAATCTTTCACAGGGTCATGGAACGCTACCGCGCGGGGCGGATGATCTATATCAGGCAGGCTCTCGCTCAGCCCTCGCTGCGGGAAGTTGTAGCGGGGCTGATCCATGGAACTGCGGAGTTCCTCTCGACCCCTGACAATCCTCGGGGCTGCCTTTTAATCCAAGGGGCTCTGGCATGTGGTACGGATGTAGAACATGTAAAGCTTTCGATGATCGATTGGAGAAAAAGCGGTGAAGCGGCTTTGAAGAAGCGTCTGCAACAGGCGCAGTCTGAAGGCGAATTCCCTGCAGAAATCCAGCCTGCAGACTTTGCCCGTTACCTGTCTTCAATCATGGCAGGCCTTGGCGTTCAAGCCGCAAACGGGGCAACGAGGACAGAGTTGCGGCGCGTCGCTGAAATCTCCTTGCGCTGCATTGAAACCGCGCTTTGGGGTCCTGCAAGCGGGTAATTCTGCAGCAAGGTTGGCAGGATTGGAATGCGCGCCCATATCGGGGAATTCGAGATAGTCCCCTGATCGGTGCCGATAAACGCCCTCGTAACGATGAACCCAAGTTCGTGGATTGTCGGCTACTCGGAAGTTACCGCCCAGAAAGCGGCCGCGAGGGTCAACTTCTAGCCCTCCCCACTTAAGTTAGCGCTTATGGGGCATTGCCCCCGAGCCAGCGGCGGTTGCCGCTTAACCAACGCAAAACTCCAACTCAAGAATAACGGTGCAGGTCGTCATGCCCAAGCTGTGACGGCCACACCCCAACCACTACCAAGGAACAAAAACAATGAAAAGGAGAATAGTCATGCAAGACGCGCAGAATACTGCAATCAGTCACGAATATCGAAGCGTTCCCATCAGCATGTTGGTGGAGTCCGCTACCAACCCGCGCAAGCGATTCGATGAAAAGAACCTCGAAGAACTTGCCGCCAGCATGAGAGCGCAAGGGATTCTGGCCCCTCTTCTGGTGCGCGAACTGGAGGAAAGCAAGTACGAAGTTGTCGCTGGGGCACGTCGCCTTAGAGCGGCGAAACTGGCGGAACTCGAAAACCTTCCCGTCCGTGTAGTCAAGTTGACCGATGCCGAGGCAATCGAGGCCCAGTGCGTTGAATTATCTGTAGTTGGCAAGAGCTTTCTTTGTTGATACGCAGCGCGGCACGTCGTTTACATGTAAACGACGTGCCGCGCTCCTAGTCTGCTTCAGCGTCGTACCACCGGTGGAATCCAACTTCTGTGTACGCGACCAACCGGGAGTTATCGTCTGATGGATCGACTCAAAACTGCTGACTGTACCCATCTCCCGTCGATCCGTCGCTTCGATCCTTGCGCCCCGGCACGCGGAATAATTGAATGTCACTCGGCAGACAAGATCGGCGCTAGGTCCAGGGCGTGTTTGCAGGTCACGCCTCGCGCCACCACGGTTCGATTGACCTCTGCTCAACACCCCACCTAACATGTCTACCTAGTGACTACACCCTCCCAACCCGTCGGGCAGACCTTTTCCCATTACCGCATCCTGAGCAAGATCGGCGGCGGTGGCATGGGCGTTGTTTATGAGGCGGAAGACCTCAAGCTCGGTCGCCACGTCGCCCTGAAGTTCCTTCCTGACGAACTAGCCCACGACGCACAGGCCCTCACCCGTTTCCAGCGGGAGGCCAAGGCTGCATCCTCCCTGAACCACCCGAACATCTGCACGATCTACGAGATTGACGATGCCGATGGGCGCACCTTCATCGCCATGGAACTGCTGGAGGGGCAGACACTCCGGCACCGGATCAGTGGCAAGCCGCTGGAGATCGAAGCAGTGCTCGATCTGGGCATCCAGATCGCCGATGCGCTGGATGCTGCCCATTCGAAGGGAATTGTCCATCGGGACATCAAGCCCGCAAACATCTTCGTGACGAATCGAGGTCAGGCGAAGATTCTGGATTTCGGGCTGGCGAAGGTTTCGGTCAAGCCGGAGAGCATTGGCATGAGTGCCCCGACTATCGAGTCCGAGGAACATCTGACGAGTCCCGGCAGTGCTCTGGGCACGGTCTCTTACATGTCCCCGGAACAGGTCCGGGGGAAGGAACTCGATGCACGCACCGATCTGTTCTCGTTCGGAGCGGTGCTCTACGAGATGAGTACAGGCACTCTGCCATTCCGGGGCGACACTTCGGCGTTGATCTTCGAATCCATATTGAATCGAGCGCCCGTGGCTCCTGTGCGGCTGAATCCCGACGTGCCGCCGAAGCTAGAGGAGATCATCCACAAGGCTCTGGAGAAGGATCGCGACATTCGTTGCCAGTCTGCCGCCGAGCTTCGGGCCGATCTGAAGCGGCTGAAGCGGGACGCGGAGAGTGGGAAGAGGGAAACGACGGCGATAGCTTTTCCTGCCACACGGAAGGGGAACCTCTGGCTTCGAGTCGGTGCCATCCTTGGTGCGTTAGCGGGAATCATAGGGGGTATTTATTACTGGCTTGCCCCGGAGCCCGTGCCGTTTCAGAAAACGGAAATCACAAGACTAACCACCATCGGCAAAGTAACAAGAACGGCCATTTCGCCGGACGGAAGATACGTGGCATATGTTACCGATGAAGCTTCGCTCTTTGGCAGGGAAACTCTTTGGGTGCGGCAGGTCGGGACTGGTAGCGATGTACAGATTGTTCCGCCCGCCGACGTGCGTTATGGCGGTCTGACATTTTCCCCTGACGGAGATTTTCTTTATGTTACGCAGTCGGAAAGCAAGGACAGTTCGCTTGGCATCCTCTACAAAATACCCGTGCTGGGAGGAACCAAGAAAAGGTTGATTGTCGATGTGGCCAAGATTGAATACCTGGACTCCGTTCATCCAGTAACGTTGTCGCCGGACGGGAAGCGGGTGGCGTTCCTGCGGGACGCCAAAGCGACAAACCAGACGGCGCTGATGGTAGCAGCCGAGGATGGCAGCGGGGAGAAACAACTGGCCGTCCGCAAATGGCCCAACGGCTTCGAGGAGAGCGTCGCTTGGTCGCCCGACGGAAAAGCCATTGCTACGGCTGTTGACAATACCGAAGCGGGTGTTAAGTACGCGAGTCTAGTTGAAGTGCCCGTCCAAGGCGGGGCAGAGCGCCCCATAACCCAGAAGCGTTGGTATCGGATTCTGGACTTAGCATGGGTTCCCGACGGTCGAGGGTTGGTCGTCACAACGCAAGAGCAGTGGCGTGGCGGGCCATCGCAAATCGCATACGTCTCGAATGCGAATGGTGAAGTTCGCAGGATTACGAATGATTTGAACTTCTACACCAACCTCAGCGTAACTGCCGACTCCCGCGTCGTCGCGACGGCGCAATTCGAATGGTCGTTCGATGTTTGGGTCGCGCCCATGGAGGCATTGGACAGCGCCAAGCCGATAACATCGGACGGTCGTGGGGCCGGGCCGACGTGGAGCCCGGACGGCAGGATTGTGTATTTTAGCTATGCAGATGGGAACATCTGGGTGATGGGGTCGGATGGAAGCAACCGGAAACAGTTGACCTCGAACACCGGAGGCAGAAACTACGACCCTCAGGTTTCACCGGACGGCCAATACATTGTTTTTGAATCGGACCGCACAGGGAGTGAGCAAATTTGGAGGATGGACAGCGACGGCAACAACCCCAAGCAGTTGACGAACGGCCCGTTTCTAAAGTCAGGCCCGGACTGTTCGCCGGACGGTAAGTGGGTGGTCTACAGCAAGGGGGGCGCGGAGAAGGGAGTCTGGAAGGTTTCCATGGAAGGCAGCAATCCCGTTCGGCTTAGCGATGCAGAAGCTGATGGCCCGACCATCTCGCCTGACGGGAAGTTGATTGCTTACTCCTACGAAGACCCTTCGCCAAATCCCACGAACGGGATCGCAATCATGGCATTCGAAGGTGGACCACGGATGAAGCTTGTCGATACTCAGCAACAAGTGTGGTTTTTGTGGGCCGCTGACGGTCGCTCGTTCCTTTACGCCAAGAACGAGGGCGGTGTGGACAATATCTGGAACCAACCGATTGCGGGAGGCACACCGAAGCAGGTCACCCATTTCAACAGCGAACAGATTTGGGATTTCGACTTGTCACGAGACGGCAAACGGCTCGTTATGCGTCGTGGCACGACACAAGAAGACGTGGTGCTGATCCGCGACCTCAGGTGACACGACGAACCATCATTCGGATAAGCCGAGGTAGCTGCCTTACTCATGATCGGCCAGATCATCTCGCATTACCGCATCATCGAGAAGCTCGGTGGTGGCGGCATGGGTGTCGTTTATAAGGCCGAGGACACCGACCTTGGTCGTTTCGTTGCTCTCAAATTCCTGCCGGACGATGTAGCGCAAGACCCGCAGGCGCTCGAAAGATTCCGCCGCGAAGCTCGTGCTGCATCCGCTCTAAACCATCCCAACATCTGCACAATCCATGAGATCGGAAAGCAAGACGGTCAGCCCTTCATCGTGATGGAATTTCTGGACGGGGTGACTCTGAAGCACCGCATCGCCGGGCGACCGATAGAAATGGAGGCCCTTCTCCCGCTCGCCATTGAGATCGCCACTGCATTGGATGCGGCACACTCCAAAGGGATTATTCACCGCGACATCAAGCCTGCGAACATTTTTGTAACCGAGCATGGGCATGCCAAGATTCTCGATTTCGGGTTGGCGAAGCTTTCTTCGAGACCGGGAGCCAATGCGGACGCAAACGCCGCGACCATCGACTCGGAAGCGAACCTTACCAGTCCCGGTTCGATGCTGGGCACCGTCGCCTACATGTCACCCGAGCAGGTGCGAGCCAAGGAACTGGACGCACGGACGGATTTGTTCTCGTTCGGCGCAGTGCTCTACGAGGCGGGGACAGGCACGCTGCCATTCCGGGGCGAAAGCTCAGGAGCGATTTTCGACTCAATTCTCAACCGGGCACCCGTTCCTCCCGTCCGACTGAACTCCGATCTCCCGCTGGAGTTGGAACGCATCGTCACGAAGTGTCTGGAGAAAGATCGCAACCTGCGCTATCAGCACGCTTCTGACGTTCGCACTGATCTGCAACGCCTGAAGCGGAACTCTGAAAGCGAATTCCGTTCTGCGGCAAGCGTAGACCCAGTGATCGCTCCAGAAACATCAGCGTCTCGGGGAGCAACGCTATGGAAGGTTGCGGTTCCCGTCCTGCTCATCGCCTTGCTTGTGTCGGGCGGACTCTACTACCGCTCCCGTCAGCAGACAAAGCGACTGACCGATAAAGACACCATCGTTCTCGCCGATTTCACGAACACGACCGGGGACACCGTGTTTGACGGCACGCTGCGGCAAGGACTTTCTGTGCAATTGGAGCAGTCGCCTTTCCTCAGTATCGTGCCGGAGCAGCAAGTCCAACAGACCTTGGGGATGATGGGCCAGAAGTCGGATGCGAAGGTCACACCGGAGATCGCTCATGAAATCTGTCAACGAACAAGTAGCGCAGTCGTCCTTGATGGCTCGATTGCAGAGATCGGCACTCAGTACAATCTGATTCTGAAGGCCGTCAACTGCTCCAGCGGCGAATCGCTTGCGAGCACCGAAGCTCAGGCTAGCGACAAGAATCACGTTTTAGATGCTCTTGGAAAGGCAGCTACCGAAATGCGGAGCAGGCTGGGCGAATCGCTCAGCACGGTGCGAGGGTTTGATGCTCCGCTTGAGCAAGCAACCACTCCTTCACTTGAGGCCCTTCAAGCTTACACCCTCGGACAGAAGGCCTTTTCGGGGAAGGGTGAGTTTGCCGCGTCTGTGCCGCTCTTCCAGCGAGCGACCAGACTCGATCCAAATTTCGCGATGGCGTACAACTCTCTAGCGGTGAGCTATTCGAACCTTGGCGAAAGCATCCTCGCTGTGGAGAACGGGCACAAAGCCTATGAACTAAGGGGACGAGTGACCGAGAGAGAGAGATTCCAGATCGAGTCTACCTACTATTACTTCGTCATTGGCGACTTGCAAAAGGCGCTCCAGTCATGCGAATTGTGGACCCGAACCTATCCTCGTGACGACACGCCACTAAATGTCGAAATTGGAATCTATACTATTGTCGGGCAATATGACAAAGCCGTTGTCGCAGCGAGTGAGGGCCTTCGGCTCGCACCAACGCCCGTTGGTATGGGGTACGCCGGGCTTGTCGACTCTTATCTCTCTCTGAACCGCTTCGAGGCGGCGCGGTCCACTGCGGAGGAGGCACAAGCGAAAAACCTCGATTCACATTACTTACGATTCGATTTGTATCGGCTTGCCTTCTTGCAGAACGACACTGCGGGTATGGCACAGCAGGTGGCTTGGGCTGGAGGTAAGCTCGGGCTAGAAGACGTGCTGTTGGGCAATGATGCTGACACGACCGCGTACTTCGGTCAGTTGGGAAAGGCTAGAGAACTTTCTCGACAGGCAGACTCCTCCGCGACACAGGCCGGACAGCGAGAGACGGCGGCACTGCACGAGGCCTCTGCCGCTATTCGGGAAGCTCTGTTCGGAAAGGGGGGCGAGGTCAGAAAATGGGCAGCATCGAGCAAGCAATTCAGGAGCAGTCGGGACGTTCAATACGGGACATTGCTGGCTCTTGCCCTCGCGGGCGATCTGTCGCAGGGAGAGACTCGACTGGAACAACTGGCGGACGATTTTGCCAGCCGTTTTCCAGAAGATACACTTGTCCAGTTCAACTACCTGCCGACTCTCCGGGCACAAATGGCAATCGACCACCATGATCCCTCGAAGGCCATCGAACTTCTTCAGGCCGCCGGTCCCTATGAATTGGGATCAACGGGCGGCTTTCCGGTTTTGTATCTTGCTTTGTATCCCGCCTATGTCCGAGGAGAGGCTTACCTTTTGGTGCATCAGGGCAGCCAAGCAGTCGCCGAGTTTCAGAAAATCATCGACCATCGCGGGATTGTGTGGAACGAGCCCATCGGGGCACTGGCGCACTTGCAATTAGGCAGGGCATACGTGTTGCAGGGGGAAAGCGCCAAGGCGAAGAGCGCCTACAACGATTTCCTCACCCTCTGGAAAGACGCCGACCCTGACATCCCCATCCTGAAGCAAGCCAAAGCGGAATACGCGAAGCTGCAGTAACTGCCGATAGCAGGAAACAGTCGTTCCACAACGCTCACCGTTCACTGATTATTGGCGCAAACAAGCGTTTCAATGAAGACTTGCCGACAATCCTGGCGGTTGACGGGCAACTCTCCCCTAATCTTGTAAAGGAAGGTTAGCCGACTAACCGTCGACAATTGCGCCGTTGACGAATGAGGTGGGCCATCCACTTCCCAGGACCCGTTTTCGGAACACTTCTCCGGTATGTCGGCTCTAAGGCGATAAACTGCGGGGCCGGGGTGGTCTGAGGCTTTGGACTTCATTGACCGAGACTCTCCGAAAGAGTAGTCTCTGCCCAGTCCGAGCTTTGCCGCGAGGGAGTTCGCGCATTCAGGAGACAGCCATGCAGCGTCTGAGTCGCATCGGAATGATATTGCTCGTTCTATTCTTAGCGGCTTCGGCGAGCCCTGCTGAAAATTCCTCCTTGCCGCTGGTAATGGCAAACGACAACCGTACGCATGCCGGAGAGCTCAAGAACGGAGTCCTAAACCTGCGGCTTGAACTGCGTCAGGGCCGTTGGTATCCGGAGGATGAGGGCGGCGGTTATCGAGATGTCTACGCATATGCCGAAGAAGGTCACGCACCGCAAAGTTCAGGCCCGCTGATACGAGTGCCGCGAGGTACGCAGATCCACGCCACGATCCACAACATGCTGCCGCTGCCGGCCAAAATCTATGGCCTGCATCGCCATCCGGGCGATGCTAAGCGTGCACTGAGGCTCGGGCCGGGCGAGACGCGCGAGCTGCAATTCCTCGCCGGCGAACCCGGTACCTACCTGTATTGGGCCACCACTTCGGATAAGACGCTCGTCGAGCTTCGGGAGGATGGGGAAACTATGCTTTCCGGGGCGTTTGTTGTCGACGCACCCGGGACCAAACCGGACGACCGGATCTTCGTACTCGGGATTTGGCTGAAAGACCTGGCACATCCTTCAACGGAAATCTCGTCGATCAACGGGAAGAGCTGGCCATACACAGAACATCTAACCTACAAACTTGGCGAGACGACCCACTGGCGTGTGATCAATCCGACGCAATCGGACCACGCGATGCACCTGCATGGGTTCTTTTTCACGGTGGACGGGGAGGGTGACGGAGAGCGTTATGAGACCTATCGGGAGGAGCAGCGACCCCAGGCCGTCACCGAGCACGTCGAATCTGGACATGTATTCGAGATGACCTGGACGGCGGGGCGTGCGGGAAACTGGCTGTTCCACTGCCACATGCTGACCCATATGTTACCAACGAACGCGTTCGCCCCGAAGGAAGTCAGTGCCACCGATTCATCGGCACACGATCGCAGCATGGGGATGGCCGGGCTGGTAATTGGCATCACTGTCCCTCCCGTTGCAACTCCTGCACTGAGTGCGGCGGCGACGAGAGCGGCGCGCAAATTACAACTTGTGATATCGGACAATCCAGGGAAGATCCCACTGTACGACCTTGAGGTGAACGACCCCATGACACCCGCTGCGCCTGATAAGAAGAAGTCAGCCAGTTTGCTGGGGCCGCCGATTGTGCTTACCCGCGGTGAGGTGACAGAAATCGAGGTTCAGAACCATAGCAGCGATCCAACGGTGATCCACTGGCACGGGCTCGAGCTGGAGAACTACTACGACGGGGTTGCCGGCTGGACTGGTTCCGGTCAGCAAACTACCCCGGCGATTGCTCCGGGGACATCGTTCATCGCCCGCATGACTCCGACGCGGGCGGGAACCTTCATCTATCACACCCACTGGCACAATTTTGAGCAGTTGTTGAATGGGTTGTACGGGCCGCTGATCGTTCTGGAGCCGGGACAGACATATGACCCGGAGCATGACCGGACATTCGTTTTCAGCACCGGCAGGTATGGCCCGTTCCCTTTGCTGCTGCTGGTAAACGGCGATCCCCAGCCGGACCCCGTCGAATTGCATATCGGAACTTCATACCGGTTGCGTTTTATCAACATTACCGTTGCTCAAGCCGAGTTGCGAGTGCGTCTTAACAACAAAGGCGTGCCGGCGCAGTGGAAGGTGATCGCGAAAGACGGCGCGGATCTGCCCTCGGCACAGCTTAGAATCTCTACGGCTGACATGGGAGTCTCAGTCGGTGAGACCTATGATGTTGAATATCGACCAGAGACTGCGGGCCTTGCAGATCTGGAAATTCGGGCCAGCCCGGATTGGCCGGTGATCCAACCGTTGAAGCTGGTGGATGCCAAGTAGCGGATGCAGTTGCGAGTTTCGCTACGGTAAACCAAGCGGATGATTCGCATTTAGCGCTTCTGGGGCGACCTCAGCAGGTCGACCATTTTGGGCCAGATCCCGATGAAACGAGCAGTCCTTCTTTTGCTCTTGCCTTTCATTTCAACGGCCGGAGGATCCTTGAGCACTTCTGTTGGGCCACCGACGGTCGAGCATCCTCAACCTCGTGGAATCAGCTCGCGCCTCTTCGTTC
>Ga0209040_10004790_pt1 | contig 10173 bp, 10 predicted proteins | sample BogFormECP12_OM3_FD_188240 | JGI IMG/M metagenome (GOLD analysis project Ga0209040, IMG submission 188240) | Bog forest soil microbial communities from Calvert Island, British Columbia, Canada - ECP12_OM3 (SPAdes) (version 2) | ecosystem: Environmental > Aquatic > Freshwater > Wetlands > Bog ... | reverse complement strand
GAGAAATACGACATGACGTTTAACGGGGCGGTGGCAACGCGCGGCACAACCACCTCACCGGGCCGTTACGCCGGCTATGACAATGGTTGGGTTATTTCGCTGCTCTCGCCGGTGGTATTGGAGTTCGACAAATCCATCGTGGATTTTCCGAACATCAAACGTTTCCCCGGCGGAGCGTCGAATGATATGAATCCGGATCTTCAGCATCCGAATAACCCTGTGCCCTTGATGGATCTCAAGAAGACCATCTTTGTCATCGGCAGCGAGGACTAGCTCGAGAAGGGTCAACAGCCCCTTGCGGGCACCTGAAATGCGGACCTGCCAGAGTCCGCCCAACAGCAGTCTGATGCGAGGAAGGAAGTGTGTCCTTCCTCAGCAGGTCCGGCCGGTCTAAATGGAGTTGCCAATGAGAGAGTTCGCATCCACGTTCATCATCGGCCTGGTGTTGTTCACCCAATCGGCTGCGGCCCAGACGACGTATACGCCCCAGGAGTTGGCAAGCCGGACCATCAACCGCCGTGCCGTAGACGCGGTCATCTGGGGCGTGCCGGCAGTGAATCTGGACATGATGCGGCAAGCCTACTTCCGCGATGCGAAGGCAAGCTACAGCGACATCGTCTGGTGGCCCAAAGGGGGCGACTGGAAAAATCAATCGCTCGATGTGGACACGAGTGTTCGCTACCTCTACATCTTCTGCAACACCAAGAGCGCAGGGCCGATGGTTCTGGATTTACCGCCGGCCAACGCTAGCGCCCAATTCCTCGGCACCATCATGGATTCGTGGCAAGTGCCACTCACCGACATAGGCGTAGGCGGCAAAGGCGGCAAATACCTGGTTCTGACCCCCGACTACAAGGGCGAGGTGCCGGCCGGCTACATTCCGCTACGGGCCAAGACCTTTGGCAGCTACATGCTGATCCGCTCCATTCTGGCGAGCAGGTCGGAAGCGGATGTGCGCACGGGCGACGCGCTGGTGAAGCGGGTCAAGATCTATCCGTTGAGCCAGGCCGGCAACCCGCAGGAGCCGCGTTTCATAGACATGACCGGCATACTCTATAACGCCGTCGTGCCCTACGACGACAGCTTTTACGACAGTCTCGCGCGAGTGATCAACGAGGAGCCCGTGCAGTCGCGTGATCTCCAGGTGTTAGGCATGCTCCTTCCGCTCGGCATCGAGAAGGGCAAGGAATTCAAGCCCGACTCCGCGACCCGAGAGGAGTTGAAAGCGGCGGCGGCGGAAGCCCATGCCTGGTTGATCCAGGGAATCACTACGACATTCGACCGCTACTATCCTGACGGAAGATGGGTCGTCCCAACTTCGGCGGTCGGAATAAAGACAGAATTCCTTTGGGAACTCCCCACTTACTTCGACGTGGATGCACGCGGGATTACCCTGGCCAGCTTCTTCGGGCCAGTGGCGAAGCTAGGTGCGGGCAGCTTCTATCTCTCCAGCTACTTCGACAAGAGTGGTGGGCCGCTTTCGGGCGAAAACAACTATCGGTTGCATGTGCCTCCGAATGTCCCAGCGAGCGAGTTCTGGGCCGTGACGGTGTATGACCTGGAGACGGAGGCTTTTTTCCTCAACTCGACGCACCTCACAGTCGATTCTTTAGACACAGCGGTCCGTAAGAATGTCGATGACTCCGTGGATGTCTACTTTGGCCCGACAGCGCCCGCCGGCATGGAATCGAACTGGATCTACACTCCACCGGGCAAGCTTTGGTATCCGTGGTTCCGATTCTATGGTCCGCAGAAGGCGATCTTTGACAAGGCGTGGATTCTGCCTGACATCGAGCAAGTGAAGTAATCATATTGCGAAACGCGTGCCGGCATCAACGACATGATGAGGCATGGACACGGAAGTTAGTTCGCAGTTACGTCAAAGATCCGGGTGACCACTTTGAGACGCAAAATGGCTAAATGCTTCCTATTGTTACTTTGCCTGATCTTGTTGCCGGGCATGCCGGCATCCGCGCAGGATAAACCGGCATCTCCCGACCAGGGGAAGCCAGCCGCTGCGGGGCCAGGGGAATCTGACGAGGCCAAGACGGCAGCGCTGGCGAAAGCCGCGCAAAACCCGATCGCCGATCTCATCAGCTTCCCACTCCAGAACAACGCCGCCTTCGGCATTGGGCCTTATGAACGTGCCCAAAACGAGTTACTCATTGAGCCGGTCATTCCACTGCACATCACGAAAGACTGGAACCTGATCACTCGCACCATATGGCCGCAGATCGTGCAGCCGGACGTAACGCAGCCCACCAAGGGCTGGACTGGCTTCGGAGACCTGAACCCCAGCTTCTTTCTGTCCCCCTCCGCGCCCCACAAATTGACCTGGGGCGTGGGGCCGACATTTGTTTTTCCCTGGGCAACGGCCGAGCAACTCGGTCAGGGGAAGTTCAGTATGGGACCGGCGGTTGTGGCACTGACGATGCCAGGTCACTGGGTCATTGGCGTTCTGGTGAACAACATATTTTCGGTGGAGGGTCCGCACGCACGGCCGGATGTGAACCAGATGCTGCTGCAGTATTTCATCAACTACAACTTCAAGCACGGTGGTACGTCACCAGCTCGCCGATCATCACCGCCAACTGGGAAGCAAGCAGCGGCAACATCTGGACGGTGCCCTTCGGCGCCGGCGTGGGAAGAATCATGAAGATTGGAAATTAGCCGGTGAACATCCAGACGCAGTTTTTCGGCAATGCCAAGTATCCCACAGGGGCTTCGCCCTGGGGCATGCGGCTACAAATCGCACTCCTGTTTCCCAAGATAAGCCAGCAGGAGGAAAAGATGATGCTGCAGAAAAAGCTGCAGCAGTTGGATCAGCAGACACCGCCGCCGCAGAAGAAGTGATCCGGACAATTGAGGATGCGACGTCTGTTCAGGCTCGTAATATCGGCAGCGATGATCGTGAGTTCGCTCTATGCACTTCGCGCCCAGGATCTGAGACCCCGGGCCTACGTCATCACGCCTATCCACTCAAATGCCGTCATCGTAGGGTACGCATTCAGCGACGGCAGCATTTTCTTTGGCACAGTTCTACCCATTACCAATGCCTCAGGACGATACAGCGTGCCGAATCTTAGCTACTACCACTCGTTGAGTTTCTTCAAGCGGTCGGCCAACTTCACGGCGACTCTGCCTTACGTGGTAGGAACATTTCAAGGAGCGGTGCAAGGAAACGAGCAGAGCATTTATCGTTCCGGGCTGGCGGATTCAATCTTTCGCTTCTCGGTGAATCTTCTGGGGGGCCCGGCAATGCCGCCCAAGGAGTTTGTGAAGTGGAAGCAGAAGACCATCCTGGGCGCCAGCATCCAGGTCGTGGCGCCAACCGGCCAGTACTACCCCAGCCACTTGATCAACCCGGGCAGCAATCGCTGGGGATTCAAACCCGAGCTTGGCTATTCCCGGCGGTGGAAAAATTGGATCCTGGATGCTTATGGAGGAGCGTGGCTGTTCACTGCGAACAACAACTACTTGACAGGGAGCGAGTTCTCCAAGCGCCAAAATACTCTGACGGAAGCCCCCGTAGGAGCCCTGGAAATGCACTTGAGCTACGATGTAAAGCCGCGCCTTTGGGCTTCCGTTGATGGCAATTACTGGTACGGTGGCAAAACAACCGTAAACGACGTGATCAAGATCGGAACGCTGCAGGCAAATTCACGAATCGGAGGAACCATCTCCGTACCATTTACTAAGCATCAGTCTGTGAAATTTAGCTACAGTGATGGCGAACTCGCCAGAATCGGAGGAACCTTTCAAACAGTTTCTGTTGCCTGGCAATACTCCTGGCTCGGGAAACCTAACTAGCTTCGTTCCCTGAAGATCAAAGAGTGATGAGCTTCCGATGAAACGATCACAGCAAAGTAGTTCCACCCAGTCCGATCAGTCCACGCACATCCGCCCTCAGATCGTTTTGATCTGTTTCGCACCGCCAGTTCTCAAAAGCTTACGCGTGCCGCTATTGCTGTTGCGGTCGCCTGGGTTCTCCCGTGATCTTCGTTAATCAATGCTGAGTGATCGGTGGGTCGTACAAAACATCGGGCAGGCCAGAGGCGGTGCACGCATTTCTCAATCCTGTGAGTTTAGTCCGGTCAAGCATGAGAACGGTGCAATGCGCGGAATGAGAAGCTATTGCTTCCTGATGGCCCTCGCTCTCGGTTTCTCAAGTGTGCCCGCGAGCGGGCAAACCGATCAGTTCTTACCCGAAGTGGATGTGTATTACAAGCTGAACTCCGATGTACGGATCAGCATGCAAGTGAAGCAAACGCGAGAAGGCGGTGATCCGAACCAAGCTGAGATCGGACCAAGCCTGGATTTCTATTTGAAGCCGTTGATCAGGCTCACTGAGACTACGGAGTTTGACCTCGACGACGCGAAGTCCCGGCCTCTGGTGCTCTCGGTGGGATACCGCTATTTGCCGCAGGCTAACGGTGGGCCAGCAACAAACCGGATGGAGCCGGTGGCGACGGTTCACTTTCCCCTGAAAGGAAGATTCCTACTAACCGACCGGAATCGTGCCGACCTTGATTGGAAGAGCGGCAGTTTCACCTGGCGTTATCGCAACCGGCCTCAGATGGAGAAGGTGATTGCGATTCGCTCTTATCATCTTACGCCGTACGCCAGCGCAGAGTTCTTTTACGAGAGCGAATACAGAAAATGGAGCGATACCGCGATCTATGTCGGCTGTCTCTTTCCGATCGGCAAACACGTGCAGATCGACTCTTACTATGAACACCAGAACAACACAGGCAAGAGTCCCAATCAGCAGCTGAATCAGTTGGGGCTAGTACTGAATCTCTACTTCTAGCAGACATCGACCAATTGCTGGGAGTGGAGTTCGTCCTGGGGGTACCAATGGGCACCATCGTTTCTTTTGCTGGGCTGTGCAACACGGCCAACGCGACTCAATGAGCTGCACCAGGCAGAAAGGGTAGGTCTTATGCTTGCCGACCTAGTGGAGACGAAGCGCCGCCGTTCTCAGGACGAGTTTGAGTATTAATTGCTCGACACCGGTGTCTTCAAAGGTATAGTTGCGGATTTTCTGAATGAGCCTCATAGAGGTTCAGTTAAGGAGGCCTTATGGGCCGGTTCAATCGAGTGACGTTTGCTGTTTTGCTTCCATGTCTTGTGGTCCTTTGCGGCTGTCAGGGCCTGGCTATACATGACACACAGAGCTTACTTGAGCCCCATATTGAGCGGTCAGAGGTCATCGGCATAGTAGCCGGTTTCGGAACGACTTTTGCTGCTATGCCGGATTTGATCGCGATGTTCAGGCGTCGATCAAGCGCGGGCATGAGCCCAAGGATGGCTGCAATCATGGGCCTCTTTCAGATCCTCTGGGTCTACTACGGTCTATTGATTGCTTCGCGACCGGTGGTTGTTTGGAACGTGATCGCCGTGTTGATCAATTTCCTCACCGTCGGCTCATACGCTTATTTCCGTCGCAGGGAAAAAAGGCACACACTGCACAGGAGGCTTGACCAAAAGGGGGCGCTATAAAACAGGTAGTTTTGATGATTACATTTCGGAACGACACGCGCAGAATTCGGTCGTTAACGTAGGATTTCTTTCTGGGGGTGTACAGCTTATCGCAACCCCTCGTCATTGCTAGGACTACCGACTTAGTTGCACGGAGAAAACACATGGGTACGGAGTCGGTCATGCGACATTACTCTTTCGCAAAGCCGCCTGCTTTGCCAGCATCTAAGAGCTGTGATCCGTCAATGCGGCCAAATAGTTCGATCAGCTTCGCGACCACGCCGGTCCATCCGGTTTGGTGGCTGGCCCCGAGGCCGGCGCCGTTATCACCGTGGAAGTACTCGTTGAACAGGATGTAATCCTTCCAATGGGGATCGGTCTGGAATTTCTCCGTACCGCCGTACACCGGCCGCCGGCCCGATTTATCCCGCAGGAAGATCTTCTCCAGGCGATCGGCAATCTCCCGCGCTACGTCGAACAGGCTCATCAACTTGCCCGAGCCGGTGGGACACTCAATCTTGAAGTTGTCTCCGTAATACAAGTAGAAGGACAGCAAAGCACGAATAAGCAGCGCATTCACCGGCATCCAGATTGGCCCGCGCCAGTTGGAGTTACCGCCGAACATGTCGGTGTCGGATTCAGCCGGAAGATATTTCACCCGGTATTCCTGGCCCTCCACTTTGACGACGTAGGGATGGTCGGCATGATAAAGGGAGAGCGCCCGGATTCCATAAGGACTGAGGAATTCGTTCTCATCGAGCATGCGCGTCAGGATCCGGCGTAACCTGCTCTCATTCGCCAGCGCAATGATGCCGCGCTTCCCATACCCGAAATGACCGGGGCCGGTTGCATGAATCCTCTCGAGCAATTCGGGCATGCGTTGCAAGCGTTCCCAGAAGATCTTCAGGGCGTGCGGTACCCGTTCGCGCTGCCACGGCTCGATCACTGTGATAGCAGACAAGGGCAACAGTCCCACCATGGAGCGGACTTTAAGCCGCCGGGCGCTACCGTCGGGGAGGCGCAGGACATCGTAGTAGAAGCCATCCTCCTCGTCCCACATGCCCTCCGCCCCCAACTGATTCATGGCGCGAGCGATCCAAAGAAAATGATCGGCAAACTTCGCCGCCATCTCTTCGAAGTAGCGATCGGAGGCTGCCAGTTCGACGCTGATTTCAAGCATGTTTTGGCAGAACAGAGAGACCCACGCAGTACCATCAGCCTGCTCAAGGTAGCCACCAGTGGGCAGCGGGGCGCTGCGGTCGAAGACTCCGATGTTGTCCAACCCGAGAAACCCGCCTTCAAAGAGATTCTTGCCAAAGCGGTCCTTGCGGTTTATCCACCAACTGAAATTCAGTATCAGCTTGGCAAACGAGCGCTTGAGGAACTCGAGGTCGCCTTGCCCCTTAAGGGCCTGCTCCGTGCGGTAAACGAAAATCGTCGCCCAGGCGTGTACCGGCGGATTGACGTCGCTGAAGTTCCACTCGTAGGCCGGGATCTGACCGGTAGGATGGATGAAATACTCTTGCAGCATCAGGTCGAGCTGTTCTTTGGCGAACTCCACATCGACGGTGGAGAGCGCGATGGTGTGGAAAGCCAGGTCCCACGCTGCGTACCACGGATACTCCCATTTGTCGGGCATCGAGATGATGTCCTTGTTCACCATGTGGAACCATTCGATATTCCGCCCGGAGCGGCTGCCGGGTTTCATCGGATCCTCACCATGTTCCGTGAGCCATTTGTCTACGTCGTAGAAGAAATACTGCTTGCTCCAGAGCATCCCAGCCAGCGCCTGCCGCATGACGCGGGCCGCATCCTCGGTGACATGTTCCGGAGTAATGGATTTGTAGAACTCATCGGCCTCGCGCTGGCGGGTCTGGATGATTTCAGCACAGCTCTTGAAGGGATCGCCGATGGCAGCAGGCGCCACATCCGTTAGGCGCAGATGGACGGTGGCTGTCCTCCCTGCACCTACATTCAGCTGATAATGTGCAGCAGATTTGGTTCCCGTTTTCGCGGGATTTACGGCGTGTTTCTTGCCCTCAACTACATAGTTGTTGATTCCGTCTTTGACATACGGAGACTGGCTGTCCGTACCGAAGATCCGCTCGTTGTTCGTCTCATTTTCTGTGAAGAGCAGTTCGGCATCTCCTTCGCAGTACAGATACCGCTCACCCAGACCCGCGTGCGATGCCGCAACAGCCTGGGCTCCTTTCTGGCCGGAGACCTGCTTCAGGGACGGCTTGGGTGTACCTGGCCACCAGGTCCAGGTGTTGCGAAACCACAGCGTGGGAAGGACATGTAATGTAGCTGGCTCAGGCCCGCGATTAGCCACGCTGATCTGGATCAGGATGTCCTCCGGCGACTGCTTAGCATATTCGACAAAAACGTCAAAGTAGCGGTCTTCATTGAAGACTCCGGTATCCAGCAGTTCGTACTCCATGTCGCCCCGATTGCGCCGCTTGTTCGTCTCGATCAGATCGACGTAGGGGAAGGCCGCTTGTGTGGATACTTGTACAGGTACTTCATGTAGGAATGCGTGGGCGTGCTGTCGAGGTAGAAGTAGTATTCTTTAACGTCTTCTCCGTGGTTGCCCTCGCTGTTTGTAAGACCGAACATGCGTTCTTTGAGGATAGGGTCATTGCCATTCCACAAGGCTACGCTGAAGCACAGTAACTGGTTATATTCGCTGATGCCGGCAATACCATCCTCGCCCCAGTGATAGGCGCGGGATCGGGCTTGGTCATGAGTGAAGTAGTCCCAGGCATTCCCATCCTGGCTGTAGTCCTCGCGAACCGTCCCCCACTGCCGCTCGCTCAGGTACGGGCCCCACTTTCTCCAGGGCTTCTTGCCGATGCCTGCCTGTTGTTCGAATCTGAAGGCCTCGAGCGTTTCTGCCTCTTGGAGTCTGGCTGATTCCCGATCTTGCGGCATACTTAGGCTCTTCCTTGTTTGGCCACTTGCCTCAACCTTCGTGGCGGCTAAACTGCGACTGTACCACGATGCCGTTGTAGCCGAAATCTTGATCTCCTTGACGCCTCGTTCTTGGTCGGTCAGCTTCCCGCGAATTCGCGCACGGCTTCGTAGTCGCCAATCCAGGAGCCATCCAAGTTGCCGAATAGTCGGCTCCTAAGGAACTAATCCACTACATTCGTGGTCCTGCCGGGATCGGGACGACGTGGAAGCCGAGTAGAGCGGCTTGTTTGCGGAGCCTTGTTTCTGCTCGGAATTGAGCCTGTTCGTCGCAGAGGCGGAAGATGGATTCCGTATAGGGCTGTTTGCTGAGCAAGACATGATAGAGGATGCGAGCGATCTTGTGTGCAGTAGCGGTGATGGCCTGCGCTGTACCGAGCTTGGCGCGCATGCGTCGGAAGAACTCACCGAAGTAGCCCTTGGCGCGGCAGAGCGAGTTGGCGCCCATCCGGAGTGCGAGCGCAGCTCGACTCTTCACCTTTCGCGTCTTGCAAGAGAGCACCTTGCCCCCGCTGACTCGTTTTTCCGGACATAGGCCCAGCCAGGAAGCGAAGGCGGAGGCATTGCGGAAGCGGCTGACATCCGGGCCTATCTCGGTAAGAATCACTTGCGCAGTGATGGCACTGACGCCGGGAACATCGGTCAGATCGACGCCCGCGATGCGGTAGAGCTCACTACGAAGATCGAAGCGTGGATCATTGCCGTTGCGCTGGTAGACGGTATGCTTGGTGCGTGGCGGCATCGGCGCCAACTGCTTGCCTGCGCTGGGGACCGCTTGCATGAGTCGCGCGGTCTCTTCATCCAACTCGGTGATCAGCTTTTTATAAAAGCGATAGCCATCGAGAGATTGCTTGAGCGTGAACAGGTGCTCAGGCCGGTAGTCGCCGACAAGTGCTTTCGCCACGATCTCATGTGGAGTTTTGACGAAGGCATGGCAGAGTTGCGCCAGACGCATGGGGTCCCGCTCACCGACCAGTACCGCATCGAGGATAGCCAATCCGCTTACCCCCGTTATGTCGCTCAGTACGTGGTGGATTTGCAGATTCATCTGACTCAACGCCTTCTGCATATGCAAGGTGTGTTCAGAAGCCATCTGCAGCAGACTGCTGCGATGCCGCCACAGACTGCGTACGGCGCAGATAGCATCGGGTGGGCGGAAGCTGGCCCGCAGCAAACCAACTGAGTGCAAATACTGGATCCACTGGCAGTCTGAAACATCGCTTTTGCGGCCAGGAGCGCTCTTCAGGTAATGCGCGTTGACCAGGTATACCTCGAAGCCCCGCTGCTCCAAAATCTGATAAAGCGGGATCCAGTACACACCCGTGGACTCCATCGCCACCGTACGTATCCGGCAGCCTTGCAGCCAGTCGGCGAGAGCCTGCAGATCACAGGTGAAACTAGTAAATCTGCGTGTAGCGTGCTCGTCTCGATCCGGCGGCACTGCAACGTATATCTCCTGCACACCGATGTCGATCCCCGCCGCGTTGGGCTCCAACAGCGCCGATCTACGAACTGCCTTCTCTTTTCGCTTGGCCATCATCGTCTCCTTGTGTGCTGGAGAACGCGGCCCGAGGCGCGAATCCTTGCAGTCTCCTAATCGAGATCGCTGCGCTCTTCTGCACGCGTCATCACTGACCTGTCCGCCACCTCAGACCCATGCTTTTCGACGGGCTCATCAAGCACCAATGCCGACTTCGGGCCGTAGCTTGCCGCGCCTCCAAC
>Ga0209040_10004788_pt1 | contig 10175 bp, 24 predicted proteins | sample BogFormECP12_OM3_FD_188240 | JGI IMG/M metagenome (GOLD analysis project Ga0209040, IMG submission 188240) | Bog forest soil microbial communities from Calvert Island, British Columbia, Canada - ECP12_OM3 (SPAdes) (version 2) | ecosystem: Environmental > Aquatic > Freshwater > Wetlands > Bog ... | reverse complement strand
CGGCGGGATATCGGACCCTGGTGCCGCCGCGGGCGGCGGGGTATCGGACCTCGGTGCCGCCGCGGGCGGCGGGGTATCGGACCTCGGTGCCGCCGCGGGCGGCGGGGTATCGGACCTCGGTGCCGCCGCATTCAGCCTCGATCAAGGCCAGTCACCGGCCCCGCAAGCCGATGTTCCGCACCTCGAGGGTCAGGTTGAGGCCAACGCCCCCCCTGGTCCGCCCATCGTGTCGATGCCAACCCATAGGGAGGCAGGGCTCGGCCAATGAACAACAGCATGATCACCCGACTGCGAGAGCTGGAGGCGCGGTTCGAGCGATTACTCTTCGACTTCCAGGGTTTCAAGGCGCAGGTAGCCTCGCTGATCAATCAAGTCCAGACCCAGCAAAGCGGCGGCGGCGGTCCCCAGAATGGCGGCGGCGGCGGCGGCCTATTTTGGGCTCATGCCCCGTCGACGATTGCCGCGGCAACGGGCTCCTGGCCGACGATCTCACCCACAACGTTCACCTCCGATATCTATGCCGACGTGGGTGGGACGCTCGCCCTTCAGGCATCCTCGCAGACCGTGAACTGGTTCTACAAGGATTCGGCTGCGATCAATTCGCTGATCCCGGTCGAGCCCATCAATGGCGGGTCGGCCTGGACGGCGATCGGCAACTCTTGCACGGCAGTTTGATCCATGTCTGGTCTCAACCAAATCTCAGGTACCGGGGTCTGCAACTGCGTACCACCGGGGGTTCACTGCGTGACCTGCACCGGTACCATCCCGTTCACGCTCAGCATCACCGACGCGCTGGGCTCGTACACGGCAACCTGGAATTCCACGCTCTCGCTGTGGATCACACCCGCGCAGTGCTCAACATCTGGCACCACGCCGACCGCGAAATGCACATCCGGAACCGGGGCCTGCAACGCGGGCACCCATGCCGCCGGGGCTCTGTACACCTACTCGATAGGCTGCACCAGTGCCAACCACATGACGATCAATCGCTACTGGTACGAACTCACTTGCGTCTCACCGTCCTATCAGTATTCGCCTTGCTCATGCAACCCTGGCGGTCCCCAAGCCTACTCGTCTTCGGGATCGGTGCACGTGACCTGCGGTTCGGTGAGCTGGTCGGGGTCAATGACCCGTGTCTCCGGAAACCTGGCTGATCCGGTCGGAGGAAGTGTTTCTTTTTCGCAATGACGGCCGACGACCATGCCTGGCGGCACGAACAGCGCTGGCTCCTGGACGCTTTCCCACTTCCCCTGGCCGAATCCCTACTCCTGCTCCGCCTCGTGAACTCCTGCCAGTACCGCTCACGCGACGCCGCCTGTGGCTGCTCTGGTTCGAAGTGCGCCCTGCGGGTCACCGCCCCGATCGTTTCCCACCTCGACTGCCTGGATTGCATGAGATGCTATGGAACAGCCTGACCCGACGATTGAGCCCCAGGCCGACCCCGAGCTCGACCCCGAGCTCGACCCCGAAACCGAGGCCGACGAGGAGGGCGAGGGCGAGGGCGAGGCGACGAACCTGCTGGCGCTGAGCGAGATCCTGCCCCTGAGCCAGTACCGGCTGACCCTCTCCGAGTTCGACCGGCAGCCCTCGGATCGCGTGCAGTTCGCTCTGGACTGCGCCCTCATCGCCGCCTGCGAACGAGTCGCGCGAATCCTCCGGGGAGATCTGAGTTGAGGGTTGTCGGTTGTCAGTTGCCAGTTGTCGGCAAGGTATCCCCCTCCCCACTGACAACCGACAACTGACAACTGACAACCGACAACCCTTCCCCCTGCGCGCACGAGGGGCGCGGGCCAGTTCACGTACTGCCCCGCGCCCCTGTTCACTGGGCGGCGCCCGCCGCTTGGGTGGTGGCGCGTGCTTTGCGCCTGGTCTTCGTGCCGGCACCGGCACGCTGGCCCGACGCCGGCTTCGCGGCAATGCCCGTGCGGTTCCCCGCCATGGCGGAGTCGAGTCCGGCCGCGAACTGCGCGGCGCTGAGTCCGCAGCAGTTGGCGAGGTACTCGCCCCTTGATTGCCAGGTATTGATCGCCCTCGGCATGATTCCCCCTTTCGCTAGGGTTGTCGGTTCTCGGTTGTCAGTTGTCGGCTTCTCCCCACGACAACGGACGACAACCTAATATCGACCAACTTGAATCTTTTGTCGAGAGCGTTCCCATTGGCGGATCGTCAAGCGCAGCCGGTCTTTCAGTTCCTCGGTCGCGATGTAGACCTGCTCGCGCTCCCGGGCGGAGTACGCGGGACTGTCGACCTCGATGGACGCGATCGCGTGCATCGCGACCCACGACGCGTGGGCGCGGGCGGTGGAACGGGTCATGGGGCTGCTCCAATCTGCCGGGCGCGCTGCCGGCCGAAGATGCGCCGCACGGCGCTGTGGTAGCGCTGGATCAGGCGTCTGCTCCGGCGCTGGGCGCGTCGCTCGGAAGTTGTCAGTTGTCGGTTGACAGTTCTCAGTTGTCGGTTGTCAGTTGCCGGTTGGGAAGGTGCCGTCTTCGTCTTGGTCTTCTCTGACAACTGAGAACTGTCAACCGACAACTTTGAGGACAACTGACAACCGTCAACCGACAACCTGGCTCTCCCTGGCGGGTGGACCGGGCGCGCATAGACCCGCGCAGCGGCCTCGGGGGGTAGCTCGCCGGCGGCCACCAGCTCCTCGCGCAGCGCGATCAGGGCTGCGGTCGACCCCCGCACTCCGCACTCGCGCAGCCGCTGGGTGCTGACCCGGCCGCCGACCGCGAGGATCGCCAGGGCGGCCGACCGTAGCTGCGCGCGCCGCACGGACCGCGGCAGGCGGTGCCACTTGGGCACGGCCTCGAATGTGCTTGCATTCACGCTCAACATGGTGTACAGTTACTCACTCATGACACCTCCGATGACTGCTCGTGGGCTGTCCTGCCCGAGACACCGGCCCACGGGTGGTTAGCTGAGCAATTCGTTTTCCTGCCAGCGCCCTGGTGACCTGGTTACCGCATGCTTGGAGAGGTTCCACATCGGGACCTCGCGGTAAATGGTCGCGTCGACCTCGGATTGCTGCACAAAAGCGCGGCCGTCCCACATCAGCACGTTGAAGGCGACCCCCGGGCGGATGTCCGGGACGTCCGCCTCGCCGAGCAGCGCGCCGCAAGGCCGGTATAGTTTGACCCGCATCGTTGCCATGGCTATCTCCTGATCTGACCACCCCCCCCCCTGGAATAGTGCGAATTTGCGAATAGTTCATTTGTAGGAGGGGGGTTAGTTCGCACTATTCGCACAACTATTCGCAGAACGTATAACGCAACCTACATGTCATAAGTACCATTCTTAGAACGGCTTGACCTCGATTTCCGGAGAACTATTCGCACTATTCGCACTATTCGCGGCGGGGGGGGTATCTAAAAACCACATCCATGCAGCCGGCCCGCTGTTATTAAGCCGCCGCCGCTCCCTGCGGATCAGCCCGGAACGGACCATTCTGCGGAGCAGGATATTGAGGCCGTCGGCGTCCTTGTGATTGCCGAAAACCTTGCGCTGAATCCTGGTCTGGCTAAGCCCCTCTGTACCGGCTTCCTCCAGCGCAGCCAGCAGCCGCTCGGCATCGGGATCGCCCAGGCGATCGCCGAAGATGAAGTCGATCGACCGCACGCAATAGGCCCATAGCTCGTGGGCTGCCTCGAGATGCGCGATCCCGATCATTTTCACCTTGTCGGCCGCGGCGTAGATTGCGGCCAGCCGCATGACTTGCGCGGGGCCCCGGGCCATGATCGCTCCGATATGACCGGGGCGCCGCTTGCGCAGGACATCGAGCTGTTCCTCCCAGAATTCCTGAGCCGTTGCCGAGCGGCCCATGGGCGTATCATCCCAGTGGTTGATTCCTTCCAGCGCGTCCCGGAGCTGCTCGATCTTGGCATCCAATCTCCGCCAGGGGAAAAAGACCTGTCGTTTCAAATCCTTGGACTTCTTCGTGCAGACCCACAGGAAGCGGTTCCCCAGCCCGTTGGCGATGTCGTTGAGGCTGAGGTTGGAATGCAAATCGTCCGGGGTAACGTGGGCGTTCACGGAGACGTGGGCCCCCGAGGCCCGGACCGGGTTCTTCTTACTGAGCGCGGCCAGGTGGTCGGTCTCCCATGCCTGCCGCAAGACCATGCCCAGCGTCTCGGTGTCACGCTGGAAGATCGCCAGCAGCCGGGTGAATTCCGACTCGTGCATGAACAGCCGCTTGTCCGGGATGCCGCGCAGGAACGAACCGGTGCGGGTCGTCTCCTCGTCGGCCACCTGCTCGATCAACCCTGGCCCCGAATTGATGCCGACGGCAATCCGGTTTTCCCAGGTGGGATCAATGCTGGTCAGGATGCGGCGGGGATAGCCCCAGGACGTGCCCTTGCGGCCGTCGGCCGTGTTGCCTACCAAACAGACGAACAGATTGAGGCGGTGCGTGTCGGCCTCGTGTATCCAGTGCGGACGGCCGCCGACCATGGAGCCGAACCCGGCCAGGAGCTGGAACAGTATCGCTGCCGAGTTGGCCTCGGTGTAAGGCTCGATCTCACGGACGATCTGGCCCATGACCCCGTGAAACGCCGCTTCCCCGGGCGGCGCGGGAAAGTCGCGGATACCGTCATTCTCGTCCGGCTCCTGGCCCTCGCAGAGGCTGGACAGCCGGTTGATGGTCCGCTCCAGCGCTTCGCCCGCAGTGAAGAGCTGAGAATACACGGCCCGGGTGTGGTCATTGCTGATCTGGATCGACTGGCGGCTGATCGACTTTTGTCGGACCACCTTGGCGTGATAAACACAGTTGGCCGCATGGGGCGCGGCGGTCGTGACCTGGCATAAAAAGTCATCGCCGCCGGTCGCCTGAAATTGATCGCGTCGACTCAGCTCTTCCATCAAGCTAATCGGGTCGACGGGGTCGCCACGCTCGTAGAGGGTCGTCATGGCCCGGAAATAGATCTGGTGGGCGTCCCGGTAAAAGTCATCCGCCGAGACGTGCTGCAAAACTTCCGGGAATTTCTCGTTGTCGATCAGCAGCCCGGAAAGCAGCCATCGTTCTGCCTCCAGGTTCTGGGGGGGTAGCTCCTGGGCATAACCGACCGCGGTGGCTTGTCCGTTGCCGTTCCCATTGCCCTCGCTCATCGGCCGACTCCTTTCTTTGTGGCGGCGGTTGATAGCGTCAGCCGCGCGAGCATGTACTGTGGAAACTGGTCCCCTGGCCCGAAGCTCTGGATCAGCAGGCCCGCGCGCACCATCCCGCGGAACACCTCGAGGTAGAGCGGCCAGGGACACCAGCCGAAGTTCCCCGTGACCCGGGCGAGAAACACACCCATCCAGCGGGGATGCTGCTCCCAGGTCATCTCGATCGCGTCCCGGACGGTGCGCCGGCACCACGAGCACGTGCAAGCCGTCATTGCGCACCCCCTTCCGCCAGCGTCCACACCGTCACGTCCCTGGAGGGATGGCTGCAGCCGATGCCGTAGTGGATTGGTGCAATGACGCGGCACACCCGGCCGTCCTGCTCGAGCTGGTCGAGGGCGGCGAGCAGGTCGGCATCCGGGGCGTGCGCCAGACCGGGCAAACGGCGAAAGTCGTGCTTGTCCGCCGGCCGGCGGAGAATCGTCAGCATGTGGATGCACAAGCCGGGATAGACGCCCCGGCCCCCCCAGGGGGGCGGGAAATCGCGCTGAGTCGGTGCGCTGCTCATCGCGCACCTCCTTCGCCCCGGCCGGCTCCGAATCGCACCTCGTCAGTCCATGCGGGCCAGTCCGCGGCGTCGACCTGGCACCCAATGACCGTGGCAGCGGAGAGCCACACGGTGCATGGGTCAGTGGGCAGCGGGATCTCGATTTCCTGATCTGGCTGGCTTGACGAGCCGGCGGGCGGAGAATAAGATGTAATCAGTTGCACGGATGTACGCTTATCTAGGCGCACAGCGACCGTGCCAACCTCTCGGCTGGGCTTAAGCGTGCTCATAACGCCTTTCCGATTGCTGGGCCTGCTCTGAAGTCTCCGGCAAGAGATTGCTTCAGAACGGGCTGACTGACTGCCACCTCCCAGGTTCAAAGCCGGCGCCCCTGAGTTTCAGACAGGGGCGCCGGCTTTCAATTTACAGACACTTCTCGATACGTTCAAGGTATCCTCATCCGCTAATCGGATGTCGGTTGATCGGGCGCCCTATAGAGCCACTCGGTCCGCTCTGGACTATGCAGCCAGCAGACGCACGTGCCCGCCGGCAGGCGGATCAGCCTGGATGCGGTTTCGTGGGCGTCCCCGTGAAGCTTGTATCGGAACGTGGTATCAACTTTCAGCCTGACGCCAGCACCGGGGATGAAACGCACTCTCCCGCAGAGCGCACACTTGGCACGATCACGCGGCGCGGACATGCGCGTGAGACGCGCGACATATTTCTGTGTCGTGGAGTCCCACTCGGCCGCACCCAATTCGCCCCCGCAACGACAGCGGTAGTGCGCCAGCCGGCTGCCTTTCGTGTTGCGGTACGTCGTCAGTTCTCCGCACTGTTTGCAAATCGCCGTCGGCATCAGCTTCCTCGTGTCGTTGTGGCACTCCGTGCCTGGTTCGCCCGGGACACCATGACGCGGGACCAGTCCTTCATCATCCGCGGAAACCCGTGCTCGCGACCGTAGGCTACGACCTGGTCGAGATCACCGGCCTTGCGGGCGTCGTGGTACAGCCAATAACCGTTGTGAGCGGAACTGTCCGCAGATGACGGAAGGGAACTGTCCGCAGATGACGCAGATAAACATACAGATTTTTTGTTACTGGAATTATCTGCCTTTTCATCTGCCTTTCCATCTGCGGACAGCCCCCCCCCATGCCATGCCAGCAGGTCCTGGCAGCTCGGGCACACCGAGCCCTTGGTCCCGAGGCTCCGGCAGTGGATGCAGCGGCGCGGGGCAGGGACATCGTCAGAGCCAGGTTCACGCACCGCGGCGCAGCGGCCGCAGTAGCGGTAGGCCGTTTCGACGCCCGGGCATCCGCACCGCTCGCAGGCATGGTACTGGTAGCGGCTCATTGGGCACCTCCCGCCGCTCGCTCGAGTACGCGCAGATGCCGCCGCAGGGTCGCCGCGATCTCCGGATACGACCCGGGCAGTTCGCCGAGCGCGTCGGCGATCCCGCCGATGGCCGCGACGCTGGCCCCGACCCAGGGGCGCCGATAGCCGCGCCGGCCCGAGCCGTTGCGGCCGACCAGGACCTCGTCACGATCCGTGAACTCCTCCGGGGTCTTGGCCCCGAGGAAGTGGCATTGCTTCGCCAGCTCGTCGACCCGGCCGCTGAGCCACCGGCTGCGGTCGTCGTCCAGCAGCGCGATCTGGCGGGCCCGCTCGGCCAGCCAGTCCGCGAAGGGCAAGTTGCGAGGGAGGAAGCTGTCGAGGTTGACAGCGGCGAGTGCCTCCAGGTCGGCCTCGGTCGGGACGTAGTCGACCGAGGACTGCGCGGGGAAGAAGTCGTCGGGCATGATTGACGTTGTTGCGGGAAGTGGTAGATTGGACATCGGAGTTCCTCTCAGTTGTGTTGGAAGCCAATGGGGGTCGGCATCGTCTTGCACACGATGCCGGCCCTTTTTATTGCGCTAATTACGGGTCAGTCGTCGCGGACGGTCGCCGGGCCCCCCGGAGGGGGTGGGCGGACCGTCAACTTGGTGTCCTTGAAACGGGTCAAATTGTCGGGTTGATGAGCTGCGCCTTGGCGATCCAACGCTCGAGGCTTACCTCGCGGTCCGTCTTCGCCTGGCGGGCCTGCGGGCTCGATGGCGACGAGTGGTCCCTCAGCCAGCGCGACAGCTCGACGATGTGCCGGTCTACTTCAGTACCGACGTGCTTGAACTCGGCTGCATAAGCGCAAGAAATGGTCCAGCAGCGCTGGCTGTCGTGGGGCTGGTCTTCGGTGCGAAGCTCGCCACAGTGGGAGCAGGTCAGGGTCGCGGTCATCGGTGTCTCCTCTCGGGGTCAGGGGCCAGGATGTCCGGCCCACTGAGAGAAGTATACACCGCGTGTGTCAGTGTGTCAAGTGACACAAAATGTTTTTGTTGTCGCTTGACTTGGATGCTCAGCAAGCTACACTGAATGGTAGATCGCTATTGAGTCGCGTGGTAATTTATCACCATTGGAGACTGGTCATGCCTGGAACATTGGAACGGGTGATGTCGCGCAAGAAGCCCCCGACCTCTCAGATCCGAATCGCGCTTGACGTGATCGAGCTCGCGTGGAAGTGCGCACCGCATCACGGCTACCGGGGGGGTGGCGCCGCCGGGGATTATATCTCCGACCTCTTGCGGCCGATCCTTCTCGCGGACGAGGCATCCCGTCAGGGCGGCCCAGGCACGCCCCCTGCCCCCAAGCGGAAGCCGAAAGGCGGTGACTCATGAGCGCTGACGGCGACAGCTTCATTGGCCTGGTCAGCCGGATGCGAGCTGCCCAACGGCACTGGTTCAAGTACAAGGACGTGGAATCGCTTACGGAGGCGAAACAGCTCGAGCGCGAGGTCGACCGCTGGATCGAGCGCGAAACCGGTCCCAAAGCCTCGCCGACGCTCTTCGACCGGCCGGAAAGGGGACAGTCGTGAACACTCCCGAGGGTCGCCAGTTCGCTGCCTCCATGGACTTGGCGCCGGGTCGAGCGGAGCTGCGGATTGAAGCGCGGACCGCGTGTGATTGCGGCTGCGGCCGTCCTGCGCGGATTGAGTTCGGCTTGAAGGGGCATGTGATCGCCATCACCAGTGCCGCCGCGGTGGATGCCGCGATCGAGACGCTGCGGGAGGGCCGGCGGAAATTGTGGGGTGAGCCATGATCCTGCGGCAAAGCGTGGGGGGCAACTAGCATGCCCCGCACCGGCACCCGCACCCCCACCATCGAGGCCCGCATTCTGGCCGCGCTGCGGGTGGCTGCTCGCCAAGGCCTGGGCGGCCTCACCGTCGCCGAGCTGCACACCCAGCCTGGGTTGAGGTCGCGACGGTCACCGGAGATCGCTGCGGCGGCGGAGCGGTTGGTCGACCGCGGCGCCGTGGTGCCGGGTTGGCGTCGCGTGCGATTCGTCGGCGTGCGCTGGACTTACCGGCTGGCGGACCCGCCCGCTCAAGCCGCCGCGGCGGCGGTGCCGATAAACCGCGGTAAGGAGGTGACGCATGGCAAAACGTGAGCCGAGACCGAGGATTGCCGCGGCCGAGACCGGCCAGGGCGACACGCGCACGCGGATCGCGTTTCGCCTCAGCTCGGAATGCGTCCGGCGGCTGAGGGTCCATTGCGCGATGGGGACGGAGCGCCCCAACGACGTGGTCGAACGGCTCATCCTGGACCATGTGCCTCGCTGGGTGGTCCAGGACCGCAGCCCGAAGGCTGCGCAAGAAGAATCGGCGGCGTGAAGTCTGCGGCCCGCGACCCTGCGGATCGTGCGGCGGGTGCAGGCCCTCGGTAGGATATTCGGTGGACCGTAACAGCGGGGCGGGGCAGGGCAGGGGGGGGGCCGTGGAACCGATCAAGCCGGGCGTGCTGGTCCGCGACGCCGATGGCTACTATGCCATCGTGCTGCAAGCCTATGCCAACGGCGCGCTCGAGCTGTTCCTGGGCAACGGTCTGACCGTCCTGGCGAACGCCGACACGGTCACGCCCCTGGGCCTGCGGGTGGGCGACCCGGCGCACCCGCCGGCCTCGTTCCACGAACTCATCTACCCGCGGGGGGGGGTGCCGTGATCAAGATCGCTCAGCTCCTCTGTCCGCAGCGGCACTGCTTTATGGCCATCGCGTTCGACGGTAAGTCGACCACCGATCGTGAGGCATCCTACTTGCTCGCTCGGGAGGCGGCCGACCACATGAGGGTACATGGCTCGAAGTGCGCGCTGTGCGGGTCGGACGATTTCACGCTCGAGATCGGCGTAACCCGGTTCGCCACGATGGACGAGGCCATGCCGGTGCTCGCGTCGTGCGAGGCCGACCAGCTCGCGACCCGCGCCTATCTCACCGGTCCGCAGGCGCGGAACTGAGCGCGCGAATAACCCCCGAGCGACAACGAGCCGCGCGGGGGCACTGGGAGCTACTGATCCGTTCGAGTTGCCGCGGCCAGCGATTCCCGCGGCGGTTCGAGTGTACACCAAAACAGGCCCGGAGGAAACGATCCCCCGAGCCCGAACTCACCTACGCATCCCCGCCGCAGCTTACCGCGCGGACCCCTGGGGCGCAAAGAAAGGGCCCGGACG
>Ga0209040_10004787_pt1 | contig 10177 bp, 8 predicted proteins | sample BogFormECP12_OM3_FD_188240 | JGI IMG/M metagenome (GOLD analysis project Ga0209040, IMG submission 188240) | Bog forest soil microbial communities from Calvert Island, British Columbia, Canada - ECP12_OM3 (SPAdes) (version 2) | ecosystem: Environmental > Aquatic > Freshwater > Wetlands > Bog ... | reverse complement strand
CGGCCGCGTCTCCTCTCCTGAGTTCGTGTCATGTCCGCTACCCAGTCAACTGATTTCGTAGGTATTTGTAAAGGTAGCAACTGAATCACTTGTGGAGATAGTCTATCTCTGCGAAGCTCGTCATTGAGAGTCGCATAGGCCTCAGGACCAGAACACTTCGCGGATGGAGGCTCACGATGACGGACGGGACGCCGCGGCCGCCGCTGCAGAACTTCATTAACGGCAAGTTCGTCGACGCCAGCGACGGGCGTACCAGCGACGTAATCGACCCGAGTACCGGTGAGGTCTACGCGCAGGCCCCGGTATCCGGCCACGCCGACGTGGACGCCGCCATGCTGGCCGCGGCGAACGCCTTCGAGGGGTGGCGTGACAGTACCCCGTCCGAGCGCAGCCTGGCCCTGCTCAGGTTCGCCGACGCGGTGGAAAAGCGCGCCGACGAGATCGTCGCCGCCGAGACCCGCAACACCGGCAAGCCGGTCGCCTTGACGACCTCGGAGGAGATCCCGCCCTCGGTGGATCAGATCAGGTTCTTCGCCGGCGCCGCCCGGGTGCTCGAGGGCCTCAGTGCGGGCGAGTACCTGCGGGATCACACCTCGATGATCCGGCGCGAGCCCATCGGCGTCTGCGCCCAGGTGACCCCGTGGAACTACCCGATGATGATGGCGGTCTGGAAGTTCGCGCCCGCCATCGCGGCGGGCAACACCGTCGTGCTCAAGCCTTCCGACACCACGCCGGTGTCCACGCTGCTGCTGGCCGAGATCGCGGCCGAGTTCCTGCCGCCGGGCGTGTTCAACGTCATCTGCGGTGACCGCGACACGGGCCGCGAGCTCATCTCGCACCCGACGCCGAGCATGGTGTCGATCACCGGTTCGGTGCGGGCGGGCATGGAGGTCGCGCGCACGGCCGCCGACGATCTCAAGCGGGTCCACCTCGAACTCGGCGGCAAGGCGCCGGTGGTGGTCTTCGACGACGCCGACGTCGAGTCCACGGCGGAGGGGATCGCCGGGGCCGGCTACTTCAACGCCGGGCAGGACTGCACCGCGGCGACCCGCGTGCTGGTCGGGCCGGGCATCGCCGCCGACCTGACCGCGGCGCTGGCCGAGCAGGCCAGCAGCACCACGGTCGGCGGCCTCGATGTTCCCGACGCCTACTTCGGCCCGCTGAACAACCCGAACCAGCTGGCCCGGGTCGAGGGCATGATCGAGCGTCGGCCCGCGCACGCCGAGGTCGTGGCCGGCGGCCACCGGGTGGGGGAGCGCGGCTACCTGTACGCCCCCACCGTCGTGTCCGGGCTGCGCCAGGACGACGAGATGATCCAGGACGAGATCTTCGGCCCGGTCATCACCGTGCAGCGGTTCACCGATGAGGACGAAGCGGTCCGCTGGGCCAACGGCGTCAAGTACGGGCTGGCCTCGAGCGTGTGGACGAAGGACCACGGCCGCGCCATGCGGATGGCCAAGCGCCTGGACTTCGGCGCGGTGTGGATCAACACCCACATCCCGATCGTGGCCGAGATGCCGCACGGGGGCTTCAAGCACTCGGGCTACGGCAAGGACCTATCCATGTACGGCTTCGAGGACTACACCCGCATCAAGCACGTCATGAGCTATATCGGCGGGTGAGCACGCGGGCATTTCATGATCGCGAAGACTTCACAGTCTGCTCAGACTGTGAAGTCTTCGTAGTAATGGCGGTCAGCCCTTGTCCGGGCGGCGCCAGATGTCACGCTCGTGCATGAGCTCGATCTGCTTGTCTATTACCTCGCGGCGGTACTCCTCGTGCTGGTACGGGGCGCGGTCCAGGTAGAGGTTCTTCGGGTAGACCGGCTCTTCGTAGATGAGCTGATACTGCTCGGTGGTCAGGTCCTTGATCCAGTTGTCCCACTGCGCGCTGGCCCGGAACTTGCGCAGCGCTTCCACGTCGATGGTCCCGGCCACCCACGAAGACCCGGCGCTGTAGTCGTGCCGCCCGACGATCTGGCCGCGGTAGTCGATCACGGCGGACCCGCCGCCGAACGTGTCGATCGGGATGTCGGAGTCCGTATGCAGGTAATACGTGCCGACGTTGCACGCGATCAGGTAGAAGTTGTTGTCCAGCGCCCGGGCCCGGTTCTGCACCTCGAACAGGCCGTTGCCGACGTGCGGGTGCGGGTAGGGGCCCCGGTACACCACTTCGGCGCCGTTCATCGCCAGGCCGCGGGCATTCTCCGGGTAGGAGCCCTCGTTGGCCATCAGGAAGCCGAGGCGGCCGATCTCGGTGTCGGCTACCGGGTAGAACGCGTCCAGGTTGCGGCCGTACAGCTCGATCCACTTGTCCCAGACGTTGTGCGGTGTCACCGAGTGCTCGACGGGCAGCAGCGGTACCACCTTGTGGTGCCGCAGGATGATCTCGCCGTCGGGTGAGAGGACGAAGCCGACGTTGAAGAAGCGCCCGGGGAACTCGGGATGACGGGCTTTCGCCTGGCCCATCAGGAACGCGTTCCACTGCCGCGCCAGCGCGCCGAGCGCGTCGGTCTCCGGGCCAGGGATGTCGATCGCGCAGTCCCGCGCGAACGTCTCGTGATCGAGGTCGAGAACCTCGTCGTTGAAGCCCTGCAGAGCGCCTTCCGGAATGGCGATCAGCCGCACCGGCAGGTCCAGGCTGGACAGCCACGACGCGGCCCTGATCAGGTGCGAGAGGTGCTCGATGTTGACACTGATCTCGTCGCGGTGGCGGATGCCCCGCATCGTGGGTACCAGGCCGATGGCTTGGTAGGGCTCGATCATGGCTGTCCCTTCGGCGCTGCGCTGTCCTCCTTGTTGTACCTGACCGCCCCGGCTCCTGTCTGTACGAGCAGCGGTCCTCGGCGCGCTGCTTGATCGCTTGATTGATCGCCTCGAAGCTGGCCGCGCTTACCGGGGCTGGTGCGGCCGACCGCCGGAATCGTCCGCGGGCCGGGGCTGCCGCGGGGGAGCCTTCGGGTTTGTGCTGAGCCTACGATAAACCGGTGACCCGTGTGACTAGTGATTCCAAGTTGTGACGTATTGCTTACATTGGGGAAGCATTTTTGATCCTTTTCTGCATTCACGTCGTTCCCCTGGGTAGGAACAGGCCGATCCAGACCCCTCGGCCCGGTGCCCGGCGGAACCCTGCGCCGCCGGGCACCTCCATGTCCGGGGGCGCAGCGGATCATCAATTTTGCGGTGTGGAGACCTCGGTCTTCAGGCCGGGGAGGAACGCCGCTCCCCCTCTCGGCGTGTCACGCTTACCTGTTCGGATCGCACCGGATAAGCTTGGTGTTCGTGAGGACAGCGTACAAGTGCCGGGCGTACCCGGACCCGGTGCAGGCCAGCGTGCTGAACCGCACGTTCGGGTGCGTCCGCGTCGTGTGGAACCAGACCCTGGCCTGGCGGCACCAGCGGTACCACGCTGAGAAAGCCGGGACGAACTTCACCCAGGCGAACGCCTACCTGACCGCCATGAAAACCGGCACCGGCCTGGCGTGGCTGAACGAGGTGTCGTCGGTCCCGCCGCAGCAGGCGATCCGCCACCAGCAGGCCGCGTACACCGCGTTCTTCGCTAAGCGCGCACGGTACCCGCGGTTCAAGTCCCGGAATGGCCGGCAGTCCGCGGAGTACACCCGGTCCGGGTTCCGGTACCGCAACGGCCGCCTGCACCTCGCGAAGATGGACACGCCGCTGGCGTTCACCTGGTCCTGGCCCGATGTGGACCCGGCGTCGATCGACCCGACGACGGTGACGGTCTCCCGTGACCCGTGCGGACGCTGGTACGTGTGGTTCGCCGTCGACGTACCCGGCCCGGATCCATTTCCCGCCGCCGGCCGGGTCGCCGGGGTGGACCTGGGGATCAAGGACTTCGCGGTCACCAGCGACGGGCAGCGGATCCCCAACCCCCGGCACCTGGAGCGCAAGGCCCGGAACCTGGCCCGCTACCAGCGGCGCATGGCCCGCTGCCAGCAGGGGTCCGCGAACCGCGCCAAAGCCAGGGCGAAGGTCGCCCGCGCCCACCGGAAAGTCCGCGCCGCCCGCACCGACTTCCTCCACAAGGCCAGCACCCGCCTGGTCCGCGACCACGACGTGATCGTCCTGGAAGACCTCGCCGTGAAGAACATGGTCCGCAACCACTCGCTGGCGAGGGCGATCTCGGACTGCGGGTGGGGCACCTTCCGGGCCATGATCGAGTACAAGGCCGCCAGATACGGGCGGCGCGTGATCACAGCCGACCGGTGGTACCCCTCGTCCAGGACGTGCTCTGCGTGCGGGTACCTCCTGGCTACGCTGAACCTGGATACGCGGCACTGGACGTGCCCCTCCTGCGGCACCCGGCACGACCGGGACCACAACGCCGCGAAGAACATCCTGGCGGCAGGTCGTGCCGTAGCCGGGGACACCCCCGTCCATGCCTGCGGAGCTGATGTCAGACACTCCGGGTCCTCCCGGGTGCAGCCGGCTGTGAAACAGGAACCCCAGGGCGTGAGCCCCGGAATCCCCGTCCTTCAACTTCAAGGCGGAGAGTAGTCAAGCGGGCTCAGATTTGTACCGAACGAACCCAGGCAACAGCCCGCATACCAGTGCGACGGCACCCGCGCAGGTCAATCCCCCGAGACGAGCGAGAACCTGGTGCCGACCAGGCTCGCGACAGCACCCGACCTAAGCTGGCCAGTCGGCGGCCCGAGGCCGTAACTCAGCAATTCCACTCCGGCCAGCCGACCGCGCAACGCGTCCGGGATGGTCTGGTTCCACGGCGTCTGGCGGAAGATCCCGCTCACCATGTCGGCGGCGCCCGCCGCGATCAGGCAGGCCAGGGCGACATACAGGTCGGGGGACAGGCCGAACCCCGCCATCATCACGCTCCACGCGGCGGTCGCCAGCGCGATGGCCAGGCCGTGCCGCCTGACCCGGCCCATCCAGCCGCTGAAGGCGGTCACGCCGAACGCCCCCACCGACGGCGCCGCGAACATCAGCCCGGTCGCCCAGGGGCGTGCAGTTCCGCCGCTAGGCACGGGAACAGCGCGTTGGGATACGCGAAGATCATCGCCGCGAGGTCCACGAGGTAGGAGCCCAGCAGGTCCTAGCGGCGGACGGCGTAGCGCAGGCCGGCGGTGATCCCGCGCAAGGTCGCGTGATCGTCCCCGACGGCCCCGGGCAGCGGGTGCAGCCGCGTCAGCAGCCCGAACGAGACGACGAAACCCGCCCCGTCCATCCCGTAGACCAGCCAGGGCCCCGGCGTCACCGCGAGCACCCCGGCAAGCGCGGAACCAAGCAGGAAGCTCGCGTTCTGCGATATCGAAAGTAGCGCCGCCGCGGCGGTGAGCTGCTCCCGCCGGACCAGCCGCGGCAACGAGGCGTCGAAGGAGGGCCGCTGCAGGGCGGTGGCCGCCATCATCACGGTCGTGACGGCGTACAGCGGCCACAACGCGGGATGCGGAAGCAGCGCGTTGACCAGCAGCAGCCCGGCGCAGACAGCGAGAACGGCCTCGCACCAGCGCATCAATGCCCGGCGGTCCAACCGGTCCGCGAGCACGCCCCCGTACATCCCGAACACCAGCAGCGGCACGAGTTCCACCACGCCGAGCAGCCCCACCGCCAGCGGCGAGCCCGTGAGCTGCTTCGCCTGCACGAGCAGCGCGACCTCGCTGGCCTGGGTGCCGAGCGCGGTCACCGTACGGCTGGCGAAGACCAGCCGGAACCCCCGCGAGGACCGCAGCGGAGCCAGATCCGGCCGCAACCCCGGCCGCCTGGCCGGATCTCCGCCCGCCGGATCCCCCTCTGACACGCGGCCCACCGTAACACCGCCCGCCCGTCGGCCCCGCAGGGTTTTTCCTGCCAGGATGGGCGGTAGCGCTAGCTTACGTTGAGCAGCACGATGCCGGCCACGACCAGAACGGTCGCCGCGACGCGGGTCCGGCCGAAGGGCTCGCGGAAGACGAGGGTGCCGATGATCGCGCCGAAGATGACGCTGGTCTCGCGGAGCGCGGCGATCGGGGCCAGTGCAGCCCGGGTCTGCGCCCACAGCACCAGGCCGTAGGCCAGCACGCTCAGCGCCCCGGCGGCCAGGCCGGCCAGCAGGATCCGGCGCGGCTGCTTCAGCAGGACGTCGCGCCGCCGGACCAGGGCGAACATCGGGACCCCGAGGCTCTCGAGCAGCATCAGCCAGCCGATGTAGCCAACCGGGCTGGCCGACATCCGCACGCCCACGCCGTCGACCGTCGTATAGGCCGCGATGGTCAGGCCGGTGCCGACGGCGGCCACGAAGGCCGCACGGCCGGGACGGCGGCCGGCCAGAACCAGCACGGCCAGCCCCGCGGAGACCACGATGACCCCACCCACCTGTGCCAGCGCGAGGTGCTCGTGCACGAAAATCGCGGCCAGGAACGTCACCACTAGCGGCGAGGTGCCCCGGGCCAGCGGGTAGACCTGGCCGAACTCGCCCAGCCGGTAGCACTGCATCAGCAGCAGGTTGTAAAAGATGTGAATCGCCACCGACCCCAGCAGGTACGGCCAGCAGTCCGCCCTGGGCGTGGCCGCCATGATGACGAGCGGTATCGCGATCACGATGCCGCCCACGCCGATCAGCGCGAAGGCGAGCGTCTGATCCTTGATGCCATGCGCGATGGCGTTCCAGGTCGCGTGCGTGACGGCGGCGGCGAGCACCGCGAGGGTGACGCTCAGCGAGAGGGTGGTCGACGGGTCCAACGGGGCTCCTCAGGCAGGCTGAAATGGAGCCCTCAGGGCTTCTATCCCGTCAGGTGTTCCCCGGGCCCACCGGCTGTTGTCAGCTGATTCGGCCGGGTCGCGGCGCCGCTCGGTCCAGACCCGGCCGCCCTGATTGTCGTTGTTACCTGGCGGACAGCCAGCGGAACCCTAGACGCAACCACGTGCTAACCCGAACTTAACCCGTCCCCGCGTGAGCGCGCCTCCCGGTGATCTCACCGGTCTGGAATTCCAGCTCCGTCCGCATGAGCAGCGTGACCCAGGTGCGGTAGGGCTTCCAGTTCTCGCTGATGTCCCGCAGCTGCTCGGGCGTGGCCGGCCCGGGCAGCCCGTAGGCCAGCGCGACCGCGCGGGCCAGCCGCGGCTCCTGGTCAGGAACGGCGTCGGGATCACCCGCGCCGCGCAGCAGGATAAGCCCAGCCGAGAAGTCTCCGATGCCGGGCAGCTTCTTCAGGTCGGCCATCGCCTCCTCGTGCGGCATGGCCCGCAGCCGGGCGGCGTCGAGCTGGCCGTCCAAGGCGGCCTGTGCCACCGACCGGAGCCATTCCGGCTTGCGCCCGGCCAACCCGGGGAACATGCTCAGCTTGGCCAGCCGCTCTGGGGCGGGAAAGGCGTGCACTACCCGGCCACCGAAGCTGACTGGCTCGCCGAGCTCTTGCGCCATCCGGGCCTTGACCGCCGCGGCCTGCATGATGCGGATGCGGTGCCCGATGATGGTCCAGGCCGCGGCCTCGTACGGGGACCAGAACCCCACTGGGCGCAGGCCCGGATACCGCCGCTGGACCTCCGCAACCACCGGGTCGCGCTCGCCGACCCCGGGGAACCCCGATCCGTCCACGTCGAGCGAGAGGATCCGCTCGACCTGCGGGTGCACCTCCGCCGCCAGGCCGGGTGACGGAGCCTCCGGGCTGACGATCTCAGCGGTCACGCCCGCCGAATCCTGGCGCACCCGGACGCCGACGGTCTCCCAGCTGCCCTCCACCGGGAACGCGAGCTCGAGCACACTAGCTGTTTCACGGTCGGACCCGCGGTACGACGCGGGCGTGAATCCCTCGAGGAACTTGATGCTCGCCGCGAGCGAGAACGGCCCCCGCGGGACCAGCGTAAACGTCTCCATACCGGCCATCACACCACGCCCCCCTGACATTTCCGCTGGCCCGCATCATGATCGCGTAGACTTTTACCCCGCCGGCGGGGGCCACGGGTTCAAGTCTTCGTGATCATTGAAATGCCCCTGGGAAGCCTGCGCGCATTGACGTGCCTGCGCGCATTGACATATCGCCCCAGCCGGCGTACGTTCAAGGCCGGTCATATACGAGATGCGATACATGGTGTCTACTCCACAAGCCTCCACACCCAACGCTGCCGCGATGCCCAGTCCGGCCTTCCTGACCGGCGCGGCCGGCGCGCTTCCGTCCCGGACGGTCGCGGTGCTCGAGGCGATCAAGCACGCGATCCTGGCGGGCGAGCTCAGACCCGGGCAGGCTCTGGTCGAGACCGACCTGGCCGAAGTGCTCGGCGTATCCAAAACCCCGGTGCGCGAGGCGCTCAAGACCCTGGCCGGAGCGGGCCTGGTCACCATGAACCCGTACAAGGGCGCGGCCGTCCGCGTCGTCGACGGCGAGCAGGCCAGGCACGTGTATGACATCCGCCTGCTGCTCGAGCCCGAGGCGCTCGGCCGCGCCGTCGACGGCGGGCACGGCTGGCGGCCCGCTCACCAGGCCCTTGCTCGCGCCGACAGCGCCGGCGATCAGGCCGAACGCAGCCTGGCTAACCGCGCCTTCCACCGCGAGCTCTACGCGGGCTGCGGCAACCCGCTGCTGGTCCGGATGCTTGACGACCTGCGTGACCAGACCGCCTTGGTCAGCGTGGCGGCCTGGCGGCATGAACCGGACTGGCTCGCGCACCCGAGCTGGGAGCACGAGGCGGCCGAACACCGGGCCGTGCTCCAGGCGGCGGAAGACGGTGACCCGGCGCGCGCCGCCGACCTGCTGCGCGCGCACATCACCTCGTTCGTCCAGCGGAATTTCCCGGCTCCGCAAGAACCACATGGATCAGATGAGGAGAACCACAGATGAGCCTTACCCCGGCCGTGGCGGAGACGCTGCGCAACACTGTAGCCACGGCGGTCGTCGTCCCCGTCACACCACTCCAGGCCGACGGCAGCCCCGACTGGGACACCTACGCGGCGCTGACCGGCCGCCTGATCGACGGCGGGATCAAGGTCATCACCCCAAACGGCAACACCGGCGAGTTCTACGCGCTCAGCCAAGCCGAGGCCAGGCAGGCGGTCGAGACGGCCGCGAAAGTCAGCAGCGGACGGGCGGAGCTCCTGGCGGGTGTCGGCCACGACATCGCGACCGCCACCGAGGCGGCCGGCCACGCCAGGGACCACGGCGCCCGCATGATCATGATCCACCAGCCGGTGCACCCGTACGTGTCCTCCGAAGGCTGGATCGACTATCACGCTGCCATCGCCGACGCGGTCCCCGGCCTCGGCGTCGTCCTTTACATCAGGAACGAGCGCATCACCGGCGGCCACATCGCCGAACTCGCCGACAGGGTGCCGAACGTCGTGGGGGTCAAGTACGGCGTCCGCGAAGCGACCAAGTTCGCCGCCGTGGCCAGGGACGCCGGGATCGACAGGTTTACCTGGCTGGCCGGCGCCGCCGAGCTGACCGCGCCGGCGTTCTGGGCTGTCGGCGCGCACGGCTTCACCTCCGGTTTGGCCAACGTCAGCCCCGGCCTGGCCCTGGCCATGCTGGACGCGCTGCGGGCGAACGACTTCGGCGCCGCGATGAAGGTCTGGGAGTCCGTGCGCCGGTTCGAGGAGCTGCGCCTGGCCGAATCCTCGGCCGACAACGTGAGCGTGGTCAAGGAGGCCCTGTCCCAGCTTGGCCTGTGCCGCGCGGACGTCCGCCCGCCGAGCCGCCCGCTGCCCGCGAACATCAAAGACGAGATCCGCGGCATCCTGCGGGAATGGGACCTGGCGTGACCGCCAAGAAGCCAGAAGACCTGCGTAGCTTCCGCTGGTTCGGCGGCGAGCGCACCGCCGGGCTGCGGGCGTTCGGGCACCGGTCCAGGATGCGGCAGCTCGGGGTGGAGCCAGAGGAGCACCTGGGCAAGCCGCTCATCGCCATCCTGAACACCTGGTCCGAGCTGAACCCCTGCCACATGCACCTGCGCCAGCGGGCCGAGCAGGTCAAGCGCGGCGTCCTGGAGGCCGGCGGGTTCCCGGTCGAGATGCCGGTCGCCACCCTCAGCGAGACGTTCCAGAAGCCGACCCCGATGATGTACCGCAACCTGCTCGCGATGGAGGCCGAGGAGCTGCTGCGCTCTTACCCGGCCGACGGCGCGGTGCTGATGGGCGGCTGCGACAAGACCACGCCCGCGCTGCTGATGGGCGCGGCCAGCGCCAACATCCCGGCCATCTACGTGACCGCGGGCCCGATGCTGCGCGGCAA
>Ga0209040_10004786_pt1 | contig 10177 bp, 16 predicted proteins | sample BogFormECP12_OM3_FD_188240 | JGI IMG/M metagenome (GOLD analysis project Ga0209040, IMG submission 188240) | Bog forest soil microbial communities from Calvert Island, British Columbia, Canada - ECP12_OM3 (SPAdes) (version 2) | ecosystem: Environmental > Aquatic > Freshwater > Wetlands > Bog ... | reverse complement strand
CCACTACACGCTGCTGGTCATCGACGCCATGACCGGGCAGGACGCGGTGGCCACCGCCACCGCGTTCCACCAGACCCTCGAGCTCGACGGCGTCATCTTGACCAAGCTCGACGGCGACGCCCGCGGCGGCGCCGCGCTGTCGGTCAAGGAGGTGGTCGGCCGGCCGATCGCCTTCGCCTCGACCGGCGAGCGCCTGGCCGACTTCGACCTCTTCCACCCGGACCGGATGGCCGACCGGATCCTCGGGATGGGCGACGTCATGTCGCTGATCGAGCAGGCCGAGCGGTCCATGGACCACGACTCGGTGACCCGCTCGGCCACCCGCATGATGGAGGGGCGGTTCACCCTCGAGGACTTCCTCGAGCAGCTCCAGCAGGTCAAGAAGCTCGGTTCGCTCGGCGGCGTGCTCAAGCTGCTGCCGGGGATGTCCAAGGAGATGCGCCAGGCGGCGGACCAGATCGACGACCGGGAGGTTTCGCGGGTCGAGGCGATCGTGCGTTCCATGACCCCGGCCGAGCGCGAGAACCCCACCGTGATCGACGGGTCCCGGCGGGTCCGGATCGCCCGGGGCAGCGGGACGTCCACCCAGGACGTGAACCAGCTCCTCAAGCAGTTCCGCGAGATGCAGAAGATGATGAAGGGCGTGGCGGCCGGCGGCGCCATCCCCGGGATGGGGGGCCCGGGGGGGAAGCTGGGCGGCCTGCGCGGGGCGCGCAAGCAGATGGCGGCGCTGGAGGCCATGGGCGGCGCCGACGGGGTGGACCCGGCCCTGGCCGAGCTCTTCGGCGGGGCGGGGGCGGCCCCCCAGCCCCTCGGGGTGGGCGCCGGGACACCCCGCCCGGTGGGGACCGGGGGGGCCAAGGGCAGCCGGCCGGGCAAGAAGAAGAAGAAAGGGGGGCGGGTGACCCCCCCCAAGGGCCGGTGAGCGGCCGACTGGACGCGGGGCGTCGCAGACCTGCGACAATGGTCCGGATCGGCCGAACGATGGAGGAAACAGATCCGTGGCAGTGAAGCTCCGCCTCGTGCGGATGGGGAAGAAGAAGCAGCCCACCTACCGGGTGGTGGCGGCGGACAGCAGGTCGCCGCGCGACGGGCGGTTCCTCGAGATCGTGGGCACCTACGCCCCGCGGGGCGCCTCGACGGCCGAGCCGGACGCAGTCGTGACCATCGACAACGCCAAGGCCGTCAAGTGGCTGGCCCAGGGGGCCCAGCCGACCGAGCGGGTCGAGCGGCTGCTCCGGGCCTCGGGGGCCTGGGACGAGTTCACGGCGGCCAAGGCCAAGTGAGCGCCGACGACGGCTACGAGGCGGGCGACATCAACCAGGTCGAGGCCGAGGCCCCCGACGACCTCGAGAGCGTCTACGAGGCCGGCGACATCAACACCGTGGCCGGCGACGAGGACTTCGCCGACGAGGCCGACGAGGAGCCGGGGGACGAGGCGGGCAACCGGGCCGACGGCGGGACCCCGACGGCGGTGCTCGACTACCTGGCCCGCTCACTGGCCAACGAGCCCGACTCGGTGATCGTCCAGACCGAGGTCCGCCAGGGGTCGGTGAGGCTGCGCCTCCACGTCGCCCCCGACGACATGGGCCGGGTGATCGGCCGGCGCGGCCGCACCGCCCAGGCGCTCCGCACCCTCGTCGGCGTGGCCGGCGCGGTCGACGGGGTCCAGACCAGCGTCGACATCGTCGACGACTGAGCCCCCGGTGGGCGCCCCCGGCCCCGCCGAGCCACCCGAACCGGCCACGCCCCCGGGCCTGCTGGAGGTGGGCAAGGTGGCCCGGGCCCACGGCCTGCTGGGCGAGGTGGCGGTCGAGCTCTGGAGCGAAGTGACGGCCCGCCTGGCGGTGGGGTCCGAACTGCGCCTGGCCGACGGCACCGTGCTGCGGGTGGACGCCTCCCGGCCCCACCAGGGCCGCTACCTGGTGTTCTTCGAAGGGGTGGGGGACCGAGCCGCCGCCGAGGCCCTGCGGGGGAAGGTCCTGCTCGCCCCGCCGGGCGAGCTGCCCGGGGCGCTGTGGGTCCACGAGCTGGTCGGGGTCGAGGTGCGGGCGACCGACGGCCGCGCCCTCGGCACGGTCGAGGCGGTGGAGGCCAACCCGGCCAGCGACCTCCTGGTCCTGTCCGGTGGCCACCTCGTGCCCCTGCGCTTCGTGGTCGGCCACGATCCGGGCCGGACGGTGACCGTCGACATCCCCGACGGCCTCCTCGAGCTCTAGGACGGGCGAGCGGTGCGCATCGACGTCTTCACGATCTTCCCCGAGCTGGTCGACGGCTGCTGCTCGGCCAGCCTGCTGGGCCGGGCCCGCCAGCAGGGGGTGCTGGACCTGCGGGTGCGGGACCTGCGCTCGGGGGCCCAGGACCCGCGGCGCTCGGTGGACGACGCGCCGTTCGGGGGCGGCGCCGGGATGGTGCTCATGGCCGAGCCGGTCTTCGGCGCCGTCGAGGCGGTGACCGGGGACGAGGGTCTGCCCCGGCCCCTCCTGCTCCTCGCCCCGGGTGGTCGGTCCTTCACCCAGGCGGTGGCGGCCGAGCTGGCGGCGGCCCCGGAGGGCTTCTCCCTCCTGTGCGGCCGCTACGAGGGGGTGGACCAGCGGGTGGCCGACCACCTGGTCGACGGGGAGCTCTCGATCGGCGACTTCGTCCTGGCCGGGGGCGAGTCGGCCGCCCTCGTGGTGGTCGAGGCCGTCACCCGCCTGCTGCCCGGGGTGCTCGGCAACGAGGCGTCAACCGACGAGGAGAGCTTCAGCGCCGGGCTGCTGGAGTACCCCCAGTACACGCGGCCGGCCGAGTTCCGGGGCTGGGCCGTCCCCGAGGTGCTGCGCTCGGGGGACCACGGCCGGGTGGCCCGCTGGCGACGGGCCCAGGCCCTCGCCCGCACCCTCGAGCGCCGCCCGGACCTGGTCGAGGCCCGGGGCGGCCTGAGCGCGGCGGAGGTCGACCTGCTGGTGGAGGTGGGCGAGGTGCGCCTTCTGGCCGATCACGGCTACGATGCCTGATTCGGCCAACCTCCTCCGAGCCCGAGGGACGCGCCAATGCACCCCACCGAGATCATTGACCGCGACTCGCTCCGCGAGGACGTGCCCGAATTCCGCCCCGGCGACACCGTCAAGGTGCACGTCCGGGTGGTCGAGGGCAATCGCGAGCGCGTGCAGGTCTTTCAGGGCGTGGTCATCCGCCGCCAAGGGGAGGGGGTGCGCGAGACCTTCACCGTGCGCAAGGTCAGCTTCGGGGTGGGGGTCGAGCGGACCTTCCCGGTGCACTCGCCGACCATCGCCAAGCTGGAGGTGGCCAGCTTCGGCGACGTCCGGCGGGCCAAGCTCTACTACCTGCGGAACCGGTCGGGGAAGGCTGCCAAGATCAAGGAGAAGCGGACCGCCCGTCCGTGAGCGGTCCGGCCGCCGGCCGCTGATGGCCAATCTGCCATGAACGCTCTGCGATGAGCGAGGAAGAACTCGAGCGCTACGAGGCGGAGATCGAGCTGGCGCTGGTCCAGGAGTACCGGGCCGTCCTTCCCATGTTCAGCTACGTGGTGGAGACCGAGCGCCGCTTCTACCTGGCCAACGAGGTCTCGCTCACCGTGCGGAGCGACAGCTCGCCCGCCTGTGTCGAGCTCGACCTCTCCGACGCCTGGGTCTGGGACATGTACCGCCCGGCCCGCTTCGTGCCCTCGGTGCGGATCGTCACCTTCCGTGACGTGAACGTGGAGCGGCTGCCCGACAAGGAGCTCTAGGCCCGACAAGGAGCTCTCGCGGAGCGTCGCCCGGCTCACCGCCGACGGTTCCGGCCATGGGCCACCACCAAGCGCTCGGGGCCGCCGGCGAGCGCCTGGCCGCCGCGTGGTACGAGGCTGCCGGCTACGAGCTGGTCGACCGGAACTGGCGCTGCTCGGAGGGGGAGATCGACCTGGTCTGCCGCCGGTCCGGGGTCTGGTGGTCTGCGAGGTGAAGGCCCGCCGCTCGGGAGCCTTCGGCCTGCCGGTCGAGGCGGTGACCCCGGCCAAGCAACGGCGCCTCCGACGCCTGGCCGCGCGCTGGCTGGCCGAGCACCCCGTGCACGTCGACGAGGTCCGCTTCGACGTCGCCTCGGTGCTCGCCGGCAGGGTCAGCGTGCTCGAGGGCGCTTTCTGAAGGCAGCGGGTGCCGGCAGCGCGGCCGGCGCCGAGTGCTGGCGGTCCCGCGGCGCTGGTCGTAGGGTTGCGCGCCGGTCGGGCCGTCGGCGCGGCGGATCTGAGAGGAGTGGCTGTGGAGACGCTGATTGTGGAGCGCCGTGAGGGGGTGGTGACGGTCACCATGAACCGACCCGAGCGCAAGAACGCGGCCAACGGGGTCATGCTGGGAGAGTTGCTCGAGGCCTTTGAGGAGATCGAGCGCAACAGCGAGGATCGGGTGCTGGTGCTGACCGGGGCCGGCGGGGCCTTCTGTTCGGGGGCCGACCTGGGGGATCCCAACGGCCCCACCTCTGATGCCTCGCAGCCGGGCCTGGTCCGCATGCGCCGCCTGGGGGACGTCGCCCTGGCGTTGCACCGGCTGACCAAGCCGGCCATCGCCAAGGTCGACGGGTTCGCCGTCGGCGCCGGCCTCAGCCTGGCCCTGGGCTGCGACCTGGTGGTGGCCTCGGACCGGGCCCGCCTCTCGATGATCTTCTCCCGGCGCGGCCTCTCGCTCGACAACGGGGCGTCGTGGCTCCTCCCTCGGCTGGTGGGGATGGCCAAGGCGAAGGAGCTCGCCCTCTTCGGCGACATGCTCGATGTCCGACAGGCGGCGGAGCTCGGCCTGGTCAACCGGGTGGTGCCGCTGGCCGAGCTCGACGCCTTCGTCGACGACTGGGCGGCCAGGCTGGCCGCCGGTCCCCCGATCGCGCTGTCGATGACCAAGACGCTCCTGCACAACTCCCTGTCCGCCTCCATGGAAGAGGCGGTCGAGGACGAGGCCCGGTGCCAGGCGGTGAACTTCGCCACCGCCGACACCGCCGAGGCCATGGCCGCCTTTACCCAAAAGCGGGAGCCGAAGTTCGTCGGGCGCTGACCAGGGCGGTCGGCCGGACCGGGTCCTCGGCGTCTCCTCGGCCGGCCCGGGGGAGCCCCTGTGCAGCGATTCCGGCCGTTGGGTCATATAGTCGGCGGTAGCTGCGGTGCGGAACCGTCCGGTAGTGGCTGCCGGCGAGGGACCGTCGTGGTGGGGCCTTCGCGAGGGAGGGGCCGGCGATGTTGAACGGCGTCCAAGGGATGATCGGCGAGACGGCACTCGTCACCAAGCCGATCAAAGGTGCGCACCACCCGGGCTCTGTCAGGGCCCGGGGTGAGGAGTGGCTGGCCATTCCGCTCGACCCGGACGAGACCATCAAGCCGGGGACGAACGTCGTGGTGGCCGACATCGAGCGGGGCGCGCTCGTTGTCTACGCCTCGGACGACCAGTAGCCCCGGGATACCTCGTCCCCCGACCGACCATGCACTCGCCCACAGTCCGGAACCGGGTCACAGGCCATAGCTCGAAGGACACGCCAGCCAGGTCGAACGGCAAGCCATAGCTCGAACGAACAGAGAGAAGACCCATGTTGACAGCCAGTGCAGGCGTACTCGCAGGAGTCGTCACCGTGATCGTGGTGGTGGTGCTGCTCCTCGTCATCTTGCTGCTCACCCGCTCGCTCAAGATCGTCCAGCAGGGGAGCGTCGGGGTGATCAAGCGGGTCGGCGAGTTCAAGAGGATCAAGCAGCCGGGCATCTCGATCCTGATGCCCTTCGTGGACAAGATGGTCAAGGTCGACATGCGTGAGTTCCCCATGACCGGGGACCAGCAGGCGGTGATCACCCAGGACAACGTGTCGTTGTGGGTCAGCGCGACCATCTTTTGTCAGGTCATCGACGTCAAGGCGGCCCTCTTCGAGATCGCCGACTACCAGCTGGCCGTCGACCAGCTTTCGCGCACCGCCCTGCGGGCCGTGTTCGGTGAGCTGACCTTGGACCAGTCGCTCTCCCAGCGCGAGACGATCAACTCCCGGATGCAGGATCACATGGCCGACGCGGCAATGAAGTGGGGCGTTCGTCTCAACCGCATCGAGATCCTCGACATCACCCCGCCCAACAACGTGCTGCAGGCGATGTCGGAACAGAAGGAGGCCGAGCAGCACAAGCGGGCGGCCATCTTGAAGTCCGAGGGCGAGCAGCAGGCGGCGGTCAACAGTGCCGGTGGCCGCAAACAGGCGGCGATCCTCGAGGCCGAAGGCTCCAAGCAGGCCGCCATCCTGGCGGCCGAGGCCGAGATGAAGGTCCTCGAGCTGCAGGCCGAGGGCGAGAAGAAGGCACGGCTGCTGCGCGGCGAAGGGGAGGCGGCCGCCCTGACCGCGATCGATGCGGCGACCATCAACCCGAACACCCTGGCCGTCCTCCAGCTCAGGGCGCTCCAGGACATCGCCACCGCGCCGAACGCCAAGGTAGTCGTGCCCTACGAGGCCGCCGGCCTGATCGGCGGGGCCGAGATGCTGGTCGACGTGCTGAAGGGCGTCGGCGCCAAGCACGCCCCCGCCGCGGTGAACGGCGGGGCCCCGCCCCCCACCTGATCCGAAGCGATACCCGACGCGGCCCTGACCGGCGCCCGCCGGCCGCGGTCGTCGTCGCGCCCGCGCCGGCACCGTGACGCCCGACCCTTCCTAGTGGGCCGCCCGTGCGCGTCCATCGACGGCGCCTCGAGGTGTCGGCGCCGGTGACGGAGTCCTCCGGCTGACCCTCCAAACGCCGCCCCGGCGCGCCCCGGCGTCGCCGCCGCCCCCGGGGGCTCGCCGTGGTCGCCAGGATCGCCGTCATCGCCTCGGCCACCGTGGTGGGTTGCGTCGGGCGCCCGGTCGCCGTGGAGGTGCAGGTGTCCGACGGGCTCCCCGGGTTCACCGTGGTCGGCCTGCCCGACGCGGCGGTCCGTGAATCGCGGGACCGGGTGCGGGCCGCCCTTCTCTCGAGCGGCCTGTCGTGGCCCCGGCGTCGGGTGACCGTCAACCTGGCACCGTCGGGGGTGCGCAAGGGTGGTGCCGGCCTGGACCTTCCGATCGCGGTCGGGACGATGGTCGCAGACGGGGTGCTCCCCGCGACCGCGGTGGCGGACAGCGCCTTCATGGGCGAGCTGGGGCTCGACGGCTCCCTCCGACACGTGCCGGGGGTCATCGCTCTGGCCGACGCGGCGACGGCGGGCCGGCGCGTCGTGGTGCCGGGGTGCGACGCCGCCGAGGCGGCGCTGGTACGCCCGGGCTGGGTGCGGGGCGTGACCAGCCTGGTCCAGCTCGTCGGCGCCCTGCGGAGGGACCAGCCGTGGCCCCCGCCGAGAAACCGGCGCCCGATGTCGGGCCGGTCCCTGTGGGCGCGGACCTCGGCGATGTGCTCGGCCAGCGTCTGGGTCGCCGGGAGTGGAGGTCGCCGCCGCCGGTGGCCACAACCTGCTGCTGGTCGGTCCGCCCGGCTCGGACAAGACCATGCTGGCCGAGCGGCTCCCGGGCCTCCTCCCCCCGCTCGGCGAGGAGGAGGCCCTGGAGGTGAGCAGGGTCCACTCGGCGGCCGGCGTCCCGCGGCCGGCCGGGCGGCTCGTCCGGCGCCCGCCCTTGCGGGCCCCCCACCACGGGGCGTCGGTGGTCTCGCTGATCGGCGGCGGCACCCGTTCGATGCGCCCGGGCGAGATCAGCCTGGCCACCGGCGGCGCCCTCTTCCTCGACAAGGTGGGGGTTTCCCCGCCGCCGTGCTCGACGCCCTGCGCCAGCCGCTCGAAGAGGGAGTGATCCGGGTGAGTCGCACCCGCGGGTCGGTGGACTACCCGGCCCGGTTCCTCCTCGTCGGGGCCCTGAACCCGTGCCCGTGCGGCGAAGGCAGCCCACCCGGTTCCTGCCGCTGCAACCCTGCGGCCCGTGCCCGCTACGCCCGGCGCCTGTCGGGCCCGCTCCTCGACCGCTTCGACCTGGTGGTCCCGCTGAGCCGGCCCGATGCCGGTCGCCGGGAGGCCCGGGGAACCGACGACGACGACGGCGGCGGCGGCGCGCGTCGCCGCCGTGCGCGCCCTGGCGGCGGCCCGAGGCGTCCCGGTCAACTCGTTGCTCGACCCGGCGGCCCTGGACCGCGCCGCCCCGTTGACCCCGCCGGCGGCGGCGCTGCTCGATCGCCACCTGCGCGCCGGGCGCCTGAGTGCCCGGGGGCTCCACCGGGTCCGCCGGGTGGCCCGCAGCCTCGCCGACCTCGCCCTCGACGTCGGGACGGGCCCGATCGCCGAAGAACACGTGGCCGAGGCCCTCGCCCTCCGGGTCGCCCGGGCCGCGCTCGGAGTGGACGGGCGGTCGTGAAGGCCGTCGGGCTCCCGCCACCGGCCTACGCCACCGCGTTGGCCTCCGTCCCAAGTCTCGGTCCCCGCCGGCTCCGGCGCCTGCTCGCCGCCTCGGCCCCGTCCGACGCCTGGGCGGCCGTGTGCCGAGGCCACCCCGACGACGTGGCCGGGGGCTGGCGGGCTGCCGCCCGGGAGATCGACGTGGCGGCCCGGTGGTCCGCCCACCGGGACCACGGCATCGGCGTGTCGGTCCTGGGTGAACCCGGCTACCCGGTGCTGGCCGGCGATCCCGAGGCCCCCGGCGGTGCTCTTCTTCCGGGGTGATCTGTCGGTGATCGACCGGTTCCCCCGCGTGGCGCTGGTGGGCACCCGAAGCGCGACGCGCTACGGCCTTGGGCTGGCCGCCCAGCTCGGGGCCGAGCTGGCGACGGGCGCGGTGTCGGTGGTCTCCGGCCTCGCCCTGGGCATCGACGGGGCGGCCCACGAGGGGGCCTGCGCCGGCTGGGAGGCGGGCCGTCCGATCGCCGCACCTCCGGTCGCCGTGGTGGCCGGCGGTCTGGACGACCCCTACCCGCGTCGCCACGCCACGCTCTTCGAGCGGGTGGCGCGATGCGACGTGATCGTGTCCGAGTCGCCGATCGGGGCTCCCGACCTGGCGCGGCGCTTCCCCCAGCGGAACCGCATCCTGGCCGCGCTGGCCGAGGTGGTGGTCGTGGTCGAGTGCCACCTCTCGGGGGGCTCACTGCACACGGTCCGGGCGGCGGCCCGCCGGGGCATCGCCGTGGGTGCGGTCCCCGGTTCGGTGCGCAGTTCCGCCTCCGCCGGCACCAACGACCTGCTGGCGGACGGCTGCTTCGTCGTGCGCGACGTGACCGACGTCCGCGTGGCGCTCGGACTGGCCCGGGCCGGTGCCGACCCGGTGCGGCCACGGGACCGGCGTGCCGGCACCCTGCCCCCGACGCCGACCCCGTTCCGGCCGGCCCGCGCCCCTGGGCCCCCGGCGATGCCCGCGGCCCGGGCGGCCGGTGCCCGGGCGGCCGAGTCGGTGCCCGATGACGCCGGGACGGCCGAGCAGCGGGTCCTGGGTGCGCTCGGGGCCGAGCAGTGCTCGCTCGAGCAGCTCCTGTGGCGCAGCGGGCTGTCCCTGGCCGCCCTGTCGGCTGCCCTCGAGCGGCTGGAGGCGGCGGGGACGGTGGTGGGCGACGGCGGGTGGTGGTCCGCCCCGTCGCCAGGCCGGACCTGACCGGTCAGGGAAGCGGGCCATCTGGGACGGGTCGCTGGGCCGTTCTCCCCGGGCGATTCCCCTCGGGGCCGGCGCGGTCAGGGAGGACCCTGCTGCCACCCGATGGCGCCCGATGACACCGGGCCGGCGGCGGGCACCCCGCTCAGGGTCGGGGCGGTGCAGCTCGCCTGGCCGGTCTGCTCCCCGTTCCACACGACCGAGCCACCCACATAGGCGAACCAGCAGTTGTCGGCGGCCGAGTGCACCGCCAGGACGACGCCGGACGCTCCGGTCGCCAGGGCCCCCGGCACCGTCACCCCGCCGGCTCCGATGGTCCCGCCCGTGCCCGCGCCCCCGCCCGGGGCCGCGGCCACGCTGATGGCGTCGGGGCCCGTGGACGGGCCCACGGTGTATTGGAGGGAGGGGTTGGCGGCGCTGAGGCTGGCGGCGCTGACGCTGCCACCGGCCGCCAGAGCCTGCTGGGCGGCGGAGACCGCCTGGCTCAGGTTGGACTTGGCCTGGACGTCTGCGGCGAGACCGACGGCGGGGTTGCCCGAGGTGCCCTTGGAGCCGTTGCCCAGCGTCGTCCCCAGGAGGATCGCCGTCAGGAGCCCCACGATGAGGAGGCTCAGCACCAGCACGAGGACCCCGCCCTGGCCCT
>Ga0209040_10004785_pt1 | contig 10178 bp, 6 predicted proteins | sample BogFormECP12_OM3_FD_188240 | JGI IMG/M metagenome (GOLD analysis project Ga0209040, IMG submission 188240) | Bog forest soil microbial communities from Calvert Island, British Columbia, Canada - ECP12_OM3 (SPAdes) (version 2) | ecosystem: Environmental > Aquatic > Freshwater > Wetlands > Bog ... | reverse complement strand
AGCGATTCGGCTCGACGGCGAGTACGCCGGACATGAGCTGCGCCGCGCCGGCGAGGTCGCCGCTGCTTCGTAGCGTGTAGGCGAGCGCGGTTTTATATTCCGTGTTTCCCGGTTCGGCAGCTACAGCCGCCTCGAGTTGCCGTCGCGCTTCTTCACGGTCACCTAGACGCTCCGCCAGCTGGCTAAGGCGGAACCGTCTTTCGGCTGTCGGATCGAGCGCAACGGCCCTTTCCAGCTCGGCTCGGGCCTCACTCGGCCGGCCCAGGGCCTCTTCATCCTGCGCAAGCTCGTCACGGTATTCGGCTTCGATCGCGGCCGATGGCCACGGCCCTGCACTCAGCGGCGCGAGCATGTCGAGCGCCCGTTGAGGCTGCTCGGTCAAGCGGTAACTCCGAGCAAGAGCGAGCGTCAGTCGCAATTTTTCGAGATTGCCAAACGCCCCACTGGTGCCTCCGGTGCTGCGGGCCGGGGTCTGCGCAGCGTCCGCGGACAAAGTTCCCGCCGGGAACGACAAAAGAAGTGCCCCGACCGACGCCAATGCGGCGATCCCGTAAGAAGGGCGGGTACATCTGCTGCGGCCATTCCTGACGAGCGGCGCTGCGCGCTGCCGGCCTAAAGTCGCTTTGGGGCCCGCCCGCCCCGAGACTGTGGGATCATTTTTCCGGTGCTCACTCGACCGCCGCAGTTTCATTACGGACACCACAGCTACGATAGGAGGTTGAGCTGGGTAATATGCCAAGCGCTCTCTCGAAGCAACCGGCGGCCCGATCATGCTGTCCCGTGTCGGCGTATGCGTAGCCCAGCGCTGCGCTGGCCTGTTGTTTCTGCGCCGGCGTAAGGGCCTGCGAGTCGGCCAACGACCGCCGCAGAAAAACGATGGCTAGTCCCGGTTGGTGGGCCGCCTGATAGGCATAGCCCAAAGACGAGGCCAGATCTGCCCGGGGGTGAGCGTCGTAGGCCGCGCGGAGATCCGTCAAGGCCGCCGCGGTACGGCCGAGACGCATGAGTACGATACCCCGATGCTCGTGGAGGGATGGGGTAGCACCGCCAAACTGGATGGCCGCGTCATAGGCCGCGACCGCCTCTTCGTCTCGCTCCAGGCTTGCCAGCGCGACCCCCAGCCGGGCATCGTAGCCGGCGCGGGTTTTGCGCGGAATCTGTTCGTTTTCCGCAAGCACCCGGTACCAATGTGCCGCGTCCTGCCAATCTTTCGCCTGCATCGCGCCTTCCGCCGCCTGTGCGAGCCACTCGGGCGGGTGGGCTGGAGACATGTGATACGCTTCAAGGAAGAGAGATTGCGCCCGCCTCGTATTACCCCGCGAGGTCTCGATATTGCCCAAGCGTTCGAGGTAGCCAGCTCTTGTGGTGGCCGGGAGGTTGCGGATTGCCAGAAGGGTTTCGAGCGTTGTCGCCGCAGCGTTGCTTTGATGTGCCCCGATCTGGGCATCGGCGAGAGCGGCGAGGTTGCTCTCGCTCGGCTCGGCGGCCGCCAGCTCGCGCATTTGCACCAGCATAGCTTGACGATCACCCAATTTCTGCGCCAGCACCGCCTCTCTTCGTATGGTTGCAGGTCTGGTCTGTGCAGCTTTGGGCAGTCTTGCAAGCGCTTCCAGTGCCTGCCTTGTATGGCCCATCATCTCATAAACAGAACTGAGGCGGTCAAGATGCCGCACGCGTGCGTCAATATCATCATCGGCGGTCGCAATGCGTCGCTCAAGATATCCGGCGGCTTCCGCAAGCTGACCGGCCTGAAGCGCCGTCTCGGCTGCCGCTTCAAGGGATTTCCGGTTTGCGTCGATTGCGACCGCCTGCCGGAACGCGGCGAGCGAACGCGCCGAATCGCCGGCCTTGAGCGCGGCAAAACCAGCGGCCAATTCCAGGCGGTACTTGTCCGCGGGGACCTTGGCCTCAGCCGCCAAGGTCTCGAACTCCGCGGCGGCAAGCGATGGCCGCCCTACCGCCGCAAGGGAGTTGGCGAGCATCTCGCGAAGGGATGAATCGGTTCCCGGCTGAAGATTGAGTGCCCGCTGAAATGATTCAACGGCAGCATCAGGATGCCCGGCTGCGAGCTGGGCCTCCCCCAAAGCCCGAAGGTTGCCTCGGGTCGGCTCCAGGTCCGCAACCCGCTGGGCGTGTCTGACTGCGGCCTCGAGGTCGCCGATTTTTGTTGCCAGGAATGCAGCTCGACGCTCGATGCTGGCATCTCGCTGATCGGTCGGGATACGGTCCAGCGCGACGAGAGCCTCCTGGAAACGCCCTCTCTGCTCCTCGACGACACTCAGTCGCTCCAGCGCGTGATCCCGGTCTTTCCCCTCGTTGGCATCAGCTAGTCGTGCGAGGTCGGCCGCTGCGACATCCGGATGGCCTGCTTGCAGCGATGCCTCCGCGGCAGCCGAAAGCGCCTCTGGGTCGGGATTAATCGTTGCCGCACGCTGCAATTCGGAGAACGCGCGCAACGGGTCCTTCGCAGCTTGCGCCGCAAAGCCGGCCGCACGGCGTAGGCGATACTCCTCGGCGGGACTGGCCGCGCTCTCCGCCAGCTCCTCGAAATTGGCCGCGGCCTGGTCGTAGCGGCCCACACGAAACAGCGCGTTGGCGAGCGATTCGCGGATCCCACGGTCCATGGTGCTACTCGCCTTGGTCTCGCGCTCGGCCCTCTCCACCAAGTCGGTCCGCCCGAGCTTGGAAGCAGCGTCGGCCAATACAGTGGCGACCACGGGATCCCCCGGCGCCAATCTCCAGGCCGCCTCCGAGCGCGACAGGGCACCGGTCAGGTCGCCACTCTTCAAGGCGAGCTCGGCGCCAAACACCCAGGCCACACGTTTGTCCTCGTTGTTGTTGGCCCCCTCGACCGCATTATCATAGGCGGCCTTCGCCTCCTCGTTCCGCCCAATACGTTCCAGAAGCTGCCCTTTGGCCATCAGCAGCGTGCCGTCCGCTCCCGAGTGGGCCTCCTCGCCCTCCAACAGCGCAAGCGCATCCGCCGTAGCAGGGCTTGCAACCGCGGCCGTGCCCAACGAGCGCTTCGCATATTGGCTATCGGCAGATCCCAGAAGATTGCTCGCCACCGCGGCGGCGAGATCTGGCAAAGCTTCTTTATTCTCGCCCAAGGCCGCCCGAGCGAGCCCACGGTAAAATAATGCAGGTGCGAAGTCGGGGACACCAGCGAGAATCCGGTCGGCCGCGCCGATTGCGGCGCGATAGCGCTTCAGGTCGCTCGCCAGTATCAGATATCCGAACTGGATAACGAGGTCCTCAGGATCGGAGGCGAGATACGTCTCTAGCTCTTGGAAGGCTTCTTCATATTGCCCTTTGGCAACGAGTTGTCGGCTGCGTGCAAATGCGGGAAAGGAACGCTGACGCTGGAATTCCCTCTGTAACCAGCTTTGCGGCAATACTTTGCGCAACTGAGCCAGATACGCATCAGTATCGCCCGTTGTTGAGGTATTGTCGGGGATGCTGGTCGCTGCGGCGGCGAGCGATGAGTTGCTATTGGCAAGTGGCAGAAACAATACGGCGAGCAATGGCAGCGCCCCCTTGAAGATACATAGACGATTAGCGCTCCGGCGCCGCAGAAGCTGAAGCATTACGCCTGCCTTATCCAAGTTAAATATCTCGCATTTTAACGAAAGTCATCGGAACTATTGCGATGACCAAAGTATACTATGTCGCTTTCTTCTTTAGTTCAAGGGCGGCGTCATCGGCTGACGAGCCTCGGGACCCAATTCAGCGCAACCCTGCAAGCGGTTAGCCGCTCAGTTGTGGCAGCCTCTCGCTTCTAGCCGATTGACACGGCCATCAGATCGCCTGCCTGATGCTCGCCCATCCGCTGCCGCGCCATTGCCTTCGCCATCTGCTCCTGCCGGATAAGGCCCTTGGCGACGAGATACTCGCCCAGACGCTTCCCTGATCTTGCTGCCTCGGAAACCGCCTTTGCGAGTTCCGGATAAGTGATAGCACCCATGTCTATGAGCAGTTCTCCGAGCGGTCGATATTCTACTAAGCCCGGTCCGGTCCGGGAGATCGCGATCGCCCGGGGACCCGCCGGCTTGAGGCGCGCATAGCCGTGTCGCAGCGCCATGGTGACTTCGGCGCGACGTGCCAGCCGGAACTCGACCGCCACCCCCAGCGCCGCTTCGAGTTCTAGAATGCCCTGACGATCGGGGATGACAGCGCAAGCGAGCACAATTTTCCCATCATTCTTTTCCTCAAGCGGGAAAACTGACAATGCCTTAGCACAGTGGTCCGGCAGGCGGCGTAACAGGCTCAGTGATGTACTATAAGGGTCAAGCGTATGCGCGCGAGAGAGACGCAGCTGATCGCACAAGACCTCGATCAGCGCATCCTCATCAAGCGCGCCGATGTCGACGATGGCCGCGCCCAACGGCCGCCCAGTAGTAGCCTGGGCAGCCAGTCCCCGATCGAGCTGCTCCTGAGTGAGGAGGCCTCGCTCAACCAGAATATCACCAAGCTTACGCCGATAGACAGCAAGCAGTTCCTCCCCCGGGAAGCTGTGCGCGGTCTTGTCCCAACCGATCCGCTCACTTGTCCTCAAATGCTTAAAATACCTCAAGGTCGCGCGGGTAACAGCAAAATAGTTCACAACGTTTGCCACGAGATACCGGGGTATGATTAGCGGGAGCTGCGACCACCCGTAAATCCGGCATGTCCAGACGTGGCGGTGGACGAGCCGGTTCACAAATAAGCCGACATTGACGTAGAAGAGGTCCCAGAGTGGACTGTTGTCCTCAAAAGGCGGCGCGAATATGTAGCGGTCCGGAAACAGCGCAGACGATATTTGTAGGGTTATCAGCCCGAGCGCGACGATATAGCCAAGCGCCATAAACTGTTGGGTAAACAACGCTTTGCGGTCGCGAAACCAAAGATAGCGCACTCGCCAATCGCCCTCCCAACCGAATTTCTTCCAGCCCTGGAATGCAATACCAATCACCCACCGCGTCTTTTGCCGGACTGAAGCCCAGAATGAATCGGGAAAGAACTCTCGTGTAGTGATAAAATCTCGCTGGACAACCGACCTTGGCTTACGGTGGAGCATGGAGCGACGTCGCACCCGCCGCTCGACAGGCAATTGGACAAACGCCTGTTTCAGCCCGCGCTCTCGGACGCGGAAGGAAAACTCATAGTCCTCTGTCAGGCTGTCAGTTGCAAAACAATCGCCTTCAGCACCTGCTGCCGCGGCATCGAGCGCCCGCATCGAGTAGCCAGTTCCGACGCCTGCCCCAGGCACGATGCCAGCAAACCATTCGCGGACGTGGATCTCCTTGCAATGCGCCTCGGCAAATTCGTCCATATAGTGGCCGCCGATCAGGTTCCACCACCGCCGCTTTAGCGAGATGATCGGGATCTGCACGAGATCCCATTCAGGCATCAGGCAGTTGAAGAGCTTTAGGCTCAGCGTATCGACGACATCCTCTGCATCGTGCAAAATGACCCCCGCGAACCGTATGCCGTGTTGGTCCTGGTATTCGCGGATGCCCTTGACGATCCAGTTGAGGCAGTCGGCTTTGCAGGTTGGGCCCGGATGCGGAACGATCAATTGGGTGACATTGGCGTGGTGCCGCATCACCTCCTCGACTTCGCGCTGAGTCTCGGGGTCGTTTACGTAAGTGCCAACGAAAACGTGAAAATTTCGGTAGTCGATGTTGCTGATCGTATTAAGCAATGCGCGCCGGATGACATCGGCTTCCTGCCAAGCAGGGAACATCAACGCAAACGGCTGCTCGCGCTTCTCCGCCATCTCCTCGAGACTAGGACGATGACGGGCTGAATTGCCGCGGAACCACTGCTGCGCCTTCATCGCAAAGAACAGCAGATCCACGAACAGGTCGTCCAGTCCCGAGATGAGATAAACCATCATCATCAGGACGAATCCGACCTGCAGCGCCAGCAGACCGAGTGTAATGAGATCGACAGAGGTCACCGATGCACCTAATACTAGAACCTATTGCTAAACTCTGAAGTTTGTTTAAAACTTTCCTTGGTTTGCGCTACGCGATATCGCCCAGACCCGCTGGACGGCACCAGCTGCCGATCCTCAGAGCCAGAAGATTCGGCCGCCGGTGGTGTCTGATGAAGCCAGATTCGGTTAGGCGGCCGTTGGAGCTACAAAAGTGTAGCCGAGGCTCTTCAACCCGGTGACGGTCTGCTGGAGATAGCTGATGCTGTCGTATGTATGGTAAAAGAAGCTTGCCCACCCGTCCCGGACTACCAGGTTCCGTTGCGCATCGGCAATGATGTCGGCAGGAAGTCGAGCCGGATAGGAATAGTAGGGCTGCGGTTCGATGCCACCCAGCGTGTCTGCCAATACTTTCATATTGTACACGTCGCGGACCGAATATGGCATATACTGCCCGGCAACCTGGGTATAGTTGACCGGCTGTCCGGACAGCAAGCCAGTGAAGTACAATCGTCTCTCGGAGGCGGCCGTGAAAAACCCGTTCGCCGCGGCGTAGTCCGCCGCCGAGGCGGCGTAGGAAGGGAACGTCATGAACTGCGGCATGGTAAAGCCTGCGGCCTTGTACAGCTGCTGCGCAGAGCTGAAACGACCTTGTGCCCAAGCGAGGGAATCCTCCGCCACCGGTCCTTGGAAATTCAAGCTGTTATCGGAATTCATTGTTATTCGGTAAAATTCGCAATCGTCGCCGGTGGCGCCGCTATATGGGTTCGGCACATTCGAGTATTGATGTGTGTAGCCATGGCACATCATGGTTCCGCCCTGCGATTGCATATATTTTATCATGCTGACCATGGCAGATTTGGACTGCAATGTTATTTTTGTACCAAGACCATTGGCGTTTAGCGGGTCGAGGTAATACGGGATAATCTGGAAACCGAATGGCACATTCTGGCTTTTTAGCCAGCTGGCGACAGACTGCAATGTAGTGGTATTGAATGTCGGATCGATGTCCTCGAGCCGTAGGAGAGCGCGATGCTGTACCGGTGTGCTCGCCGCGAGCGCGTCGAATAGGAGATCGCAGAAAGCCAAATAGCGATCGCCTTCCGAAATATAGACGAGCGGGTTTTCCCCTATGTAAGTGAGGCTGCCTCCATTCGGGCCAGCTGAGCGCAACGCCCAAGGAAAGGTGGTGCCATCGGAGCGGACGCAGTTGGCTAAAACGGTGACGTTGGAGCTGATCGACGCATAGTTCATAATCCCGGCGGCGTTTGCGGCGTAACGTTTCAACTGCTGCGTTACCCGGGCCGAAGGTGGCAACGGGTAATTGACCTCCGCCACGGATGAGAAATCAAATCCGGACCAGTTCCAGCCGTAGACCGACGAAAAGTTTGGATAACGCGCCGTCAGCTGCCAGATATTGTCATACGCCCAGATGACCGGTGTCGTGGTGCCGTAAACATCGTCCAAGAACGCGTTGGGTAGCGGTTCGCCGTAGGTCGAGCCGACATAAATAGCGGCTGAATATTGTTTGAGCTGACCGGTTTGGTAGGAGGCAACAGGCAGCGCCGTCCAAGAGCCGAAATGACTGGCCAGATTCGCTGACATGATTGCGTAGAGTTCGCCGAGCCAACCCCATTGCCCCGTCGTGTCATAAAGGACGAGAGTCGAGGCGGTCATGGTGTATCCTCCTCCATGACGCCTTTTCCGCGGACCGCTTGTGGTCGAGGCATGTGTTTGTTAGAGGGTTTGCCTTGTGGCACGAAGTAAGGATTGGACGAATGTTCACCTCGGCCGGATACAATATATCCCGGTGCCACTCCCACTTTTGACGGTAATCGGGTGGTAACCCCTTGCCCGGTCAACTGTGCCCGAGCAGGGTTTGTTGCCAGTGCAGCTGCTAGTGTTACTCCAGTAACGGCAAGAAATTGCCGTCGTGTGCGACCTGTCATACTCTTCCTCCTTCGGGAACTATTGGTTTCGCGGTTGCCGATGCAGCACGAGGCCATACAGTCCGGCCCATACGCACTGCGTCAGAAAAGAGCCCAATATCCTGAGCCGCAGTGGGCAAAAATTTTTGCAGATCCTGTGGACTGGCCGTCAGGCACGGTCGAGGCGAGAACGAACGTTCCTCTGCGAGCAAAGGCCGTCCAGCTCTCCAATTCCTCAGTACTTCGACGATCCGTTCGCTTGCCAGTCCATCGCCGTAGGGGTTGACTGCAGAGGCCATCCGGAAGTAGGCGTGCTTGTCTTCGAGTAAATTTTCGACGTGCTCGAGAATAGCGCTGCGATCTGTACCGATGACGCGGGCGAGTCCGGCTTCCGCGGCTTCCGGCCGCTCCGTTGTCTTGCGCAGGACCAGAACAGGCACGCCCAGGGAAGGCGCCTCTTCTTGAACGCCGCCGGAGTCGGTGAGGATCAAATAGGCGCGGCGCATCAACGCCAAAAACGGGATATAATTCAACGGCGGCAATAATTTGATCCGCGGGTGGCCGCCCAGCAGTTGGCAGACCGGTTTTTGAACATTGGGGTTGGGATGGACGGGCAGAGCCACTATTACGTTCGCCCATCGCTGGACGATCTCGCGGATGGCGCTACAGATCGCTTCGAGGTCGTCGCCCCAGCTCTCTCGTCGGTGCGTCGTCACCAGAATCAGCCGGCGGTCCTCGAGTGCGGCTTCTTCAACACCACTTCCATCCAGGACGGGCGGGTGGGTCGCACAAAGAAGTTGCAGTGCGTCGACTACAGTGTTCCCAGTTACCGGGCATCTCTCGACGGAAACGCCCGCTCGCTGCAAATTGGATTGCGCTTGAGGAGTCGGCGGCAACAAGATTTCGGAAACCGCATCGATGATCTGGCGATTGGCCTCTTCCGGGAAGGGATGGGCAAGGTCGCCGCTGCGCAGTCCTGCCTCCACATGAACAATAGATATGTGTGCGTAGAACCCGGCGAGCGCCGCGGCCATTGCCGTGGTTGTGTCGCCCTGCACGAGAATGAGGTCAGTCCGGCTGTCCGCAAAGCGACGGCCGAACGCCCGCAACAGGTTACCAGCGGAATCCGCCAGCGACCCGCTGATCGGTTCGATGTCCAATTCACTGTCCGCGGCAAGCCCAAACGTGGCCAGCGCAGAACGGCAGATCTCGCCATGCTGCCCCGAAGTGATGACGCGGACTAAAAAGTCGTCTCCGCTTTCTCTAAGTGCTTTTACGACCGGCGCGAGTTTAATCGCTTCGGGGCGTGTCCCCACAATCACGTCACAGTTTACTGCTGGTGAAGCGTTTGAGGGAGTGTACCGCATTTTTCCTTCGCAAGTTAGCGCTACAGCTGAGAAGATTTAGAATAACTAAGCAACAAAATCAGGTCAAATCTTTTCATAGTTAAACCGATTTTTGGCGTTATGTAGTTAAACATGATCTTTACCATTTAATCATATTTAGTTATGGTAAATGGATATTCAGAGATTGACGTAAATCAATTTTACGGCTCAAATTTTCGAGAAGTGACATCTTACCAGGGGATAAACATGCCAAGCCGAGCATGGTGGAGAACAATATCAAGGCCATCTTCGGCCGGCTTGTGAATGACGTGATGTCACGCCAATCCGCTATTGCGGTGGTCCTCTCGTTATTGCCTGCGGTGGCGGCCAACTTCGCATCCTCACTGAGAACGGGCGAAGCTTTGATCGCCGTCACGCTAATTTCCCTCGGGCTTTGGGGAGCTCTTTGGTGGACGGCCTCCTGGATAGCCGCGGCCTTTCCGTCCTGGTAGAAATCTTGAGCTGTCACCGCTGCTTTTTGCTTGCGCCGTGCAGAACTAACGCTGCCGATCCGCTGTCCAAAGACCCGCAGCGGAGGCTCGAGGCAAAGGTGAATAGTCTACTAGCAGGTTCTCTTGTATCGCTGCGGCGCTGCTATTCAACTGTAACGCTTTTCGCGAGGTTGCGTGGCTGGTCGATATCGGTGCCCTTGAGGACGGCGGTATGGTAGGCGAGGAGCTGGATCGGGATCGAGTAAAGCAGCGGCGCGACAAACGGGTCGCAGCTCGGCAGCGCGATGCCGAAGGCGAGGCGGTTGGCGAGGCGAGCGACCCCGGTAGCGTCCGAGATCATCACGACGCGGCCGCCGCGGGCCATGACCTCTTCGACATTGCCTAGGGTCTTTTCGAAGAGATCATCATTAGGTGCCAGTACGATGACCGGCACGTTCTCGTCAATCAGCGCAATCGGACCGTGCTTCATTTCGCCGGCGGCATAGCCCTCGGCGTG
>Ga0209040_10004784_pt1 | contig 10179 bp, 4 predicted proteins | sample BogFormECP12_OM3_FD_188240 | JGI IMG/M metagenome (GOLD analysis project Ga0209040, IMG submission 188240) | Bog forest soil microbial communities from Calvert Island, British Columbia, Canada - ECP12_OM3 (SPAdes) (version 2) | ecosystem: Environmental > Aquatic > Freshwater > Wetlands > Bog ... | reverse complement strand
AATGTCTTCCGGCTGCGTGGTCGCCATCATGAAGATCACGTGCGATGGCGGCTCTTCCAGCGTCTTCAGCAGCGCGTTGAAGGCGGCGTCGGTGATCTGGTGCGCCTCGTCGAGGATCCAGATCTTGTATCGGTCGCGGGCCGGGCGATAGCGTGCGGCATCGCGCAATTCGCGGATTTCATCGATGCCACGGTTGGTGGCGGCGTCGATCTCGATCACGTCAACCGCATTCCCCGCGCGGATTTCGAGGCAGGAGTCGCACACACTGCAGGGCTCAGAAACGGGATGATCCTTGGACCGGCAGTTGAGGGCCATCGCCAGAATGCGTGCGATGGTGGTTTTGCCGATGCCTCGGTGTCCGCTGAAGATGTAGCCATGGGCGATGCGCTGCTGCTCGATGGCATTCTTCAGGGTACGGGTGACGTGCTCCTGACCGATGACGTCGGAAAACTTTTGGGGTCGATATTTACGCGCCAGAACCTGGTAACTCATGGAAGGAAGTTTCGATTATACGGTCTGGGGCTGTGGAACGGGAGAGCGCCAGATTAGGGCATAATGTTCGCCAATGGGGGATGAGGAAATGCAAGCACTGCAATCATTACGAACGCTATTGGAGACGCTGCCCGGACGGCTAGAGGCGTTGTCGCCCGAGGCAGTGGAGTTCCGGCCGCCGGAGTCGTGGTCGGTCAAGGAGGAGCTCGGACATCTGCTCGATTCTGCCGCCAACAACCATCAGAGGATCGTGCGCGCGCAGTTGGAAGAGAACCCTGCCATGCCTGGGTACGACGGAGAAAAGTGGGTGTCACTGCACGCCTATCAGAAGCGAGACTGGCACGAGTTGATCGGGACATGGGGAGCGCTCAATCGGCAAATGCTGGCCGCCGCGGAGGCCGTGCCTGACGCCGCCTGGTCGCGCACCTGCACTATCGAGGACTCAGCTCCGCTGACGATTCAGTTCGTTTTCGAGGACTACATCCACCACATGCGGGACCACTTGCGGCATATGAAAGTCCCGATCGACGACCTGGCCTGATGCAGGTCGCGGTTTATTTGGAGCAGTTGGCATTCTTGTAGCCGTCAAGTTGCAACACGCGCGGTCCCGAGTACTTTTCGACGAAGCTGCCAGATTGAACGAACTCGGCACGAAACTCCTGACCGGTTGTTGGCGGGAGGTTGATGCAGGCCGCGAGGACTGTGCCGGGATCGTACTTGATGTCAGTGTTAGGAAAACACGACCGGGACCCACAGCTATCGCCATACGGGAGCGCTGGGTTATATTCCTTCACCTGAGACCATTGACCCTGCTTCTTCACGTATAACTTGAACGTGCTAAAGGACCGGTTCAAACGAATCGAATCGTGAGCAGCAAATAGTCCTACGCTTTTGAGCGTTACCTCTTTCTTGGTTTTCCATTCAATCCAGTGTGGGAATCCGACCTTTTGCCCGTCCTCAAAGACCGTCGCCCGGCATGTGGAAGCATCCGATCCCCTAAACATGTCATCGTGATTCCTGGTGACTCCCTGCAGGACTGTATCGCAGTGGGAATCATTGACCATGTGCTTGGGATCCTTCCCGCTGTAATTTATTACCTCCGCGTTTTGGAACAGATCCGAGTTGCTGATCCGGCTGGGGCTGATGATGGTAGCGTCGGCGATTATGACGTAAGCCTCCGCGGCCTTGCGGGCGGCATCCAATCGTAGTTCCTTGGCTGTCTTGGTGACAGTATCGCGACCTTGTTGGTCACGCTGGACCACATCAGCGCTTTCCTTGCGCTCCTTGGCCAGTTGCAGGATTTCGTCCGCCTCCAGCTTCTTGTCGTCCCACTTGTCTGCCTCTGCCTTGGCCTTGATGGCCGCGATAAACAACTGCTTCTCGTCCTCCGCCCGTTTATCCGCCGCCTCGGCTTCCGCTCGCGCCTTCTCGGCCTCGGCTTTTGCCTCCAAGGCCCGGACTTTCGCCGCCTCGGCGACGTCTCGTTCCGCTGCCGTCTCCTTGCCCGCTTTTACCTGCTCCTCGAGCAGTCTTTCCTTTGCCTGGCTCAAGGCGTCGGCTTGCGCCACTTGTAACCGCGCTGCACGAACATAGAACCCCACGCCTACGGCGAGTAGGAACGCCGTACCCAGCACAGCGGCGATCTGCCATTTGCGACGGAGTTCACGCCTCTGGCGCTGTTGCTCCGCAGCTCGATCAGCATCGCGCTTTTTGCGGCTTTCTTCCAGAAATGCGATGGCAGGTGCGAAGCCCGGTCGATATCGTTCCGCCCATGCTGCGTTCGGCTGCCACTTCTGCTGCCAGTCCAGCGTCAGCGACAGCTCTGGATCGGTCATCAGGCCGGCGGCGCCCCTGGCGTGCAGCGACATGTTCTGCGCCAGGCGCTCGTACTGAGATGCGGATTCTGCCTCCTCGTCCACCCAGCCCTTCAGGCGGTTCCAGATACGCATCAGGCTTTCGTGCGAGATGTCGATGATGGTCTCGGGTGCGATGGGCTCCGCCATCGGGGGCATCACGAACGACCGGCTCGGTTTACGGAATACATCGAGAACCAACTTCAGTTCGTCGAGGGTTGCGTCGTTAATCAGACAGAGGGTTTCCGCACTGGTGGGACGGCGAATTCCACGAAGATAGGGACCCTTGTCGGTGAGCGCCTGAAACACCTTTTCGCAGATTGTTTTCTGCCGATCGTCACGCAATTCCGCGTAAGCGCTCTCTGCGTGGAGATCGAGCGCGCGGCTCATGGTCCCAATGGCCTCATAGTGCGGAAGATCCATGGCGCCGGCGCCACCGCCCTCGTTTTGCCACCATGCCCAGGTGCGGTTCAGGGCGTGTTGAAGAATGGAAAGCTGATCAGGATTGTCGCCCACGTCATTGACGAGCCGGGTCAGCAGCACCGGACTGATTTCTCCTCCGGCAACGGCGACTGGCCCTGCGATCGCAGCCCTCCTCTCGTCTCGCGACATGCGGGGAACCAGATATTGCCCACGGTTGATCGCTTCGGGCAGACCGGAAAACTGCGAGCAGTCGCCCAGGAAGTCTGACCGCATCGTGAGAACGACGTAGATGGGGTACTCTGCGCTGGCGGCCTCAAGGAGAAGATTGACGAAGGCGACCGATTTGTCCTCGCCACCATACGATTCCTCAGGAGATGTCTGGAGACTCCGGTAGCGGAAGAGTTCCTCAAACTGATCCACGACAATCAGCAGATTCGGTCTCTCGTTGCCGTGAACCTGCTCATAGATGTCGACCAACCCGAGCTTGCTCATCCGCAACGTGGCTTCGACAATCTCCTCGATGGAAAGACCTTCAGAATCCTGATTGCCGAAGAGCCCCCCGGGCCGGGCCAGGGCGTGCGCCATCGCCTTGATCGGATCGCCGCCCGGTCGAAACTGTGCCATGCGCCACGACGACCCCGCGGAAGCCATTAAGCCGCGACTCAGTGCGGGTTTCAATCCGCAATTCACCAGCGAGGACTTGCCGCTGCCGGAGGTGCCGACGACCGCCAGAAAGCGCGTGGCGGCGAGCTTGTCGACCATAGTGTCGATCTGGCTTTCGCGTCCGAAGAAGAGGTGCTCTTCGTTCTCGTGAAACGGTCGTAGTCCGGGAAACGGGTTTACCAGCCGGGTGCTGGCAGCTTTGGCCTGGGTCACGGCTTCACCTTGCCAGAAACTGCGTTAACGAATTCGGCGAGCGCCGCCTCCGAAAAACCCGACAGTCCATCGATCAATCGGGGTTCCTCCAGTTCAATCAGTTCCTTCTTGTCTTCGGTTGCAGGCTCGGCCAGATAGGTGAAGGTCGTAGGCGGCTTCTTTGTGGCGCGGTAGCCGGACGCCTTGCGCAATTCTGAATCGACCGAACCTTTCCAGGACTCGTCCCCTGCTCCGTAGAAGATAAGAACAGCGTCACAACTACTCAACAGGTCCTGGTTCGATTGGCGGACGGTGGCCGCATCGCCCTCGAAGACTGGGATCTTCGACTCGAATCCTTGCTGCTTTAGAAACTTCCGCAGTGGTATCGTTGCTTTCCGGTCCCGCTCGTCACACAGCAGGTAAACCAGTTTTGTATTTTCCCCTGTCTCTTCAGCGGGTGCCTTCGGCGGTGGGGGGACCTCGGCCGTCTCAATCTTCTTCAGAGCGGCATGAATGGCGGCTTTCAGGTCCTCCAGATCGCCAGTGATGAGATCCGCGCCAAACTGGGCTTCCGCGTCCTTCAGGAGCGAATCGATGAATTGCTGTTGGCGGGTCGAATCGGAGCGGGTTCCACTCGGAATCCAAATGATGCGCTTCAGTCCGGATTTCTTGCTGTGCTGGATAGCGAGCTCGTTTTCCAGAACGACCAGTGATTTTTCACTGGGGCCGTCCGGCACGACTCCGTACTTGGTTCCCACTATGTGGACGGACAACTTGGAACGGCCCAAAATCTTGTCGAGCTCGGCGAGGAAGGTTTCCTCGTCCATGGGTAACTGGACTTCCGCCAGAATCGGGTAGCCATGAAGTCGAAGATCCGAGTTGATGGCCTCGCGGTCCTCGCGCCGGTCAATACTGGAATCCGCCAGATAAACAGACGGCTTGGCTTTGGCCGGCGATTCCTGGGTGACGGTGCCGGCAACCGGTCCTGACTCCATTTTTTTGATCAACTGGGCGATGTCAAAGGCCAGTTTTGCCATCTTCAGGTTGTACTTCTGGGTGAACTCCTCGCCGTATGCGGGATCCAATTCGAGTGGCGTCTGCTGGTCATCGAAAACATAAAATGGATAACCTAACGCGAGCTTCATCGGCTCTGGCAGTGGGTTCTCGTCACCGCCTGGGATCTTGATGACCTTGAGCACTCGCGATTTGTTGTCGACCACTATTCCGCCCGTGACTTCCGCCGACTTGCAGAACTCCCACGCCTCGCGGGTGCACCATTCCGACTCGACATAGCGCGGAGTGACGACCGAGATCAGCAGGGCGGTCTTGGGAAACTGCTGAAGGATTTCATCGGCGAAGATGTCATTTCCCGTAAGCTTGGAGTCGCGCCAAATCTCGGCCTTGCGCCCGATGCGCATACTCAGCATCGCCGACAGCGAAACGTGGAAGCGTGTAATCCAACCAAGTTGCTTCTCGCTCAAAGGCTCGTTGTCGATATGTGCGTAACTGATAAAAACTTGCTTTTCAAAAGCCATCGGAAATCATCATCTCTCTGATCGATGAAAAACTCTGCCAATTGCGCCCCTACAGGGTGAGCACACGATGATGCCTCGTCGAGCGCAGCCAAGGCCCATGCGCGCAGTATCGCGCTAGTGGAATCATCCGGCTGTCGATTAAACACATCCCGGTTAGGTCAGGTCAACCCTGAAAGCCTGCTTGCTGGAGAGTCCCGGAAATCGCGCTCATGTCCACCGGCTCCGCCTTCCGTCTGACACATAACCCGGAATGTTGCAGGCCAGCCAGACCACTCGGCAAGAGTCGTGTCGCAATTATTTACCAACTCATCCTGACCGCAAATTGGAATTCGCGCGCATTGTGGGCCGATTTGATCTCTCCAAATTGCGAATACGGCGTCACGCCATCGAGACTGTAGCTGCTGATTGGGTTGTAGTAATTAGGCCGGTTGAAGAGATTGTATGACTCGGCCCGGATCGAGAGCGCCGCCACTTCCCGCACTTTGAAGGTCTTTTGAAGCGCCATGTCGTAGTCGACATACGCTGGCCCCGTGAACTGGTTCCGGGCTGAGTTGCCAAGACACGGTGTTCCCGCCGTTCCAGCCCTTATGCCAACGGTCTGCTGGACTATATAGGGCGAGAGCGCACGGGAGAGGGTTTCGCAACCGGTACCGGGCAGGACAATCGACGATATATTGCCAATGTAAGCATTGGGATTCCCCGTGGTTGTGAGGGGACCATCAAGGCTGACGCGCTGCGTCAATTCTCCGGCGATCGGACCACTGAAAATCGTAAACGGCTGGCCGCTCTCGGCGGTGAAGATTCCGCTCACTAACCAGCCGCTGAGAAGCCGGGACGATTTTGATGCGGGAACCTCCCACGAGTACTCAAGTATGAACCGGTTCGTTTGGTTGAAGTCGGCGAGGCCATAATCGTTCCTCAGGAAGTTATAGGGGTCCTGTGGAATCGTATAGGGCGTCACCTGCGCCCGACCTGCCCCGGTGGTGTTCACTCCCGCCGTCAAGAGCCCAGTCAGCGCCGAGAGATTTGCCGAGATGGCACCCGGGCTGAAGATGCCGGCCGGAGGAGCAAACGCCCCGGAGTTGCTACCCAGCGAATACGAGACGGGATTGGCCTCCCCGAAGTATTGCAAGGCAAGCACCTGATCCATCAGCGGACCCGGAATCAACGGGGAACCCGCACTCGATGCGTTATCGAGCGCCTTTGAGTACGTATAGGTCGCTCGCGCCTGAAATCCGTGCCAGCCCCGAGTCGTCACCTTTGCCAGGAAAGCGTTGTAGTTGCCGTAGCCGGCATTCGCCAGGGTAAAGACTGGAGTATAGCTGAAGGTGTCGCATGGCTGGCCAAAAAGTCCCGGCGCCGAAGCCGTGCAAAACCACTCGTTGTTATAGCCGGTGTTGGTCGTGGTGGGAAGATTCGACATGTAGTTGCCGATGTAGGCAACTTCCGCCGAGATGTCAGGCGAAATCTGTCGCTCGATCGAGAAACTCACTTGCCGCGTCAGGGGATTGTTGAATTGGCTGGGATCAATTGCGCTCAACGCAAAGGGAGCGCTGGCAGCCTGATAAGCCGGCAGAAAATCTCCGTTCAGGCTGGAATTGCCCATTCCGCACTGCCCCCGGCCGCACATAGAACTCTGATAGTTCTGACCGTAAAGGGTCTGGGGACTTGTTAGCGATTGTGGGGTAGGGCGATTGAATGCCAGTTGGGCCATGAGGCTGGCCGGAATTTCGTCGTAAAAGATTCCAAAACCGGCGCGAATCACGGTGTTGCCGCTGGGAGTGGACCATGCCACGCCAACTCGCGGTTCAAAATTGGTCGTATTCGCCACCACGAAGCTTCCGTTTCCGTTGGGGTTGCAGTTCCAAGGCAAGGGAGCACGGGCACGGTTTGGATAGATAAATCCGTTAGTAACTGGTTTTTGCACACATACATTTCCAAAAGAATCGACCACTTGGGTTGTATCCTGCCGCACCAGTCCATTGGCCACCGGATCGTAATTCCAGATCTGGTGGTTGATCTCCGAAGGCGGTGAAAAGTATTCGTATCGAACTCCCAGGTTAACCGTCAGGTTTGGTTTCACCCGCCACGTGTCCTGCAAGTACGCCCCTACCACGTACGAGTGGAACGTGGTTTGGTAGGGGCTGGGTTCTTTTATAGAATAGTCGAACGAAGGACTGGTGAAGGCCGCTGGCCTGCATTTAACGCAGGTTTCGCTGTCGCTGGTAAACTCGCCAATATCGCCGGAAACAACCATGCCTCGGCTAAAGCCGCTGTTGTCGAAGACGTTCTGCAGCCTTCGTAAGTCAAATCCAGAGCGCACGGTGTGCTTTCCCTTGAACCAAACGATGTTGTCCACCAGCTCGCCTTCGGTGTCGCGGCGTTTTCCAGGGGCGGTAAGGGGTGCACCCAAACGGGCAAAGGGGAACAGCCCGTCCAGCGAGGGCGTGATCACCGGGGTTTTCGAACGAGGAAACCAAACCGAGTCGTACCATCCTCCGAACGCTCCGCTGACGCCGCGTGAAGCGTCGGCGTATTGCGGATCGAGGCCCGAAAGCAGATAGGTCTGCATGGGGCCGCTGGGCAAACCCAACTGCGAGGCATCGAAGTTGGCGTCCTGAGGTGTCTCAGTGACCTGGAACCGGGTGAATCCGCCGCGGAGGACATTGCTGAATCGGTCGGAAAAACGATGGGTGAATGTCAATACCAGGTTCTGGTTCAGAACTGCGCGCTGCGCACCGTTCCCTGGATACACCGACAAACTGGGCAGCGTGTCGTCGTGCAGTTGCGAGAGATCCTGAAGATTGTAGCGGAAGGTCCAGTCGGTGCGGTCCGTTTGGGTGAAATCTATTCGTCCCAGGTAGTTGTCTACGTTTGTGTAATTGGGGGCCTGTCCCTGGTAAAACTCCAGCACGTCAGGAATGGCCACAACATTTGACTGCGGATAGAGCGACAGAAGGTTTTGCGCAAACTGGGCGTCCTGGTATCCCGACGTGCCCGGCTTGAACTCGTCCAAGTGGCTGCGATCGTAGGAACTAGGTACGCGCTCGAAGATGGGATTGGGATTGTCGATGCGAGTGCCCTCATAGTCCCCGAACCAGTACCAGGCGCTTTTCGGTCGCTTCAGAAACGAGCCGCCGGCCTGGGCACCGAATTGCTGGGACGACAAAGGCTGGGTGTGGCTGTCGTGCTGCGCGAGGATCGAAGCTGGATCAAAGAGCGGATTGCAATCGGACGATCCAAATGTCGCGTCCGGAACAGTGCAGTAACTTTTTCCATACTTCGCATCGATCAACTGCACCGTCTTGACGTATTGATTGTAGCTGCTGGGCTGATAGATTGGATTATATTTCGGGTTGTTGGTGTTGGTGGCAGGCGGCACGTTCAACGATCCTGCGAATGCCGCAGCCTGATTGAACCCCGAGCCGTTGTACACCGACAGCGGCGAAGTCGCGTCGATCGAGTCTGACGCGAAAAAGCCGAATGCGCTGCCGTGAAACTTAGCTGTCCCACGGCGGGTCACGATATTGACCACGCCTCCGATGTTGCGTCCAAACTGCGCATCGGAAGTGGCAGTGACCACCCGGAACTCCTGGATCGCGTCGTTGACCTGAAAGGGGATGGCCTGGTTGCTGCTCGACGCCTCGTTGTCCATTCCGTCAAGCAGAAATGCATTCGAAGTCGGGCGCTGGCCGGAAATGCTAAACGTCGTGTCCTTTAACTCCGACCATGCTGGCACATCATGAGTGCTCGAGACCAGCAAACCCAGGGTCAGGAAGTTGCGATTGAAGAGCGGAAGACTGCGCAATTGATTACTGGTGATGACCGTGCTGACCGCTGTGGAGAGGGTGTCAATCGGCACGTGCGAGGTCTCACCCGTGCCGCGCTTCTTTGCACCAGCCTTGTTGCCGCCGGAGCCAGGAGTTTGCGGTCTTGACTGTTTCGCAGGAGCTGGAGGCGGCGTGCCCGGCTGGGAGGCGCGGGAAGGACTAGGGTTCTTGTCCTGTCCGCCCGAGTTGTCCTGTCCGTCGATCCAGCGGTTGCCTGAAGCTTCGTTTCGCAACGGAATATAAGAGATCGGTTTGGGTACGAGGCGCGAGGAACCTGAAACCAATGCCGGCCCCGTCTGCCCAGGCTTCATTGATGCCGAAGCAGCGGACGCTGGCTGCTTGGCCCTAGCTTGGGGAAGCACGCCCCTGCCAACTCCCTCCGCCTGATAACCAGAATCGGGCCGTCGCCGGTCTCGCAGCCTGGAAACCGCATCCGCCGGTTGCTGTTCCTCAAAAGTTGGGACAATAACTCTTGTCTCCCCGACCTCGACTGCTAACTGCTGGCGCTGGGGCTCAAACGTCTTTCCTGGCATGCTCACCGTAACTTCATAGCATTCCTCTGGCTGATCCTGAGGGCATGGCGATGGATCGACCAAAGGAAACAAGTAGTACCCATCTTCGTCTGTGGTAGCCATGCGGTCGAGGCGCAGGGACGCGTTGGTGAGGTGTACCTCCACGTCGCGGAGGGCCTTATTTTTGTTGTTGTGAACATACCCGCTGATCAGCGCTTTGTCCTGGGCCAGGCTGACAGACGAGGCTGCGATCAATACGAAGGCAAAAATCGTGGCGCGCCGCATACCGTTGAGTTCCCAATCTCCGCTGTCCAACCCTGGGGTTGGGCCGCATGTCATGCGGGACACGACCAAAGTGGCTTGGATCCCGCAGTTTAACCAGCACTACTGATACTATTTATCACTATCCACGTTTGAATGGGTAGACATTAGCACACTTTGGCACCGATAGCGCCACTTTAGATTTGGCTAATAGGTTCTCCGCGATTTGGCAGGGGCGGTACAGTGTATGTGAGAACATCTGCTGTCCGTCTGCCACCTCAATCAGCGCGAGAGCGGCGATGCCTTCATGTTGGTTGGTACCGCCGTTGCAATCCAAGCCTGGCTCTCACACAAAAGCGGTAGCCCGGAGCATGATCGCTCGTGGGGGATCGCGGATTATGGTGACACGCAGACAACG
>Ga0209040_10004781_pt1 | contig 10186 bp, 9 predicted proteins | sample BogFormECP12_OM3_FD_188240 | JGI IMG/M metagenome (GOLD analysis project Ga0209040, IMG submission 188240) | Bog forest soil microbial communities from Calvert Island, British Columbia, Canada - ECP12_OM3 (SPAdes) (version 2) | ecosystem: Environmental > Aquatic > Freshwater > Wetlands > Bog ... | reverse complement strand
TCACCGTGCAACATACGAAATAGAACCTCAGACCTCAGCTTCTCTCGTACACCAAACCGAAACCACCCCTACCGCGCGAGCGGTTTAGTCCATCGACCCTATCCGGTCGGTCGTGAGCGGCAGCATCGGGCAGGCTAAATTTATCGACGAACATTGCCTCAGCGAAATCCTGTGTTATTTCGCCGCCGTGATCTCCGCCTGCACGGCTTCAGGGAATCCCTTCGGGAACGGAACTTCCGACGCCGCGTAATTGCCGCCCGCCATGAATAACTCCATGACCGAGTTCCAGCGGTCGACCCATGCCGAGGCGTAGTTGCGGAACTTGTCCGCTTCAATCGTGAACGCTGGCGTCTTGGCATGAGGGGCGTAGGCTTTGATCAACGTGACGATGGCCGTGTTGTTCTCGGAAACCTGATCGAGCCGCTGCTTCATGTCGGCGTGATTGGCGACGCCGTCGCGGCGAATCTTCGCGAGATACGATTCGAGAATCCCGGAATCCTTCTCGGAGAAGGGCTCCGATTGCAATTCCTTGAGGAGCGCCTGATTTTCTTTGAGCAGCGTCGCGATCGGTTGCAACTCACCGCGGATGACTTGCGCGTGTGACTCGCGCAGCGCTCCACTTACCTGACACCAAGCGGCGGCTGCACATAGGGCCATGGCCGACGCCACCGCGAGAAGAATGGTGAGCGTCCTGTTACTCACGCTTCGCTCCTTTGGGCAGCGCGGCCCCGAGTAATTTTACCGGCTGCACCCTCACGAGCAGCGACCCCTCGACCCGCATCGCGGCGAACAACCCCAGCGACACCGGCAGGCGCTGGGGGGGCTCACGCCCCCCCCCAGATCCCCTCAAATAATCAAACCCACAAATAATCCAATCATCAAACCGTCAGCGGCCGCTGCGAACCGCGCGCGCCTGGTAGAGGGAAATCTTTTCGCCGACGCCGCCGGCGCCGAAGGTCCGGCCATCGTAGAAGTAGACGACCCACGCGTTTTGCGGAAAGTTCAGCACCGCACTGGACGACCAGAAGTTGCCCGCCTGCGTCGGTCCGAAGGCGGGGTCGATACACGGCGAGCCCGAACCACACCCTGAGGCGGTAGTCTCGATGATCGTCTGCAGTTCCGCAATGGTCGGAATCCGCCAGTCGCAGTGTTTGGCAAAGCAGCTCCCCGGACCCGCATTCACATCCTGCCCGTCCGAGGGACTGTAGTAATCCCCGCCATTGAGCCCGGCGATAAAACTCGTGAACAGCGTCCCGTCAGCGAGAGAGTACGTCGAAGTCCATAGGTACGAGTTGGAATAGCAGGTCACTTCACCGCTACAAGTACTCGTTTGCATCTCCCACATTAGCCCTGTCTGGTTGTCGGTCAGCGTGCCGTCGCCGTTCGCCACGTAACGCGGTACCGATGACGCGCACACGAGCGCTCCCTGGTACGACACCACGGCATCCGATGCCGCACAAGTTGGAGCTCCAGTGCCGTTGACGCCATTCGTACCCGGAGCACCCGGCGAACCCGTGAGGCCAATCGGACCTTGGGGCCCAGGCGCACCTTGAGCACCCGTGTTCCCGATTGGCCCCTGCACTCCCGCCGGACCAACTGGACCTTGAGCACCGGCCGCTCCGGCTATGCCCATCGCACCCGCGGGTCCCGCGGGACCGGCAGGCCCCGGCGCCCCGGCCGCTCCCGCCGGACCTTGGGGACCTTGCGCCCCTTGCGCATCGAGGATCGCCCAGGCGTCCGTTTCGGTCGGTACGACGTTATTGTTTTTAACGATAGCGATGTAGCTCTGGCCGTTGTACGTAACGAGCGCTCCAGCGCCGTAGTGGACTGTCGGATCCCAGTCTCCGCGAAAGTTCGTGATGGCGATCGAGATCGCGGCGGTCGCCGGCGACGTCATCGCCGCGTACAGAATCAATCCCATAAACATCGCGCACCATGGCGCGACAGCGACTTTTCGAGTAATCATGGCAGCTCCCTATTGTCGAATGATGTTCATTCACTGGATCCGAACGACGATGATCGGGTTACTTCAATCGGGCACCGCTGCTTCGATTGCCGCCCGCACCACTACTGGCCTTTTCCGGCGGCCCCTTTCGCTCACAATAGAGATGTGCAGAGCGCATGCGAATCCCCTCATCGATTTGTAAATTATTATTTGAGGCGGTCCGGGGACGAGAATACGTAAAATCGCGTTACCGCGCGGAATGACCGCTTAAGTGCTGCCAATTCCGTATGGTGACTGTCCGGAGTTGGCCGGGAGCCGCCCGACAGCATTTACAGTTCGGAGTCATCATCCAGACCGTCGCAGTGCAGTTCTGGCTTCTGTTCTTTGGGGTGCAGCGGGTTGTAGGTGGGCTGGTTTGGCGCCAGTACCGTGCCCTGTCTTCGGCCCTCCGTGTTGGCGGGCCTCAACCAGCACGACGCTTACACAGTGCCGCTTAAAGCTTCGGAATATGTATTCGGCTTATCATGAGCGAACCGGATACGCCAAATATCAAGGTCATTGGGTGAAACACGTGCTCCAATAGCGAGACTTTTCCCAACCACATTTGCTCACCCGACGCCCCAAGCGAGGCAGCGATTGAAAGCGCGCAGAGAATCAGGAACGAGGTCGGTATCGGCGTTCCTTCAAAGTATTTTACTTTGTCAGTTCCTTCGGACAGTTCCTCTGCGGTGACGTTATAGCGCGCGAGCCGTGAAACCCCACAGGCCACGAAGTAGGCCAGGACAACGCGATCGTACAATCCTTGCATGCCGAAACCGTACCCGATCATTGCTGGGGCAACGCCGAAGGAAATTACATCTGCGAGAGAGTCGAGTTCTCGGCCCATTGCCGAGGATTGTTGCCGCCATCTCGCGATTCGTCCGTCGAAAATATCGAATACCAAGGCGGCGAAGACAAGCGCACATGCGTAGTAAATGTGCGCAAGGTTTCCGGTCTCGACGTACGTGATTGTCGAAAATATCGCCGCAGTTCCGCAAACGGCATTGCCGAGAGTAAACCAGTCCGCCAAATGGAACTCGCGAATCAACGCGGCCGGCTTTTTCTGCGTAGGTCTATTCATCAGCAGATCCTATCCTTGAATGTCATGCGGCATATTTTAGTTTTGGTCGTGAACCCGACCTCTCTCTTAACGTCTCTTTTTCGCGTCGTGGGCGGGAGTCACATTTCGGCCGTATCGCGTAATTGCCGGTCGGGCCCGACATCAGGTTAGTGCGATATCGTACAGAAGATGATGAGAAGTGAGGCACTCTACTACCTAACGCTGACGGATCGGCGCGCTCCTCCCGGGCCGTCCAATTTAGCGCCATGGGAGGAGATTTAGAACTTTTGAAATTCGCGCTGACGGACAGCTCAAGATCATCTCCACTGATGATTGATATCTGTCAGATTGCCTCCAAGCCGTTTCAAACGCCAGGCGGCTTGCGAAAACTGCACGTCGCTAATCGCCTACTCGCATGGAAACTTCGCTCGTCGTCTGACGACTTCTCCAAGGAAGGGCGGCACAAATGGGAAAGCTCCGGCGTCTCCCGTGGGCATGCACCCGTTCAGTTTACCGTGCGCCGCGAATGGCGGCTTACCGGCGCGCATTTTCGGCGGTTGAATGTCGCTTGGCCGAAACCCGCCGTCGCATCTTCCGAAAAAGCGGCCAAGCAAATATCCGGCGACCAGGCCATGTCGGCCCGGTCGGAATCGGCCTATCGATTCAAGGTGCGCTGCTCGCTTCGCCTTCATCCCGCGCGCGCTGCTGCTGTGCCTCGGTTCGAATTTTTTCCATGAATTCGGCTTGACGCTGTGCTAGCTCCTCCACGGTCTCGCCGGAGCGCTCGAGCGCATCGCGCGCAGTGCCCAACTCCCCCAAGCGCGCAATCTGCTTGAGCAATTCATTGCCGACCCGCACGTGGTCGCAGTCCCAGGGCTCGGCGTTGTAAGGCGCCATCGGCTGCATCATCACCTGCATCAGGGCATCGCGCTCCTGGCTCAATTGCCTGAGCCGCGCGCTCGGCCATCCGACACGCGACCCGATCGCCGCGCCGATGGAAAGATCGACCAGCGCCGTACCGCGCGAGACCAGTAGTTCGGCAAGCGCATCACAGTTCTGCCGCACGCGGTCGTCCGAAACGGCTTCCACCGAACATAGTGTCGTCGCGACGCTGTATTGCGGCGTCGCCCAGGCAGCTTCATTGCCGATCAGGCTGGCGGCCAGCAAATATTGCTCGGTCGGCGTTGCATCGGGCGGCATTTCCGGTTGGGAATAGCCCAACAGCGACGAATTGTAGCTATCGACCCGCTTCGCAGCCCCTGCACGGCCGAGGGCCGCGGCCGCAGCCGCGGCGTCGTTCGCGGCACGCGCTTTGCCTGCGATTACGAGCCATGGCACGGCATTGTCGGAATCGATGCGCGCCCATTCGCGCAGCGAGATGTGTTGGCACGAGGCGCTCGGTGACGGGTCGTCATAGCTATTGCAGAGGTTCACAGCAATCGAATAGATGGCCGGATCTGCCGCGCCGACAGCCAATTGCACCAAGGCATCACGCGCCTGTTCGGCGCTCGCGCCGTCACCATCGGCGCCGGCAAATACGGGAGTCGCTTGCATCGCCAATCCCACCGCTCGGGCGCGAGGATCATCGCTATCGACCAAAGTGGATATCCAACGCGCCTGGGCCTTGCGACTCAAGGCACTCAACACCTTCGCGACGCCGAAGGCATCGCTGCGATCCACCTTGATCTGGCCGAGCCCGCAAACCTCGAGGCTGCCGAAATGATCCGCCGATCGTGCGAGCATGCCGGCGATCGATTGCGGCAGCGGCGAGAGATCGGGCTGGCCCACTCCATGCGCACGTGCGGTTTCGTTGCGCGGCGCCAGTTTGCCCGGCGGCTCGGGGTCGCGCGGTATTTCGTGGCGCCGCTCGACGAGCAGGAGCATGCCGAGCAGCAGCGCGGTCACGGCCACGGACGCGAGCGCGATACGCCGCGCATAGCCGCGGCGCGAACCTGTCGGACCGTTTTCATCGCTCATCCGTCGACCGTCCAAGGATTGCGAGAAGAGCACGCGTTACGCCGAGCCCATCTCGCGCGATGCGCTCGGGGGTTGGCGCGGGCTATCGCAATTTAGCACGCTACGGCATACTTTCCCGGCGCAATCACATGCATCGAATTTGAGCGAGGAGCGGCGCTTGGGGACCGAGCCAGTGTCGGTATTTCGGTCCAGCGGTACCCGCGGATTCTCGGCACGAATCGCCGGCGATCCGCGCCGTGTCGAGGCGCGCAAGCTCGAGCACGTCGTCCACGTCCGATTCACACCGAGCGCCTGCACCATCCAAACGCCCGAAGGTACGGTTCACGCCAAGCCGGGCGATGCAATACTGCTCGGCATGGACGACGAGCAGTGGCGGGTATCGATCGAGCGATTTCCCGAGAAATATCGGCCGTTGCCGCCCACACTTGCAGGTGAGCCCGGGCGCTATGTGAGCGTGCGCAATCGCGTCGTAGCCATGCACATGGACGAGGCATTCGAGGTCTCGCTCGCGGACGGCGTATCGCGGCTGCGCGGTCAAAGTGGGGATTGGCTCGTCGATTACGGCGACGGCAGCCTCGGCATCGTTGCAGCCAAGATATTCGCGAAGACCTACGAAATACTGGGTTGACCGCCAGATGGCTTTGCACGAGAAAATTCAGCGCTTGCTACTGCTCGGCATCCGCCTGGAGGCACCGTCCCAAGCACCCGCGCCGACGCCGCCGCAGCGCCTGGTGATGCTGATCGAGGCGGTCGCGATTGCGCACCAGAGGTTCGACGAACGCGCGGTGCATTTTGGACACCGCTACCGCAGCGGCTTTTGGTCGATTTATCTGCTGAGCGCAATCGCCGTACTGTGCGCGATATTGCCGCTCGCTCTCGGTTGGGACAGCCGTCTGCACGCACTGCACCCGTATGCCGGCCTATGGGCGGTCGCCGAGGTCTGCCTCATCGGCATCGTGAGCGCAATCTATTATTTCGGGCACAAGCACGATTGGCAGGGCGAGTGGCTGCGCGCACGCACGACCGCGGAACTGACTTGGTATCTGCCGCTGATGGCACCGCTCGTCGACTTCACGCAGAGCGGCGCGGAGCCAAACTGGTATACGCGAGTGTTCGACCCGGGCCAACACCCGATTGCCGCCGATGAAGTTGCGAAGATCTGCGCGCTCCATGAGTCCTCGGCGTCAAAGGCCTTGGATGGCGCCTGGGACGATCCGGCGTTTGTCGCGGGCTATGCGCAGTGGACCGTGGATGTCCTCGAGGAGCAACGGCACTATCACCGGCGCATCGCCTCGAAGCAGAAGGCGCTGTTGCATCGAGTCCACGCGATCAATTTTTGGCTGTTCGGGCTGACGGCGGTCGGCGCGCTCGCGCATTTGCTCGTGCATACGCTGTGGCTTTCTTTGATCACGACGTTCTTCCCCGCGCTCGGCGCCTCGCTGCACGGTGCGCTCGCTCAGTCGGAGGCCTATCGGCTGCGCGTAACGTCCGAACGCCTCGTCGGGGAGCTGCAGGGTGCGGTCGTCGCCATCCGCGCCGCATTGTCTGCGGAGCACGGGCCGCCGCGCGCTGTTGCGATCAGGGCGTCGATCGAAGAGGCGCTCGAGTTGATCCTCGAGGAGCATCAGGATTGGCAGATGCTGGTGCGGCCCCACCATTTACCCCTTGCGTGATCGAGCCGGCGATTGGGCGGCGCTTGCTTTCCGAAGAAATCGAGCAGAGCCTTCAGGCGACGGCTTCGGTGAATCCGCGCTCCGCAATCCACGCCTTGTTGAACAGGCGCGACTGGTATTTCGCGCCGCCGTCGCAGAGAATCGTGGCAATCGTATGTCCCGGGCCCAGTTGCTTCGCAAGGCGCACGGCGCCGGCGACGTTGATGCCCGCCGTACTGCCGAGCAGCAAGCCTTCCTCGCGCAACAGGCGGTAGACGAAGTGCATCGTTTCCGCATCGGGAATTCGTAGTGCATCGTCGATAGGTGCTCCCTCGAGATTGGCAGTCACCCGTCCCGTACCGATGCCCTCGGTAATCGATGAGCCGCCGTCCGACTTCAACTCGCCATCCTTGACGAAATGGTAGAGCGCGCTGCCGGGCGGGTCGATGAGCACGATGCGAACCGCGCGATCCATGGATTTGAGATAGCGCGCGACGCCCGCCAGCGTCCCACCGGTGCCCGTCGAGGCACAGAACGCGTCAATGCGGCCGCCGGTCTCATTCCAAATTTCGGGCCCAGTCGACTCGAAATGCGCGTCGCGATTCGCCGTGTTGTCGAACTGGTTGGCCCAAACGGCGTTCGGCAATTCCTGGGCGAGCCGGCCGGCGACCTTCTGGTATTGATTCGGGTTGCTGTAAGGCACGGCCGGGACCTTGCGCAATTCGGCGCCGAGCGCCTCGATGATCTGGTATTTCTCGGCCGACTGGTTGTCCGGCATGACGATCACGCAGCGGTAGCCGCGCGCATTGCAGACGTGGGCAATGCCGATGCCGGTATTGCCGGCTGTGCCCTCGACGACGGTGCCGCCGGGTTTCAGCAGACCGCGGCGTTCCGCATCGAGCACGATCCATTTCGCGGCACGGTCCTTGACGGAGCCGCCCGGATTCATGAATTCGGCTTTGCCAAGAATGTCGCAGCCGGTTTCCTCGCTGAGTCGGCGCAGGCGAATCAGCGGTGTGTTTCCTACGGCCCCGACGAACCCTTCCCGAATCGGCATCTCTAGCACCCTTGGATTTCGGAACCGAGCGCGCCGCCTACCAAGGCAGCGCCTCGCCCGTATAAGTCAAGAATTTCCCGGATTGCGCCTTCGTCAACCCCGCGATCACCCGGATCATGCCGGCCACGCTCGTCTGCACATCGATCGGCGCGCGTGGACCGCCCATGTCGGTGCGCACCCAGCCCGGATGCATTGGTACCGCAATGATCCCGCGCGCCGCAAGATCGATGCTCAGGGTCCGCATGACGGCATTGACGGCGGCCTTCGTCGAGCGGTAGCCAACCATGCCTCCCGAGTCGTTCTCGCCGATCGAGCCGAGGATGCTGCTCAAGGTCACGATCTTCTTCTGATCGCTCGCCGCAAGCTGTTCTATGAACGCTTCGGCAAGCTTCATCGGCGCGAGTGTGTTGACGCGAAAAACTTCAGTCCATGCCGGGTAATTGGATTTCCCGAAACTCGTGAGCGATTGCAGTCCAGCAACGTTCAAGAGCACATCGATCGGCGTGCCGGCCAGTTGGATCGCGAGCGCATCGATCGCCGCGTGGTCGGAGACATCCAGCGCGTGCACCGTGATCTTTAGCGCGGCGTCCTTGGCAAGCTGGGCAAGCGCCTCGGATTTGACGGGTGCCCGAGCGCAAGCGAACACGCGCCAACCGGCCGCCGAATATTGGCGCACGAATTCGAGCCCGAGGCCGCGGCCCGCGCCCGTGATCAGAACGGTTTGAATGGAAAGACTCCCAGAATCTACCCCGCATGGTGTCGAGGTTCAGTTCCATGGTCAATACGAGGCGTGATCTAGAAAAGAATCCCCGGGCTTGCCGGGGATCCGAGTGGAACAGGTGCTGGGTAAATACCCGACACGTCCTGTATGGAAGATGCGCGGCCCAAACGGTACCTGTACGCTCGACCTTCTTTAATTTCGACCAGTGTGGCGACTAAGTGACGCCCAAAACAAATGCTTCTCATCTGTCGTTGGTATATTACCGGATATAACTTATAAATCCAATGGTTAAGTCGAGAATGTGCGGCGATCTCGGAATCTCCTTAGTGACATAAGTAGTGACAACCAAACAACAAACGGTCAGCGCGGGCCGCGTTATGCTTTTTTGCAATGCTTATGCAACATGCGGCTGTGCGTCGGCGGCCCCCATCAAACGAGCTGAGGAACGATTCGCAATGAAGTATCTGCATACGATGGTGCGCGTGACGGATATCGAACGGTCGCTGCGCTTTTACCGCGATGCCCTGGGCCTCGAGGAATTGTCGCGTCGCGATTACCCCAAGGGTCGCTATACACTCGTGTTCCTGTCGGCCCCCGGAGACGAGCAAGCCCAAGTTGAACTGACCTACAACTGGGACCCGGAATCCTATTCCGGCGGCCGCAATTTCGGCCACCTTGCCTACGAGGTCGAAAACATTTACGCGACCTGCCGGCGTTTGCAGGATCACGGCGTCACGATCAATCGCCCGCCACGCGACGGTCGCATGGCATTCGTGCGCTCGCCGGACAACATCTCGATCGAATTGCTGCAGCAGGGCGGCGCTCTGCCGCCGGCCGAGCCCTGGGTGTCGATGGCCAATACGGGTGCTTGGTGAGAGTACGCGCGCATGGTGAGTAGGCGGGCGCTTCGTGACCAGGCGCAGGCGGCGGCTCCGTGCGCCGGCGCAGCGCGGGGGCCTAAAACATCTTCGACGCGTCGGGCGCCTTGATGACGACCGGGCGGCGCGACGGGATGTGCTCGCCGGTGATCATTTCATCGTAGGCCTGTCCGGGGCCTACCATCGGGTAAACGCCCGCATCCGGATCGATCATGACTTCGAGGAACGCGGGTCCCTTGAAACGGATGAATTCCTCGACGAGGCGCGCGATGTCGGCCTTCTTGTCGAGCCTTGAGGCGAATTTGAATCCGTCGGCGAGCGCGGTCTTGACGAAGTCCTTGGTATGCAGACTCTTGTCGCTCGCGCTCAATCGGCCTTTGAAGAACAGCTTCTGCCATTGCTTGACCATGCCGTCGCCGAAGTTGTTGAGAACGACAACCTTGAGGGGCAGATCGTAGGTCGTAACGGTTTCGAGCTCGCCGAGGTTCATGCGAATGCTGGCATCGCCGTCGATATCGATGACCAGGCGCTCGCGCTGCGCAAATTGCGCGCCAACGGCGGCCGGCAAGCCGAAGCCCATCGTGCCCATGCTTCCCGAGGTGAGCCAAAGTCGCGGACTGCGAAAATCGAAATACTGCGCGGCCCACATCTGATGCTGCCCAACACCGGTCGTGATGATCGCTTCGCCGCGCGTCAGGCGGTTGATTTCCTCGATCACCGCATACGGCTGAATCAGTTCGCTGGCGCGATCGTAATTCATCGCATGGTTCGTGCGCAGCGCATCGCAGTGCCGGTGCCATTCAGACCAGTCGCGCTCGAATCCCAGGCCTTTTCCGTATTCCAGCAGCGTCAAAATC
>Ga0209040_10004779_pt1 | contig 10192 bp, 6 predicted proteins | sample BogFormECP12_OM3_FD_188240 | JGI IMG/M metagenome (GOLD analysis project Ga0209040, IMG submission 188240) | Bog forest soil microbial communities from Calvert Island, British Columbia, Canada - ECP12_OM3 (SPAdes) (version 2) | ecosystem: Environmental > Aquatic > Freshwater > Wetlands > Bog ... | reverse complement strand
GCAGGCTTGGCGTTCTGGCTGATCGCGACTCGCGCGCAGGCGGTGTCGAGCAGACTCACCGCCTTGTCCGGCAATTGCCGCGCCGGAATGTAGCGGTGGGAGAAATTGACCGCCGCCACGATCGCTTCGTCGGTCACGCGCACCTTGTGGTGCTTCTCCATCGGCGCGACGAGCCCGCGCAGCATCACCGCGGCGGTCGCGACATCGGGCTCGCCGACGTAGACCGGCTGGAAGCGCCGGGTGAGCGCCGGATCCTTCTCGAAATACTGCCGGTATTCGGCCCAGGTGGTGGCGGCGATGGTGCGCAGCGTGCCCCGCGCGAGCGCGGGCTTGAGGAGGTTGGCCGCGTCGCCGGTGCCCGCGGCGCCGCCCGCGCCGATCAGCGTATGCGCCTCGTCTATGAACAGGATGATCGGGGTCGGCGAGGCCTGCACCTCATCGATGACTGAGCGCAGCCGCTGCTCGAACTCGCCCTTCATCGAGGCGCCGGCCTGCATCAGGCCGACGTCGAGCACGCAGAGCTTGACTCCACGGAGCGGCGGCGGCACGTCGCCCGAGGCGATGCGCTGCGCGAAGCCCTCGACGACCGCCGTCTTGCCGACGCCCGCTTCGCCGGTGAGGATCGGGTTGTTCTGCCGCCTGCGCATCAGGACGTCGACGATCTGGCGGATCTCCTCGTCGCGTCCGAGAATCGGGTCCATGTCGCCGGCCTTCGCCTTCGCCGTGAGGTCCTGGCTGAACCGATCGAGCGCCGTCGTTCCTTTGGCGCCGGGCGCGGCGGTCGTCCCTTCGGCGCTCGCCGCCGCGACTCCGGAGCCGTCCATCGGCCGAAGATTGCCTTCGTCCGATCCTTCCCAGATCGAGCGGTGGCTGACGGCGACCTCGTCAGCCGGGATTTTGGAGAATTCCTGCGACACCCCGAGGAGCGCGCGTCTCAGTTCCGTGGATTTGAGCATCGCCACCAGAAGGTGGCCGGTGCGGATCTGCGTCTCGCCGAACAGCAGCGTTGAATAATGCCAGCCGCGATCGAGCGCGTCCGCGACCTGGGCAGAGATGCCCGGCATCTCCGTCTCGTTCTTCCGGTAGCCGTTGACGACCGCGGTCGCGTCGGTGAGGAGTTTGGCGCGACTGAGCTTGTAGCGATCGGCCGTCATCGCAACGTCGGTCCGGTCCTTCTGCAGAAGCTGGAAGAGCCAATGGCCGAGTTCGATATTGCGATTGCCCGCGGTCTTGGCCTGTCGCAACGCCTGAATGAAGGCCTCGTAGCCAATACGGTTGAGTTTGCCCGCAACCGACTCGACGCTGATGTCTGCGCCCATGGATCCTCCCCTGCCTAGTTCGCCTTCAATTCCCGGCGCTGCGCCGCAAGGCGGCTAACGACATGGAACCGTGCGTCCGTTCGGATGGTCTCATCCGTTTTCGCCCAGTTCGGCGCCGTCCAGCTCGTCCAGCCGAGCTGGACGCTCTCGCCGAGGCGAACGGGCGTGATCTCACCGGCCGGAATCGCCAGCTCCATATCCCAATCGTATTCTTCTCCGACGTAAAGAAAAATAGCGTCGGCGATCTCACGCGCGACCGGCGAACCCGGCAGAAACTGCCTGAAATGGGCGATGTCGCGAACATAGACGCGCACCCGAAACTTGTCGCTGACCGTGTACATGCTCGACCCGGCGACGCTGTCGACCCCGAGGCGGCTGTTGGCTGCTCCCAGCCGCGTACGCTCGCCCGGATCGAACGCAAGCCAGGCGCCGACGAACTCCTCGATCTCGACCCGCGTTCGCAGGAAGCTCGACAGAAACGTCCTCAGCCGCGAGGCGCTCTTGGCGCGCGGCGCGAGCAGCCCCGCATATTGAAGTTTGGCGAAGTCCGGAATCGAGTCGGCCTCGCGGTAGGCCGGCGCGCCGATTCCGATCATCGCGCCGATATAGATCCGGAATCGGTCTTCGTCGGGCCGATCGTTCTGGGAGATCGGGTGAGCATCGGACCAGGCGCGAAAGAACAGCGCGAGGAAGCGGCGCTGGAAGATGTCGACGAAACGCACAAACGCGTCATCTCTTGCGCGAAGCCAGTGATAGGCCTCTTCGGTCGTTGTGAGCGGCAGCGCGCCCTGCGGGCCGAACATGCCGAGGAATCTCGTCTTGAGACGGACAAGGCCTGCCAGCTCGATGCTCGCGGCTTCGATGTTCGAATCAGGGAACTCGAAATAGGGATTCTCTCCGAGAGCTACGAACTCGTCGGCCAGCCTGCGGGCTTCGCCGATCCGAGGCTTGCGGGGGTGTTCGCGTTCGAGCCGCCGCAGGACGGCAAGCAAGTCGAACCGCCACGGCTCGGCGACGAGTTCGGCGCGGAAGGTCACGATATGCCCCTGAGACCGATCCGCGGCGGCCAGCGCATGATCTCGCCTCGCTCCGGCGTCCGCACGACCGTCTGGGTGAAGTGGTTGATCGCCACGTATTCGGCGAAGAACCGGTCGAGGATGGCGCCGAGGAGAAACGCCCCCGAGCCTTCGAAGGCCTTCTCTTCCAGAACGACGGTGACTTCGAGGCCCCGCGCCGCGGCCGCCCCCTGTGGCTGCCGAAGGCGGCGGACAATCGACCTTGCGCTGAGACTCCGCACCCCGCGGATCTTGCGATCAGTGGCGCTGTCGGCGAGGTCCGCGAACAAGATGAGAGTCTCCCGAAGCGCGGCCGCGCCGTCCCCTTTCCGGTCGATGAGGCCGAGATGGTTGAGGCTCAGCATGTTGACTAGGCGCCAGGCGACTTCCCCCGTCGAGATGTCGGTCCCTTTGCCCTCGAGCGCGGTCATGTACGGCTCGCGCGCCGCGGTCGGACCCGCAAGGCAGCGCACGTCCAGTTCGACGTTGTCGAGGAAGCGAAAATCGGCGCCGCTCTCGTCGACTGGAAGATGCTCGGCGAGATGTCGGTTGGTGCAAAGGGCCTCGACGCTAAGTTCCGCGACGCGAAGAAGTTCGTCGGGATCAGAACGTTCGCCGAGCGACAGAAAGACGTCTGTGCCGGCATAGTTCGAAACGGGTCCATATTTCTTCTCTTCGATCGTGCGACGGCGCGGCAGGCGACGGACGGTATAGGTCAGCCCGGTCGTGCTGCGCGACGCCATCGCCGAGTAGAGCGGCTCGACCGGAACCTTCTGCGGAGCGCCGGGAATGTGAGCGAACACCTGCGTCACCCGGTTCGTCTCGAAATCGAGCAACCGGGTCCGATCGGGAATGACGGGGAACTCGTACTGATTGGCTCTGACGGGAATGCGGTCCAGCGTTTTCTCGAACAGGTTGACTCCAGGCGCCGCATAAAGAGCGAAAAAGTCCTTGTGAATCGCCGAGGCGAGTTGAGCCTTCACGTCGTCGAAAGCGACGATGATGTCGACGGTCTTCGCTTCGAGCCGTCCGGCGACGGAGCCGAGGCCGATCATGTCGAAGCCAAGAAAGCGCCTGGGAAAGGAGAAATAGTCGCGCAGGAAATCGAAGCCGCGAAACAGCTGGTTATCGTTCGGGATTAAGGCCTCGTTCTCGTCGAAGCCGATCTGCTTGATCATGCCGGGCTCGCCGGGGGTGACGACCGGATCGCCGAAGGAATCGAGCACCCGAAAATAGACGCCGCGACAATGTGCGAAGAATTGCTCATAGAGAGCGACCGCATCGGTTTCCTGGCCGAGCAGATGGAAGCGGAGCGCCTTCACGCGGCACGACGAGAAGCGAAGGTCAGGCCGCGCGAAAGCTTCCTTGTCGGCCGGTTCGTCCTCGGGCCTTGCCGCAGCCCGGACGATGAGTTGCAACCTGAGACACGCGACGCAGTCGGCGCCGGCGTCCGGAACCAGCGCCTGCAATGCCGCAGCGCTCGTCAAATACTCGGCTTTGACGATTTCAAACGGCCAAAGGGTGATCGCGCTCGCGAGCGTGAACCGGCAGGCGACGTTGCGCCGCGCCTCGCGATACGTTGCGTCGAAATTCGCTCCCCGGGCGATTGTCCGGCCTTCGCGCAAGTTCGGGTCGCCGAATTTCGGTCTTGCCTGGACGACCACGAACGAAGGTGTGGGCGCGAGGTAGTGCGGCGCCAGCTGGTCGATCAAGTTCGTGGTGAAGTCCGAAAATTCATGCTTGAGCTTGAGTTGTACTCTCGCGGCCAGAAACGCCGCGCCCTCCAGCAGGCCGCCGATCATCGGGTCTGGATTGTCCTCGAGCAGCACGCCGAGTCGCTCGGCGACTCCGGGATATTCCTGCGCGAACTCGGCCGCCTGTTCGCGAAGAATCGCAAGCTCCTGGTTGTAGAACTTGAGGAATTCGCGGTTCATCGCCTAAAGCCGATCAATCTTGACCTTGCCCGAATCGACTTCCACCTCCGCCACGAACTCGGCCGGAACGTTCATGGGGTAGACGCGGAGCTCCGCGCTGACCAGAAAGCGTACGCGCAGCGTGTCGGCGGTTACGGTGTCGTCTCGCCGCACCTTGATCGATTTCGACGCCAGCCGCGGCTCGAAGTCGCGAAGCGCGGATTCGATTTCTCCCGCGATCGCGCTCACTTCGTTCTCGTCAATCGTTCTCCGAGTGAGGTCCGGAAATCCGAAATTGATGATGGATTTGCGGATTTCAGGCGCCGTCGACAAGTCTTCGATCGCCTCCAGGTTGGTTGTGTTGAAGAGCGCGACGAGATCGGTATTGACCAGTTTCCGCAGCTCGGTCTCGGAAATCGGGGCCCGCCCCACCGCTCGCCGGGAGGCGATGACGCGATCTCCCTGGTCGCGAATATCGATCTTGACCGGGGCGTCGCGCTCCCGGTGCGCAGCGCGAAAAGCGTACATGAGCGGCGGCGTCAGACGATTATTCTTTTGAACCGGCGTCGCCACGTCCTGCCTCGCCGAATCCACCTCTTCGGGGCGCACCCGTTTCCCTTCCGGAGACGCGCCCACCCCGCGTCCCCGGTCAGAAAGCCCGCGAACGGGCGAAGCGCGAAACTTTCAGCCGCTACACCTGAACGGTTTTCCCCTTGATATCAATCTCCACGTGCGGGGAATCGCCCCCCGAGCCCGCGGCCTGCTGCAGCTTGTACTTTATATCAACCTTAGAAAAATTCAGCGTGACGCTTTCGCTTGCAAGGTCGCCCCCGCCGGACGAATCGGACTGGGAAAAGTTTGTGATGAAGACTTCTGTCATCTCGTAGGTCAAGTACTCGACCTTGTCGTCTCCACCCGCCTTGCGGACGTGAAGCTTTCCGTTCCCGACGTGCTTACCATTGTAGCAAAAATAGATAAGCTTGTTCGTCGACTTGTCGACGTATTTCGACACCGTCAGGTCGCTGACGTTTGCAATGCCGGTGCCTGAGCCGCTGCCCAAGTGCCCGGAAGCGGCGTTCGACACGCCCCAACTGAAAGAGAGGACGTCAATCTTGTTTGTGAAGGTTTTGTCCTGCGATTCGCCATCGACGCCGTCCAATTCGAGAAACATATCAGCAGCCACGATTCAACTCCTTTGCCCATCCGACGCCAAGTCTTCCTGTCTCAATGCCGTCGCCGTCCGCGGCCTGCCGACGCGAGCACCGCAGCGTCACGCCGCCCGACCGGCTCCCGGGGCGTTAGCTTTTTCCTTCAGCCAGCGACGCCACCAAACTCATGCCGATGTCCATGCCCTCGAGTTGAAAATGCGGCCGCAGCCAGACGTTCGCGGAGTAATAGCCGGGATTTTCTTCGTTCGGCACCACGGTTACCTTCGCCCCCGCGAGCGGCTTGCGGGCTTTGGTTTCCTCGCTCGAGAGCTTCGGGTCGGCGTCGACATAGCGGAGGATCCAGTTGTTAAGCCAGCGCTCCAGCTGGTCTTGCTCCTTTGTGGAGCCGATCTTGTCGCGCACCATGCACTTGAGATAGTGGGCGAAGCGCGACACCGCGAACATGTAGGGAATGCGGGCCGACAGATTTTCCGAGGCGGTCGCCTCGGTCTTGTCCATCAGCTTCGGCTTGTAGACCGACTGCGCGCCGATGAAGGCGGCCTTGTCGGTGTTCTTGCGGTGCACGATCGAAATGAGGCCCGCCTTCGACAATTCGGCCTCACGCCGGTCGGTGATCGCGATCTCGGTCGGGCACTTCAGCTCCACTCCGCCGTCGTCGGTTGGGAAGGTATGGGTCGGCAGGTTGAGCACCTCGCCGCCCGACTCGACGCCGCGAATCCGAACCGTCCAACCGTATTCCTTGAAGGCGCGATTGATGTTCGTCGCCATTACATAGGCGGCGTTCATCCAGGCGTATTTTTCGCCCTTCTGCCCGTCGGTCTCCTCCTCGAGCGCGAATTCCTCGACCGGCTCCGATTTGGCCCCATAGGGGAGGCGCGACAGCACCCGCGGCATGCAGAGCGCGACAAAGCGGCTGTCGACCGCATCGCGCAATCCCTTCCATGCGGCGTAGTCGGGCGTGTCCATCAACTTGCCGATGTCGCGCGGGTTCATCAGCTCGCGCCACGAATCCATGCCGAGCAGGTTCGGGTCGGCGCCGGTGATCAGCGGAGCCAGCGAAGCCGAGGCGATCTTGCCGAGGTCACGAAGCAGCTGAACGTCCGTCGGCGAATGGCTGAAGGAATAGTCCGCGACCAGCGCGCCGTAGGGCTCGCCGCCGAGCGTGCCGAATTCGCTTTCATAGATCTTCTTGAACAGGGGACTCTGGTCCCAGCGGGCGCCGGGATAGAGTTTCAGGTTGCGGTAGAGCTCCATCTTGCCGACGTTGAGCACGTGAATCTTGAGCGACGCGTCGGTCTCGGAGTTGTAAACAAGATAGTTCAGCCCGCGCCAGGCACTCTCGAGTTGCTGGAATTCCTCCGCGTGCAGAATCTCGTTCATCTGCGCGCTGAGCTTCTCGTCGAGGCGGGCGATCATCTCCTCGATCGTATCGAGCACTTCGCCCTTGACGACGGACGTGTCCGCCAGAGCCTGGGTGACCAGTGTCTGGACCGCGCTTTCGACTTCGCTCTGCGCGCGCTCGCTGCGAGGCTTGAAATTCTGTTTCAGGAGTTCGGCAAAGTCTTCCGCCTCAGCTAGCGCCGGAGCGGCCTGCGGGGCGGATTGCTGTTCCGGGGTTGTGGCCATCGCGGGTTCCCCTAATTGAGCCAATAGGTTGGGCCTATTGCGTCGAGCCTTCGCTTGGCGGCTTCTGCTCGAGCTTTGTCTTCATCGCCTCCATCAATTCCGGGTCGGCGAGCAGCCTCTTGAGGCTGTCTTCGGCCGCCACCTTGCCGTCCATGTATTTGAGCAGATTGGCGAGCTGTTCGCGCGCCTGAAGCAGCTTGGCCATCGCCGGCACCTGACGCGCGACCGCGGCGGGCGAGAAGTCGTCCATCTTGGTGAACTTCATGTTCACCGACAGCTTCTCGCCGCCCCCGTCGGGGCCGAGCTTGTTGTTCACCTTCATCGACACCGCAGGCTCGATCGCCGCCATGCGCTTGTCGAAATTGTCCATGTCGAGGTCCAAGAACTTCCGATCGTTCATGTCGGGCTTGGCCACCTGCGAGGCGTTGCCCGAAAGATCGGCGAGAACGCCCATCACGAACGGGAGCTCGATCAGCTTCTCCGAGTCGTACGGGTCCTCGTATGTGATGTGGACGCGCGGCTTTCGATTGCGGGATATGAATTTCTGCCCTGAATTGCTGTTCGAGGCCATTGCGTTCCTCCTCGCTCACCCCCGGTCCCGAGAGCGAGCATAGTATAACGCGGAAGAAGAGCAACACGAAATCGAGGGGGTGGAGGGGGGTGCGCTGTCACCGGCGCGCAAGGCGCGGCGCGACAATCCCGCTTCGGCCGATCCGGCCGCCCTGTGTCAATTGCCGAAGGTGAAGAACTCCGCGCCGACGGAGGCTGATCCGGCGCGGGCCTCCTCGAAAAGGGTCGGCGCGATCGTCTTCAGCGGGCCGGAGCGGAATGACTCCAGGGCGGGGATCGGCTTCATCGACACGATCGCGAGGATGACTTGAATCGGCCCGATTGAGGCGGCGTCGGGGGTGAGCGGGATGCTGAAAGTCGCGCTGTCGCCGCCGGCCTGAGGTTTCGCCTCAAGCCGATAGGCGGTGCCCGCGTTGTCGACCAGAATCAGGGTCACCCGGCGCCCGCCGAGATTGGCGATCGTTCCCGCGAGCGGTTTATTGCGGCCGACGCGGTAGTCTGCGAGCTCGATGCGGGGAGCGTCGGCGGTTTGGCCGACGCCTGGACGCAACAGGTCCAGGGCCGGGCATTCCGCAGAGGTGATCAGACGCAGGCTCAATTGCGGTTCGGCGCCGACTTCCGTCTTGAAGGCCGCTTCGAAGCGCTCGAACGGTTTCAACTCGGCGCCGACGCCCAGATAAGCGTGCGCGCCGCCCGACAGCGGCTTGATGAAGAAGCAATCGCCGCCGGCGTAGCCTTGAACAAACAGGCGCTCATGATCGACAGCGGGCGGGGCAGGGGACGGCGCGACCGGCAGCTTGATCGACATGCGCCCGGTGAGGCCTGCACCATTCATCGCCACGACATCGAACGCAAAGTCACCCGGCGCGGAGGGTTTGCCGGAAATGTGGCTCTTGCCCGAGCCCAAATCCGTAAACCCCAGTCCCTCCGGCAGGCGAGGGTCGATGCGCAATCGCAGGGAGTTCGCCGCGCCGCCGCCGCTGAACGGCGGCAGGTCGGCGCTGAAGCTCTCGCCAACCTTCGCCCCCCCGAGAACCGCGTTGGGGAGCGAGGGCCGGGGCGGCTCGAGCCGGGCCTCTTGCTTGACTGGAGGCGGCGCGGCGGAAGTCGGCGCGGCGGTCCCGGGGCTGTGATCGCCCGCGGCCTGCGCGAGCGCGGTCGACGCCGGGGGCGGCGCCTTGTCCGCCACGACGATCGTCGCCGTCGTCTCCGCGGTCCTGCCGTTACGATCGGTGGCGACGACGTGCATCTGGGCGCTTCCTGCATGCTTCGGCGCTCCCTCGACGGCGCTTCTGCCGTCGCCGAGGTCGGTGAACGTCATCCCCTCGGGCGCAGAGTCGACCTGGAGCCGCAAGCCTTTACCCCCATGATCGGTGAATTCGGGCAGCTCCGCCCGATAGGGCGCCCCAACCGTCGCCGGAGGCAGATCGACGAGCGCCTGCGACGCGTGCGGCGGCATGGCCTCAAGAATCGCTTCCGCTGTCGGAACCTGCTGATTCTGCGGATTCGCGGCCGGAGGCGGGGGCGCCGGACTTGGCGACGGCCCGGCGCTGGGCGGCGGGCCCGGCTCGGCTTCGGGCTGCAAAGCTGCAGTCTGGTTTTCCACAGCCGGCGGCGTCTCAGCCGCGCTCGGCGTCGGCGCAGCTCCGGTCGCCTCCTTCGGGCCCAACGGGGGGAGTTGCGTGGCGGTCGACGCCTCCGATGGCGCGGCAGGCGCCGGGGTTGAAGGTCGTGCCGGTGGCGCGGGGGCGCTCGGGGCCCCGGGCGCCGGGACCCAATGCGCCAGATCATCGCGGAAGACGTAGGCGGCGCCGCCGAGGCTGACGATCGCGATAAGCGCCCCGACAAGCGCCGCGACGCGCCCCCCGCCGGACTCCCGCGCCGGAGGCGCGTCCCCGCCGTTCGCGCGGCCGGATGCGCCGCCGGACCTCTTGTCCTCACCCCAAGCAGCGACGGCCGCCATGCTGGCGGGACGTTTGTCCGGCAGCGGCTGCAGCATCGCCTGGATCAGCGGCCGAATCGACTTGTCGAGATCGGACAGGTCCGGGATGACGCGGCGCTTTTCGATGATTTCCGCCTGGGAGCCGTTCATGTCGATCGGCTTGCCGCGCAGCGCCTCGGCCAGCACCAGACCAAAGCTATAGATATCCGACCTGAAAGTGACGTCGCCGCCGGCCAATCCGAGCTGCTCGGGCGAAACATAGTTATATTTGCCGGCGAACCCGGAACCGATGACCGTCCCCGCGCCGACGCGCAGTGAACGGGCGATGCCAAAGTCGATGATCGTCGCCCTGTTCACGTCGCCGTCCGGCAAGATGATGTTGTCGGGCGAGACGTCGCGATGGACGACCCCCAACCTGTGCGCCGCCCCCAGCGCCGAAGCAATGCGCTTCTGCAAGACCCGGACTTCGGCCAGCGGCAGCGGGCCGGACGCAAGCCTCTTGGTCAACGACGGGCCGTCGACGAACTCCATCGCCAGATAGGCGCGCTGGATGTCCGGGTCGACTGAAAACACGAAATAGCGAACGATCGCTTCGTGA
>Ga0209040_10004777_pt1 | contig 10193 bp, 9 predicted proteins | sample BogFormECP12_OM3_FD_188240 | JGI IMG/M metagenome (GOLD analysis project Ga0209040, IMG submission 188240) | Bog forest soil microbial communities from Calvert Island, British Columbia, Canada - ECP12_OM3 (SPAdes) (version 2) | ecosystem: Environmental > Aquatic > Freshwater > Wetlands > Bog ... | reverse complement strand
CCGGTGATGAGCCACGGTGTGCTGCCGTCCCAGATCCGCACCCGGGACAGTGGGCGCTGTTCGGCCAGTGCCATGACGTCCGGTGGCGGTGCGAAGGGGCAGCCTGCGGCCCTGGCCATCGGATACTCGGGAACGCCATCGGTTGCTTCGATCTCAGCGGCCCCAGTGTTTGTCAGTGTTTCCGACATCTTTCTCATTCCTCGATATGGATGGCCAGCGCAGGGCAGGCGGCGGCGGCCCGGCGGGCGCCCTCGGCTTGCTCGGCGGGTGGGTTGTCGTTGAGCAGGATGACGACACCGTCGTCGTCGCGCTGGTCGAAAAGCTCGGGAGCATTCATGACGCAGTTCCCTGACGATGCGCAAACAGCTTGGTCGACAGTCACTTTCATGTGCAGACCTTCACTCGGTCGGCGTCACGGGCGCCAGCCATAGACCCACGATCGCGTCGATGAGGCCGGAAGCGGCGGCGCGCCAGGAAAGTTGGTGCATGGTGGCGCCCGTGGCCAGCGCACGTTCCCGATCAGCGCAGGTGTGCATCATTAGGTTGCGCGCCATGATGTTTCGCTCGAAACGCACCTGGGCCGGCAGGTTGGGCAGGCAGCGGTTGATGCCGTCCACGACCTGGACGAGCGATGGCGAGCTGAGTGCGCCCTTGACGATGATGTTGTAGTAGGCGGGATCGGTCATCGCCTGCGCGGCGAAACGGGCGTACCAGGTGGGATTGCCCAGCGCCTCGAGATGGTCGGTGAGCGGGCGCACCAGGCACGCCACCCAGTCCCGCATGTCTGCCGAATCACCTGAATTCGCGAGCTCGGCGACCATCTGTTCGCGCAGTCGCTCGACGGGAAAGCGATGCTTCTCCTCGATGGCGCGCACCAGGTCGGCTTTGGTGCCGAAGTGATAGCCGACGGCGGCATTGTTGCCCTGACCGGCGGCCTCGCTGACCTGCCTGTTGGACACGGCGAACATGCCGTGCTCGGCGAACAGTCGCTCGGCCGCCACCAGGATGGCCTCCTGGGTGGAGCTGGCCCGCTCGCTGCGAGCGGCCCTGCCGACGGTGGTCATTTCGCTAGTCAACCGCGCCGAACGGCATTAAGTCAAGCGATTGATTTAAATGGGTGGACGGCTGTCGGCCTCGCGTCGACCCCCCACCCCTACCGCCGAGCGTGAATCTCACGACGCAACACGCCGACGGGCCGTCGTGTACTTCACACCCGACAGTCCGAGACGCCGTCGCCGGGTTCGGCGTCGCTCGTAGGTGGGCAAAACGGATGCCCGCCGGCGGAGGTACGCATGTGGCAATTGTGGCGAGCCCCAGCACTTAACGCCTAGCGCCGCTGCGCTTCCGGGCGGCACCCCAGGCGCCCGTGCACCACAGCGCCCAGATCACGAGCAACGGCTGGAACAGCAGCCGGATGCCGCGGGCAAGGTCCGAGTTCAGCCCGAAAGCATTTGCGTGCGTGGCGAATTGGGAGATGTTCCCCGGGAAGACCAGAACGAAGAAGATCGCCACCGCCCATCCCACCAGGACTCGCCAGCGGGTCAGGAGCACCAGGCTCGCCCCGAGCGCGATCTCCACTACGCCCGAGGCAATGACGACGAAGTCGGCGTTCAACGGCATCCATGGCGGCACTTGGGCATAGAAGGCGGTTCGGGCGAAGCTCAGATGACTGATGCCGGCGAATATCAGCACGGCACCGAGGACAAAGCGCGCAACACGTCGCGGCACGGCAGACACCTAGCGCGACGGAGGTTGGAAGCGCGCCGTCATCGGCCCGAGGATGCGCTGGTAACCGGCCGGGGCGATACGCACCAGCAGGTCGAAGGCCCGGGCGTCGAAGCCCACCACCACGCGCGCTTTCTTCCGTTGGACCGCCTTCAGGATGGTCCGTGCCGCGCGATGAGCACTAGTGATGGCGACCCGGTTGAAGACCTTGACTCCGGCTTCTTTGTCGACGCCTTCCACGTGTCCGGCGTTGCGCGCGATCGCCGTCTTGACGTATCCGGGATGTACCACGGTGACCGCCACGGGATGGCGCGCCACAGCCATCTCCTGGCGCAGCGCCTCGGTAAAGCCGCGCACCGCGAACTTTGCCGAGGTGTAGGCGGCCTGACCCGGCCCGCCGAACAGACCGAACATGCTCGACATGTTGACGACATGCCCGTCGCCGGACGCGATGAGGTACGGCAAGAACGCCTTTGTCCCGTTGACCACGCCCCAGTAGTCGACGTCCATCACCCGCTCGATGTCCTTGAACTGGCTGACCTCCACGTCGCCGAGAAAGGCAATGCCGGCGATGTTGTAGACCTGGTTGACTCCGCCGAAGTGCGCGTTGACGGTGTCGGCGTAGGCAAGGAACGCCGCGCGCTCGGTGACGTCGATCCGGTCCGTTCGCACTTCTGCGCCGATCTTTTTGATGAACTTCTCGGTTTGCGTAAGGCCTTCCATGTCGACGTCGCTGATCGCCAGGCGTGCGCGGGACCGAGCAAGTTCCAGCGCCAACGACCTGCCGATACCCGAACCGGCGCCGGTGACCACGGCTACCTTCCCCGCGAATCCGTCCATGCTGCTCAATTCTTGGACCGGATCACCTTGCCCGCAACCGTGCCCCCGTCCACCGGCGTGATGATCAGTGGTGCATGGAAATCCCCATACTGGCCCCTATTCAACGCGTAACCCGGAAGATTGTTGAGATCCTTGCTCGGGAATGGAACCGAAGATGTCCGCTTATGTGATCGCAGCACCTGATGCCTTGGCTGCCGCGTCCGCGGATTTGACCGGGCTCGGCGAGGCGATCAGGGCGACGGCGGTTTCAACACGGGCTTCGGGAATGCGGGCGGCCAGAACTCAGGAGGCTTCAACAAGGGCACCGGTAGCTCTGGCTTCTTTCACTGACGCCCTGCCGAACCCCGGCGACCTCACCGCCTGTCACGGATCACCTTGCCTGCAACCGTGCCCCCGTCCACCGGCAGCACGGTGCCGGTGACGTAGCGCGACCGATCGGTGGCGAAATACAGTGCCGCCTCGGCGATGTCGTCAGACGTGCCCTCGCGCTTGAGCGGCCGGTCGTCCCGCATCGTCTGGCGGATCTTCGCCTCGAACCGCTCGAGCTTTTCCGGGTCCATGTTCGCCGCCGACTTCGCCACCAGCGGGGTGGGGATATTTCCCGGCGCGATGGCATTGACCCGAATCTCGTAGTGCGCCAACTCGATTGCCGCGGACTTGGTGAACTGGATGACGGCGGCCTTGGACGCACGATAGGTCATCACGCCGCCGCCGGCCTGGATCCCGCCGATCGAGCTCACGTTGATGATCGATCCCCCGCCGTTGGCCGCCATATGCCGGGCGGCATCTCGGGTACCCGCCATCACGCCCAGCACGTTGACCGCCATGATGCGGTGGAAATCCTCGAAATCTTCGTCGAGTAGGCGACGCAAGGGTCCCGAGACACCGGCGTTGTTCACCATCACGTGCAGGCCGCCGAATCTCTCCACGGCGGCCGCCACCAGCTCCCCGACCTGTTCGGGGTCGGAGACGTCGGTCCGCCGGAAAAGGGCGTCGGGGCCCAGCGCGGCCGCCAGCTGCGCGCCGAGGCCTTCCTCGACGTCAGCGATGACCACCCGAGCACCCTCAGCCACAAACCGCTCCACCATGCCCCGACCGATGCCCGAGGCACCGCCGGTGACGACGGCCACCTTGCCGGCTAGTTCGTTGACCACATGACGAGTTAATCGGCGTCGCCCGGGTTAAGTCAAGCAGTTGATTTAAGACGTCCGTGCGGGCGCTCGGTAATGTTCGCCTCAGCAATCCTTGGATCCGGTGGTGTGCTTGACGAACCCTCACCCGGCATTACGTCTGCAGGGTCGGCGCGACGAATGCGCGACCCTAGAGCGTCTGACGTCCCTCGCCCGCTCGGGCCAGAGCCAGGTGCTCGTGCTGCGGGGCGAAGCCGGTATCGGCAAGACCGCGTTGCTCGACTTCCTGCTGGAGCGCACGTCGGGGTTCAGCACTGCGCGAGTGGCCGGTGTGGAGCGCGAGATGGAGCTCGCGTTCGCCAGCTTGCATCAGTTGTGCGCACCGTTGCTCGATCGCATCGAGGAGCTGCCGGCTCCGCAGCGTCGCGCGCTGGAGACCGTGTTCGGGCTGAGCGACGGGACCGCGCCGGACCGATTTCTCGTCGGGTTGGCGGTGCTGAGTTTGTTCGCGGCAGAGGCGGAGCAGCGTCCGCTGCTGTGTGTCGTCGATGATGCACAGTGGCTGGATCGGGCTTCGGCGTTGACGCTGGTCTTTGTCGCTCGCCGCCTGCTCGCTGAGCGGGTGGGGTTCGTGTTCGCAGCGCGTGAACCGGGCTTGGAGCTCCAGCACGTGGACGGGCTAGATGTGCGCGGCTTGCGCAACGGTGATGCCCGTGCACTGCTGCGCTCGACGCTGCGGTTCAAGCTGGATGAGCGCGTCCTTGACCGGATCATCGCGGAGATGCGCGGAAATCCGTTGGCGTTGCTCGAGTTGCCACGCGGATTGACGGCGACGCAGCTGGCTGGAGGCTTCGGGCTGCCAGAGGCGCAAGCAATGTCAGGGCGGATCCAGGAGAGCTTCGTACGACGTGTCAGCGCGGTCTCCGACGATGCGCGGCGTCTGTTGCTGCTTGCGGCGGCAGAGCCCATCGGTGATCCGCTGCTTCTGCTGCGCGCTTCTGAGCAACTCGGCATCGCGGTCTCGGCGATTGATGCGGAAACCGACGGCCTCCTGGCCCTGAGCCCGCGCGTGACCTTCCGCCATCCGCTGGTGCGCTCCGCCGTATACCGAACAGCGACCAGAGAGCAACGCCGGGAGATCCATCTGGCCCTGGCAGAGGCGACCGACCGCAGCGTCGACCCCGACCGTCACGCTTGGCATCTGGCCACAGCCGCAGCGGGGCCCAACGAGCCGGTCGCCGCGGCGCTCGAGCAGTCCGCCAGCCGCGCGCAGGCGCGCGGCGGCCTGGCCGCGGCAGCCGCGTTCCTGCATCGCTCTGTCGTTCTGTCGGGCGATCCCAAGCAGCGGGTGCGGCGTGGGCTTGCCGCTGCCCAAGCAAGCTTGCATGCCGGCATCATCGAGGGCGCGCTCGAGCTTCTGGCGTTGGCCGAGGCCTCGACGCCAGACGAGCTGCAGATGGCGCATGTGGAGTTGCTCAGGGGTCAGATCGCGTTCGCGTCGAGCATGGGGACCACTGCGCCGACACTGCTCTTGAAAGCTGCCCAACGCCTTGAGCGGCTCGACCCCGAGCTCGCGCGCGAGACCTACCTCGACGCGTGGGGAGCTGCGCTGTTCGCCGGTCGCTTGGCCTCTGCCGGCAGCCTGGTCGAGGTATCCCGTGCCGCCACATCGGCTCCGCGGCCGACCCGCCCGCTCCGTCCCTCCGATCTGCTGCTCGATGGCCTCACCACCTTCGTCACCGAAGGACATGCCGCGGCGGCGCCACTGCTGAGGCGGGCAACGGCCGCGTTTGCGGACGAAGCGTTTCCGGGCCAGGAGAACTTCCGCTGGGGCTGGATGACGACAATCCCGCCCAATATCCTCTGGGATGAGGACAGCTGGCATGCCATCAGCGCGCGCAATCTCAAGGAGGCCCGCGACGCGGGCGCGCTGGCCCGACTGCCGATCGACCTGGCCGACTGGGGAATCTTCGTCGCGTGGTGCGGCGACTTTGGCGCTGCTGCCGTCGCGATCGCCGAGGCCGAAGCGATCACAAAGGCGACTGGGACCTACATTGCACCCTATGCCCAGCTGTTGCTCGCCGCGCTCCGAGGCCAAAGGGACGCCTTGCCATTGATCGAGTCCACGATCCGTGACGCCGGAACAGGCGGTCAGGGGCTTAGCGTCCAGTGGGCCGAGTGGGTGAGCGCTATCCTTTTCAACGGGCTTGGCCGCTACGACCGGGGGCTCGCCTCGGCCCAACGAGCGGCCGAGGAGACACCGCAGCTCCACGTCACCCCCTGGGCACTGACTGAGCTGATCGAAGCGGCGGTCCGCACCGCGAGGGCCGACCTCGCGGCCGGTGCGCTCGAGCGCGTGATGGCGGCCACCGCGCCCTCCAGCACCGACTGGGGCAGGGGAATGGAAGCGCGCTGCCGGGCACTCTTGAGCGAGGGTGAGAGTGCCGAGCGCCTGTATCGCGAGGCGATCGAGAGACTGGCAAGGACCCGGCGGCGTCCCGAGCTCGCCCGGGCTCATCTGCTCTACGGGGAGTGGTTGCGCCGCGAGAATCGCCGGGTCGACGCACGCGTCCAGCTTCGTGCCGCCCACGACCAGTTCGCGTCGATCGGGATGGAGGCATTCGCCGAGCGGGCCAGGGGTGAGTTGCTTGCTACGGGGGAGAAAGTGGGCAAGCGGACCGTCGCGACGCGCGACGTTCTCACCGCCCAGGAGCGGCAGATTGCGCGCCTGGCCCGCGAGGGCCTATCGAATCCGGACATCGGTACCCGGCTCTTCCTCAGCCCGCGCACCGTGGAGTGGCATCTGCGCAACGCGTTCACCAAGCTCGGGATCCACTCGCGCCGGGAGCTGACGCACGCGCTGTCGAGCTCCGGGTGATCACCGCCTAAACTCAACCCTCGGGAAGCCCCTGTACCCCGCGCAGTTGCGTGAGAGCGGGGGAGGTTCTGTCGCGTCAGTCGCGTTCCGCCCTGGCAGAAGCACTGACGCGACAACGTCATTGAACGGCAACGGTGCGAATGCCTCGCGGATCCGGGCGGGCGCGGCCGGCAGCCGGTCGATTGCGGTGCGTTCGGTCACGGACGCGTAGCAAGACAGCAAGAACGACGGGGCATATCTCCCTGCGGATGGAACTTCGTGCTCTCCGGGAACTCGGTGATCGGAAATGCCGCGGAGCACCCAGGGTGCAGCCCAGGGAGCACCCAGGGTGCAACCCCGGGGACCAATCCCAGGGTCTCGACGGAGGCGAGTTTCTCACCCGACGCTCACGCTTGCAGTCATCCATCACGTCACCAAGGAGGACCCACATGGCTACCACCGAGAGCCCAGCGGGCGCGACGGCGATCCGGCCGTTCACGGTCGAGATCCCTGAGGCGGAAGTCGAGGATCTGCGTGCGCGCATCGTGGCGACGCGTTTGCCCGGGAAGGAGCCCGTCAAAGATGCTTCGCAGGGCGTGCAGCTGGCGACGATGCAGGCACTCGTGCGGTACTGGGGCACCGAGTACGACCTTCGGAGGGTCGAGACGCGGCTGAACGCCCTGCCGCAGTTCCTGACTGAGATCGACGATCTCGATATTCACTTCATCCACGTCAAGTCGCGTCATGAGAACGCGTTGCCGGTGATCCTCATCCACGGCTGGCCTGGCTCGATCGTCGAGATGCTGAACGTCGTCGGCCCGCTCACCGACCCGACCGCATACGGCGGTAGCGTCGAGGACGCGTTCGATGTGGTGATTCCGTCGATTCCGGGCTACGGGTTCTCCGGCAAGCCGACGAGGAGCGGCTGGGGTCCCGACCGCGTCGCCAGTGCCTCGCTTGAGCTGATGAAGCGTCTCGGCTACACGCGCTTTGTGGCGCAAGGCGGCGACTGGGGCGCGGTCATCGTGGATCTGATGGGCGTGCAGGCACCTCCGGAGCTGCTCGGCATCCACGTCAACATGCCGGGCATTCTTCCGCCCGAGATCGCGCAGCGGTTCGCGCCGGTGAATGTCGCTCCGACGCCGGCCGGGCTCTCGGCCGACGAGCAACGTTGCTATGAGGACCTGAGCGACGTGTACACGAAGGGCATCGGCTACGCCATCCAGATGCTCCTGCATCCGCAGACGCTCTACGGAATCGCCGACTCGCCCGTCGGGCTGGCCGCCTGGATGGTCGACCACGACGCCCGCAGCTACGAGGACATCACCCACGCGTTCGTCGACAGACGCCCTGTCGGCAACCTCACGCGGGACGAGGTCCTGGACAACATCACCCTTACCTGGTTCACGAACACGGGCATCTCCTCGGCTCGCCTCTATCACGAGAACGCGTATGGGTTCTTCGACGCCAAGGGCGTCTCGTCGGTGCCAGTCGCAGTGAGCGTCTTCCCCAGGGAGCTCTACCAGGCACCACGGAGTTGGACAGAGCAGGCCTACCCCAACCTGATCTACTACAACGTGGTCGACCGCGGCGACCACTTCGCGGCCTGGCAGGAGCCGCAACTCTTCTCAGAGGAAGTTCGTGCGGGGTTCCGGTCCCTTCGGTAGATGACCGTGTTCGAGGATCTGCAGATGCCCTCGCTTGACGGGGCGACCGAGTGGCTCAACTCCGAGCCACTCGGCCCCGCCGAGCTGCGCGGACACGTCGTTCTGGTGAACTTCTGGACGCTGACGTGCATCAACTGGCTGCGCACCGAGCCGTACATCCGGACGTGGTCGCAGGCTTACCGAAACGACGGACTCGTCGTCATCGGGGTCCACACACCGGAGTTCTCCTTCGAACACGGGATCGACCGCGTCCGCCACGCGATCAGGGAGCGAGAGATCGACTACCCGGTCGCGGTCGACAACTACTACGTCGTCTGGAGCGCGTTCGACAACCACTACTGGCCGGCGCTCTATTTCATCGACGCCGAAAGCATCATCCGCGACCACCACTTCGGCGAAGGACGCTACGAGCAATCCGAGCGCATCATCCAGCGATTGCTCGGCGTGCAACGCGAACTCGTCTCCGTCGAAGGGCGCGGCGTCGAGGCGGCAGCCGACTGGAACCACCTCCAGACGCCCGAGACATATCTCGGCTACGGGCGCAGCGAGCGGTTCACACCAGCCGACGGTGCCACACTCGAGCCGCGCGCCTACGAGCTACCAAAGCAGCTGCAGGTCAACCACTGGGCGCTCGCCGGCGACTGGACGATCGGGCGCGAGAACGTCGTCCTTGACCACGCTGGCGGGAGCATCGCCTTCCGGTTCCACGCGCGCGACGGACATCTGGTGCTATCTGCAGGAGCGCGACGGCAGATCCCCTTCCGTGTACTCCTTGATGGCGAGGCCCCGGGCCCGTCAGCAGGTGTCGACGTCGACGAGGACGGAAACGGCGTGGTTCGGGACGGCCGCCTGTATCAGCTTGTACGCCAGCATGACGGGGTCCACGAGCGAACGCTCGAGATCACCTTCCACGAGTCCGGCGCCGAGGCGTACGCATTCACCTTCGGGTAAGGCGCTCGCCTCCAGACAAGGCGAGGCCAGCGGGTATCGCCCCGGAGTCGTCAGCCGGACCGCTTTTGCCCGCGACGAGTATCTCGGCGGGCAGAGGCCCAGCCCCGCTTCGCGCGGAAAGCGTGCATCGCCTGCCGAAGAGTTCGGCTGTGCCACTGAGGGATCGTCTATCGAGACGGCTTAGTAACCAAGACCGTTCCCGTGCCGGGCACCCCGGAGGCCACCAGAGCGTTCGTGATTACGAGCGAGCCTTGAGCTGGAACCAGCCGGGTACGTACCCCACGGCTCCGCGCGGCGAGGCTGAGAGCCGCCTGAACGTACGCCCGAGCGGCGCAGCTTCGATTACGTCCGGCACGGTACCATCGACCTGTTCGCCGCGCTGAACACCGCCACCGGCAAGGTGATCGGCCGCCTGTCCGCCCAGCACCGGGCGGTGGACTTCCGCGATTTCCTTGATGAGATCGACCGCCAGACCGGGCCCGGCCTGGCCATCCACGTCATCTGCGACTTATGCCGACCTCGCGCACGAGGCCCCCGTGGTCAACCGATGGCTGCTGGCCCATCCCCGCGTCCAGTTGCACTTCACCCCGACTTACTCCTCCTGGATCAGCCAGGTCACCGGTGGTTCGCCGAGCTGCAGCGACGGTGCCTGGACCGCGGCGTGTTCTGCTCGCTCCACGAACTCACCACCGCGCTCGAGGACTGGATCAAGATCTGGAATGTTCGTCGCTGGGTTCTTCAACATGATCTACGGCATCGCCGCCATCGCCAACTCGCACGTCTTCGTCGCCAACGCGCACTACGTGATCGGCGACCTGCGCGCCTGGGGGTGGGTCACGCTCATCATCGCCGTCCTGCAGCTGGTCGCGGCGGCCGGGATCCTGGCAGGCAACCAGCTGGCCCGCTGGTTCGCGGTGGCCGTGGTCGGGCTCAACGCCATCGACATGATGTTCTTCATCCCGGCCTACCCGTTCTGGGCGCTGGTCATCATCGCCGTGGACGTGGTCGCGCTGTACGGGCTGT
>Ga0209040_10004776_pt1 | contig 10194 bp, 7 predicted proteins | sample BogFormECP12_OM3_FD_188240 | JGI IMG/M metagenome (GOLD analysis project Ga0209040, IMG submission 188240) | Bog forest soil microbial communities from Calvert Island, British Columbia, Canada - ECP12_OM3 (SPAdes) (version 2) | ecosystem: Environmental > Aquatic > Freshwater > Wetlands > Bog ... | reverse complement strand
CGGCCAGGGCGGCGGCCACCAGGAAGGCTGCGTGGTAGGCGGCGAGGTCTGGGGCGGCCCGGCCGGCCGGAGTTTTCGCGCTGCCGACCGCGACGATGACCGTGGTGAGCACGGCGACGCCGACCGCGCTGCCAAGCTGGCGGATGACGTTGAACATCGTCGAGGCGCGGCCGGTGGCCTCGGCTGAGATGGTGGCGAACGCGGCCGCCTGTGCGGGGACGAAGACCTGGCCCATCGCGACTCCCAGGCAGAACATCAGCAGTCGCATCCACCACAGGCTCGTCTGCGCGCCGATCAGGCTCATCAGCCCGATCGAGGCGGTCACCCCGAGCAGACCCAGGGCGATGTTCCGGCGCGGCCCGAGCACGGGGTAGAGCGCCCGGCTGGCCAGCTGCGCTCCCGCCATCACCCCCAGTGCCTCAGGGAACGTGCTCAGACCCGAACCGAGCGCGGACATGCCGCGGCCGTCCTGGAAGAACAGCGAGACCACATACAGCGTCCCGATGAATGACATGGAGGCCAGGAACATCACGCCGTTCGTCGAGCGGAACAGCCGGTTGCCCAGCAACCGCAGGTCGATCAGCGGCTGCCGCTTGCGCAGCTCGACCAGCACCAAGACCAGGAGCAGGACCGCTCCGGCGGCAATGGTGGCCAGCACGATGTCCGAGCTCCAGTGCCGGATCGGCCCCTCCGACACGCCGTACATGAGCAGCCCCAGGCTGGAGCCGGCCAGCGCGAAGCCGACCGCGTCGAACGGGCCGGGCTGCAGGGCGTTCCCGCCCTGCAGGAAAAGCGCGCCGAAGGCGATGGCGAGTATCCCCAGCGGCACGTTCACGTAGAAGACCCATCGCCAGGACAATTCCGTCACCAGCAGGCCCCCGATGACCGGCCCCAGCGCCGGGGCCAGCGTGGTCGGCACGGTCAGGATGCTCGACGCGCGCACCCGTTCGGCCGGAGGAAAGGCGCGGAACAACATCGCCAGCCCGACCGGGGCCATCATCCCGCCGCCGGCACCCTGCAGCACGCGGAAGACGTCAAGCATGGCCAGCGAGCTGGCCATGCCGCACAGGGCCGACGCGGCGGTGAACACCGCGATCGCGGTGAGCAGGACCCGCTTGCCGCCGAACCGGTCGCCGAGCCAGCCCGACGCGGTCATGAACACCGCCAGGCTCACCAGGAAGTAGATGGAGATGCTGGCCACCGAGGTCGACGCGACCTCGAAGGTGCGGCCGATCGACGGCAGCGCGACGTTGACGATCGTCGCGTCCATGATGGTCATGAACATCGCCGCCACGTAGACCACGCTGACGGCGACCTTCTGGCTAACCCGGCTGGTCATGCTCATCCTTCCCACCCCAGGTCAAGCCCGCGGCGGCCGGTTTTCTTCCGTACCCTCGGCAGGAGGCAGCTCGTGCCGGGCAATGAGGTGGACCGCGCGAGGTCCATTTCATCGAGGCCGGCCTGTTCGTGGCGCTCACCGGCCGCGCTCGGCGCCACGATCTGGCTACTGCACCGCCGCGCCGCCTGACGGCCCAATTTCGCGGATGTATCAGGTACGGCACCGGCTCCTCTGTGTAGGTGACGACGGCTAGCCCAGAAGAGTCGCTGATCCGGCTCGACCGGTGACGCCTTCTGGCTACGGATCCGTCACGGGGGCTCGCGGATGGACCGCACGGGCCTGATCGGAGGAGAAACCATGACCGAAGTTCATTTCGAGACAGCCTTTTCACTGCCCAGTGGCTTCAAAATCAGGGAGGTATCGGAACTCACAGAAACCAGGGCGGTCGCTTCGTCGGCCCCCAGCCTGGGCCCACTCACCGCTTTCACGGGCACGTTCAAGGGCCACGGCTTCAACACCATCTTCCGGCCCGACAGCACGGCAACACCGACGCAACTGCCGGTAACGGTCGCACCACCTCCCCCACTCGACAACGTGCTCGAACTGAACCTGACCCTGGAGACCTTGTCGTTCTCACCGAGTCTCGGTTCCATTCCCAACCGGGGCACGGGGAGCCAGGCTGACGCCTTCCTGAACGGCGTTCCCTACCTGCAGACCATCAGCGACGTGACCACTCCCAGCCAGCCCGTCGGCATTCACTTCGAGCCGGGGATCTGGCTGGCCATTCCGCCCACCACGACCCCCGCCGAGGGTGCGACGGTGGCGCGCATGGCGTCAATTCCCCACGGCACGACGGTCGAGGCCCAGGGGACCTCGTTCACCATCGCCGGAAAGCCCGACATACCGGTCGTGGACATCACCCCGTTTGTGATCAACAGCAACCCCCCGAACAAGATCACGTTCCCCAGCCAGACCGCGGCTGACGACAAGACCTTGCGGATCCCGCAGAACCTGGCTCCGTTCATCACGGCCGGCACCATCACGCAGGCCATGCTGACTGATCCCAACACCCTGCTGCGCAACCACATCGAGTCGCAGACCATCACGTCCACGACCGTCATCCTGATTTCAAGCGACCCGGCCTCGCCCCTGTTCGGCGGGGGCACGGACAACATCGCCTTCCTGCTGGGTGACCCGACCAACAGCAACCCGAACGCTCAGACCGTGCGGATGGACGCGCAGTTCTGGATCGAGACGGTCGAGTACACCATCGAGGTGCCCGTCTTCGAACCGGGCCAGCCACCGCTCGTCATCCCGGCGCCGACCGGCGCCGAAGGGCAACCCGTGCCCAAGTTCCTCGTAAACCCGCCGGTCCCCATTAGGGAACCGCTCTACATCACGGTCAGGTCACCGCAGATCCAGTATTCACAGCAGGTCTTCCTGAACTTCAAAGGCCTCAGCTGGCCGCACGTCTCGGTGGCCACGCTCGTGCCGAGCAACCCCATTCCCGTCCCAGCCACGGCCTGGACCGCGAGTGCCCCGGCTGCAGCAGCGCCGCCGGCGGGGTAATAGCGTGCACGCGTGGTGCATTTAGGTCCCGTAATTATCGGCTTCGACGGAACGCCGACGTCCGCGAGGGCCGTGCGCGAGGCAGCCACCCGCTGGCCCCGCGCCCGGCCCTCGCGAACATGACGGACAGGCCACGGTCATCGGCGCTCCCAGGTCACCGCCAACTCGGAAGGCAGGTGCTTGGGAGCGCGGTGAAAGCTGCCTCGTACGCATGAATGAGAGCGGAGTCCCACCGGCCCTGCGGCGCCCTCGTTCCATCATCGTGGCCGTAAGGAAGACCAGTGGGGCTGCTACCGAACCGAGGCACACCGCTATAAGCGGGGCGCCTGCTTTGGGCCGGGTACCGGTTCCGGGAGGTGGCGGCGGCGGATTGAAACGGAGCGATTTCGTCATGTGATGCCACCGGAAAATCTCAAGATAGATGGTGTACCAGCTGAATATCCAGATGATGCCGCTGACCCGCCGCAGCCATCTCATCGTCACATCTCCGGTAGCTGCCACTGCTGCATGGATCTGGTCTATCACCGATGCCGGCTGGCGACCGGCTCACGGCAATGCCGGACGATCGCCACAGATTCCCGCGTGAAGGCAGGTCGTTCCGCCCGAGCTTCTCGACGAATTCAGTATCAGTGCCGACGATGCGATCGCCGCGCTTGACCCTGGACTCGCCAGAGAAGACCCCTCGGCTGCGCTGCTAGCTGACTCAAAAGGACGCCCCTGCGTCATAAGGGCGGGATTCAAGGCGGTGTCCCGCCCTGCCGTGGTTCGCGTTGCTTCGTTAGAGGCGACAGCCAGGCCCGGCGGCGATCGCTGCATCTGTGCTTGCGGCGGCCGATGGGTCTTCGGGCCTGGTCGCTTACTCCGGCCGGGCCCGCTGGCCTGCACATGCAGCAGCCGGGTCCCCCTTGGAGGACCCGGCCGTGTTGCCGACGGTTAGACGGCGACGTCGTGGTAGGCGAGCGGCGCGCTGCGACGCTCGGGCCAGGACAGCGCCTTGGTGGCGCCGCCTGAGCCGCCGGCCTGAGCCGTGCCCAGCCGCCCAGCCCGGGATCCGCACCCCGATCACCTCTTCACGGCAAACTGCTCAGCTGTGCGACCGCGGCTGTGAGGTTGCGGCTGGACACGCCGCCGATTCATGCGGCTGCGTTACTGGTTCAGCGGATCAGGTCAGGCGCCGTGCGCATGTTCTGGTGCGGCCCGGCGGGGTTCCAGTCAGCGGGACGGCGGGACGGCGGGGTGCTCGTCGAAGAAGCGGATGAACTCGGCGCTGGCGTCCGGCCCGCGGGGGTCGGTGTAGGAGCCGTGCGAGACACCACCGGACCAGGCATGCCCGCCCTCGTGGATGATCCAGCGCTCGGCCAGCACCGCGCCGACGGGATCGTGGTAGCAGGTCCGGGTATAGGCATGCCCGCCCGGCACCTGCCCTGCGATTACCGCGGTAGGCGGGGTGCCCGGGCGGCCGTCCGGATTGGCCGCCGTCAGGGCATGGTCGATGAGGCCCGCGGCGTTGTAGTGCGCCACGGTCGCGTCCCGGTCACCATGGAAGACGATCAGCGGCAGGGGGCGGGCCGGGGGCCGGGCCGGCCGTGACGGGCCCTGTTTCATCGCCGCGAACGCGGAGGCCACGTCGTCGGCGGCGGCGTAGGGCAGCCCGGAGTGCACGCCGACGGCGGCGTACAGATCGGGGTAGACCGCGGCCATCACCGCGGCCATCGCGCCCCCGGCGGAAAACCCGGCCACGTACACCCGGGTGACATCTACCCCATAGCGATCGGTGACCTGGCGGGTGATCCCGGCGATCAGCGACGGCTCGCCGACCCCGCGGCGCTGGTGACCGGGGACAAACCAGTTCCAGTACTTACCCGGGTTCGCCGAGCGGGGCTGTTCAGGGTAGGCGACGAGGAATGCCTGACGCTCGGCGAGATCGTTCATGCCGGTGGCGGCGGCGAAGGTCGCGGCATCTTGGGTGCCGCCGTGCAACATCACGACCAAAGGCATAGGGGCGCCGGTTTGGCCGGCGGGAACGTAGAGCCGGTAAGCGCGAGCGCCGGCGGCGTTGGTGCAGGAGAAGGCCTCAAACCGGCCTGCCGGCCGCTTCACGTCTAGGCCCGCGGGCCGCTGCGGCCGGCGGAGACTCGATGTGCTTCGGCTGGGGAGACTGCGGCGGCGCGGAATCCAGCCGGGAAGGACCCGCCTCAGGTGTGTCCCCTCGGCGGCGCTCAGCGCTGGCGAGGGAGCGGGGTGGCGGCCAGGCGCGCCACCGCTCTCCTTCTCGGCAGATGGCGGATCCGGCGTCCGCCATGGCACCGCCGGGCTGGCCAGGGTTTGCTGGATCAGCGCGGTTGCCTCGACGAGGCGGCCTTGGCGGGTCAACCGGGTAGCCTCAGTCATCGCCTTCATCTGGCGTGCGTCCATGGCGGTGTCCCTTCTCGTGGTTGTCATCCCTGGTCTCCTGGCAGGACGGCCTGTGCGCTGCGGGGTCGGCGGTTCGGGCAGTCGTTGTGATCACGGTCACGGAGGCTTAGACGGTGCGAGGCGCCAGGGCGGCCTTCACTGCTGTCGGGGCACGGAAGGCACCGAGCACCTCCACTGACGCAATCGTGGCCAGGGCCAGCTGGGGAGAGACATCGGCGGCGATGCTCGCCAGCCCGAGAACCCGGATGTGGATCATCTGCCCGGCGTCGCGGATCTCCTCCAGGTCGCGGCGCGTGTAGTGAGAGCTGCCCAGGGTGAGGGTGCGCCGGGCCGCCGTCTGGTCGAGCGCTTCGCCCCGGGTGGCGAGCTGGGTGCGGATGGCCGTGCGGATGAAATCGGTGCGGTTTGTGTAGAAGCCTTCCTGGACCAGCAGATCGATCTGCCCGAGGTCCACCAGTCCCAGGTTGATAGTGATCTTCTCGGTCTTTTCGCTCTCACCCTTGGCCATCCGGTTACCATCTCTCTACCATCCCCTTGGATGGTATCTTCAAGAGTGACGGGATGCAACGAGAGATTCGCGCCGCAGGGGCGCCAGCGAGTAACCGTGCGGCCCTGCTGGGCACGAGGCGCCGCGTCGCCTCGATTAGGCCATCCCCGGCTGGCGGAAACCAGACGGACGACGGCGCGGCCTGGCTCTAACATCAAACTGGCAGTGCCGCCGGTCCTAGCGGGGCGAGAACTCCGCATCCTGAGCCCTAGCCGGGAACGGCCGACCGCGCTGACGCCGGAAGCCAGTAGCCGATCACGATGAGGCATCATGAAGACAGTTCTCGTACTGAACGGACCGAACCTCAACCTGCTCGGGACCCGTGAACCAGGCATCTACGGCGTTAAGACGCTCGCCGACGTCGAGGCGCTCTGCCGCGCCGAAGCCTCGAAGTACGATCTCGAGGCCGACTGCCGGCAGTCGAACCACGAGGGCGTGCTCATCGACTGGATCCAGGAGGCCGGAAGCCGGCAGGCGGCCGGGGACCTGGTCGGTGCTGTCTTCAATCCAGGTGCCTACACCCACACCTCACTCGCACTGCACGATGCCATCAAGGGAGCTAAGCTCCGGCTGATCGAGTGCCATATCTCCAACGTGCACACCCGCGAGGAATTCCGGAGCCACTCGTTCATCTCCCCCGCGGCCGCCGGGATAGTAGTGGGATTCGGCGTGGATGGCTACGTCGTTGCCATCCACGGCCTGCACCTTCTGTCCGCGGCGGAATCCTCGTGACCGCGGCGGCATCCTCCTGATCGCGACTGCGGCTGCGGCTCCGCCCGCATGCTAGGGCGCCATTCGGGCGCCATCTGTGGGGGGACCGGGCGGCTGTTTCCCGGCGATGGTGAACTGCCGTTGGCTGAGCTTCTCGGCGCGCTACCGGCCGACGCGTCGCTGGCCGTGGAGGCGCCGGTCGCCGACCTGGCCGGAAGGACGGCGGGCGGACCCGGCTGGCCCATGCGGCCCTCACCGGGCTGCTGGCCAAGGCGAACCAGGCCAACGACCAGGCAGATGCGAGGTAGCGAAACGCCGTCGGCGGCGGATTGGCATCTTGGGCGCCGTCGGCCCTAACCTGCTACAGACTTCATGCCAAGGCACGGCGCAGGCCTGTGGCCGACCGGCCGGCCCGGGCATACCCGCGCACGGGGCAGACCTCGAGATAGGCAAATGAACTTGGACGTCACCGCCACCGCGGTAGACCAGACGGCGCGGCGGGCGGCCGTGCTTGGGTTCCCGATCAAGCACTCGCTCTCCCCCGTCCTGCACGGAGCGGCCTACCAGGCGCTTGACCTGCATGGCTGGCACTACGACAAGATCGAGTGCGACGAGCCGGGCCTGCCGCGCCTGGTCGACGGCATGGGGCCCGAGTGGGCGGGCCTGTCGCTGACGATGCCGCTCAAGCGGGTGGCCCTGACCGTCGCCGACCAGGTATCGCCGCTGGCCGAGGCGGTCGGGGCCGCGAACACACTGGTGTTCCCCGCGGCCGGGCCGGCCGGAGGCAGGCGGGCGGACAACACTGACGTGGCCGGCATGGTCTCGGCGCTGCGGGAGGCCGGGCTGGCCCGGGTCGAGCAGGCGGTCATTCTCGGCGCGGGCGGCACGGCGCAGGCCGCTCTCGCCGCGGTGCGCGAGCTGGGCCACCAGTCGCCGGTCGTCGTGGTGCGCAACCTGACCCGTACCGGCGAGCTGCGCGAGACCGCCGAGCGACTCGGGATGCGGCCGGCGATCTCCGGCGGCCTGTTCACCGAACCGCTGCCCGCCGCCGACCTGGTCATCTCCACGCTGCCAAGCGGCGCGGCCGATCCGCTGAGCGCTACCCGCTGGAAACCAGACACCATGGTGCTTGACGTGATGTACGCGCCGTGGCCGACCCCTTTCGCCCGCTCAGCCCTGACCGCCGGCTGCCCGGTGGTCAGCGGTCTCACCGTGCTGCTATACCAGGCGGTCGCGCAGGTCGAGCTGATGACCGGTCATCCTGGCCCAGTGGAGGCGATGCGGACCGCCCTGATCGCCGCGGTGGCGGCCCGACACGGCTGAACCGCAGTCGGCAGGCAAAACCTGACGTATGGCACGCGCCACCGTTCGTTCGGAAAAAAGGATTCTATTTATCCCGAACGGGCCGTGTGTTACCTCCCCGGCCACCGTTTTCGTGGTCGTCGGGACCATTCAGCCAATAAGCTCGGCGAGGATCGCGCAGCGTCGACAGCTCGCTCGCGTCCACCTCCTCGATGTGCCGCTTGCCGATCAGGCCGCGTCGGCCGCTGTCACTCGAACCGCGCTCATTGCGACTTCTCTACTCTTCCCGTCTTCCCGCGGGGGCGCGAGGTCCCGGTCAGCCGGACTGTGACAGCTGGTGCGGGCCTTGGACGGCCAGGACGTAGCCGTGGACGCCGAAGCCGACGATGATGCCGGCCGCACAATGAGTTACCGCGCGCCATCCTGGATCCGGCGGCGGCAGCAAGCCGACTAGTTGTGGTTCGCGGCGGGTCCTCGACCGGCAAGACCCGGCTGCCTACGAGGCAGTCGTCGGCCAACTTGCGGACTGCCAGCTGGACTACCCGCTAGACCAATCCTGGATCATTGCGTCTCCTTATCCTGGGCAAAGAGTTCGCTCAGTGCTTGAGCGACCGCACTCGGGGACTCGGCTGGCGGCAGATGTCCGCACCCTGTGAATACCTGCAGCCGGCTTCCGGCGATTGCGTCGGCGTCCTGCTGCGCGCGAGACGGTGGCACGACGCCGTCGTGCTCGCCAGGTCCGAGCAGGAACGGCACCGTAACCCGGTCAAGGTCCGGGCGGCGGTCGAACTCTGCTAGTGCCTCGCAGGCCAGCGCGTAGGACTCGTCGTCGGTATCACACAGGGTTTGCAGCAGCCGCCCGGCGATGTCGCCGCCGCGCTCCAGAAAACCGGGGGCGAACCACCGCTGAGAGGAACCGGTCACCATCACCGGCGTACCGGCCCTGCGGACGAGGTCGGCCCGCTCTGTCCACGAGGACGCCTCGCCGATCCGCGACGCGGACGCGACGGCAGCGACTGCCCGGAATGGGCCAGGCTCCAGACCGAGCTCGAACGCCACCGCACCACCGAGGGATACACCCGCGTAGTACGCCGGCCGACCGTCCGCGGCCCCGTCGGCCAGGGCCTGCACGGACGCGGCCAGATCCTTGACCGTGAATCCTTCCGCAGCAGGCCGGCTGAGCCCATGCCCGGGCAGGTCCCATCCGACCACCTCAAAGCCGGCTAGCTGTGCCGCGCACGGTCCCCAGAGCGTCCCGACAGCAGTGCCGAGCGACGGCCCGACGATGAGGAGCATCCCCTGGGCGGCGGTCCCCGCTAGCCGTGTCGCTGCGAGCACCGGCTCAGCCATCGGAAGCCCCGCGTGCGGCCCGCCGAGCAAGCACCTCCTCGACCAGCGCGGGTGGAGGTAGCGGCTCGCTGCTCATACCAATCAGTCTGTCATCGTTGTCGGTCTTGGCGCGCCGATACCCGCCACGCTGACCTGCGGGGCGGCCAGCGGGCGGTCGGCGGCTTGCCAGTGCACCTTGGTCAGCCGCGGGTTGGCCAGGTACCCGCCCGTGATGCCCGCGGTGACCAGGGCGGAGATCATCCCCTGGACCCGCTTGCCTTCCCCCGAGCGGGCGCGGCGTTTTACGATCTGCTGCATGTGCGCGGTCGTTAGTGTCCTGGCACATCAGGGTGTCGATCACGGGGGCGGCGAACCGCTCACACAGCCTGCGCTGGATATGCGCTTGCTTTCCCTCCACCTCCGGCGGGCCACCGTCACCTCGCACCCCAGCTCAACCACCACGCGACGAGAATCACGGGAGAAGCGGCGAGTGTCCCCGGCTACGCGGGCCGTGTGTCAGAGCGTGTCGTTTCGTCCGTGGGATCGCAAGCAGGCTGATGCCCCCGCGAAAGAAGGGCTGTCGAGGGCGACGCTGCTGCCATCACAGACGCCTCGGCCAGGTTGCCTTCCGTGCTGGCAACCACTCAGAGAAGGTGCGGATGCGGATGTTACCCGGTGTCGCCCTCCTTAGCCGCTGGGCCTTCCTTGGCGCCGAGCAGCGGCTTGGTTGCCTCGATCACGTTCTCAGCGAACTTCCGCTGGGAGGCGAGCAGCTGCTCGGCGAGGTCGTAAGCACTGGCCACGACCTCCTCGGGCTTGGGCAGCGTGTCGCCGTATGGCGGGCCGGACGGCGTGATCGGCTGGACGGCACCGAGCTTGTTCACCACATCCACCACGCCGTCAATGTCCCAGGTCAGCCGGGCCGCTACCCGGATCAGGTCATGCTGCTCGGCGGACCCGAGCTGGCCTGCCAGGGCGACGA
>Ga0209040_10004775_pt1 | contig 10197 bp, 8 predicted proteins | sample BogFormECP12_OM3_FD_188240 | JGI IMG/M metagenome (GOLD analysis project Ga0209040, IMG submission 188240) | Bog forest soil microbial communities from Calvert Island, British Columbia, Canada - ECP12_OM3 (SPAdes) (version 2) | ecosystem: Environmental > Aquatic > Freshwater > Wetlands > Bog ... | reverse complement strand
ACGTTCCACTCAGTGGCGCACTCTGGTGCGCCACTTTTTTCTTAACAGCACTTCGGCCGTCGCATCTTCGCCTGTTCAAACTCGCGCCGAAACTCCGCATACGATTCACTCGACGAAACCATCCCCGCGCGGCTCAGAAAACGCGCATATGCCGCCTCATCGAAAATCTCCCGCAGAGTTGCCGCCGCAGTCGCCAGGAAATCGCGCAGCAACTCTCGCGCTCGGTTCATCCCCGCTCCTCCACCAACCGGGTCCGCACGAACGGCGCTTCTTTCACCCGCGCTTCTCGCGCTCCACTCAGAATGCCGATCCACTGCCGTGCCGATTCCACCAGCACCAGCGTCACCATCACCACCAACACTCCCGTCACCGCCGCATCCAGCCGATTGTTGAAGATGACCCGTACGGTCGCGCTCGACAACGGAGTTGGCCCCGCGGCCAGCACTCGCGCCTGCGCCAGAAATCCCACTCGCGGATTCGGGTCGAACATCTTGTGCCACGATGCCGTAAACGTCACCGCCACAAGCCACGCCAGCGGCCCCAGCGTGACCGCCGCATATCTGGCGCGATGCATCTTGATGATGATCGTCGTAGCCACGCACAGCGCCACTGTCGCCAGCAGTTGATTGGAAATCCCAAACAGCGGCCACAACGAATTGATTCCGCCCAGCGGATCCTTTACTCCTTGCCACAGGAAATATCCCCAGGACGCGACGATCAGCGCACTGGTCCCGAGTATCGACGGATACCAACTCGTCCTCCCCAGAGGCTTATACACATGCCCCAGCGCGTCCTGAATCATGAAGCGCGCCACCCGCGTCCCCGCATCGAGGATGGTCAATATAAACAGCGCCTCGAACATGATGGCGAAGTGATACCACAGCGCCATCAAAGTCTCGCCGCCCAGGCTGTGCGAGAAAATATGCGCCATGCCCACCGCAAACGCCGGAGCGCCGCCCGTCCGGTTATAAAGCGTCTGCTCTCCCACCGCGTGCGCCAGCGCCTGCATGTCCGCCGCCGTCACGGGAAAGCCCCAACCGGAAATTGTCGCCGCCGCGGTTGCCGGAGCCTGCCCCACAATTCCCGCGGGACTGTTGATCGCGAAATACACGCCCGGCTGCATCACGCAGGCCGCAATGATGGCCATGATCGCAACCGCCGATTCGCACATCATTGCGCCATAGCCCACCATGCGCGTCTCCGTCTCGCGCGCAATCATCTTCGGAGTCGTACCGCTGGAGATCAGCGCATGAAATCCGCTGATCGCTCCACATGCAATCGTGATGAACGCAAACGGAAATATCTTCCCCGCAAACACCGGACCCGTACCATCGACAAACCGCGTCAGCGCCGGCATATGCAGCGTAGGATGCAAGGCCACGATGCCAATGCCCAGCAGCGCAATCGTCCCCAGCTTCACGAATGTGCTCAGATAATCGCGCGGCGCCAGCAGCAGCCACACCGGTAGCGCTGACGCGGCAAAGCCGTAGATCATGATCAGAATCGCCAGTGTCGGCGCGCTGAACGTGAACAGCCTGGCCAACGCTTCATTCTGCGAGACGTGCTGACCGCCCCAAATCGCCGCCAGCACCAGAACAAATCCAAGCGCCGAAACTTCCAGCACCTTCCCAGGACGGATCCGCCGTAGATAGACGCCCATCAATAAGGCAATTGGCATCGTCATCGCGATCGTGAACGTTCCCCATGGACTTGCCTTGAGCGCATTCACCACAATCAACGCCGCCACGCCCAACAGGATAATCAGAATTGCGATCACCGCCACGTATGCTACAAATCCGCCGACGCGGCCGATTTCGCTTTTCGCCATCTCCGTCAGCGACTTCCCATCCCGCCGCACCGAGAACAGCAGGATCACAAAATCCTGCACGCAGCCCGCAAACACCGCGCCCGCCAGCACCCACATCGTTCCCGGAAGATAACCAAATTGCGCTGCCAGCACCGGCCCCACCAGCGGCCCGGGCCCAGCGATCGCCGCGAAGTGATGTCCGAACACCACCCATTTGTTGGTGACAAGAAAGTCGCGTCCGTTCTCCAGTCGCTCAGCCGGAGTTGCCCTTAGGCCATCGAGCGCGAGAATTTTTGCCGCAACGAATTTGCTGTAAAAGCGATAGCCGAGCGCGTAGCAGCACGTCGCCGCAACCACCAACCACAGCGCGTTAATGGGCTCGCCGCGACGCACAGCAATCGCGGCCACCGCCCCAGCGCCAACCACCGCAAGCATGGCCCATCCCAAAAATGCCAGCGTCTTATTCATGCTTCAATCCAGTGCAGCATTGTGCCGAAAGCCGGGCCACGGCGCAATACCGAAATCCGGGGGAACTCTCCCACGCGCGAGGTCATGTTCCACGGTGATTCGTACCCGATAACTCGATTCTTTCGCTTTACGCTGGCTTGCCCCATAATAGAAAAATGGGGCGTACTTTCTTTGAAGAACGTTGGCTGCCGAAGTCTATCCTCTGTTTTCGCGACTACAACGCCAACAAATTTCTCCACGATCTCGTTGCCGGCGTCACCGTAGGGTTAGTCGCCTTGCCGCTGGCTATGGCCTTTGCCATTGCCTCCGGGCTCACGCCGCAGGCCGGCATTTACTGTGCCATCGTCACCGGCTTTCTGATCTCCGCCCTGGGTGGCTCGAAAACCCAGATCGGTGGACCCACCGGCGCCTTCGTCGTTGTGATCTCCGGTATCGTCGCCCTTCACGGTGTGGACGGCCTTTTCATGTGCACAGTAATGGCCGGGGTTCTTCTGATGATCATGGGGATCGCCGGCATGGGCACCGCGGTCAAATTCATTCCCCGCCCCGTCGTGATCGGCTTCACCAACGGCATCGCCATTTTGATCGCTAGCACCCAGGTGAAGGATTTCTTCGGCCTGCAGCTCGCCAAGGTTCCAGGCGTCTTCTGGCAACGCATGGAGGCTCTGGCCGGCAACTTCCACACGCTCTCCTACACCGCAACCGCGCTGGCCGCAGGCACCGTGCTGGTCATGATTTTGTGCCGCGCCATCTCGTACCGCATCCCTGGCGCAATCGTCGCCTTTCTACTCGGCACCACAGCCGTGGTCTTGTTCAAGCTGCCGGTAGAAACTATCGGCTCCCGTTTCGGTGGAATTCCCGCGGGCTTACCTCACTTTGTGATTCCACGTTTTCGCGCTGATCTGATTCATGGCCTACTCGGCCCAGCGCTCACGGTTGCAATGCTAGGCGCAATCGAATCTCTCATGTCCGCCGTGGTCTCCGATCGCATGAGCAACGACCACCATAATCCCAACGTCGAACTCATCGGACAGGGCGTGGCCAATATCATTTCTCCCATGTTCGGCGGACTTCCGGCCACCGGCGCAATCGCCCGCACCGCAACCAATATTCGTTCCGGCGCGCAGTCTCCGGTCGCGGGCATGATTCACGCTCTCACCCTGCTCTGCATCCTGCTATTCGCCGCTCCGCTGGTGAGTCACGTTCCCCTGGCCGTGCTAGCCGGAATTCTGATGGTCGTCGCCTACAACATGGGCGAGTGGCGCGAAATCCCGCAACTGTTAAAGCTCACCAAGACTGATATCAGCGTGTGGCTGGTGACTTTTGCTCTCACCGTTTTTGCCGATCTTACCGTCGCCGTTGAAGCCGGCATGATCCTCGCCGCTCTGCTCTTCATTGGCCGCATTGCCAGCACTACCACGGTTTCCCAGGTTACTGACGAGTACGTAGAAGATGGCCGCATGCACATCCTGCAGGACAAAGACATCCCTTACTACGCGACTATTTTCCGCATCCACGGACCTTTTCTATTCGGCGCGACTGACAAAGTCTCCGCCGTCACAGAAAATCTGCACACGCTGCCTCCGGTCGTCATCCTGCGCCTGCGCAATATGACGGCTCTTGACGCCACCGGATTATTCGCGATAGAGGAGGTCGCACGCCAGCTTCAGGCAAGTAACCGGGTTTTGATCTTATGCGGCGCGCGAGAACAACCGGCCAGCCTGATCCATCAAGCCGAGTTCGAAGAAGTGGTCGGAGCGGAAAATATCTGTGAAAACGTTCAGGCGGCGATCCGCCGCGCCGAGGAAGTGCACGACCAACTGGAAGCCGCTGCTATCGGGCTAAAGAGGTAGAACATCCGCACGAGCCGCCACTTCCGGCCGGCGATTCGTTCTAACGCCTCGCGGCTGACTATTCCGGATCGAATTTCAGCTCGACGGGCTCGCGAGATTCACGGGGAGCCGGCTCCCATCTCCACTTGCTTACCGCAACCGCAGCCGCCTGCGCCAGCACCGGATGTCCGCCTTTGATATTCACTGTCTTGACGCTGCCGTCCGGTAAAACCAAAGCCTCCACCCGAACAGTTCCTGCCAGAGCCATACCACGCGCCAAGGCTGGATACGCTGGAACCACACGCGACACCAGCCGGCGCTTGCCCGCCGAATCTTGTGCTTGTGAGGACGACAGGCTGCAAACCGAGCCCAGAATAACCAATGCCGCCAACCAGGAAAACCGTCTAGATAAGAGTGCCATATGGGTGAATTAACGAGCAGATGATTGGTAAGAACTGATGATTCTAAGGCGACTCTAATCTTGGCAGAAGATTACAGAAGTAACGTATCGTCCGAGTGAATTTCTCTCCCCGCTCTGCCGGCCGTTCCCCTCGCGATTTTCGCGCTACCTGTTCCCGCCCCCTACGGCTATAATGTGGCGACTTTGCGGGCTTGATCTCAGCCCCATTGGAGACCAGTGCGCCTCTCGCTCGAGACTCGTGAGGTTGGACGCGTCACCATTGTTCATTGCAACGGACGAATTGTTGCGGGCGGCGAGAGCGAATCTTTACGGGCTCACGTCACGTGGTTACTGCGCGACCGGCGCTCCATCGTCCTGCATCTGGGCGAGGTGGGATTTATTGACAGCAGCGGTCTGGGCACGATCGTCCGCACCCTCACGAGCACTCGCCAGGCGCGCGGTGATTTGAAGCTTTGCAATGTGCCCGAACATGTGCGCAAAGTTTTGGAACTGTCGCATCTGGCAAGTTTGTTCGACGCCCACGACTCTGAGGAAAAAGCTGTCGCCGCCTTTTATCGCCCCGAGGCACGCGCCGAAGCTCCTGTCCTAGCCGGTCGCAGTGTTCTCTGCGTCGATAGTAACGCCGACGTGCTCGCTTACCTGCGTGAACTTCTCAAGCGTGCCGGGTACGACGTTCACACCACCAGCCATGTACGCGACGCTCTCATTCTGATGCGAGTCACAAAATTCGATCTATTGGTTACAGGTCCCGGCGTCGGGGGGTCTCCAGCCGCTCAACAGTCATTTCAAGCAGCATGCGCAACCCTTCCCGTGGTCGAGTTAGGCAGCGATTTTTCGACTTCCGATGCAGGGGAAGCCTGTGCCGCACTGCTCGACAAAATCACAGCTCTATTGCATCCGAAGTCCTGATCACGCGAAAGTCATATCGCGGAGCATCGCCTCGTGACCCCGCATCTGCTCCTCTTTGAAACAACTTGTTAACCAGCATCGGCCCTCTTTGGTGATAATCTATTTCTTCCCGGCGACTGCTGAAACCCGTGCTTCGGGCTACCGCTGAATGCAGCCCACGCCCCGGGTGCATACCAGGGATTTTCATCTGAACTCATAGGGAGTGGACCATGAAGATTGGCATGCTGACCGGCGGAGGTGATTGTCCAGGCTTGAACGCGGTGATTCGAGCCGTGGTGCGTAAAGGCATCTTCACCTATGGCGACGCCTTCGTCGGTTTCCTCGAAGGCTGGCGCGGCCTGGTCGACGACAAGTCCATGGTTCTCGATCTCGAGGCGGTCGGAGGTATTCTGCCCCGCGGCGGCACCATCCTGCGCACCTCGCGCACCAACCCTTCCAAGCGCGCTGATGGTCTTGATCGCTGCATGGCTACCCTGGAGAAACACAAGATCGAGGCCCTGGTCGCCATCGGCGGGGATGACACACTTTCTGTCGCGCAGAAACTGCACGAACGTGGCGTCAAAGTGGTCGGCGTTCCCAAAACCATCGACAACGATCTCGGCGGCACCGATTACACCTTCGGATTCGACACCGCTTGCAACATCGTCTGCGAGGCCCTCGACCGCGTTCACACCACCGCGGAAGCTCATAACCGCGTCATGGTGGTGGAAGTGATGGGCCGCGACGCTGGCTGGATTGCTCTGTACAGCGGCATCGCAGGCGGCGCCGATGTCATCCTGATTCCCGAGCGGCCTTTTGATGTCGATAAAGTTGCAGACTCCATCCGCCAGCGCCACGAGCGCGGCCTTTATTTTTCGATCATCGTGGTCGCCGAAGGCGCAAAGTTCTCCTCCGCCGAACCGGGCCAGGGCGCGCCCGTGCTGCAGGACATGGGCAAGGACGAGTTTGGCCACGTCAAACTCGGCGGCATTGCCAATATCCTCGCTCGCGAAATTGAAAAGCGCACCGGCTTCGAAACTCGCGCCGTGGTTCTTGGACACATCCAGCGCGGCGGATCGCCCAGCGCCTTCGACCGCGTCTTGGCCACGCGCTACGGCCTTGGCGCTATCGACATGGTCCACCGCGGCGAATTCGGATGCATGGCCGCCCTGCGCTCCAACAAGATCGTTTCCATTCCGCTGCTCGAAGCCATCTCGCGCAACCGCGTCGTCGACAACGAAATGATTCAGATCGTCGATGGATTGTTTGAGCGGGCCGCTGATAAGCAGCCCGTGTGACAGATCTGCTTTAGTCTGGACGTTGAGAAGGCTTCGCGCCGCGGCTGACATCGAAGGATGTTCTGCCCGGCCCGGTCACGATGCAAAATCTATACGCGCGGCTCGCTCCGTCCTTAGTGGCGATCATCGAAGCGCTTCTTGTGATGGCTGCGCTAGCGCTTATATTTTTCTCACGGAACTCCGGGCGCGATCAGCCTGTCCTCTTCTATCGACTGGAGGGTGGCTTCGCCCGTCTGGCCCGGCGAAAGCGGCTCTCCGTGCTTTTGGTCGGCCTTGGCGTAATCGTACTCAGAGCCGGCCTCATTCCGATTCTCGGTATCCCAGAGCCGCGCTGGAACGATGAGTTCAGCTATCTGCTCGCAGCCGACACCTTCGCTCACGGCAGGCTCACCAATCCCACGCACCCCATGTGGATCCACTTCGAAAGCTTCCACATCATCCAAAAGCCCACCTACATGTCGATGTATCCTCCCGCACAAGGCTTGGTTCTCGCTTTAGGCCAGCGCATAGGGAACCCGTGGATCGGACAACTGCTCGTCACCGCCCTGATGTGCTCCGCGATGTGCTGGATGTTGCAAGGCTGGCTGCCCCCGCCCTGGGCACTGCTGGGCGGAGTGCTGGCAGCCCTGCGACTGGGCATCCTCAGCTATTGGGTGAACGGGTATTGGAGCGCATCAGTAGTCGCCCTGGGCGGCGCATTGTTGCTTGGCGCGCTCCCTCGGATTAAGAAACATGGTCGAGCGCGAGACGCAATCGTCATGACCCTAGGGCTGGCACTGCTCGCCAATAGCCGACCTTATGAGGGGCTCCTCCTGAGCCTCCCTGTCGCTGCGAGCATGGGCCTGTGGTTGTTCCGCGCACGATTCACTCGACGCATCCTAACTGGTGTCTTGCTGCCGATCATACTGCTGCTGGCTGCATTTTCCGTGGCCACCGGCTATTACTATGCGCGAGTCACTGGCAGCCCGTTTCGCATGACCTACCAGGTAAACCGCGAAACTTATGCCACAGCGCCCTATTTCCTATGGCAGGACCCTCGCCCCGAGCCCTACTATCACCACAAGGTCATGCGAGATTTCTATCGGTGGGAACTAACACAATTTCAGCAGAACCGCACTTTCGGCGGTGCGCTCCGACGCACTCGCGATAAATTGGTTGCAGCTTGGAAGTTTTATCTTGGTCCTGCCTTAAGCTTCCCCTTGCTGGCTTTCCCTTGGATACTCCGCGACCGCCGTATGCGTTTTCCATTGGCGGCTCTCGCCGTATTCGTGCTGGGACTCACGCCACAAACCTGGAGCCTCCCGCACTACTTCGCTCCCGCAACGGCGCTACTCTACTTGATTTTGCTGCAATGCATGCGGCACATGCGGCTGTGGAAGGGCCACCATTCCCCCCAAGGTGCCGCCGCCGTTCGCATGATCGTGGTAGTCTGCTGCGCTATGGTCCTGGTGCGCATCGCCGCCGCCCTCACTCACGTTCCAATCGAGCCCGCTTGGCCGCGGGGAAATCTGGATCGAGCTGCAATCATTCAGCAACTCAACCATCGCCCCGGTTATCATCTGGTCATCGTTCGCTATCAGCCGGGCTATGGAGTACAGCACGACGTTGACCACGAGTGGGTCTACAACGCGGCCGACCTTGACTCTGCGAAAATCGTCTGGGCTCGAGACATGGGCGACACGCAGAACCAGGAATTACTTCAATACTTCCGCGACCGGCACGTCTGGTTGCTCAATGGTGACCAAGCTTCGCCCCGGCTGGAACCTTATGTCTCGGCAACTCCGCGCGCCGACTGACCGAATGACAGCTTTCTCAAGGGGCGAGACATGAATACAAGTGGCAACCAGAAACTGATTTCACATTTTGGCGATCGAACGGTTTGGTTTGAAGTCTGACGACAACTTGCCGCAACCAATGCCATACCCTGAACAGCCGCACCGCGATGATCCGCAGAAGATGGCCCACGGTTCCCCGGGATTCGTGCTCAACAACCGAGTGTCGATAAATCAGCTGGTTTTTTTGCTGTTTTCCTTAATCTGTGCAGCGGGCATGTGGTCTTACTGGAACCATATTACCGCCGACGCTAAACCACAGGCATCAGTGACCAGCGCATTGCCGCCCAAGTCCTTAACCGACCTCTATCCTCGATGGTACGGAGCGCGTGAACTTCTTCTTCATCACCGTGATCCTTATGGCACGGAGGTTTCGCGCGAACTTCAAATCGCCTATTACGGCAGGCCGCTGGACCCCTCTCGGCCCGGCGAGCCACGCGACCAAGAGCGCTTTGCTTATCCCCTCTATGTCGTTTTTCTCCTGGCCCCCTTCATCAACATGGACTTCCATACGGTGCGCGTCATTTTCTGGTGGCTGCTTGCCATCGCCACGATTGGCAGTGCGCTGCTGTGGCGTCGCTTCTTCCGCCTTTCCTTGTCGTGGGCTGCACTCGGCACGCTGCTGGCGTTCCTTCTCGGTTACATCGGAGTAGTTCAAGGCCTCGCCATTTTGCAGTTAGGCCTCCTGGTTTCATGGTTTTTATCGGCTGCAGCCGCGTGTGCCATTTCCGGGCAACTTTTTCTGGCCGGAGCCTTCCTGGCTCTCTCCACTATCAAACCTCAGCTCGCCGCGCTTCCCATCGCATGGTTTGTTTTTTGGGCAATGGCAGACTGGCGGTGTCGCCGCTCTTTGTTGGGAGGATTCGCGGCCACCCTTGGAATCCTTATCGTCGGGTCGGAGTACCTGGTGCCTGGATGGCTTTGGCGTTATCCGAACGCTCTACGCTCGTACACCGATTATTTCGACGCAAGCTCTCTGCTGGGAGTGCTCTTTCACTCGCCTCTGCATTGGCTGCTCGCAATGCTCGCATTCCTGATCGCGGCCACGTTCTGGTGGCACTCTCGGCGGCAACCCGCACATTGCATCTCTTTCGCCATTTCATTGTGCTTTGCTCTAGTACTTACCGGATCGACTGTCCCTACGGTCGTTGGCCCATTCAATCATGTCCTGCTTCTTCCCGTGGTCTTCTTGTTGATTCGTCATTGGAATGATGTTTGGCGAGCTAACACTCTTACTCGCTTAGCCCTCGTAACGTTCTGCGGATGTGCATTCCTTCCATGGCTAGTTGCTCTAATCCTTGCGCTCTCTCCATCCGCGGCCGAACATTCCTGGCCGGCGTATCTGTGGTCAGTACCTCTTTCCGCCAGCCTCGCGCTGCCACTCGCGGCGTTCGGCGTCTTGGTGCTGCTGCGCAATGAGACATTGCGTTCGCTGGCCGAGAGAACCGAGGAGCCGCAGTTGCGGCCCAGCAGCTTGACTGCCGTTAAAGGGCAGTCCTAGCGTGGCTCTCCGCTCCAAATTTGCCTCGTGGATCGTCCCGCGCCGCCTGCGCGCTCACGCCCTCATCCTCGCCCTCTGCCTCTGGTCTGTTTATCTGTGGAACATCGCCGCACCCGGCCTGCGCGATCGCGCCGGCAACCTCAAAGGCAC
>Ga0209040_10004773_pt1 | contig 10197 bp, 9 predicted proteins | sample BogFormECP12_OM3_FD_188240 | JGI IMG/M metagenome (GOLD analysis project Ga0209040, IMG submission 188240) | Bog forest soil microbial communities from Calvert Island, British Columbia, Canada - ECP12_OM3 (SPAdes) (version 2) | ecosystem: Environmental > Aquatic > Freshwater > Wetlands > Bog ... | reverse complement strand
TGGATCACTTCAATCGAGACCCCGTCGTCCACACTTGGTCCTATAAGCTCGACCAAGCTGCCTGAAATGATTCGAATTTCGAAATCGATGAACTAGTGGCCGCTTCGGTCTGGGCGTGCTGCGCCATGCGTAGACGACCTGCCGTTACTCTGACAAAGCCAGCACTCGCGCTTTCGGGTTCGATCGCGAACGCCAGTACCGTTCAGAGGCCACAAATTCGTCCGCCGTCGCCTCGGCGGGGCCTGTCAACTCGGTGGGCGTTCGTCAGGCGGATGCACGCTACGTATTTCTCACAACCCGGAAACGCGCCGAAGCACGTCGACAGCTATGTCAGGCCGAAACTCTTTTGCATTCGGGGAGTACTCCGAAGGCTTCGGAATGTTGAACCAGTAGCCGTCGACAGCGTCGTGAGTCGCGGAGATGGCCCGAAAAATATCGTCCGCCGTGATGCTTCGCCCTATGGGCTCAGTGCTGATCCCTGCCAGCACGATCACTTTTGGATTGGCGTGACGCGCCTGAGCCGCGGCCTGTCGGACGAACGATTCGTATACGCTTGCGTCGCCCTCAAAACGCTGCGCCTGAATATCGAACACATCTGAGTAGCGCGCTGCGTCGGCGGCGAGGCCAAGCCTCAAATAGGCCTCATCCATGCGGTTTCGGTTTGAGCCGGGCTCAATGACATTAACGAGATTAACCGCCGGCGCTGTCAGAAACAACAAGCCTTTTTCGTGAACGAGGTCCGCAGCCTTTTTCAAGAAGGGACCAGGATTCCGTTGTTCGTCCTCTGGCGTGAATTTCCATTTTTCTTGATCATACATGATGCCTTTGATCTCGGGTCCGATAGCGCCTGTCTCCAGAGCGTCCTTGATCTCCGAAAGGCTTTTGAAAGAGATGACATGGATTGCGTTCCAGCTCTTCGGAACTCCGTTGAGCGAACGCCCCCACATCACGAAAGGCTCGGCGCCGTCGAGCAATCGCGACGCCTCCGGATCTGCGGCCATAGCGGTCACCCCAGGTCCGCTAAAGAGCCATCGGATCGCCTTCGTCTCGGCTGCGCGGACTCCGTCGATGGACAAAACGAACATGGCGATCATCCCCAGAAATGCACACGCTCCTAAAAAGTCTGCCGACCAAAGTCGACGACCGCTTGACGATTTGAACTTCACTATCACCTCCGTCATTGGGATGCGCGGTGGAGCGCCGGGAGGCGTTTCGGGTACTGAAGGACATCGAAATCAATCTCGTATGCCTTCAGAAACAATGTCCTAACGTCCGCGCTGACGGTGTCCCAGACTTCAACGGTGGAGCCGGTCTCGTGCTTCCGGGCGTGCGCCTGAGCGACGGCGCCTTCAGGTGCGCCAATACGCTCGAGAACATAATTCAAATCGTCCGGAAACGTCTCCATCCGGCCGACAAAGTCGAAATTGACGATGAAAAACCGGCCTTCGTAGTATTGTGGGCGGAAGTGCTGATCGATATCGGCGACATTCGCGATACTTTGGTGAGATACGACTGTTACAAATTCGGAGAAGGTAATCGGGTCGGAGAGGGGTATCCGATTCTGTCCCGCGAAGGTCTTTATTCTTCGGACGATATGAGGCGCGATGTTCTTCCCTAATTTATCAAAATACGCGCTCGCCAGCCTTGCGTATGGATTCCTAATGAAAACGAATCGGAATGTGTCTGTCCGCCCCTGGAAAATGTCGAGTTGCTCTTCAAGCGTCAGGTTATGAGTTCCTGGAAAGCCATTATATTCCTTCTGATGCACATGCCACCAATTACTGTCCACTGGCATGTTTTCAATTTGCAGCAAGAGAGATTTGATTTTGGTGCAGGCGTTTTTTGGGATCGGCTGGTAAAGATACCGTCCATTCCCGCCATAGTACATATCATAGCCGATCCGCTCAAGACGAACTACAGACTGAATCGTCTCGGCTCCAGTGGTCCGTGCAAATCCGTAAGAAGATTCTGCAACCGCTTTTGTCGTCCTGAGCACGCCCTCTATTTGCTTCGCTTTTGTAAAGGAGCGTACAGCGCCACAATCCGTATAGTTTGTTCCCATAGATTCGAAAACCATTCCAATTCCCCTTCTGTATCCCTATGTGTCTGTTTCTGTATCCCTATACTTGATGATTTGTCCCGCACTGCGAGGGAAGCTGGATCATGGTGGAGGGCCGATGTCAACAACGTTTTTAACTGCCGTAAACAACCAAAAGTTGACCGTGCGGACTTCGCTCGTCAACATTATACCTGATGGGTGATTATTCTTGGAGCGTGGGCTCGAAGCGGAATCGGCAATGCCGGGAAGCAATTTCTGGCGATTGCCGCGCTTGGCGGCGGATTTCCCACAGCGAGCGCTGCGCTCGCCGACGTTCAGGTCTTGAGTCTGCGGAGCGTTCCGTCCTCCGACGATGAGGGGAGAGACGGGATTCGGCCGTCTCCAATCCCAGTCACAAACTCGAACACGACGACCCGATATGCCGGCACCGCCGCGGGCGCGTTGATCGGCCTGACGGCCTCGCACGCTGTCAATGCAATTTCTGGAACCGGAACGAAACAGGCTGTCGCGACCGACACCGAAACGACCTTGGCTCAAGTTGCGAGCGACGGGGTCGGGACGATCGATTTTACCGGCGGAGCAAGGGGGAGCGTGTGACCAACGCCTTCAGCGTGCACCGCTTCATCGTCGACGACTTGCGAGCATGACGGCGCCGCCGTTTGGGGGTAGGCGCATACGGTTGGCGGGGCCGCCCACCGCGGGACCTATTAGCTTCTATTGCGCACGGTCCAGATCTGCCTTAACGACCCGGAGGTGTCGGAGAACCAGCGTATGCGCGGAAGCGGCGCGCGATAGCTAACGACGGAGGACATGATGGCAGCAAGTCCCGGTGCAGATCGGAATTACGTCGCCGCGAATAGCGCGGGCGGGAGAATTGAAGCTGACGCGAGATTGCGGGACGGGCCGACAACATCTAGTGTTCGGTCTCAAGCCCTGTTAGATCTTGGCCGGGTCATCCAGGGTCATTCGATCGAGAGTATTGATTTCCGCTTCACAAACGTGCTGGGGCACTGGTGCAGTTTCACTTCTCGGATCGCCGATCTGGATCTGAGTCTTTACAAGACTTTGGGGGGCTTTCGTGGTCAAGCGATCCCCTGGTCCCGGGACCTGCCGGCGCTCGATCCTCTTGTCGTGCCGGACTTTGAGTCTGCGTTTCTCGATCCTTTCGCCGACACGCCCACGCTTGTGGTCACTTGCAACGTCCACGATCTCATTACCCGCCAAGGGAGCACGCACGACTCTCGTTCGGTCGCGCAGCGGATTGAGACCTATATCCAGTCGACGCATATCGGCGGTTCCCCAAGTTTCACGATCGAGATCGCCGGCGTCCGCGCTGGCGGTTCGCGACGCCATCGCTCCTCAGATGAAAGCGGGCCTAATTTTCGCGGCGGCGGGCAGCCGGTGGCAAGCGGCTGCAACGGGGTTGGCCGTCCGTTCGAATTGCACGGTTGGGACCCGCGGGCGATTATTGGATCGCTCGAGAGCGCTGGCATCGAGATCAAAAATCGCGACACGTTCGTGAGCGGAGAACCTGTCAGCCTGGTGATAAGCGCGGACTCCGCATCGCGGGCTGCAGACAGGCTCATGTTTTGCAAATATGTGATCGACCGTTTGAGTCGACCCGACGGCAGCATGTCGGTTTTGACCGAGCAAGGGTCGGCCTTCGAAGATATCCACATCCTGGTGTGCCAGAGGATTTGGCGGAAAGGTCGACCGCTGTTCGCCGGCGACGGCCATGGAGGTACGTCCGCGATCATGCGCCACTACGCAGCGGGACTTGTTGAGCATACACCTGCGCTCCTCGAAGTTTTCGCGATGGCCAGGTCCGCCGGGTCGACGGCGTTCGCGACCGCCGGTTCGACGGTGGACTCAGAGGGGGCGCAGGGCGAATTCAACGCCTCGAATCATGTTTCGCTTTTGTTCCAAGACCCGAAAGCGATGAGCGTGACATTCGCCTGCCCTAGCGTTCCGTCCAATCCGTACTTGGCGCTAGCGGGCATTGTGCTCGCGGGAATAGACGGATTCAACTACAGAATTTACAATGTTGATCCCAACCAGCCGCTCGAGAAATTCTTTAGGCAGCAGGCATCTAACTCGCGCGCATCGAGCGGCGCGAGCCGGGAGTTCCTTTTCGCGGGCGGTTTGTTCACGCCAGAGCTTCTGTCTGCAGTCGCCACCGCCCGCGTCGCAAGTGACAAGAGGTGAAGCCGGATTGCTGCAACGGGTTCATCTTATTGCTCCAACGGGTTCAACTTAAGGAAAGCCAGGCCGCCGATCAGGCGACGAGGGCACACTTGGCGTCATCGGAAATGCGCTTGTGTTTCGTCGCCCAATCGGCGAAGGGTCCGGCAGTCGCGTGCAGGCCCGTCGTAATGGGGACCGACCTGGTATGCATTTTCAGCAATCGCGCATTCGACCGTACGAGCGGAGATTATTGTTGCGTCCTCCAGTGAAAATCGGCGCAGCGCCGCGGCGGTTGTGGTTCATTAGACCCCGAACAATCCTTATTGTGGCGTGCGCGGCGATCGTGGGCTGGTTCGTTTCCGACCGCTTGTGGATCAAGGGGCAGGGGATCGTTTCCGGAGAATTGACCGCTGTGTCGCCCATCGTCCAAGCGCGCATTCAGCGCTTGTTCGTGAAATGCCTCGACCACGTCGCGCGCGGTCAGCCGGTGGCCGAGTTCGTCAACGAGCCGGTTGTCCAGACCGCAGACCAGCAGATCAAGCAACTCGAGCTGCAACTGGCGCAAACGCGCGCCGAGATTGATATTGCCGACCGAGAGGCGCAGACAGCGCAAAAGCTTGTTGACGCCCAGGATGCCCTCCTTCAGCAACAAGTCGCGGTCCTCAAGTCGGAGGACCAGCTCAAGGAACAGAAATTCGTCGCTGAGCTGGTCTGGCAACAAGCTAAGGCGGCCGTTGATAGGGCCGACGCAGAAAAGCGGGCTGCCGAGTTCGTCTACGAGACCAAGAAAGCTGACCGAAAAATGGCGGAGGTCAATGTCGGGATCCTGGAAAAGCGCATTGAAAGTTACAAGAACTCCCCGGAGTTGACCGGACACTTTTTTGTTAACGCGCCAAAGGATGGAGTCGTCACGGAATGCACGGCGAGAGAAGGCGAGGTTATCGCCGCTCGCACGCCGATCTTCAGTATCTTTAACCCGAATGAGACCTATGCAGTTGTGTTCTTCAGTCCAAGCGACGTACCAAGGCTGGCCAAGGGACAGACGTTCAACGTTAACGTCGGCGGGGTCAACACGCCGATCAAAGGAACCGTCACGGATTTTTACCCTGAGCTATCAGCGCTCCCCGGGTCCCTTACGCGCTTCTTCTGGCAGCAAGAAATGTGGTCGCAATATACCCCGGTTCGGATCGATTTTGTTGATGTGAGTCCTGAGGAGCGAAGCCGGCTGTTTGCCTGGGCACAAGTGTCGGTCTCGCATTGGGACGGCTGGGGAATATCCGGCGCTCCGGCGATAGCGATGAATTCCTGGGACTGGGCGCGCCGGAATGTGCTTTCGGCATGGCAGTTCGTCATGTCGACTCTTCAGCACGGTTGAACGACCCGTGACGGAGCGCAGAGAGACAAACGGTGAAGTTTCCGCAGTGGCGCGCCGTCGCCTTGACCTGCTGAGACAGATCAGCGATGCCGGGGGGACGCTCTCGCCCTTAGCTGAGCCAAACGGCAAGTACGGCTATAGGTATCCCGTCGCCGGCGATAACGTTGAAGATGATTTGGGCAGTCTTCTGGAACGAAATTATCTAGAGGCGCGGTTCTGCGATCGGGTCAGCCTATGTCCGCGATGTGGCAGCCATCACCTTAATGTTCGGGAAGTCTGCCCAAGCTGCCGCAGCGCGTATCTGACAAGCGAGGGCCTCTTTCATCATTTCCGGTGTGGGTATGTTGGAATTCCGTCAGAATTCATCCGGTTGGGGGATCGGGGTTACCGATGCCCCAAATGCAATGGGACGATGCGACATTTGGGGACCGAGTACGATCGTTTGGGCAGGGCGTTCGTATGCCGAGGATGCGGCGTCATATCGGAGAATCCTCCAGTGGAGGCCGTCTGTCTGTCGTGCCGCACGCGCGTCGCGGCTGACAAGATGGTGAGCACGGTCGTTTTCGGCTACGTGTTGAGTTCCCGGGGCGCGGCAGCGGTCCGCGCAGGCTCATTTTTCAACGAAGCCGAGGAACTTCCAACACTAGAGGGTGCGCCTATCTACAAACGGCCAATCATCCTCCAATTTCTCGAGCAGGAATTCAAACGCAGAGAGCGTCTGAATTCGAAGTTTGCGGTGTTGCTGGCCCGATTCATTCAGGACGGAACAGATCAAGGCGCTGCGCCGTCGGCAACGGAATGGTTGGGCCGTCTACGAGACTGCCTCCGAGATGTCGATCTTGTCGGGCAGCTGACCGCCGCGCTCTACATCGTCATATTGCCCGATGCGGGGCCGCGCGACGCCGAGTCGATGCGTCGCGGCATTGCGGCCAAACTCGGTCCTCAGTCGCCACTCGACCTTTCGACTCCGGACATCGCAAATCAGCGTGATCTGGCGGAATTGCTGCTGTTGGCCTGACGTCGCGAAGGAATCCTTGATGAGCGGTTTCGTCCATTATTGGCTTTCGACGTTGGACCCGCTGTCCAACGCGGGGTTTTCGCTCGCCTTCCCGAAGTTGATGATTACGCCGTTGCCGCATTGGTGGCTGCTGGCTGTCCTACCATTCGTCTTCATGGTGTTTCCCTCGGTGGCCGTATGGATCGTCTATGTGATGAAACCGTCGAGCATTCGTCCGCCGTTGCCGGCGGTGCCGGACCAGGCGCTGCCCTTCGTGTCCGTTGTGATCGCGGGGCGCAACGAGTCGGAAACGATCGGCGAGTGCATCCGTGCGGCGCTGCTTTGCGGCTATCCAAACCTTGAAGTCGTCTTCGTGGACGACAATTCGGAAGACAACACCGTCGCCGTCGCTCGGCGCGCGGCTTTGACCGCCACAGGTAGTGGGCGCGACGGAAACCGGGTGAGAATTTTCCCGTCGCCGCGACGAAACGGCAAGCCGAGCTCCTTGAACATCGGCATCCGAATGGCGCGCGGCGAATTCATCATAATCATCGACGCCGACACGATCCTCGCATACGGATCTGTGCAACATTGGCTCGTGCCGTTCAGAGACCCGAAGGTCGGCGCCGTCGCCGCGAATATCCGGGTGAACAATAGCGCAAAGTGTCTTTTGACTCGTTTTCAGGAGATCGAATACGCTCTCAAGACGAGCAACAAAGTCTTTCAAGCACGCTTCAATCTTCTGTATATTATATCCGGCATGGGAGGAATGTTCCGCGCTGAGATTCTTCGTCGTCTGGGCGGTTACGACACGGGGCTTGGGGACGACCGAGATTTGACCACGATGATCCGAAAGCAACGGTGGAAGCTGGCGCTTTCGGTCGACGCGGTGGTGTGGACGACCTGCCCGGAGACCGTGAATCATCTCGCGAAACAGCGCGCGCGCTGGCGGCGGAACGTCGTGAAAATATGCATCAGCAAACATCGCGATCTTTACGTACCCGGCAGATATGGTCTGGCCAATTTTATGGTTGCTATTGAGGTACTGGCTCGGATCATCATCCCACTCGCAGTCGCCGCTGCCCTATTCTGGACAATATTCGAATCCGGCCCGCTCGGTGCGCCCGAAATAATTTCATCGATCTATTGGATAACTATTTTATATTTGTTTATGAAAATGATGATCGCGCGCGATATTAGTAACAGTCCGGTACTAAAGAATTTCCTGCTAGCTTTTTTGTTCCCGTTTTATATGCTGTTCATTGTCCAAGCGTCACAAATTTATGCAGAAATTACCGAATTGTTTCGGATCGGCTCGAAACACTATTACGTTCCGGATCATATTTGGGAAGAGATACCCTGGTGGTGAGGGCGTTGGGAGCAAGCGCGGATTGGGCGCGCGATGGCGGGTGGCTCGGGCTTATCATGGTCGTCTTCGGCGCCTTGATGTTTTCCGGATCGGCGATTTCTCAAGGCCTTTCGCCGTCGAATGGCTCCGGGGCAGGAATCTTTGCCGGGCGCGCTCAAGCGGGCGGTCAGTTGCAGGTTTTCGATCCCGCCGCCACAGCTTTCTCCTCCCAATTGTCCTATGGGGCGATGCGTGAGATCGCTCCCATTCTTTTTGGCGATTTCCTTTCGCCTACCTCTCTGAAGCTCGCGCCGAGTTATGTGGGTCCGATGGGGCTCACCGCCGCTTTCGATCCCGCAGTCTCGACGACACTGAACCAAACCTTCCAGCAGGCGCTTGTTCCCGCAGGCGGGCCAGCGGAAGCGGAGGAATTTGCCGTCGGTCAGAGCGATGTAGCCCTCCCGTCCGCGTTTCCGGCCGCGCATTCTGCCGGGCCTCCATCGACTGATCAGTTTGTCGGGATCGTCGGCTATTCCGCCACAGCAGGCGATCTTCCATCGCTTTCATTGGACGATCTGGGCGGACGAACGCCGTCGGTGTGCCCCGACAGTGAGACCGCACGAGGCCTCGAGACTAGCAGCAGGTTTTGGGGCCCACAAACGATAAGCGCGCTTCCGACGGATTTTCCAAAAGGTGTTTTCTCAGGGCGAAATGAATCCAATCCTCTTGGCGATCTGGGTCCAATTGGCGATCGCGCAAATCTTCCGTCGACGGGTCCCGCAGGAAGCTGGTGCCGCCCCGGTCCCACGCCGTTCGACCTAACCAGCCCGCTGGAAGACCGGCTGGTCTGGATTCTGTTCGGTCTTCTGGCGGGCGGCCTCTTGGTCTTCTACCTGACAAGAGGGATAAGCCTGCCGGCGTGAGAGCGCTCGAAGGGCAATGCTCGTCAAGTCGCCGACCCGCCTCGGAGAAGCTGGGCGGAGCCGATTTTCGCGTCGGCGTGGTTGCGGGATGGCGGGTTGAGGCGGGCTGAGCGGATCAATGACGACCTGAGCCGCCCGCGTAGGGCGGCAGCGAGGGCGCTGCGCCCTTATCCGGCGCGTCAGGCGGCGACGAGGCGGTTGAGGAAGACGAGCCGCTTCATGTTGTAGACGAGGTTGGCCATGCCGATCTTCGTCCTTGCTCTGGCGATCCCGATCGTGCGGACGAAGAGAGCCATCTTGTCCTTCTGGACCGCGAAGACGTGCTTGACGCAGGAGCGGATTTTTTGACTTCAGCGCATTGGCGTGGCGCGTCATCTCCGGCATGGGACGCCCCGCCGGCTTCTTGCGATGGATGCGGCTGACGAAGCCGTTCTTGGCGAGGAATTCCTCGTTCGCCTTGGAGCGATAGGCCTTGTCTGCCCAAACGGCGCTCGCGGTGTTGGTCTTGTCGAGCAAGCCCTGGCGCAGACGCGCGCCCTCGTAAGAAGCGGCGTCGGTGGCGTCCCAGCGGCGGATGAGGCCGAACTCACGATCGAGACGTGGTTCTGATAGCCGAACACTGGAATCGCGATGTCGACCGGCGGAGTTGAACCGTCCTTCTTCGGCTTGGCCCTGCTGAACTTGACCGTCCAACGCGCGTCGCGGTCCTTCTGGCGGAGCTTGGCGGGCTTGGCCTTCCAATCCTCGGGAATCCGGCCTTCCTTGATCGCCTTCTTCTCGTTCTGCGTGTTCCGCTGCTTGGGCGCGGCGACGAGGGAGGCGTCGATGATTTGCCCGCCCATGGCGATGTAGCCGGCCTCGCGCAGCGCCCCATCGAACCGCTCAAACAGCGGCTTGATCGCGCCGGCCCTGGTCAGCTTTTCCCGGAACAGCCAGATCGTGCGCGCGTCGGGAACCCGGTCCATAAGGCTCAACCCCAAGAACCGCATGAACGACAGGCGATCGTTGATCAGGAACTCCGTGCGCTCGTCTGAGAGATTGTTGGCGGCCTGAATCACCAGGATCTTGAACATCGTCACGGGGTCGAACGGCGGCCGTCCGCCCTCAGACCCGTCGCAATAGGCCAGCGCCCGGATCAAATCGGCGCGGAAAATCTCGAAGTCCACCGCCGCCGCAAACGCCAGCAACTGATCGTCCAGATCGCTCAGCCGCCTCAAGCGCTCGTCGACATCGAAAAAGCCAGGCTGACCCCGCATCGATTCACCCCATGCCAACGCAGCCCAGTGAATCAGAAACCGCTGAGATGGCGAG